>Ga0209676_1001922_pt1 | contig 16788 bp, 14 predicted proteins | sample AraplaCvi_mLB_r2_FD_184282 | JGI IMG/M metagenome (GOLD analysis project Ga0209676, IMG submission 184282) | Arabidopsis root microbial communities from North Carolina, USA - plate scrape MF_Cvi_mLB_r2 (SPAdes) (version 2) | ecosystem: Host-associated > Plants > Roots > Endosphere | place: USA...
AAGAGAACTCGCTGTTCAATTTAATATAAATCCAAATACTGTACAAAAAGCGTACAAGGAAATGGAGGAACAAGGATTGATAACGACTGAAAAAAATTACCCAAGTAAAATAACGACAGATGTTGAAATATTAAAGGGAATACGAAATGAGTTAATTATGGAAGCAGTTAATGAGTTTGTTGATTCGATTAAAGTCATCAATGTCCCAGTTGAGGAATTACTAGAAATGGTTAAGAAAAATTATGAATTGAAGCAGACTAACCATGAGGAAGGAGAGTCTAAATGATAAAAGTAAGTAATGTTTCTAAAAAATTCGGACGAAAACATGTTCTAAGAAATATCAATTTTACAGCTAATAAAGGTGAAATTACATGTTTAATTGGAATAAATGGAGTAGGTAAGTCTACAACGATGAAAGCAATTATGGGTTTAACCCCAATTGATCAAGGTGAAATCTTAATAGATGAAAAGAAGATTCATCATTCAATGTATGAAAATATTACATTTATTCCTGATACTTTAACGATGCTTCCAAGTTTTACAGTTGGCGAAGCAATCCAATTCATGCAGGACTTTTATGTAAATTGGAATCAAGAACGTGCAAAAGAATTACTTGGATTTTTCAGATTAAATTTAGATGAAAAATTAGGTGAATTATCAAAAGGGAATGCTGCAAAAGCTAATTTATTATTTGGACTTGGATTAGACGTAGATTATGTTCTAATGGATGAGCCATTCTCAGGTATTGATATGTTTAGTAGAGAGCAAATTGCCAAAGTGTTCACGAGTCATTTAATAGAAGATCGAGGTGTTATTATTACAACTCACGAAATTAATGATATTGAACACTTATTAGATAAAGTCATCTTATTGGACAATGGTGAAATCTTAAAAGAATTTTATACAGAAGAATTACGATTGGAAGAAGGAAAGTCAGTGATTGACGTAATGAGAGAGGTGTATCAATCATGAATCGATTTATCAAATTAGTAAATTTTGAAATTAACCGTTTTATTAAATTATATATTGGACTATTAGTCTTAACTGCAATTTCACAGTTTGTGAGTATTTTCAACGCAAAATCTGATTACTTAAATCAAGCAGAACATGCTAAATATGCTAGTTCAAGCAAAGCGTTAGAAGAATTTATTTCGACAAATGGAACAATTAGTTTTCATCATGTGACAAATAATATTTTCTTCGTAGCACCTATAGCGATTTGTGTGGCGTTAATGCTCCTTTATATTTTTATGATTTGGTATCGAGATTATTTTGGTAAAAACACATTTATTTATCGTTTATTTATGGTCCCAACATCAAGAATGACGATCTATTTTGCAAAAGCAAGCACAATTTTAATCATGGTATTAAGCTTAATCGCTTACCAATTTATTTTACTTCCAATTGAAATAACAATATTTGAAAATAGTGTTCCTAGTGAATTACTAAGTAAGGTTAGTACTGTAGATTTAATCTTAAATAATATGTTGTTTACAACAGTATTACCAAGTAACTTTTTTCAGTTTTTATTATCGTATGGTGTCGGTTTAGTATCTATATTTGCGATGTTCACAGTGATTTTATTAGAGCGTAGCTTTAGATGGAAAGGAATTGTGTTGGGAATTTTATATACAGCATTTATTGTGATTGTTCTTATATCACCTATTCTAATTAATGAGCTAGTTTTAATGCCTAACAATGGCTTTTCACTTTATCCAAACGAAGTATTTTATATTGAGTTAGGTTTAATCGGTTTGATCACAGCTATTTCAATCATGTTAAGTAAGTACTTGCTACAGAATAAAGTTTCGGTGTAAGGGGGAGTAAAAATGAAACGATATCGAAATCTGGCTGTTATTGCAGCCGTTACAACAATCAGCCTTGGCGTGTTTTATACAAAGGTTGCCACATCAGAAAGTAATCGTCCTGTTTTCTATATTAGTACAGAGCAAGGGGATACGAGCGCTGCTAATAATTTAGAGATTCAGGGGAATCTATTTGAAAATAATCTTAATAGAAGTGTAACCATTACGACAAAAGGTAATGAGTACCAAAATGATAACTCAATATTTGATGGAATTTTTCGCAAAACATTTAGTCAAGAAAAATTAAATACTTTACAAAATGAAGAGAAAAATTTTATGCGTGGTAAAAATAATCAGCCTAACTTTTATTTAGATAAAGATTATGTTTGGTATGCAGATGTAAGAGGGAAGAATATAAATTTTGAAGCGAGAAATAATGGTTACAAATTATATATAGACGGTTTAGATCTACAAAGTAAAGATCGCTTTAAGTTTAAAGTAGATATTCCTAATGAAGAAGAGTATTCATATATAGGAATTGAAGATGTTCAGCTAGTCGGCAAAGAATTAGTTATTACAACATTTCAAAACAAGAATTATGGGGAAAATGAACGTTACATTTATCGAATTAGTATAAATAAAAAACAAATGATTGATAGTAAACAGATTACTATAGACAAAGATGAAGAAGCTACAATTCATACAGATTATACTAACCCATCTGAAATAGATTTAACTAAATCAAAAAAGTATTATGTTTATAAACAAGTAAAAATGAAAGAAACGAATCAAGAAAACGGAGAAGTATTAAGCAAAGAACTTCATAGTGCAATACACATATGGAATTTAGAAACAGGTAAGGAAGATAAATTAAATTTAACAAAAGAACAATTAGAAATGAGCAAGCAAAGCGAATTATTTCAGAGTGATAATATGCTTTACTTTATCAGTCATAATGATCAAGACGTAACGGTATTAAAATATAGCCTAGAACGCAAAAAAAATGAAGGCGAGCCAACAGTTATTTCGAAAGAAAGTGGAGTTTCTTTTTCTAGTAATAAAATAATTGATGGCAAGTTGTATACGATTGCGAATAGAGAAAATGGTGAAGAGCGTTCAATATATATTTTTGATTTAGCTACTGGAAAAACAATCTATGAAGGTGCAATCAAAGTTAAAAATACCCAAGAAAATAAAGAACAGCTTCTAAAAAAGTTAGAGTTATATGAATTTATTCTGCGCTAGTAGACTAACCTAGTTCCGTAATGGACTAGGTTAGTTTTTTTATTTGCTTTCACAATCAAAGTAGCTTATAAATAAAATGAATGAAGGAATGTACGTTCTAGTTTAAAAGGCTTGTATTTTACATTTCGAGGACAATCATGAATATTAATTGAAAATATAAGGTACATTTGTTCTGTTTTTGATTGATTTTTGAAAAAATGTGGTAAAATAGAAGGATAGGTTTGTTTTGGAAATGGAGGCGGGGACGATGGAGCAGCAAAATTTTGAAGTAGTTTCTAATTATACACCTCAAGGCGATCAGCCAAATGCAATTAAAGAGCTTGTAGACGGGGTTAGAAATGGTAAAAAGCATCAAGTGTTACTAGGTGCAACAGGTACGGGAAAAACATTTACGATTTCAAATGTTATTAAAGAAATTGGAAAACCAACATTAGTGTTTGCCCATAATAAAACACTTGCGGGTCAATTATATAGTGAGTTAAAGGAATTTTTTCCGAATAATGCTGTTGAATATTTTGTTAGTTACTATGATTACTTTCAACCGGAAGCGTATGTGCCTCAAACGGATACTTACATTGAAAAAGATTCAAGTATAAATGATGAAATTGATAAACTACGTCACTCAGCCACATCTTCATTATTTGAACGGAATGATGTAATAATCGTAGCCAGTGTTTCTTGTATTTATGGTTTAGGTTCTCCTGAGGAATATCGTGAGTTAGTTTGTTCTCTTCGTACTGGCATGGAAATCAGTAGAGATGAGTTATTGCATAAATTAGTAGATATTCAATATGCGAGAAATGATATTGATTTCTCTCGTGGTACATTTCGAGTTCGTGGTGACGTTGTGGAAATATTTCCTGCGTCAAGGGATGAACATTGTATTCGCGTGGAGTTTTTTGGAGATGAAATTGAGAGAATTAGAGAAGTGGATGCACTGACTGGTGAAATTTTAGGTGATCGAGATCATGTAGCAATTTTCCCTGCATCTCACTTCGTAACGCGTGAAGAAAAAATGAAGATTGCCATTAAAAATATTGAAGCTGAATTAGAAGAACGCTTAAAAGTAATGAGGGAGAACGGAAAATTACTTGAAGCGCAAAGATTAGAGCAAAGAACAAGATACGATTTAGAAATGATGAATGAAATGGGCTTCTGTTCAGGAATAGAAAACTATTCACGTCATTTAACATTAAGACCACCAGGTTCAACACCGTATACTTTATTAGATTACTTCCCAGAAGATTTCTTAATGGTAATAGATGAGTCACATGTAACTGTGCCTCAAATCAGAGGCATGTTTAATGGAGACCAGGCGCGTAAGCAAGTATTAGTTGACCATGGATTCCGTCTTCCATCTGCACTTGATAATCGTCCTTTACGATTCCAAGAGTTTGAAGATAAGGTTCAGCAAACAATTTATGTTACGGCAACACCTGGACCATATGAACTTGATTTATGCCCAGAAAAAGTAGAACAAATTATTCGTCCTACTGGTCTATTAGATCCGACAATTGATGTTCGACCAATTGAAGGTCAAATTGACGATTTAATTGAAGAAGTAAACCAACGAATCGCAAAAAATGAAAGAGTACTTATTACAACTCTTACGAAAAAAATGAGTGAAGATTTAACTGATTATCTGAAAGAAATCGGGATCAAAGTAAATTATTTACATTCAGAAATCAAAACATTGGAGCGAATTGAGATTATTCGTGACCTTCGATTAGGTAAATACGATGTATTAATCGGGATCAACTTATTGCGAGAAGGTATTGATATTCCAGAGGTTTCTTTAGTTGTGATTTTAGATGCAGATAAAGAAGGCTTCCTTCGTTCTGAACGTTCATTGATTCAGACGATTGGTCGTGCTGCGAGGAACTCAAATGGTCATGTTATTATGTATGCGGATAAGATGACAAATTCAATGAATATTGCAATTACAGAAACAAAACGTAGACGTGAAATTCAAGATGATTACAATAAAAAACATGGCATTACGCCAAAAACTATAATAAAACAAGTACGTGATGTCATTCGAGCAACTTCTGTAGCAGAGGATGAAGAAGTTTATGAAAATGGTATTCAAGCTAAGTATTCGAAAATGAACAAAAAAGAACGTCATCTATTCATTCAATCTATAGAAATGGAAATGAAAGATGCTGCAAAGGCGCTTGATTTCGAAAGAGCAACTGAGCTACGTGACTTAATACTAGAGTTAAAGGCTGAGAGGTGAGGAACTTGAAGAGTATGAATGAAATTATTATTAAAGGGGCTCGGGCACACAATCTTAAAAACATTGATGTGACGATTCCGCGTAATCAACTTGTTGTCGTAACTGGATTATCTGGATCGGGAAAATCCTCACTAGCTTTTGACACAATATACGCAGAAGGACAACGAAGATATGTAGAGTCATTATCTGCATATGCTCGTCAATTTTTAGGCCAAATGGATAAACCGGATGTAGACTCGATTGAGGGTCTATCTCCGGCCATTTCGATTGATCAAAAGACGACAAGTAGAAATCCCCGTTCAACAGTTGGTACTGTAACGGAAATTTATGATTATTTACGTCTACTATATGCTCGAATTGGTACACCAATCTGTCCAACTCATGGAATTGAAATTACATCTCAAACAGTAGAACAAATGGTTGATCGTGTGATGGAATATCCTGAGCGTACAAAAATACAAGTGCTTTCTCCAGTTATTTCTGGACGTAAAGGTACACATGTAAAAGTATTTGAAGAGATTAAAAAAGAAGGCTTTGTTCGTGTACGTGTAGATGGGGAACTTTATGACGTATCGGATGAAATAGAATTAGAAAAAAATAAGAAGCATTCAATTGAAGTTGTAATTGACCGAATTGTGATTAAAGATGGAGTAGCATCTCGACTAGCTGATTCACTTGAAACTGCATTAAAGCTAGGAGAAGGCCGAGTTATTATTGATGTAATTGGAGAAGAAGAGCTTCTTTTCAGTGAACATCATGCTTGTCCACATTGTGGTTTTTCAATTGGAGAGCTTGAACCAAGAATGTTCTCATTCAACAGCCCATTCGGAGCATGTCATTCATGTGATGGCTTAGGTACAAAATTGGAAGTTGATTTAAGTTTAGTCATTCCTAATGAAGAACTTACATTAAAAGAAAATGCAATTGCACCGTGGGAATCAATCAGTTCTATGTATTATCCACAACTTCTTGAAAGTGTATGTAATCACTATGGAATCAATATGGATATCCCATATAAAGATATACCGAAACACCAAAGAGACAAAATACTTTATGGTAGTGACGGAGAACAAATCTATTTCAGATATGATAATGAACAAGGTCATGTTCGTGAAGCAATGATTGAATTTGAAGGCGTTATTTCAAATGTTGAAAGACGTTACAAAGAAACAACATCTGATTATATTCGTGAGCAAATGGAAAAATATATGGGTGTGCAGAGCTGCCCAACATGTAAAGGACATCGATTAAGAAAAGAAGCACTTGCTGTATTTATTGGTGAGTTACATGTAGGTGAAGTAACAAAGATGTCTGTTAAAGAAGCATTTGACTTCTTTGATACACTAAACTTGACTCCGAAAAAAGAACAAATTGCTAACTTAATCCTTAGAGAAATTAAGGAAAGATTAGGATTTCTTGTTAACGTAGGATTAGACTACTTAACTTTAAATCGAGCAGCTGGTACATTATCCGGTGGCGAAGCACAACGTATTCGTTTGGCAACGCAAATCGGTTCAAGATTAACAGGTGTTCTTTATATTTTAGATGAGCCGTCAATTGGATTACATCAACGAGATAATGATCGCTTAATTTCTACACTATTAAATATGCGCGATATTGGAAATACACTGATCGTAGTTGAACATGATGAAGATACAATGTTAGCTGCAGATTATTTAATTGATGTGGGACCTGGCGCTGGTGTTCATGGTGGACAAATCATTTCTCAAGGTACACCAAAAGAAGTAATGGAAGATAACAACTCATTAACTGGTAAATATTTATCCGGTGAAAAGTTTATTCCCGTACCTCTTGAACGAAGAAAAGGTGACGGTCGTGAAATTAAAATCGTCGGTGCAAAAGAAAATAATTTAAAAAATGTTTCAACTTCATTCGCATTAGGCACATTTGTTGCTGTAACAGGAGTGTCTGGTTCTGGAAAGAGTACTTTAATTAATGAAATATTATATAAATCATTAGCTCAAAAATTAAATGGTTCAAAGGTTCGTCCGGGAGAACATAAAGAAATTAAAGGGATTGAGCAATTAGAAAAAGTAATTGATATTGATCAGTCACCAATTGGTCGTACTCCTCGTTCGAACCCAGCGACATATACTGGCGTATTTGATGATATTCGTGACGTATATGCGACTACGAATGAATCAAAAGTTAGAGGATATAAAAAAGGTCGATTCAGCTTCAACGTAAAAGGTGGAAGATGTGAAGCTTGTCGCGGAGATGGAATCATTAAAATTGAGATGCATTTCCTACCGGATGTCTATGTACCTTGTGAAATATGTCATGGAAAACGATACAACCGAGAAACGTTAGAAGTGAAATATAAAGATAAATCTGTATCAGAAGTATTAGATATGACTGTTGAAGATGCAGTTGTATTTTTCGAGAATATCCCAAAAATCAAACGAAAACTTCAGACATTGAATGATGTAGGTTTAGGATATATTACACTTGGACAACCGGCGACAACGTTATCAGGAGGGGAAGCACAACGTGTAAAACTTGCTTCTGAACTGCATAAGCGTACCAATGGTCGAACATTATATATTTTGGATGAACCGACAACAGGATTACATGTAGATGATATTTCACGACTTTTAGTCGTACTACAAAGATTAGTAGAAAATGGAGATACGGTTCTTGTTATTGAACATAACTTAGATGTCATTAAAGCAGCCGATTATCTTATTGACTTGGGGCCAGAAGGTGGAGACAAAGGTGGAACGATTGTTGCAACTGGTACACCAGAGGAACTTTGCAAAGTAGAAGCTTCTCATACAGGGAAGTATTTAAAAGCAGTTCTTGATCGAGACAAAAGCCGAATGGAACAAAGAATGGCATTAATGGAAACATAAAAAAGTGTTGAAAAACAAAGAGGGGAAACTACATTCTCCTCTTTGTTTTTGTATGTGAAAGTGAGCAGTTTTCTGATAAAAAGAACCTAAAAAGGATTTGATATGCTACTTTTCGTTTTTTGGACATTCTTTTTGTTTGTTTTGGCATAGAATAAATTATAAAGTATTTATTATAATAATTTTTATATAAATAGAGGCTGGATAGTTAGAGAGGAGATTACTGTGAGAAAATTATATCGATCTTCTAAAGACTCAATGCTTGCAGGAGTATGCGGTGGTTTGGGTCAATATTTTAATTTTGATAGTACATTAATACGATTACTTTTTGTTTTATTATTTTTTATCGGATTTGGTGCTATATTTTTAGTTTACTTAGTTTGGATTTTTATTGTTCCAAAAGAAGGCGAAGTGTAAATTTTATGAGATGGTTATTTTCATTAGCAATTAATAGTTTAGTTTTTATTGTAGTAGCTGGTTTTCTTCAACCAGATTTTTATGTAGCGAATATTCCAACAGCAGTCGTTGCTGCACTAGTTTTATCTATATTAAATACAATCATTAGACCAATATTAATTTTTATCACATTACCCGTGACGATTTTTACACTTGGTTTATTCCTGTTTATTATCAACGCGATTACATTAGAAATGACTGATTATATCCTTGGAGATGCAATCAGGGTTAATGGATTTGGTACAGCAATATTAGCTTCAATTTTGATTAGTACATTTAGTATGTTAATACAGTATTTTGTATTTGATCCAAAAAACAAAAAAACAACTGAACGCAAATAAAAGCTCCCTTTTTGGGAGCTTTTTACTTTTGAAGAAAATTCAATAAAGAGTTTTTTCAAAATGAATGGAAATGATTATTTACCATGTTTACCTTTATGGTGATTGTCATCGTCATGCTTCTTATCATCGTCATCATGCTTCTTTTTTTTCTCAACGACAACTGTAATATTCGCTGAAAAATTTTGATAGCTAGCTTTTATGCTTGTAGCACCTTTACCTTTTGCGACAATTTTACCGTCTGAGAAGGTAACAATTTTTGTATTTCCAATTTTGTATTTTACATCTTTAGTAATATCTTTTTTAGTTCCATCTGTATAAACTGCAAAAATTGTAATCGACTGCTTATCACCTTGCTGTAATTTCAATTTTGAAGGGTTAGCAATAATGTTCTTGATTTTCACTGGTGATTGTACAAAAACTTTACCTTCTGATTTTGCACTAAACTCCTCATATGAAACAGTAATGATTACATTGCTTTTCCCTTCCTTCACTGCTGTTACAATTCCATCTTTAACAGTAGCAACTGAAGTATTAGAGCTTTGCCAAGTCAAATTATCTTTTATAACTTCCTTTGAACCGTCCGAATAATATCCATAAACCTTTAATGGAAGTGTTTTACCTACTGCTAGCTTAAACTCTTTTAGATCAATTTTGATACTTTCTAATTCGACTTCTTCTTCAACGTTTATCGTTAATAAAACATTAAAATCTTTATAAGAGAATTGCAATTCTGTTGTGCCAAAGTCTTCCCCAGCTGTAATAAGACCGTTTTCGAATTTTACAAGTTCATCAATATTTTCAACTTTCAATTCAGGACTCTTTGTCACGTCTTCTTTTTCGCCAAGATCATTTATATAAGTAAGGATAATTTCTTTTGATTCACCAGGTGTGATTGCTATTTCGTTTTCAGATAGTGTTAATCGATCTTCAACGAGATTTACTTCTTCTGCATGAGCTACTACGTTAGTAAAAAACGGCATAAAAAAAGTAACTGCAAGTAGGAAAGAACATACTCCATTAGTCCATTTCTTAAACATAATTCCACCTCTATCATTTTATTTTGTTAACAATATTAATATCGGCATCGTTTTAATGTTTTTGTATATGAGAAAAGGCAATTAGCATAACTTATTTTTTCAATTAGGCTATTGTTAAAACAATAAACATTAACAGCTCCTTCATATTAAAAGTAGAAAATTCCTACACAACCTTTGCTTTATAAAAATATAACTACTATTTCTCGACATTTTCCCACCAACTTTAAAAATGGTACAATATGAAAAGATAAATTTATAAATTGAAATGAAAACGAAATTTATAATCTAGGAGGCTCATGAATGGGTAAGTTACGTACGAAGGATATAGTTGAGCATTTTAAATTAGATGTAATAAGTGGTAGCGCAGGATTAAAAAGGTCCATTAATACGACTGATTTATCTCGACCTGGAATTGAAGTTGCAGGGTTTTTTACATACTACCCATCTGATCGTGTACAGTTATTGGGGATGACTGAGCTAACGTTTTATGAAAGTTTAACGGATGAGCAAAAAGAAGACAGATTAAAAAAACTTTGTGCAGAGGATACACCTTGTATTATCGTGTCCCGTGGGCTTGAAATTCCTACAGAATTAATTGAAGCAGGTGAAGAAACAGGGGTTCCAATCTTACGTTCTGGTAGTAAGACGACTAAATTATATAGCAGACTGACTAGTTATTTAGAAGCTAAATTAGCACCAACAACTGCATTACACGGTGTATTAGTTGATATTTATGGTGTTGGTGTATTAATTACTGGTAAAAGTGGTGTTGGTAAAAGTGAAACCGCACTAGAATTAGTAAAACGAGGTCATCGCTTAGTTGCTGATGATTCAGTTGAAATCCGTCAAACTGATGAAGATACTTTAATCGGTTCTTCTCCGGAATTAATTGAGCACTTATTAGAGATTCGTGGATTAGGTATTATTAATGTGATGACACTGTTTGGAGCAGGTTCAGTACGTACTTATAAACGAATAACGTTAAATATTGATTTAGAAATATGGGATTCACAAAAAGTATATGATAGAGTCGGTTTAGATGATGAAAAACTAAGAATATTAGATACAGACATTTCAAAAATTACTTTACCTGTTCGTCCAGGTCGAAACTTAGCTGTTATTATTGAGGTTGCAGCAATGAATTTTAGATTGAAAAATATGGGTGTTAATGCAGCTCAACAATTTGCTGATCGCTTAGAAAAGGTAATAAAGGGCGGTAATAATTCAAATTTAGATGATCTAAATGATTTAATATAAAAATGAAGTGGGGAAAAAATAGATGGAATCAAATATACAGCCATTAGATAAGGTGTTTTTTGAGCTAGGACCTCTTTCTATTAAGTGGTATGGGGTATTAATAGGTATAGGTGTCTTATTAGGTTTATGGTTAGCCATTCGTGAAGGGAAACGCCGCGGGGTTCATGAAGAAACTTTTATGGATATCGTATTAATTGCAGTTCCATCCGCAATTTTAGGGGCAAGAATTTACTACGTATTATTTGAATTTGATTATTATTCTAAGCATTTAAATGAGATCCCACAAATATGGAATGGTGGCTTGGCTATACACGGTGGCTTAATTGGTGCATTTATTGCTAGTTATATTTTTTCAAAGAAAAAAGGTATATCATTCTGGAAATTAGCTGATATTGCAGCTCCTAGCATTCTTGTTGGACAAATGCTTGGACGCTGGGGAAATTTTATGAATCAAGAGGCTCATGGGGGAGAAGTTACTCGTTCATTTTTAGAGGGTCTACATTTACCAACTTGGATTATTAATCAAATGTATATTGAGGGTGCTTACTACCACCCAACATTCTTATATGAATCAATGTGGAGCTTGCTAGGAATTATCTTATTATTGTCTTTAAGAAAGGTAAATCTTAGACGTGGTGAAATGTTCTTAACTTATTTAATTTGGTATTCAGTTGGTCGATACTTTATTGAGGGTCTTCGTACAGATAGCTTAATGTTAACAGATACAATTAGAATGGCTCAGTTTATTTCTGTATTAATTATTGTGTTTGCGATTATTGTTCTTGTTTATCGCAGGGTTAAAGGATTATCTAATGATCGTTATTTAGATGCATAATCAATAAAATTATCGGGTGAGGGGGGATTCGTTTTGGAAACATTGAAAAATGGGTTAAAAGTAGGTTTGTTGACATCTTGGAAGATGGGGAAAATAATCTTTCCAATTTCATTCATTTTAACGATTGTGAAAGAGACGAGTCTCATGGACTGGTTTGTTAACCTTCTTGAACCATTAATGAGTTTTATCGGTTTAAAAGGTGATGCAGCAATCGTTTTAGTTTTAGGTAATGTATTAAATTTATATGCCGCGATTGGTGCGATGCTTCCAATGGATTTAACGATGAAGGAAGCCTTGATTTTGGCAGTTATGCTAAGTTTCTCTCATAATTTATTCATAGAAACGAGTGTAGCAACCGCGGTAGGGATTCGAGCTTCCTTTGTAGTTTTTGTGAGGGTAGGTTTCGCAATCATATCTGCATTATGTTTGCATTTCTTCTGGCCAGGTGGAACTGAAATTGTTCATAAGGGAATAGCAGTTGCAGAGGCAGCAAACATTAGTGGTATGGAGTTAATAAAAACAGCCATTATTGCATCGGCTCTTGGCATTTATAAGTTAGTTATTATCGTTATTCCTTTGATGGTAGTGATCCAATTTGCAAAAGATTTAGGCTGGATGAACTACATTACAAAATTCTTATCACCTTTTACAAAATTACTAGGTGTAGAATCTAAGGCTGGTGTTACATTAGCAGCAGGTTTATTTTTCGGATTAGCTTTTGGTGCTGGTGTTATGATTCAGGCAGTAAAAGAAGATGGTGTATCAAAGAAGGATTTATATTTAGTATTCTTGTTTTTAGTGGCATGTCATGCGGTAATTGAAGATACACTGATCTTTATCCCATTAGGCATTCCAGTATGGTATTTATTTGCCATAAGATTCTTTGTTGCATTAATTGTTACATGCTTTGTAGCAAGAATAATAGGTAAGGTTAGTAAGAAATCCGAAACTAGCTTAAACGCAGAAATGAAATAGTAGCAGTTAGAGAGGAAAATCTAATGAAAATTACAACATTATTATTTGACTTAGATGGTACATTGATTAACACAAACGAACTAATTATTGCGTCATTCATGCATACATTAGAGAAGTTTTATCCTGGAAAATATAAACGTGAGCATGTTATTCCATTTATGGGTCCAACATTAACGGAATCTTTTTCAACAGTTGATGCAAATCGTGTAGATGAGCTAATTACAGAATATCGTCGCTTTAATGTTGAGATGCACGATGAATTTGTAGAAGAATATGAGACTGTTTATGAAACGATTGAAACATTACACGAACAAGGTTATAAAATTGGTATTGTGACGACGAAGGCAAGAAATGTAGTAGAAATGGGTTTAAGCTATAGTCGTTTGAAACAATTTTTTGATGTTGTTATTACAATTGACGATGTTCAAAATGCGAAGCCACATCCAGAGCCAATACAATTAGCGTTGAAAAAGCTAAATGCTACGCCTGAGGAAACTATTATGGTAGGCGACAACTACCACGATATAGAAGGTGGTAAAAATGCTGGAACGAAAACGGCAGGCGTTGTATGGTCACTTAAAGGAAAAGAATTTTTAGAATCGTATCATCCAGACTATATGTTAGAAAAAATGAGCGATATCTTAACAATAATAGGAAGCGAAGAAAAGTGAGAAATACAAAAAGATACAATATTGAGGGGAAAAACTCACTTTGGCAGCTTTACAAGACAGTATCATTTTGGAAAACTTTTCGAAATGTAATCGTAATTGAAGCGGCACGATATATTCCATTTTTTAGCGTGAAAAACTGGATGTATAGACGACTAATTGGTATGAAAATTGGTAATTACACTGCTTTTGCTTTTAAAGTTACTCCAGACTTAATGTTTCCAGAGCTAATCTCAGTAGGGAATAATTCAATCATTGGTTATAATACTACGATTTTAGCACATGAATATTTAATAAATGAATATCGTTTAGGAGAAGTAATAATTGGGGATAATGTGTTAGTTGGCGCAAATACTACGATATTACCTGGCGTAGTAATTGGTGATGGAGCGAAAATTTCTGCAGCAACTTTAGTTAATAAAGATGTACCAGCAGGAGCATTTGTTGGCGGGAATCCAATGACAATCATTTCGATACCTGATGCTAAAAGTAGTATTAGTAAGTAAGGTAATATTTGTAAAATAAAAAAAGTGGTTCCATTATTCATTGTTTTATGTAAAATAATAAATTGGACTACTTTTGAATTTTTTAAAAGTGGAAATTGTTCGTCGTATACAAATTCTTATAATTTGGACGACGACTATTTCCTCTTTTTGTATGATATACTGTGATAAGCTGGAAAAACTGGAGGATCGAATGTCTGAAAATTTGGGGAATCAAACAAATCAATTTCATAATGTCGTTTCGTTCTCGTTACCGAAAGATTATTTCTACGAAAAAGGTATGAAAGCTTATAATAGTAACGATACTGACCAAGCGATTTATTATTTAAAGAAAGCTGCTGAAAACGAAGAAAATCAGACTGTACTAGTTGATATTTCTCGTAAGCTTTTAACAATGCATCAATACCAAACGTCTATTACAATTTTAGAATATATATTAGATAAATTTCCTGCAAATGAAGATGTGTATTATTTATTAGCATTTGCATTTTTTGAGTTGGGATTATTTCAAAAAGCTAATCTTTACGCCCAAAAGTACTTAGAAATAGGTACTGATGAAGACCAGTTGGATGAACTGGAAGATTACTTAGATATTATCCATAGTGAAGAAGATGATGATTTAAGCATAAATGATGATTTGCTTGTTCTTCAAGAAAGAGTAACAAGTTATTTAGCTAACCATGATTGGAAATCTGCCAAAACTACTTTACTGAATATAGTGGATAAATACCAAGAATTTTGGCCAGCTTACAATAACTTGGCTTTAGTTGAACTACATTTAGGGAATCATGAAGAATCCGAAAGAGTACTTCATTATGTATTAGAACAAAATCCTGGAAACCTTTCAGCACTTATTCATTTAACAATGTTAAAAAGAATTCTAAATGAACAAGAGGCTGCTCAAGAATACTTGATGAGTTTGTCTAATATTGTTCCGATATCGGAGGAACATCGCCATAAACTTGGTGTATTGTTTTATCAATTCCAACAATTTGAACAGGCATTTAAGCTATTTCACTTGCTTTATATAGATAGACCGAATCGTGAGGTCCAATTTTATTATATGTATAGTGATGCAGCATACAAATCTGGTCGAATTGAACTTGCAGAGCGCATCTGGAATTTAGAAATGTCAGAAGCTTTTGATGACCATGAAGAGCTGGCTCCCTGGGTCGAGAAAAAACACTCAACGAATGAAATTGAAAAACTAATGTCAGAAACAGAGTATCAAGCAAAATACTCTAATTCGAATAGTGAGCGTTGGGGTTTAATCTATTTTATGAAGGAATATTATTATGATCAAAAATTTAGTTCAATCCTTCAAGATTTAGAACCGTTAGATCATATCGGTATCGATGAACAAATTGAGCAAGTATTGTTAAATAATATGTGCTATATGGAACCACATCCATCATTAAAAATTGTCATTGATGGTGCGAAAAAAATTCAAACTCATTGGGAAGATGATTATGTACTTCTACGAAATCAGCTTCAATTATGGTTTTTCTCAATTTGTGAATTAACATTGAAGTATAAAGAATTACCAGTAAATGAAAATGTTTTATTAGCAGCTACACATTATCTTGTAGAAAATGAAGAAAAACGTGTATCACAAAAGAAAATTGCAGCAAACTATAATATATCTACTTATTTGTTAAATAAAGGCATTAGCGCCATTCGAAGCTTGTTTTAATACCAAATGGTGTTAGGCAAGCTTTCTTTATTTTTATATGAGCATATGATTTGTCGTTTTCTGTGGTTTAGTTATAGGATAGTGTTAGTTAATAATCTAGGTAAAAGCGTTATTCAAGAACAAGGAGTGGAAAAGTAATGGAAGAAAAAATTTATGACGTTATTATCATTGGTGCAGGACCAGCGGGGATGACTGCAGCGGTTTACACATCTCGTGCAAATCTGTCTACTTTAATGATGGAACGTGGAGTGCCAGGTGGCCAAATGGCTAATACAGAAGAAATTGAAAACTATCCTGGTTTCGATAGTATTTTAGGACCTGATTTATCAAACAAAATGTTTGATCATGCAAAAAAGTTTGGTGCTGAATATGCTTATGGTGATATAAAAGAAATCGTTGATGGTAAAGAATATAAAACTGTTATTGCAGGTAAAAAAGAATATAAAGCGCGTGCGATTATTATTACAACAGGTGCAGAATATAAGAAAATCGGTGTTCCTGGTGAGCAAGAGCTTGGCGGTCGCGGAGTATCTTATTGTGCTGTTTGTGATGGCGCGTTCTTTAGAGATAAAGAATTAGTAGTAATAGGTGGTGGAGATTCAGCTGTTGAAGAAGGCGTGTATTTAACTCGTTTTGCTTCAAAAGTAACGATTGTTCACCGTCGTGATGAACTACGTGCACAAAAAATCCTTCAAGATCGTGCATTTGCAAATGAAAAAATTTCATTTATTTGGAATACGACATTAAAGCAAATTAATGGTACAGATGGCAAAGTTAGTGGAGTTACATTAGTAAATACACAAAGCGGTGACGAATCAGAGTTTAAAACAGATGGTGTATTTATCTATATTGGAATGCTTCCACTTA
>Ga0209676_1001925_pt1 | contig 16779 bp, 17 predicted proteins | sample AraplaCvi_mLB_r2_FD_184282 | JGI IMG/M metagenome (GOLD analysis project Ga0209676, IMG submission 184282) | Arabidopsis root microbial communities from North Carolina, USA - plate scrape MF_Cvi_mLB_r2 (SPAdes) (version 2) | ecosystem: Host-associated > Plants > Roots > Endosphere | place: USA...
TCCGAAGCGTCGGATCGGCGGGCTCGCGCATGCGCTCGGCCGCCAGCAGGTCTGCCTGCAACTCGCGCGTGATCTGGCAGGCGAACTGGAATGGTTTGTGCGCGAAGGTGATTTCCTGCCCGTGCGGGCTGGTCAACCGCAGACAACATTCGCGTCGTTCCCGCGAAGGCGGCAGCGCTTCGAGCCGCCAACCGGCCGGAAGGCATTGGATGGATAGGTTCATGGTGACTGCTCCCTGTGCAGTTCCCGCAACGTATCCAAGCAAACGCGTCCTTCGCGTGAAGCCAGACATGCAGGCCCCACGCATGGGCCCGGCGTCACTTGCACTGCACATGGTTCCGACACGATTCCGACAACTGCGGTACAAGCATCGAGTGCGCAGTTGGCCGCCATTGCAGGGGATTTCCGATGCCGTGCTCGTGCTCGATGCTGTTCGTCGAAGACAACTACCTGCTGGCCGATTCGGCGGTCGGCGCGTTGACCGCCGCGGGCATGCGCGTGCGACCGGTGCCGGATGGCCCCTCCGCGCTGGAGTTGTTCCGCACGATGCGTTTCGACTGCGCGGTGATCGACATCGAACTGCCTGGCGGCATGGATGGCGTGGAACTGGCGCGCCGGATCCGGCAATTGCGACCGGGCTTCCCGCTCGCGCTGACCACCGGCTACGACGCCACCCTGTGCGGCGCACCGCCCGACGTCCCCGTCTTCCAGAAGCCTTACCGCTACGAGGACCTGGTCGCCGTGGTGTGCGCGGCCCTGCCGGGGCGGGACTGAACTGAATCCGGGTCTGAGCCTGGAGCCGCCCTCGCGGCCGTCGCGGCCGTCGCGGCGACGCACCGGGCCCATTGCGGGCAAACCGCCTAGAATGCCGGCTCCGTTTTTCGCCCAAGGCATCCGCACATGGCGCTCAAGGCGACCGTGGTCAAGGCCGAGCTGCAGCTCAGCGACCTGGACCGGCATCACTACGCGACCTACCCGCTCACCCTCGCACAGCATCCCTCCGAGACCGACCAGCGACTGATGGTGCGGCTGGTCGCCTTCGCGCTGTACGCCAGCGAACGGCTGGAATTCGGCAAGGGCCTGAGCAACGAGGAAGACCCCGACCTGTGGCGCCGCGATTACACCGGCGACATCGAGCTGTGGATCGACGTGGGACAGCCCGACGAATCGCGCATCCGCAAGGCCTGCGGCCGCGCGCGTGAGGTCGTCGTCGTGAACTACGGCGGCCGCGCCGCCGACGTGTGGTGGGACAAGAACGCCACAGCCCTCATGCGACTGGACAACCTCACCGTCATCGACCTGGATGCCGCAACGGTCGAGGCGCTGGGTGCGGCGATCCAGCGCAGCATGCGCTTCAACGCGATCATCCAGGACGGCGAACTGCAGTTGATGGGCGACGACGGCACGATCGCCCTGCGTCCGCGCACGCGCATGGCGCCGGCCGAAGACACGGCCTGATCGCGGCATGAGCGGGCACTACGACGTCATGATCGTCGGCGGCGGCGCCGCCGGATTGATGTGCGCGCTCACCGCGGGCCATCGCGGCAAACGCGTGCTGGTCGTCGAACATGCCAACCGCGTCGGCAAGAAGATCCTGATGTCCGGCGGCGGGCGGTGCAATTTCACCAACACCGGCGCAACGCCCGCGAACTACCTGTCGGCCAACCGGCATTTCTGCAAGTCGGCACTGGCGCGATACACGCCGTGGCACTTCATCGAGCTGGTCGAACGCCACCGCATCGCGTACCACGAGAAGGAACTGGGCCAGCTGTTCTGCGACGAGTCGTCCAAACTCATCGTGAAGATGCTGCTGGACGAATGCGCTGCGGCCGGCGTGCGCGTGGAAACCAGCTGCAGCATCGAGCGCCTTGGCCAAGGCGACAGCGACGAGGCACGCTTCCGCCTGCATACGACGCACGGCAATTTCTCCGCGCCTTCGCTGGTCATCGCCAGCGGCGGGCTGTCGATCCCGAGCATGGGCGCGACCGGGTTCGGTTACGAACTGGCGCGCAACTTCGGCCATGCCGTGCTTCCCACGCGCGCGGGGCTGGTGCCGCTGACGCTGAGCGGAAAGCACCAGGAACGCCTCGCCGACCTGTCCGGCGTCGCCCTGCCCGTCACCGCGCGATGCAACGGGGCCAGTTTCAGCAACTACCTGCTGGTGACGCATCGCGGCGTCAGCGGCCCGGCCATCCTGCAGATTTCCTCGTTCTGGCAACCCGGTGACGACCTTCGCCTCGACCTGCTGCCCGGGCAGGACGCGCTGGAGCTGTTGCAGCAATGGCAACGCGAACGCCCCGCCGCCGAACTGAAGACGATGCTCGGCGAGGTGATCCCGAAGCGTTTCGCGCAGCGCCTGTGCGAACACTGGCTGCCCAATCGCCCGATGAAGCAGTACAACGCGCCGCAGTTGCGTGAGATCGCGCAACTGCTGGGCGACTGGTCATTGGTGGCCAGCGGCACGGAAGGCTATCGCACGGCGGAAGTGACGCTGGGCGGCGTGGATACCGACGAGATCTCCTCCAGCACGATGCAATCCAGGCGCGTTGCGGGCCTGTATTTCATCGGCGAGGTCGTGGACGTCACCGGATGGCTGGGCGGTTACAACTTCCAGTGGGCATGGGCGTCGGGCCACGCGGCCGGTAACGCGGTGTAACCGGCGGTTGCGCCAGGGCGCGACGCGGCACCCGCTGCGTGCACGCATCCATCGCATTGAGGTGCCGCTCCGCGGTTCCACGCCACGCACCACGACAGGTCATTCCCGATGGTCGCGTATCGCCATAGAGTCGCGGTTTCCCTCCGCATGAGGATGACCCGTTGAAGACGCAGTACTACGCCGCTTCGAGCCTCGATGGTTTCCTTGCCACGCAGGACGATTCCCTCGGCTGGCTTTTCCCGCTCGGGGACATCAACGACACCAGCTATCCATCCTTCATCGAGAACGTCGGCGCGATCGCGATGGGTTCGTCGACGTACGAATGGATACTGCGCAACGCCGGCGCCGTGTCCGAACAAACGGGCTCCGCATGGCCGTACACGCAACCTGCGTGGGTATTCACCAGCCGCAGGCTTCCCACGATGGAAGGCGCGAACGTGACCTTCCACGAGGGCGACGTGCGAGCCGTGCATCCTCGAATGGTCGAGGCCGCGCAGGGAAAGAACGTATGGGTGATGGGCGGCGGCGATCTGGCCGGCCAGTTCCACGATGCCGGACTGCTGGACGAGATCATCGTGCAGATCGGCTCGGCGACGCTGGGCGAGGGAAAGCCGGTATTCCCCCGTCGCGTACTGCACCCGGGCCTGGCGCTGGTATCGGTGACGCAGGTGGGAACCGGATTCGCCGAACTGACGTATCGGGTGTCGAAGCCCGGGCGCTGAACGCCTGCTTCTGTAGCCCGGGTAAGGCGGAACGCCGCACCCGGGTTGTCGTGCCACATGAAAAGCCCCCGGGTGCGCTTCGCTTGCCCGGGCTAAAGAAGCGATTCGTCCACGCGCTCACGCCATGCGCGCGAAATCGCTGATCCAGTTGCTTTCCCAGGTCTTGCCACCGTCACCGGACGTGGACTGCTCCCAGCGCGCCGACGTCGGCGTGATCCGCGACCACTGCACGCGCGTGGTCACCGCGCGCCCCTTGAGCGTGTCGTCGCCGACGAACGTGCCGATGCCGTCGGCGAAACCGCCGCGCACCGGGGCGGCGATGTTCGCCGGCTCGCGGCTGTCCAGCCACCAGCTCGACCACTGCCCGCTCTTTTCGTCGAACGCGCGCAATCCGACGCCGCGCACCGTGCCGTTCGGGAATTCCATGACGTTGTCGCCGACATTGCCCTTGCCACCCAGCACCGGCCAGTTCACCAGCGTGCCGCCGAACGCGTCCCACTGATCGCTGCCCACCAGGCGTTCGCGCAGGCGGCGGTGGCTCACCTTCCAGCGACCGACGAGGAAATCGAAATCCTTCGGCGCGCCGGCGAGCTTCGGCAAGGCCACCGGTTGCTTCGACGTGCGCGTGAAGTAGTTGCGCCAGTTGACCTCCCAGCTTGCGCCATCGTCGGGCGAGAACGCCTGCTCCCACCACGGCCGCGCGCCGTGCACGTCGTTCCAGCGGAAACGCATGACGATCGGGCGCCCCTTGAAGGTGTCGCGGCCGACGAACGTGGCGTTTTCCCCTTTGAATCCACCGCGCACGGGCGGCTCGATCCGCGTCGGATCGCGGCCATCGAGCCACCAGATCGCCCACGTCCCGGCGACCGGGTCGAACGCGCGCACGCTCAGGCCGCGATACGTGCCCGACGGAATGTCGAGGATGTTGTCGTCGACGTTGCCCAGGCCACCCATCGTCTGCCAGAACGCGCTCTTGCCGGGGAACTCCTCCCACTCGTCATCGCCGGCCAGGCGCTCCTTCAGTCGCCGGTGCCACACGTCCCAGCTGCCCACCAGCCACTGCCAGTCCTGCGCATGGGCGGTGGCCGCCGAGGCCTGCGGCGCGAACGCGAAGGCCGGCGGCACCAGCGAGCACGCGGCGGCACCGGCGACCGCGGCGAGGAACTGCCGGCGGGAAGGAAGGGCGGGATCGACACCTGCGTGATGAACAGACGGTCCTTGCATCGGGAGGCTCCTTCCGGCGGGGAATCGTGGCCCGATCATGGGCAGCGACGGGCCACGTTGACCACACGAAATGCGGCCCGCACACTCAGCCACACTTATGGTCAGCGACCGCCGATTCCCTTCGCTCAGCGCCATCCGGGCGTTCGAGGCCGCCGCCCGGCTGGGCAGCTTCGCCAGGGCCGCGCAGGAACTCGACACCACGGCGGCGTCGGTCAGCTACCACGTGCGCCGGCTGGAACAGCAGATCGGCGTCGGGTTGTTCGTGCGCCATCCCAACCACGTGATCCTGACCCGCTCCGGCGACATCGTCGCGCGCGAAGCCATCAACGCCTTCGCTGCGTTGCGCGCCAGCTTCGTGCAGGCGCAACAGGCCAACGACATGCACCTGTCGCTGACGACCCTGCCCTCGCTGGGCACCAGTTGGCTGACACCGAAACTCGGCCGCTTCCGCACGCTCCATCCCGACATCGCGCTTGAGCTGGACCTGTCCGCCGTTGCCGAAGACCTAAGCGGCGGCCGTTACGACGCTGCGATCCGGAACGGGCACGGCCACTGGCCCGGACTGCGCACCGCCGAACTGCTGCCGAGTCTGTTCATGCCGATGTGCGCGCCTTCGCTGCGCGCCGGGGTTTCGGACCTGGGACGCGATCCGCGGCAGCCGTTGCCCGTCCCGCTGCTCGGCCGGCCGGACTGGTGGTCGCTGTGGTATCGCGCACTTGGTTTCGACGGCGCGATCCCGCCGGACCGTTTCGGCACGCAGCTGTCGGCCGAATACCTCGACATCGCCGCGGCCATCGCCGGCCAGGGCGTCGCGCTCGGCTCGCCGATCCTGTTCCGCAACGAGCTCGATGCAGGCCGCCTCGTCCCCGCGCACGACCTGGTCGTCGGCGACGGTCGCGCGTTCTGGTTCACCTACCCCGCCGCCCGCCACGACAGCCGCAAGATCGCGAGCTTCCGCCAGTGGCTGTGCGCTGAAGCGGCACGCGACGTCGATGCGGCGCGGGGATTCATCCGGCGCGCCGTCATCATCGAACCGCAGACCGCGCCTGCCACCTGACCGGTCCACCGGCGCCGCGCCCGTGTCCGCATGGGCCAAGCAACTGCGTTGCATCACAGGAACTCACCCTGGGGAAACGCCGTGGCCCACTTTCTGCGACCGTCCTTGCTCCTGCTCGGCCTGGCCTCGTTCGGATCGGGCCATTGCGACGCGCTCGACACGGCGGCCAGCACCAATCCGGACCCCGCGCAGGTGCGGTTCGACCTGCTCGACGCCAACCGCGATGGCGTGTTGAGCAAGTACGAGTACGACAGCGACGTCGTCTTCGAAACGGCCGACCTCGACCGCAACCAGCTGTTGACCACCGACGAACTGCAGGCCGCGCTCGGGCCGCAGGCGGAAGGCACGCCGACCGCACCGGAGCGCATCCTCGCGTTCGACCTGGACCGCGACGGACAGCTCGACGATGCTGAACTCCGCCGTGCGCTGGAAATGCGCTTCAGCTGGCTCGACCGCAACCATGACGGCGGCCTGGACTTCGAAGAGATGCGCGCCGGATTCGGCGTGCGCGTCCGCCCGTAAGCGCGCGGCGCGGTATCGCGTGCGCTCGGCGTCAGGTCGCGGCGCCGGACCTGACTTCGATGGTCACGTGCACGATCTCGTCGTGGGTCGTCAACGCATTGTGGAAGACCTCGGGCGGGAGCGCTGCATCGGTGACCACTTCCGCCGCGCAGGCAAACGTGCCGCGAAAGATCCGAGGCCCGGCGCGAGAAGGAAGCGCAGGCCATCATCGAGCTGCTGAAGGGCTGCGTGAAATAGCGCGGGCGCGCGTCGCGATCACGCGGCGCTTCCCTGCCCCGGGCTAGGGTGGGTGACCGCGCGCCGGCCGGTGGGCGGGACGCGACCACAACCCCGGAGGCACCGATGTCCGAACAGGAACTCATCGTCCCCTCGCCGTTGAACACGACCTCCACCGAACTCGCGGCGCGACGCACCGGCATGGCGTTCCAGCGCACGCGGCTGGCTGCGGACCGCACGCTGATGGCGGTGATCCGCACCTCGCTGTCGCTGCTGAGTTTCGGGTTCACCATCCACAAGGTGTTCGAGCAGCTCAAGGAGAACCACCTGATCGCCCATGCGGCATCAGGGCGCAACTTCGGCCTGTCGCTGGTGCTGATCGGCGCGGCGGTGCTGCTGGTGGGCATCGCCTACCACGCGTGGTTCATGTGGGCGCTGCGCAGTGACCGCGAGGCGATGAAGCAGGCGGGCATCCTCCATGCGCAAAGCCCGTTTCCGCCATCGATGACGCTGGTGGCGGCATTGCTGCTGCTCGCACTGGGCGTGGTCACCGCGGTCAGCATGATCTATCGCGTCGGGCCGTTCGCGTGAACGCGGCACGCCATCGCGGGGATGCGACCGGGCCGCAGCGAAGCACGGTCGATCCGGCAGGTTCGGTGGTGGCACGGGTTGTGTCCGCAGGCTACAGTGGCCCGACACCTCCTTAGAACTCCGCAACGGTTCCGGCCGCGCGGCCCGACGGCGAGGTCCGCCATGTTCCAACACCCGTCGGCGTTACCGCGCCGCATCCTGCTTGCGACGGATCTTTCCAGTCGCGCCGACCGCGCGTTCGATCGCGCGGTACAACTGAGCCATCTGTGGCGTGCCGAACTTCACGTGCTGCATGCCGTGGAAGCGATGCCGCCTGCCGTTCCGTTCGGCGTGGATGCGCAGGCGTATGCGCGCTCGCGCCCGGACCCGCGGGCCGATGCGATATCGCACCTGGATCGAACGCTGGCGCGCGAACAGGTCGATGCGCGGATGCACGTGGAAGAAGACGGGGCATCGCGCGCGATCCTCTCGGTGGTCGAGCGCGAAGGCTGCGACTTCGTGATCATGGGCGAAGGCCGCGACCGGCTGGTCGGCCCGTTCGAAGGCACGCTGGACCATGTGGTGCGCGCATCCCCGGTTTCCGTGCTCGCGGTGCGCAACCGTCCCTACGGTCCATATCGCAACCTGCTGGTCGGGACGGACTTCACCGACGAATCACAGCAGGCGCTCGCCACGTCGACCTGCTGGTTCCCGGGCGCGCAGATCGCCTTCGTGCACGCCTACTCGATGCCCTACTCGGGGCTGGTTCGTCGCGAGCGCAGCGATTGGGCGGGCGAACAGATGGCGAAACTGCGCGTCCACCTGGACGAGGTCCGCCTCGATCCCGCCCAACGCGCGGCGATCCACCTGCAGGTCGACGCGGGGCCGCCGGCGATGGTGCTGCGGCAACATGCGCAGGAACTCGACGCGGACCTGACCGTGATCGGCGCGCATCCCCGCGGCCTGCTGTTCGATGCGGTAGTGGGAAGCTCGCGGCTCATCATCGATGCGATCCCGGGCGACGTGCTGGTGGTGCGGGCCATCCGGGGCGATCGCCGATGACGCGCGCACCGGTTTCCACCGGACGCGGTCGCTCCGGAACCGGTGGCTGACGCCATGTCGCTCGCGCTGCTTGTTGCTCTTCCCTTCCTCGGCAGCCTGCTTGCCGCCGTGCTGCCGACGCGCTCGCGCACGCTGCTCGCCGGCCTCGCCGGACTGATCGCCGCCGTCATCGCCGTCGCGCTGCTGACGGCGTTCCCGATGATCCGCGACGAGGGCGTGATCCGCCAGACGATCCACTGGGTGCCGTCCATCGGCCTGGACCTCGCGTTCCGCCTGGACGGTTTCGCGTGGATGTTCGCCGTCATGATTTCCGCGATCGGCGTACTGGTGTGCCTGTACGCACGCTATTACATGTCGCCGGAAGATCCTGCGGCGCGCTTCTACGCGATGCTGCTGGCCTTCATGGGCGCGATGCTCGGCGTGGTGATGTCGGGCAACCTGCTGCAACTGGTGGTGTTCTGGGAGCTGACCAGCTTCGCCTCGTTCCTGCTCATCGGTTACTGGTTCCACCGCACCGACGCGCAGCGCGGCGCGCGCATGTCGCTGATCGTGACCGGCTCGGGCGGCCTGTGCCTGCTTGCCGGCGTGATCGTGCTGGCGCATATCACCGGCAGCTTCCAGCTCGACGACGTGCTGGCCTCGGGCGACACGATCCGCGCGCACGCGCTGTATCCGGTGGCGCTGGTGCTCATCGCCATCGGCGCGCTGACCAAGAGCGCGCAGTTCCCGTTCCACTTCTGGCTGCCGCGCGCGATGGCCGCGCCGACGCCGGTATCGGCCTACCTGCACTCGGCCACGATGGTGAAGGCCGGCGTGTTCGTGCTGGCGCGTTTCTGGCCCGTGCTGTCGGGCACGGACTGGTGGTTCTGGCTGGTTGGCGGCGCGGGCGGCATCACGTTGCTGCTGGGCGCGTACCTGGCGATGTTCCAGAACGACCTCAAGCGCCTGCTCGCGTACTCGACCATCAGCCACCTGGGCCTGATCACGCTGCTGCTGGGCCTCAACAGCCCGCTCGCGGCCGTCGCCGCCGTGTTCCACATCATGAACCACGCCACCTTCAAGGCGTCGTTGTTCATGGCCGCCGGCATCGTCGACCACGAGACCGGAACGCGCGACATCCGGCGCCTCAACGGCCTGATCCGCGCGATGCCGCGCACCGGCACGCTGGCGCTGGTGGCCACCGCGGCGATGGCCGGTGTTCCGCTGCTCAACGGGTTCCTGTCGAAGGAGATGTTCTTCTCCGAAACGGTTTTCCTGTCCGCATCGCCGGCGATCGAATCGACGCTGCCCGTACTGGCCACCATCGCATCGCTCTTCGCCGTGGTGTATTCGCTGCGATTCGGCTACGACATCTTTTTCGGCCCGCCCTCGACCGATCTTCCACGCACGCCCGAGGAACCTCCGCGCTGGATGCGCATGCCGGTGTTCTTCCTCGTGCTGGCGTGCGTGATCGTCGGAGTCGCGCCGACGTTCGCCATCGGCGCGGTGTTGAATGCCGCCGCGCTGCCGGTGGTCGGTGGCGACCTGCCGTCCTACAGCCTCGCGCTGTGGCACGGATTCAACCTGCCGCTGCTGATGAGCCTGGTCGCCATCGGCGGCGGCATCGCCGGCTACGTGTGGCTGCGCGCGATGCAGGCGCGGGGACGGCTGCAGCTTCCGCCGCTGATCTCGCGCTGGAACGGACGCGAACTGTTCGAGTCGATGCTGCTGGCCATCACCAACGGTGCGCGCGCCGTGCTGCGGGTCAGCACCACGCGCCACCTGCAGTCGCAGTTGTTCATCGTCATCGCCACCGCCGTGCTGCTCGCACTGCTCGCCTCGCGCGGCTTCCCGCTCGACTGGGGCGATCGCCCGCGCGTGCCGGCGTCGAACGCGTTCGTGCTGCTGTGGATCATCGGCATGATCTGCGCCGTGGGCGCGGCGGCGACGGCGAAATACCATCGCCTCGTCGCCATCACGCTGATGGGCGGCGCCGGCCTGGTGACGTGCCTGACGTTCGCGTGGTTTTCCGCACCGGACCTGGCGTTGACGCAGATCGTGGTGGAAGTGGTGACCACGACGCTGTTCCTGCTCGGGTTGCGCTGGCTGCCGATGCGCACGCATACGCCGGGCGAGCGGACCGCGCTTCGCGATCGCGCGCGTCGCGGGCGCGATCTGCTGCTGGCGATCATCGTCGGCGGCGGGCTGGCCACGCTGTCTTTCGCGTTCCTCACGCGGCCCGCGCCGCACAGCATTTCGCCGTTCTTCCTCGGCAACGCCCTGCCCGGCGGTGGCGGCAGCAATGTCGTGAACGTGATGCTGGTGGATTTCCGCGCGTTCGACACCATGGGCGAGATCACCGTGCTCGGCGCGGTCGCGCTCACGGTGTACGCGCTGCTGCGGCGCTTCCGGCCGCCGGCCGAAAGCATCGCCCAGCCCGAGCAGCAGCGCGTCGTGCCCGCCGAGCAGGCGACGGACCTGCTCAAGCCGAACCGCAAGGACGAGTTCGCACGCGGCTACATGCTGGTGCCGTCGGTCATCGCGCGGCTGTTGATGCCGGTGGCGCTGGTCGTGGCGGCGCACTATTTCTTCCGCGGACACAACGAACCTGGGGGCGGTTTCGTCGCCGGCCTCATCGTCGCGATCACGCTGTTGATGCAGTACATCGTGTCGGGCACGCGCTGGGTGGAGACGCGCACGCACGTGCGGCCGGCGCGATGGATCGCACTGGGGATGCTGATCGGCGGGCTCACCGGCCTGGGCGCGGTGGTCTACGGCTATCCCTTCCTGACCAGCCACACCGCGCACGTCGCCTTGCCGCTGCTGGGCGAGGTGCACCTGCCGACGGCCGCCTTCTTCGACCTGGCGGTGCTCGGCGTGGTCGTCGGTTCGACGCTGCTGATCCTGACCGCGCTGGCGCACCAGTCGATCCGCAAGCAGGCGCCGCCCCCGGCGGGCGCGCCGTCCACGAGCACGGGAGAGCCCTGATGGAAGTCCTGCTCGCGCTGGTGATCGGCGTGCTCGGCGGTGCCGGCGTGTGGCTGGTGCTGCGCCCCCGCACGTTCCAGGTCGTCATGGGCCTGGTGCTGCTGTCGTACGCGGTGAACCTTTTCATATTCAGCATGGGCAGCCTGTCGATCGACCACCCGCCCCTCGTGACGCCGGGCCAGAGCGCCGACCTGCAGAACTACAGCGACCCGATGCCGCAGGCGCTGGTGCTCACGGCGATCGTGATTGGTTTTGCGACGACGGCGCTGTTCCTGGTCGTGCTGCTCGCCGCGCGGGGCCTGAGCGGTACCGACCACGTCGATGGGGAACGCGACGAAGAATGAGCCCGCTCGCCGTCCTGATGATCGTGCCCGTCGTGCTGCCGCTGCTGGCGGCCGCGGTGCTGTTGCTGATCCGCGATTCGCGCCGCCGCCTGGGCTCGGTCGTCAACATCGCCGCCACGCTGGGCGGACTCGTCGTGGCGATCCTGATCCTGTGGCAGGTCGACCACGGCGCGGGGCACGACGCGATCGCCGTGCACCTGACGTCGAACTGGGCGGCGCCGTTCGGCATCGCGCTGGTCGCCGATCGGCTTTCGGCGCTGATGCTGGTGCTGGTCGGCGTGGTCAGCACGGGCGCCTCGCTGTACGCCGCGGCGGGCTGGGGCCGCGCCGGCGCGTACTTCCACCCGCTGTTCCAGATCCAGCTGATGGGCCTCAACGGGGCGTTCCTCACCGGCGACCTGTTCAACCTGTTCGTCTTCTTCGAAGTGATGCTCGCCGCCTCCTACGGCCTGCAGTTGCATGGCTCCGGCTGGCTGCGCGTGCGATCGGGCATGCACTACATCGCGGTGAACCTGCTCGCGTCCTCGCTGTTCCTCATCGGCCTTGCGATCCTCTACGGCGTGATGGGCACGCTGTCGATGGCCGACGTCGCGGCGAAGGTCGCGCTGGTGCCGCCCGCGGATCGCGGCCTGCTGCACGCGGGCGCGGCGATCCTCGCGATGGCGTTCCTGGTCAAGGCCGCGGTCTGGCCGCTCAACGCCTGGCTGGTGCCTGCGTACACGGCGGCCAGCGCGCCGGTCGCGGCGCTGTTCGTGCTGATGACGAAGGTGGGCCTGTATTCGATCGTGCGGACATGGATGCTGCTGTTCCCCGCCGACGCGGCGACGTCCACGCAGTTCGGCGGGCCGCTGCTGCTGGGCGCGGGACTGGTGACGCTCGCGTTCGGCGCCATCGGTGTGCTCGCGTCGATCCGCCTGGACCGCATCGCGGCGTTCTCCGTCATCGTCACGTCGGGCACGTTGCTGGCATCGTTCGCCACCGGTTCGGTCGCGGCGAGCGCGGCGGCGCTGTTCTACCTGGCCAGCTCGACCTTCGCGGTGAGCGCGCTGTTCCTGATGGTGGAACCGGTGCAGCGGACGCGGTCGGAACGCCATGCGCACGCACCGCAGTACGACACGCTGCCCGACGAGGACGACAACCTCGACGACGAGCAGCTGCCGCTGGTAGGCCGCGCGTTCCCCGTGTCCATCGCCGCGCTCGGGCTGGCGTTCATGGCCTGCTCGCTGCTGGTGGCCGGGTTGCCCCCGCTGTCGGGCTTCCTTGCCAAAGCCGCGATCCTCACGGCGATCGTCGACGACACCACCACCGGCGCGTTGCCGGCATCGACCTGGGTGCTGATGACGCTGCTGCTGTGTGCCAGCGCGTTCACGACCATCTCGCTGGTACGCGCGGGCATCCGCCATTTCTGGTCTTCGGGTGGCCGTTTCGCGCCGAGGCTGAAGCTGGTCGAGAGCGGCGCGATCCTCGTGCTGGTCGGCGCGTGCCTGCTGCTGACCGTGCTCGCCGAGCCCGTCCTGCGCTACACCACCGCGACGGCGGCGTACCTGCACGCGCCGCGTCCGTATGTCGACGCGGTCTTCGGCACGCCGCCACGCCCGGGCCCGACCACGCCGGACTACTCGCAGGTGGAGACACCATGAGCCTGCTCCGCCGCATCGTGCCGTTGCCGGGGCTGTCGATCGCGCTGCTCGCGATCTGGCTGGTGCTCGCGCGCAGTGTCAGCGCCGGCCAGGTCGCGCTTGGGCTGGTGGTCGCGCTGCTCATTCCGGCCCTCGTGTGGAAGCTGTGGCCGGCATCGCGGCCGCGTCGTCCGTTCACGGTGCTGCGCTACACGGCGATGGTCTGCGGCGACGTGGTCCACTCCAACCTCGTGGTCGCGTGGGGCGTGGTGCGCTGGCACTGGAAGCGGCCGGCCTACCGCTTCGTCGTGATTCCGCTGGACCTGCGCGATCCGGTCGGCCTGGCCGTGCTGTCGATGGTGACCACCATCGTGCCGGGCACGGTGTGGTCGGAACTGGCGGTGGATCGCAGCGCGATGCTGCTGCACGTGTGGGACGCGCCTGACGAAGCCGACTTCGTGGCCCGCTTCAAGGCGCGTTACGAAGCACCGTTACGGGAGATCTTCGAATGAGCCCGCTGCTGTATTACGCCATCGCCTTCACGCTGGGCTGCTACGCCATCGCCTCGGTGATGGTGCTCGTCCGGCTGGTGAGCGGCCCGCGTGCGCAGGACCGCGTGTTCGCGCTGGACCTGCTTTATTTCCAGGCGATGCTGGTCGTCCTGGTCATCGGCATCTTCCACCAGAGCGACTACTACTTCGAAGTGGCGCTGCTCATCGCGCTGTTCGGATTCGTCAGTTCGGCGGGGATGGCCAAGTTCATCCTGCGCGGCGAGGTGATCGAATGAACGCCGTTCCCGCCTGGGTCGAAATCGCCGTCGCGGCACTGCTGGTGATCAGCGGGCTGTTCGTCGTCGTCGGCGCGCTGGGTTTCCTGCGCCTGCCCGGATTCTTCCTGCGCATGCATCCACCCGCGCTCACCTACACCATCGGTAGCTGGTGCGTGGCGCTGGCCGGTGCGCTGTACTTCTCCGCCCTGGACGGACGGCTCGCGCTGCATCCGCTCCTGATTCCGGTGTTCCTGGCGATCACGGTGCCCGTCACCACGCTGCTGCTGGCGCGCGTCGCGCTGTTCCGTCGCAGGGTCGCGGGCAAGGCGGACACGCCGCCGGCGCTGGTCGCGCGCGATGCGGACGACAGGGAATCAAGTTCCTCCTGATGCAGGCGGCGTCCTGGCGGGATCCTGACGTGCCGGGCGTATCGCCGCACGGGCCACAAGCCACCGGATGATCCGGCGCGAGCGGGCCATGCGGCCCATCGCTATCGCGCCGGCACGAACACCGGATACGGATTGATCGCCGTGCCCTTCCACCACTGCTTCTCCGGCCCCAGCTCGAAGATCGCGAAATGCAGGTGCGGCGCGGACGGATCGGCATTGCCGGTGCTGCCGACGTAACCGATCACTTCGCCGCGACGGATCGCCTGCTTCTCGTGCAGGCCGTCGGCGTAACGGTCCAGGTGCGCGTAGTAGTACGCGTAACGGCCGTCGGGTTCGAACTGGTAGATCGTCAGGCCGCCGGGCACGCTGGTGAACAGCTTCTCCACCGTGCCGTCCGCGACCGCGAACACCGGCGTGCCGCGCGGCGCCATGATGTCCAGCGCTTCGTGCACGCGTCCCTGCGAGCGCGCTTCGCTGAAGGTGTCGCGCAGCTGCGCGGCGGTGACGCCCTGCACGGGGATCGTCAATGCGCCCTGCCCGGTTGCGACGTACGGCGCCGGCGCAGTGGGCGTAGCCGGCACGGATGCGGTTGCAGGCGCGGGATCGACGGTCTCGGCTACGCGCGATGGCGATGGCGACGGCGACGGAATCGCCGACACCGAGGGAGCCGCAGGCACGGGCGTCCCTTCGACGACAGGCCCGACGCCTGGCCCGCGTCCGTAGTGGTACAGCGCCACGTTCGCGCACACCAGCACGATCGCCAGGAACACCAGTACGGCCTTGCTCATCCGTGCCTCCGTTGCGTGCGATCGGTTACTGCTGCAGCACCGCGGGCGTGCCCGGGCCCACGGCGGCGGCCACCGCCGCGGCGTCCCAGTTGGTCAGCCGAATGCAGCCGTGCGATTCGGTCTTGCCGACCTTTCCCGGTTCGGGCGTGCCGTGGATGCCGTAGTGATCCTTGCTCAGGTCGACCCACACCACGCCGACCGGATTGTTCGGGCCCGGCGCGATCCTGGCCTTCGCGTGCCCGGCGTCGGCATCCCAGAACAGCTTCGGGTTGTACTGGAAGTGCGGATCGCGGGCGACGCCCTTGATCGTCCAGCGCCCGATGGGCAGCGGGTCGTGCTCGCTGCCCGTCGATGCGGGAAAGCGCGCGAAGACGCGCTCCTGCCCGTCGCGCAGCAGGACGGACGAATCCGACTTGTCCACCACCACCGACGCCGCCTTCGGCAACGCGCCGGTCTGCACGTTCGGCACCCACAGCGTGGTGCCTTCGCGCGTGAGGTCCGCACCGGGGTTGAGCGCGGCAAGCAACGCGGGGCTGGCATGGAAACGCTCGCCCAGGCTTTCGGCCAGCGATGCGAAGCCCAGTTGCGGCAACGCCGCCTTCTGCATCATGTCGTCGGGCACCGCGGTGTACGGGCCAGCGACGTCCTGCGCGGTGAGGCGGTACTCGACCAGCGCCGGCGACGCATCGGACGTGAGCGCACGCCAAGTCGCATCGTCCATCGTGCCGGTGGCGTCGAGGTCGCGACTGCGCTGGAACGCGGCAATGGCGCGCTCGGTATTCGTGCCCCAGCGGCCGTCGATCTCGCCGGTGCCGAAGTGCGCGCGATCGAGCAGCACCTGCGCGCGCAGCCGCGCGGCGGCCTGGGAATCGTCCTTCAGATCGCCGGTGTATTGCGCCTCGTTGGCACGCGACAGCGGCGTCGCGTCGGGCACGGGCGCCTGTGCGAATGCGTGGGTCGGAAGGGAAAACGCGAGAACCAGTGCGGCATGCAGGGCCGGCTTCAAAGCATGGGGCTTCATCGAATCACGATGGCTGCGGACATGACCTGCATGCTGCGTCCCCGCTTTTCGGCGTGGCGTGAATGCCGCGCCTGTTGCCTGTCGCCAGGCTGAAGCACGGTGAAGTCGCCGTCATTCCACGCGGGAATGACGGCACGGGGCATTCCGTCACCGGCGATCACTGCAACGAGTCGACGAGTTCGGCCTTGACCGGCGCGGCGTCCAGGATCGGATCGTGGTGGCGTTCCAGCCGCATCGGCCGCTGGAATACCGTCGCATACCGGAACGGCCAGTCCGGGCGCGACTCGTCGAACGGCTCCAGCGACCAGCGCGTCCACGGCCAGTCCCGCTTGGTCGGATCGGCTTCGTGGATGCGCCGCGCATCCTCGGTGATCGGCAACAGGCCCAGCGCCTCGACGACGGCCGTCTTCACGTCCAGGTCGATGCCGTCGACGACGAGATAGCCGCCCGGCCGCACCAGCGTGACGACATTGCGAAGGCAACGTTCCGCGGGCCCGGGCTCCATCGGCCCGAGGAAATTGCACGCCATGACGAGGTCCTGCTCGCCATGCAGTGCCACCAGGCGCGGATCGGCGGCGTCTCCGACATACCAGTTCGCCGAACGCCGGATCGCCGGCTTCACGCGGTAGGCGCCGTCGTCGGCGAGATCGAAGATCTCCTCCACCGCTTCTTCCGACGTCGACAGCAACCTGCGCCCATCCACCCACAGCGTGCCGCCCGTGGACGATGGCGCTTCCAGCCGGTAGCTGGCCTGTCGCGCGAGCGCGACGGCCTCGGGAACGATGTCGATGCCGCGCCCATCGATGACCAGGTCCGGTTCGAACCGGCGCAACAGCCACAGCAGCGAATACAG
>Ga0209676_1001931_pt1 | contig 16716 bp, 12 predicted proteins | sample AraplaCvi_mLB_r2_FD_184282 | JGI IMG/M metagenome (GOLD analysis project Ga0209676, IMG submission 184282) | Arabidopsis root microbial communities from North Carolina, USA - plate scrape MF_Cvi_mLB_r2 (SPAdes) (version 2) | ecosystem: Host-associated > Plants > Roots > Endosphere | place: USA...
TCGAATCCGCCATCATTAAATCCTGCACCACCAGAGCCACTAGTTTCAATCTGCATAGAATTGAATTTGTTAATCATATCCATAGCTATCTGTAAATTATCAATAACATTCTGTCTAATAGCCATACCAACAGCTTGCATTGTACCGTCCATCGTATCAGCTAATTGAGGCATAGTAGCAGTTAAGTCGGCAATATGTTGATTTAATTCAGCTTGAACTTTATCGAAATGACCTGCCATAATATCTTCACGAATTTTAGCAAATTTACGTTCATCATTGAGTAGGTCAGTGTAATACTTTTCCCAATACTCTTTTTGACGTTCGATACCTTTAATTACAGCTTCGTGCTCTCTATCTTGTTCTTCTATCTTACCGTTGATTTCATTTTCCTTCATTTCAAGCTGATCATTTAATCCTTGTTTCTGAAGTTCAATGTCACGGTCATGACGTTTTTCTGCAATATCCTTATCAATCTTATCAAGTTGTTCCTGTAACTTTTTACGTTTAGATTTAGCTTCATAGGAATTATCCATTGATAGGAGGTTAATTTCAGATTGAATTTTACTTCTTTCTTTCTCCATATCATCAATTTCCATATTATAATCACGTTCAGCTTCTTGACGGTCAATTAATCGTAAGCGTTCCTCAACATTTTTACGGAATAAATCCATCTCATCGTTAAGTTGCTTCATGATACGTTCATGTTTTTCATTCTCACGCTTAATTTCCTCATCAATCATCTTCATACGTTCATCTCGATATTCTTGATAAGCATCCTTTAAAGCGTTAATGACATTATCGGCAATTTCTTTACGTTGAGCATCTATGGCATCTTCTTTTTGCTTAGTATAATCCTTTATGGCTAGGGTAGCGTTCAAGTAAGCCATATGTTCATCTTCAAGTAATTCTAATATTTCTTTTCTTCTCTCGATAGTGATGTCTCGTTGTTTTAATTCCTCGACTAATGCGTCACGAGTCTTGAGATGTTGGTCAGCCATCTTCTTAGAGTAATCAATCATTGTTTGAGTGTATTTAGCGTAATCGGCAGAGCCTTCTTCATAATGCTTACGTACAGCTTCAGCTCTATCTATTTCAAATTGCATGTCATCAATTTTAGCGTCAGATTGAGTTTTAACATTGACAATAATATTAAAATTGCCTTCTTGAATATCAAGTTGTAATTGTTTAATTTCTTTAGTTAATTCATTGACTCTTTTCTTAGCGTTTTCTAATGCTTCACCATACAATTTACCATTAGCAATCAAACGTTGTAATCTGTTTAATTCTTGATTGTTAAAGTTTTGTTTATCTTTCATTGTAGAATTAATTTTCTCTAACGTTTTAAGATACTTTACAGAACCAGTATCAAGTTCTTCTAATGATAAAGTGTCTAATTCAATACTATTATCCTTGTCGCTTCTAAGTTTATCGTATTCACCAATTAACTCATCAACTACGTCAACATAAGACTCTAACTTAGATGTCTCTACATCTTTTAACTTAAAGTCAATGTCACTATTAACTTTACCTAATTCATGCAGAGTATTAGTGTACTCAGCTACAACTTTCTCATTTAAACCACCTGTAGCAATAAGCTCTTTAAGACGAGCAATTTCAGCTTGATTGATTGCTTTTTTAGCATTCAAAGCATTAGTCTGTTTATCTAATTCGTCACGATATGCTTGAGAAGATTTAGTCAGCTTATTTAAACGGTTGTCACTATTTTCTAGGAATTTATCATAGTTAGATTTTTTATGTTCGTATCCTGATAGGGCGGTATCTATTGAGCTTTTTTCTAAATTAGCAATAGCTTGCTGTTGATTTAATATCTCGGAATGCAAACCATTTAAGTCTGACTTGGCTTGGTCAATTGCTTGTTGAGTATTATCTATAGTTGAGATTCCACTAGAAGTAGGGGAGACTTTGCCACTTTTAGCATTTTGGTAATATGAATTGGGATCTATGAGTGCTCCATTTTTAGATGTTTCATAGTGTAAATGAGAACCCGTAGAACGCCCTGTAGAACCAATTGTACCAAGTTGAGTACCTGCTTCAACTATGTCGCCAAATTTAGCTATAGATTTCTCTAGGTGAGCGTATAAGTGCTTAACACCTGAATCATCTTGAACAACCACGATGTTACCGTAAGATGAATGATATTTACTAGCATTACCTGTACCTGCTTTACCACTTGCAACAACTTTACCTGAAACATTGGCGTCCAAACGAGTACCTTGTTTCATTGCAATATCCATACCACGATGACTATCGGATTTACCAGTGATAGGGTCTTTACGTCCACCGTATTGACTTGTTATCTTACCATTCCAACCACTTAAATGCTGAGAAGAAGGGGCATCTGACTTAGATGAGATAGTACCAGTTTGCTTAATTTTACCTGACTTAATTTGAGATTCTATTGATTTAGCTTGCTTCTCAATTAAAGCTAATTTTTCTTTTTCAAGTTTAATTTGAGATTCGAGGGATTTTTTATAACCATCAGAATGTTCAGGTAGGGTAGATTGTAATTTAATTTGTTTCTCAATTTCTAGATTGAGTGCTTCAAGTTTTTCTCTGTATTCATCAGTTATATAAATTGAATCTTTAGTTGTTGAGTTGGCTTTAGAAGTTGAATCTGTAGCTTTTTTAGTTTTCTTGTCTGACTCTTCAATTGCGTCAGTAAACCCTTTAATTGCTCCTACATCAGTTTTAAGTTGACCTTCTAATGCTAATAGCTCATTAGTTAGAGCAGATGTTTTAGAACCAGTTATTTGTAATAAACGACCTGCTTCTGAAGCACCACGACCATAATTGTCATATGCACTAATTATACTTTGGTCATATTTTTTACCTTTATCTCTTTTCGCTTTTTCTGCATCAGCTTTTGCTTCTAAGCTTTTTTTCTCTGCCTCACTAACTAATGCTATTTGCTCATCGTGAGTCTCTTGCAATGCACGTCTTAATACATCTAGTGCCGCAATTTCAGTTTTGATATTACCAATACGAGCTAAAGTATTCTTAGCATTGCTTAAAGTCATATCTTGTTCAGCAGACAGCTTTCCATCACGAGATAATTTATATCCGTTTAGAAGTATTTTGTTTGCTTCATTCTCTTGTTCAATAGCTTTACGTTTCTCTTTCGATAAAGTAATTGCCTTACCATCCTTGCCGAATAGGTCAGGGTAGATTCCAGACAATTCCTTCATTACATCTAAACGATCATCTAATACATCTTTAACTCGTTGTTCTTCTGCTGTTAAATTTTCTTTGATGTAGATGTCTTGCAATTGTTGCTCAGTGTAACCTGATAACTGATTAGTCAGCATATCATATTGCCATATTAATTCGTTTAAAGCGTCAATTCCAGATTGAGATACACCTGCCATTGATTCAGTTGCGTCTTTGAAGTCTTTCATTTTGGACGCTAGGTTAGATGCTGATTCTGAAGCACCATCCATACCTTGTTCTAGAGCAGGGAGAATTACTTTCATTTCCTCAAATGATATATTTGATTTCTTAACTTCTGGAGGTAGTTTTTCAAATTCTACTATAGTTGACGCTAATTCATTAGTCAGTGCTTTTATTACAGCGTTAATTTGAGAATCGGTCAATGTTCCATCTTTAATTAATGTTTCTTTTAAAGTAGCAATACTATTTTTAGTAGTAGCAACCACACCATCAAATGTATCTGCGGTAGCTTTATTTAAATTGTCAAAGCTTGAAACAACGCCTTTAGTTAATTCTTCGCCATCTAAATCACTAAAAATTGTGGAAAGTGTATCGTGCAATTTAACAACTTTATCTGGACTACTTGCTGAAATTAAATTTGCCATCAACTCATTAGTCGATTGTTTAACACTGTCACTCATGTCATTATTTGCACTAATTGCTTGCTCCACAGAGCTAACATAGTCATTTTTTAAAGATGCACTACCTTGTCGAAGAGCAATATCTGATTCATTTAGTTTTCCTAAATAGCGTTTAGCTGAATCCTCTAACGATTTATAATAATTAACTACATCAGCATTACCACTAGCTTCAGCTAATTTTCGTTTTTCTTGAATTTCAGCTAACTGCTTAGATAATTGTTCTGTTGTTTTTAGTAAGGGATTACCTTTATCATCAATAAATTTAATCTTATATTCAGCATCAATCATATGCTCCATGTTAGTTCCTGATACTTCATTTGTGAAACTACTTAGAGTCTTTTTAATATCATTCTTTGAGTCTTTCATCAAATCTTCATTAACTGAGATACGCTCATTGCGATTATTAGCTTCTTCTATTTGAGCCTTTTCTTTTTCGACTGCTAATTGTTCTTTTAACAAATCAGTCTTGATTTTTATATACTCAGCACTACCGATTAATTTATTACCATATTTATCTTCTCCCGTAACCAAAGAGGGCATAAGGGTAGCTATTTCATTTTGAATATCTCTATACTCAGCGAGTTGAGTGTTGTCTAATTTACCATTTTGTTGAATTGTATTTAGTTCTTCATAACGTCCAACTAGTTCATCGATTTTATCTGCATTTTGACCATAAGAGTTTAGCATTTCCTTATTTGCAGATTCTAACTCTTCAGCTTTTTGTCGAGCATTTCCCATAGTACCAATTATTTTTTCAAGCACAAATCCGACTGCTACAAATCCTAAACCTATTCCTGTGGAAGCAATTAAGCTTTTCCAAGCAATACCTAATCTAGTTGTACTAGCTGTAGTTGCGTCGCTTGCAGTTTTGACAGCAAGTATCCCACCTGTCAATGATTTAGACTGTATAGATGCTTTTGTGAAAGTAGTTCCTACTAACAATATATCAGTAGCTAAAGTTCTTGCTCTTGTACTCATTAATAGTAATGCTGTTGAACCTAGCCCTAATGCGATAGGTAGTGCTCCTACTACCCCAACAGCTTTAGACATTACCTCTAAGAGTGATGCAAAGCCTTGTAAAAACGCAATCATTCCATCAGTAAGAAAAGCATCGCCAATTGAGACTGCTAACTTTTCGACTTCGACGCGAGCTAGACTAATACGTGCTTCCAAAGACTTCATGTAGACTTCATTTTCACGCATAGCTGATCCTGCTGAATTTTTAGATGTCTCATACATAGAACGATACATTGAATCAACAGAACCTAAATCATCAAGTAATGCTTGCATTCGGCTTATGTGGAATTTTCCGGCTAAACCTTCTACTACAGCAATTCTTTCAGTATCTGATATATCTTTTACTTTGTTTGCAACGTCGGTGTACACTTGTATAACATCTCGCATATTTCCTGCATCATCAGTAAGTGAAATACCTAAAGACGATAGGGCTGATTGAGCAGGATCTCCAACTAATCTTGGCAATACGTTCTTGACGAAGTTGCCGACCTCATCCAAATGTACCCTAGCTTTCGCTATACTTTGACACTCATTTAAGAGTGGGAGTAGACTATACTATTAACTCATATAATATCTTTACTCACATTCCACTGTTTAATAAAGATAAAAAGAGTAGGGGAGATAATTCACACCTACTCTAAAAACAAAATGCTTAATTATGAAGATTTTATTTTTCTTAAAGATATACCTAGATTCAAAGACTTCCTAACCATATTTTTAGAAACTTTTAATTTTCTAGATATGTCCATAATACCGAACCCTTTTTCCCATAGTTCCCAAGATGATATAGTTATATTATTATGTTTAATTTTCATATTTGAAAAATCATTTGGTACAACATTCAATAATGAAGATATCTCACTATTTAAGATATTACTTTTAATAAAGCCAAAATCACTTTTCCTAGCATCGATTACAACATATTGCTCAATCCCATTTTCTCTAGCTAAAAGCTCTTTCAATCTATCGTTCTTTTGCTCTTCCTCTAATGTACGACCGCCTGTATATTCGAAGCCTCTTCCGTAATGTTGTAAGCCGTGTATTTCAATTATCATATTGCGAGAGGGTAGGTAAAAGTCATACCTCTTTCCTTGTGACCATTCAAAAGATTTTTCGTATTCAAAATCATATTGTTTAAAGTCTAGTAGAGTATAAATTATCTTCTCTCCAAAACTCAAAACATCTGAACATTTTTTACATCTAGAACCATTGCAGACATCTACTAAGTTATTAGTGTTTATATGCTCACAATCTGGGCATTTCCATTTTATTTTAATATTACTACCTTTAGTATATTTATATCCATCGCTTGCATCTAGAAGTAGTGATGCTATTTCTGGGTTAGTTGTCCATAAATCATTATAGCCTTTAAGTATTTTTGGGTTATGAGTGCAATATGGACAATCAGTTCCGTTATTCCTATTATTCACAGAAGTATTCCATTCATGAGTTTTATTAGCCTTACAAACCCACCACGCCTTTTGACCACTGCCACAACCAATCTCATGAGGTGTCAAGTTGCCATTCTTTATAGTATGCCATTCTGACGCTAAATCTGGTCGTAATGAGGCTAGTGAATTAGTATGATTAATTTTATATCCAGAGCAATAAGGACAGCCTCTGCCGTTTGTTTTCTTATCTATAGTTTGTTCATATTCACTTTTACAATCAAAACATCTCCACCAAACAGAAATCCCTTTGTTGCAAGTAACTTTATTTGGAGTCAAATCACCGTTCTTTGAGGGATGCCATTGTTTCGCTATTTTAGGATTTAGAGATGCTAGCGAGTTTGTATGATTGACTCTTCTACCAGTACAGTACGGACAATTTTGACCTCTGCTTCTAATTTCTATTTTTCTATCATACTTACTTTTACATTTAGGACAAATCCACCAAGCTACTTTATCACTACCTTTAGTCACTTTATAGATATCCAACCCTAATTCTTCATTCTTCTCAAAATCCCATTCGCACCATAAGTCTATACGATGCTTCAATAAAGTGTTGCTTTTCATTGATTTTAATACAATCAAGTCTAAAACTTCACCTGTTTGAACATTTATGTATTTATTTTCCTTACTCATCTTAAATTACCTCCAATTAGTAATTATCCAATAGTGTATGAATAGGGAAGCAGGCATTGGATGTCCTACTTGTCGAGAAGGGTAATTAAGCCTTTTCTATCCCTATAGTTAAATATTAACATATTAAATGATTTGTTACAATATTCGTTTGTTAAATTAAGTATTCAATTTATTAAACGGTGGAATGTGAGTAATTTATTTTTAAATTATGAGTTACCCCTTGGTAGTCGTTGAGAGCTTACCGTATGTAGTACTACACTTAGGTCTATCTCTGCTGATTATCACCATGTCCTTTATATTTTAAGGTGCTATCTTTCGTTTCCGAAAGTAACTACTAATAAAGGCAGTAAGACAACGTTCCAGCATATTCAGGGTTTGCTATGCACATTGCTGTGCAAAGGGGCAATGAAGTTTACCCGATTGTTTGGTCGACGCTGTTCAGACCTGTTATCGTAAAGGCTTTTTATCCTCTACTTCTAGGAGTTTTTATTTCTCCATTACAGTATGTCAATTCACACTTAGTTCAGCATATATTTTCAGCCAATAAGTATTAACTGTCGGATACTCTTGGATAGATTATATTCTCAATTAAGAGGTTCACTATCTATGCGTTACGATGCTGAATGATTTTTATCCCACTCAGTTATCTCGGTATTGGCATTTCAGCCTTCACCGATATTACCCGATTTTAGAACGGCAACAGCTTATTTATACCGTTCCGATTACTGCATTAAGTTGATCGAATTCTAATCCCATAGCACGAGCAGTAGCACCACTTCGAGCTTGACCACGAGCTAATTTTTCAGTTGTTGTTGCATAGTTATTCGAAATGTTGTTCCAAGAGTCAATAATTGACATCGCCTCTGACGCATCCTTTTTCCATTGCACAAGAGAGGCGGTCATATATTCCGAAGCTTGTTGCGCTGTTATCTCGCCTACATTTGAAGCCACTAATCCTGCATCAGCGAGTGTGCCTAATTCGTCACCTTTATACCCTTGTCGAGAGAACTCAATATAAGCATCTAATGCCTTAGAAATTGATTGTCCGAAGGTTTCTGCTGACTGAGTAGCCCGATCAAAAATTGCACCCATGTCAGTACCTTCACCAGTAACCTTCTGAATTGATACTAATTTAGAATCAATATCCACCAATATAGTCATGAATTCCTTGGCGGTTCTGACCGTTCCATAAAATGCAGTTGATGCCGCCATCCAACAATTTATATTAATTAGTAATCGTGCAATTACCAACTCGCATAATGCGACTACATGTTTCCATATAGATTAGACCATATCATCATTTCATTTAAGAAATGCTCTCCACTTGGATTATCCATTTTGCACTTGATAATCTACTCTACTCACTTCCACTATATAGTGTGTTTTCGATGGTCGTTGAACCTTCTCCATTTGAAAGGAGCTTGGATGCTGATTGTCCAATTCATATCATTTTTAAACATTCACGCTTACTGTTTCCAGTTACGTTGTAGTTGATATGACTCTAAGGAGTTTCCAGCAGTTCAAAGAGTTTTAACCCCACTTAGATTTGTCAATGGGGAAGCGTTCCATAGCTGTTTTGAAAGCATTTAATACTCCAGTAGAATTTCTACCTGCTTGAGTTGATTCGGCACTAAACTGCTTAACTTTTTCCCTTAATGCATCAATTTCTTTCTGATTATTTTTTAAGGAAGTAGGATTTAAAATATTCAACCTACTTAACTTTTCTATTTCTTTTCTTAATTCTTCAGCTTTAGATTTATCCATTGAACGAGGGAATAACTTCTCAGTACGTGTTAATTCTGAATTAAGTCGTGATAATGAGTTTTTCTGTTTCTCAAAAGTATCAGCACTGCTTTGTTTACTTTTCAGCTTATCAAATTTAGTACCCATTTGAGTCAATAAATTATTAACATGAATCAAGTTACCAGTTTCAATTCTAGAAAGGGAATTAGCAAACTTATTCATTTCTTGAGTAGACAGTAGTCCCGAATCCTTCATTTTCTGAAGCAAAGTACTAATCTCACGAGTTTTAGTTTCAAACTGCTTAAGATTATTTCCTTCTTGACCAAGTTGACGAATATTCTTTCCGGCTTCAGAAATCAATTTATTCATTTTCTCAATATCTTTAGGGGTATTGATTTTCATATTATTAATCGAATCAATATCAGCTTTAATCTTATTTAACGTTGTATTGTTAGAAGGGATGTTGAAATTATTTGTAACAGTCTTTAACTTGTTATTTAGTCGTTCAACTTCAGTTCCGATATTCTTAAATGCATTAGTAACTTGGTTATCAATTTTCGTATTTTTACTAAAGTCATTTACGGATTTATTTAATCTACTTAATTCGGCAGTAGTGGTAGCTAATTTAGCATCTTTTTCAAAGTTAGCGAACTCTGTAGCAGTAATTTTACCTTGTCTTTGTAGTAATTCTAAGTGACGAATTGTCTCCTTATACTTATCTTGTAATTTAATATATGTATTTATTTCTTTTTCAACAGAAGAGAAGTCGTTATTAGCCGATTTCATTCCTTTTACAGAGTTGAAATTAGAACCTGCTAATTTATCTAGTCTGTTTAAAAACTTATCGACAACTACAGGGTCAAATGCGCTGTTTTTATCTTTAGTAAATTGATTTAACTTAGTTGACAATTCAATAGCTTGCTTATTGATATTTGCCATTGAGTTTTGCATCTTGTTCTCATGAGAGGTTTCTTTATTAATACTTCTCATTGATTCTAAAACTTTATTTAACTGAGTGTTATCGATAGAGGAGTTAATACTACTCCTAAATTTATTATACTGATCGGTAGTTAATTCACCTTGACGAGCAAACTTATTTAATTCGTCCTTAGCTTTTTTCATATTATTAGTTAAATCTTTAGAACCAATATTGTTTATTGTCTCACTTAACTGTTTAAATCCAACTATTTCATTACCGTTATATAAAGGTTGTAATTTTACTGTTTGAATTTGATTAAGTCCAGTTTTAATCCTTGTAACAACTTCATTAATTCGCTCTAATCCAGTAATGTCATCTTTAACTTTAGTAAATGTTAATTCGCCATTCTTTGATTTAATATGATTATTTAATTGATCAATAGCCTTCATTGACTCTACAATTTCACGCTTAATTCCTTGCGAAAGGTTAGGGGAGTTGGATTTTTCATTACCGACATTAGATAATTGTTTATTTAGTTGAGTAACTTGATTTTGTAAGGACTCAATTTCTTTACGCATACTTTCAAATCCATTACCTTTACCTTTTGTAGTGTTTACCTCTACATCAAGTTTTAAATCTTTTTTTAATTTGTCTATATAGTTCTGAACATTAGCTTTTGATGTAGCATCATTTATTCCCAAGTTAATCAATAGTTCAATTGGATTTCTGGTTGACATAAATTATTTCCTCCTTAAAAATTTTGACAAAATAAAAAGAAGAAGATAAGCGAGCAATAATCACTTAACTTCTTCTTTTTATTTAATTAAATACGCATTCAATTCTTCTGATGTAGTAACTGAACTTTGAAAACTGTTGAATTTAATATAATTTGCATATAATACGTATAACCTATCAAACTCGTTTGAATCTAACGTTTGACTTTTACATAGGATGCACCTTTTCAGTTCTACACATTTTTCTACTTTATAAAGAGCATCAAACTTCACGAAAGAACTAACCTTGAAAGGAGGATTGTAATTTATTATTATTTCATTAGAATCTAGTAATAGTTTATGCTCTTTACCTTTAGTAGAACTTACATTCAACAATAATATATGGTTATCTTCTTCTCCAATTACTAAAAATGTTCTCTTACCAGATAGAACACCGTTGTCAGCGAAAGGTAACTGGAGAAGAAGCCCTAATCCTAAATTAATAATAGTAAAATCCTTGTTCTTCATCAAATGCTAAAAAGAATGTGTCGTCTTCGCCATTCACTACACTTCTTGAAACTGAATCAAGGTAATCTAAAATACGTTCTTTACTTAAAGGTATTTCTGATAGGTCGTAATAAAAAGTAATACCATTCACCGTCTCATGTGAATCATTACTTTCATTGCTATCATTGTAGCTAGAAATTACTTTTTTTATCTTATCAATATCAGAAGATATAATATCCTCACGTTTAATTATTCCTAACTCTTTAACATGCTCGTTCCTAATGCGTGAATTTTCATAACGTATTTTCCAAGTCAATAGTTGATGATGTAGATCAGAAAGCTCTTTTGCACTTAATTTGTTGAATAAAGAAATGCTCATTTTAATTGAAGTTAACTGGCTTTCTGTAAAAGTAGATACGGAGTGTTTTTTTAATGAATCAATATAGTCGTGATAGTTTTCATAAAAAGGGACTCTAACATCCTCGATTACAATGCCATTTCTAAATGCATACATATCATTTTTAAATAAAAAATCATCATTTTGAGCATAATGAATTAAGTTTGCGAATGTAAGAAGTTTTTGTAATTTCATATTTCCATCAAAAGTATTGCTAAAATAACATTCTGGTGAATTAATTAAATATGCAGAAACAGTTTCTACTTCTAATTTTGTTTCGTTTAAGACTTCTAACATATCTTTTTCATCCCTCTCTTTCATATTCTAACACCTCCAATATAATAGAAAACTCATACTATTATTATATTAATGGTAGATAGAACTTATTTAAGAAAATTATAGCAGATTTTGACATTATGGCAAGGGAAGTCTAACTTTTAATCGACAATTTGTAATGCAAAAGCGAATATATTATTTTAAGATTGTGTATTTTGTTAATTATTTTTATGTTTTAAAAAACAACCATCCAAAAGAGGATAGGTTGTTGATAGCGAACTATTCTAAAAATAATTGGTATTTATTCATAATTTCTATAACCATCATCATATCATTTTTTGCATCTGTAAAGTAATTAGTAGCTACCGAATCGTCAGTACTTGAATCAGTGTCTATATACTTAATTCTATATTCTGAATTATGTTTGGCGTTATATAAGAACGATGTGAAATATCTATCTATTTCTTCCTCACCACTATTTAAAACCTTATAATTCAAACCATTAATATACATTAAAAATTCTCTATAGTAACTTTTTATAGAATCATAGTCGCGAGAAGAATTTGCGAGCTTTACATCGCTTTGTAAATTTGTGAACTTATCCATAGCTTCGTGTAACATAGCATAATATTCAACTGAAATATCTCCATTTTGTACACCGGTAGGGAAATCAGATAAGTCAATTTCTGGTTCACTATTATCAGCTTTTACAGATTCGTCCTTGCCACAAGCAGAAAGCAATAAAACAGAACATAATATCGTAAATATCCATAATTTATTAAATTTCATAACTACACCTCCAAAAATAAACAGATATATGTTTAGGATAGCATAATTAGGAAATTCAGTAAATGTTATATGGTTGTATATTTCTGCTATTCAGAGTCTGTAAAATCAATTAATTGTCTAATGTCTTTTATTTCTAATGCCTGAGAAATCTTTGCTAATGCTGATTTAGGTATTCTTTCAGTTTTGTTATTAACTAATTCGGATACTGTTCTAGAAGATAATCCAGTTAATTTAGCTAATTCTTGTTGTTCCATATTTCTCATTTTTAACAATCTTTTTAACTTGATTTCAATATTTATATCGTTAACCTCCTAAAAATAAATCCTATAGTTTTTGATCAGATTCTTTAAAGTCAATCAACTGTCTGATATCGTTTATTTCTAGTGCCTTAGCAATACGTGATAGGTGTTCTCTATTCATTGCATTTTTACCATTTGTACTAATTTCACTGATAGTAGCTCTTCTAATCCCAGTCATTTCAGACAATTGTTCTTGTGTTAAATTACGCTCTTTCATCAATTGTTTTAGTTTAACCTCAATAGTTTTCATAATCATAATACGCTCCATCCTAAAGTTACTTGTAATAATTATATCTGATATACGTATTTTCGTACATAATCTTGTTGACAGAATTTTTCAGATTGTGTTACATTGTCCTTGTACTTATTTACGTACAATCGTACATTTTAAAACTAAAATCACAAAGAGGGGAAATGTAAAATGAAAACGTTAAATGAATCAACTACGTTAATCGCATCAATTAAATTTATCGCAACAGGTAATATTCCATCTCAAGTCGAATCAATAGGTGAACCAATTTACAAGAATGGTAAAGTAGTATTATTCGAAATCAATCATCAATCTTACAACTATGAAGAGGAGTGTATGCTAGATTTCAGTATTGAAAATTTTAGCATGTCATCGTCAGTACTATCGGATTGTACATTTAGATTTAGCAACTACTTTACATTTAATGTTGTCGAAAAGGGTAGAGCTGAATTTGAATTATGTGTATTGATCGAAAATGTAAGTGATAACTTATTGAAAACTATTGATGAGTTATTCACTCCAGTTAACATTACAGTTAACAATTTCACATTTAAAGACGAAGCTTACTTTATTGAGTCAGATATGTCAGTGGTTGAAATTCTTGAATGTACAGTAGATGATATTTGTTAATTTAAAGATAGAGTAGGGGAGTTTAGTTCCTACTCTATTAATTTGTGTAATTATTTGTTGTAAATAAGGTCTTCCGATTATCACGGATGACTTCGATGTAGGTCTTGGGATAATTACCTAGGACTTAAATGAAGTCTTGCGTCTCATATAACTTAGCTCTTTACTTATTTAGTAAAGACCATTGATAGGTCGTAACTATTTTGGTGACGAGCATAAGATGTCGTAACTTTATTTCATTTCTTATTTAAGTATAATTCAATTTTAACATTTAAATATCTGAGTTGTAATTATTTTTATGTATTTATTTTATTAGAAATTATGTGTTATGAAGCTATATCTTCTTTTTCAATCATTGGTAGTATATCATTCTGTTTCAAGATATCATACAGGAATAGTCGACCTTTTTGAGTCCATTTAGTATTGATTCGCGTATCTGGACTACCGTCTGTACGGATAATAGGTATTGTTTTTGAATGAGTAAAACCTTTGTCATGATATTTACTATAAAGCAACCATTGTCCACTTTGATTATATTGGATTTCAAGGTCATGCAACTTATTATTCATCGCCTGTCCAGACATTCCATAATCTTTAGCAATTTGAGTAATCGTAACTAATCCTTTGCTATTAAGAATTTTATCTGTATAATCTGCTTTCGGCTTCATTTCTCCTATAATCTGTTCTTTTTGCTTATTTTCCAGTACTAATTGTTCATTTTTCTCCACTTCTATCAACAATGTCTGCAATGCTTCCTTGTAAGTCGTTGGTAGGGTAGGAGTCTTGGTTTTTAAGGCATTCTCCATTTCTTCAAACTTAGTCACATAAGTAGCTGTAAATAAAATACCCTTTTCACCAGTCATCTTATTAGCTACCATGTCACAACCCTTCTTAGTGAGTAGGTAACACGGGCGAACTTCTCCTTTACCATCTGTATACTCATTTTTAATGAAGAAATCAACCACCACAAAATTGTTGTCGTTAAGAATGCTAATAAATCCCTTGGTTTTACCGTCCTTAGTACCTTCCAACATTCGTAAAATTTCCCAATGTTGCTTTCCAACCATTTCAGCTACAATTCGACTGTCAATTACTAATTTGCCTTCTTGTTCAATAATTTTAAATTCCGTCACTAAATCATTCTCCTTTTGTATAATTATTTTAACAAGTAGTGGAGATGATATTTCTTGATGACTGACTTATTTATTACTTGTTAATTACATTCTAAATCAAAAGGATAGTTAATTCAAGTGTTATTTATATAATTATTTAATTAATTTTAATATGTAGGATTTCATAATATTCGACTATCATTAAATAATTCAAGTAAACCCCTACATAAGAAATAGGGGAGTAGTTCAATTATTTAATTTGTGTATCAGTATCTTCTGCCGACGCTTCTTCTAATCGTTTCTTAGCCTTTTCAGCTTTTAGTTTAGCAATCCGTTCTCTTGCTCCTGCTTTCGATTCAGGTTTGATGTACGCTTGTCTCGTCGTTTCTACAGATTTATGATTTAACATTGTGGCGGCTAAAGACATATCGCCAGTTTCTTCATAAATTAAATTACCTGCTGTTTTACGAATACTGTGTGATCGGAAATCATCAATTCCGATAATGTGACCAAATTTCTTTATTCGCCATTGGATTGTTTCTTTAACCATTTGCCTATATTCACCATTTTGCTTAGTAATGAATAGGGCATCTACCTGACAATCATCCATTTCCTTACGCATTTTTAACCATTGTTCAATTAATTCCTTTGTATCTTCTTCAAATACTACTTCTACTTTATACCCACGTTTTTCACGTATGTCCTCAAACATCATTGCTTCTAAATTTAATGAGGATAATGTCAGTTTAGAAATAGCACCTACACGGTTACAAGATTGAAGCATGATATTCCAAATCAATAAATCTTGAATATCAAACTTTTTATCCTCAATCAAACCTTTGGTAATTAAGTCGATTTCTTCTTGGTTTAGATAATGTGAAGTAATGATTTTTTCTTCCTGTGCATTTTTCATACGTTCTAATTTATTAGCAAAAGGGTGCTTATTGATAAATTGCCTTTTCTCCGACCAATTATAAAATGATGAGATTACACTTAATTTTGTATTAATAACCTTTTTATTATTGTGAAGTGTCTCTTGACAAAAACTAATAAATCCTTCCATGATATCAATTGCATCATCTAGGAAATCTTCATCATATACGTAAATATTATCTGCTTCTTCCATTAAATAAACTAGAAATTGATTGAAGTAGTTTTGATAAACTTTGTATGTGGTGTTTTTAACGTCTACGTTCTTTTGTACATTTGATTTTAAATATTTATTATAAGCTTTAATATTTTCTTGATTTACTTTTGCTAATTTATCTTTGGTGAAGTACCTAATTTTTGTTATCTTACTCAATTTACCATTCTCCTTTCAAAAGAATGAAATAAAAAAGATTCGAAGCTTATTTAACTTCGAATCCGATTTTTCTGTAAGCTGATTTTATTGCATTAATAAGTGGGGTAGGGTTAGCTTGAATGCGTTCAATTGTTTTTTGAACGTATGGTCTAGCATTTGACCACACACCTTGTCTGTACCAATTTTCACTAATCCCATCTTCAATGGTATCCGTAATAAATTGACCTCTCATGGAGTCATAGTCATGTTCATAAATAGGGGAGAAGTGAGTTTGTCCCATAGTCAAGTTTTCAAATAGTATTCTAACTTTTCCATTTACAATCTCAACTTTTGTAATATGCATATTTCTCATATCACTTAAACCACCGTCGTCGCCACGCCTATTATATTGCTTTGGTGTATACCTAGCGTATACGACATCACGGACAGATTTAGACATTTCTTTAGCTAATACTTTTTCAATATTCTTATCCCTGAAAATTGTATTGATGATATCTCCACGTTCTAAGTAACGTTGAAGTTGATTCAAATCTTTAAATTGAACCATAATTAATTGTTCAACTTATCTACAATTTGTAATTTATCTTTATTCTCGTTTTGAGGATTGCGTTCAAGTTCGTTTGCGATATCTGCTCCTAATTTAACTACATCATTCATTCTATCCAACACTTCATATACTTCAGCAGGGTCAAACATGTGGTCTAAGAAAATACGATATAATCCTGTTTCTTCTAGCTCATCTTTAGTTTTGAAATGAATATCGAATGACTCCTTGTCTAATTCTTCTTTTAGTGAAGAAAAATGCTTAATA
>Ga0209676_1001932_pt1 | contig 16710 bp, 18 predicted proteins | sample AraplaCvi_mLB_r2_FD_184282 | JGI IMG/M metagenome (GOLD analysis project Ga0209676, IMG submission 184282) | Arabidopsis root microbial communities from North Carolina, USA - plate scrape MF_Cvi_mLB_r2 (SPAdes) (version 2) | ecosystem: Host-associated > Plants > Roots > Endosphere | place: USA...
TGAAACCGGCCTGGGCGGCCTGCTGCAGATAGTTCTGCATATCCGGCGGGGCGAGCACACCGGCGACGACCTCGACGTGATTGCGTTTGAACTGGTTGATCAGCGAGGAGAAGTCGGGCAGCCCCTGCTGGAAACGGCCGGGATCGACAGGTTTCCAGCCCTCGCCCTTGAAGACCGGATCGAAGATCTTGGCAAACACGGTGCCGTCGGCATCGTTCGGATAGAGATAGCCGATCTTGCCGTTGAAGCCGCCCGGCAGCGCCTTGATCATGCCGACATGGTTCTTCACCAGATCGGGCACCGAGAAGAAGAATTCAAAGGCGTATTTGTATTCCTTCGGCTTGCCGTCGGGACCGAGAAGCCAGGCTTCGACCGGGGTGTTGGTGACGATGCAGGGAATCTTGTTGCGTTCACAGAGATCGGAGGGCGCATTGGTCGTATCGGGCGTGCCCTGCGCCATCAGGAAATCCACCTTGTCCTGCAGGATGGCCTGGGTGGCGGCTTCGGCCGAACCGGCGACGGTGCTCTTGCTGTCATAGATCTTGTAGCTGATCTTGCAGAGATCGTTGCCGACCTTCAGTCCACCGGCGTCGTTGATCGGCTTCAGCTTGTTGTCGTCGACCCACGGCGTATCCTTGCCGACATCGGCGAGCGGGCCGGTCATCGGAACGATGCGACCGATGCTGATGCTACAGTCCGCTGCCAGCGCCTGCCCGGCGGGCAAAGCGGTAAGCAGAAATGCGCCTGCGAGAATTCTCTTCATGCTGATAAGGCTTGCCGTCATATCGTTCCCCTTTATTGGCAGCAAAGAACCTGTCTCCCGGAGGGCATCTCCGGGCGATTGGGCATGCGTGACCGATCGTTTTGTGGCCGAGCGAGACCCTTCGCCGCCGCGATGCGCGGGAGTGGCGCGGGCGGGGTGCAGATGACCCGGACCAGCGCCATGCACATCGCTCCAGCGGGGCAACGGGCCCGCTTCGACACCGTCACGGCGCCGGACTCCGAGACCACGCTCGACGGCAACGCCGTGGTGGTCGAGGAGCAGATGCTGAAGATGGCCGAGAGCCGCATGGCCTACGATGCCGCCATCGGCTTCTACCAGAAGTCCATGCAGATGCTCCGCATGGCCGCCCGCGCGCCCGGCCGCTGATTAAGACAGGGAAGCTGACCGATGCCTGATCCCGTCCCGCCCCGGAACAGCGCCATGGCCGTGGCCGCCAGCGCCCTGAAGGCGCAGCAGTCGCGCATGCGCATCATCGCCGAGAACATCGCCAACGCGCAGTCGACCGCCCAGACCCCAGGCGGCGAGCCCTATCGCCGCCAGATCCCGGTCTTCCAGGCGCGCGAGATCGATGGCGCCACCGGGGTGACCCTGGCCGAGGTCCGCACCGACCAGGGCGACTTCCGCTCCGAATACGACCCCTCGCACCCGGCGGCCAACGCCGAGGGCTATGTGCTGCGGCCCAACGTCGACACCCTGGTCGAGGCCATGGACATGCGCGAGGCCCAGCGGGCCTACGAGGCCAACCTGAACGTCATCGAGACGGCGCGGTCGATGGAATCGCGCACCCTCGACATCCTCAAGAAGTAGGGCTGACCGATGAACCCCATGATGGCGGCCAAGGCCTATTCGGCCATCCAGGGCGGGGCGATGCCGGTCGCGCCGACCGCCGCGCCGCAGGAGTCGGGCTTCGCCGAAATGCTGACCAGCGTCATGGGCGACATGACCAGCACGTCGCGCGCGGCGGAAGGCCAGATGGCCGCGGCGATGCAGGGGCAGGGCAGCCTGATCGACGTCGTCACCGCCGTCAGCTCGGCCGAGGCCTCGTTGGAAACGGTCATGGCCGTCCGCGACCAGGTGATCCAAGCCTATCAGGAAATCATGCGGATGCCGATCTGACGGCGTCTTTCAGGCGGTCGGCGCCCGGCCCCTGAGCCACTGCGACAGCACCCGCTTCTCGCCCGCCGTCGGCGGCAGGCCCGCGTGCCGGGTGCGCGGATCGATGTTTCCGTCCGGCAGGGCGTTGGCCCACATCAGGGCATCGCCCTTGCGGCCCCGCCAGCGCAGGCCGCCGGCCTCGAACGCCGTCTCGCCGCCTTCGTAGTCGTCGTTGAGATAGACGAGGCAGGTCGCGATCCGCTGCCCCCGCCGTCGCAGGTCCTCGGCGTAGCCGGCCACCGCCGGATCCAGCCAGTCCACGTGCCAGTCGAAGGTCTGCCCTACGGTGTAGCGCAGCACCTGGGTCCACTCGAGCCCGGGGACGGGCAGGCCCGCCGCGCGGGCGATGCGCTCGCGGATCAGGGCGGTCACGACATCCATCCGGGTCAGATCCAGCTGGGCCGCGTGATTGGTCCGCACACCCTCCCGCCGCGCTCCCCCGGTGGCAGGATCGTAGACCATCGCCGGCTCCAGCAAGGCCGTCGCCTTGTCGGTCATCCAGTCGCACAGGGCGGGGTCCAGGAAACCCTCGATGGCGAAGATCGCGGGACCGTTCATCACGGACCGGGGCGCGGGCGGCGTCAGCCAGGCGGCCAGGTGCACATCGCCCAGCAGCGCGCGTTCCGCCTGGGCGGGGGCGAACCCCGCGTCCGCCGCGCGGTCCAGCAGGGCCAGCGCCGCACTCCAGTCCTGCGGCACGCCCAGGCCCATGGCGGTCAGCACCGCCAGACGGTGCGCCGCCGCGCCATCGCCCGCCTTGACCGCGCGGGCCAGCAGGGCAGGATCGAAACTTGAAGCGTCAGTGGGCACGACCGGTTTCTAGATCAGGCCGCTTCCGCGACCAAGTTACGACGAGTTCACGCCGCCGGGCGCATCCGCCACGCCTCGTGGCGGCCTCATACCGGCATCTGCCCTCCGGAGCCTCCATGACCCGACCGACCCTCGCCGCCTGCGCTGCGGCCCTGATCGCCGCCCTCACGCCCGTCGCCGCCCACGCCCAGCGCGGGCCCCAGCCGGTGGTGCTGGTCCGGGCCGGCAACCTGTTCGATTCCGAAGCGGGCCGGATGGTCGGCCCCCGCGACCTGCTGATCCGGGGCGAGCGTGTCGTCGAGGTGGGGCAGGGACTGGCGGCGCCCGAGGGCGCGATGGTGGTCGACCTGTCCGGCTGTTCGGTCCTGCCCGGCCTGATCGACGCCCACACCCACCTGCTGCTGGAACAGCGCGACGGCGAGGGTCTGTCCGATGTCGCGGCCCGGGATCACGCCGTGCAGGGCGATGTCTATCGCACCCTGGCCGGCGCCCGCCGCGCGCGGGAATATCTGGACGCCGGCTTCACCAGCGTGCGCGACCTGGGCAACTCGGGCCAGTTCCTGGACCTGATCCTGGAGCGGGGGATCAACGACGGCCTCACGCCTGGGCCGCGTATCTACGGCTCCGGCCCCGGCCTGGCTCCTGCGGGCGGCCAGCTGGAGCCCCAGCCGACCGATCCGCACCATCTGATCGCGGGCGAGTACCGCATCATCAACGGGGCGGATGACGCGCGGGCGGCCGTCCGCGATGCGGTCGCGCGCGGCGCCGACGTCATCAAGATGTACCCCGAGGCTACGCCCCAGCGCACCCGCCTGTCGGTCGAGGAGATGGCCGCCATCGTCGCCGAGGCGAAGCGGCTGGGCATCCCCGTCGCCGCCCACGCCACCTCCGACGCCGCCATCCGCGAGGCGGTCGAGGCAGGCGTCACCTCCATCGAGCACGGCTACGACATCTCGGACGAGACGCTTCGCCTGATGGCGAGCAAGGGCGTCTGGCTGGTCCCGACCGATCCCTCCGTGGACATGGCGGTGGAGTTCACGCGCGCCTGGTCGCCCCCGCCGCCGCGCGAGGAGATCGAGCACCATCTGCAGGGCTCGCGCGACCGCCTGATGCGGGCGCATCGGTTGGGCGTGAAGATCGCCCTGGGCTCCGACCTCTACGCCCCCTACGGCCCCGGCCGCGGCGCGGGGACGCTGGGGACGATGGACGGCTATGTCGAGGCCGGGCTGACGCCTCGCGAGGCGCTTCAGTCGGCCACCTGGGAGGCGGGCCGCCTTCTGGGCGACGACGCCCTGGGCGTGCTGCGCGCTCGGTCCTGGGCCGATCTGGTGGCCGTGTCCGGCGATCCGACGACGAGCCTGTCGCCCCTGCGCACGCCGCGTCTGGTCATGAAGGGCGGGCGGGTCGCGGCCGGGTCGGCGGCGGCCTGCTCCAGCTGAGCCGGGAACCCCGGCGCGGTCCGGACGCTGCCTCTCCCATAGGGAGAACACCATGCTTAAGGACCGCAACTCGTCCGCCATCGTCGCCGTGAAGGACCTCGCGCTCGCCAAGGTCTTCTACGAGGACACCCTGGGCCTGACGCTGGCGGACGGCAGTGTCGATGACGGCGTCCTGACCTTCCGCACCGGCGACACCTCGCTGGGCGTCTACAAATCGGACTACGCCGGGACCAACAAGGCCAATGCCGTCACCTGGGCCATGAAGGGCGACATCGTTCAGGTGGTGCAGGACCTGAAGTCCAAGGGGGTGTCGTTCGAACACTATCCCGACCTGGGCACGCTGAACGGCGACATCCATGAGGCCGGCGGCATGCAGATGGTCTGGTTCAAGGATCCGGACGGCAACATCCTTCACCTGATCGACGGGATGTAGGGCTCAGCCCTCGATCGAGACGACCGGCTGCAGGACCGGCGCGGCCGCCCGGCGACGGCGCGACTTCAGCCAGCCGCGGATGCGGTCCTGGATCGGCGTGTCGACGATGGTGTGGAACAGGAAGGCGAAGACGAAGGCCGCCGCCACGCCCGCGAACCACAGCGCCCACTGCACCGGCGAGGGCAGGGCGAATTTGGCGATCAGCACATTGGCCACGCCGAACCAGGCGATGCGCACGACCTCATTGGTGATGAACATCGAGAACGACACCTGGGCGGCCTTCTCGATGAACCTGGACGGGCGCGGCGTCGGCGTGGCGCCGGCGGCCAGGATGATGGTCGAGATGCAGGCCAGCGAGATCAGGGCGTGCTTGTCGAAATACTGCACGAAGGCCAGCAGCAGCGCCGCGGCGATCCCGGCCCAGCCCGCCAGCCTGGGCGCGATCCAGACCTTCTGGGCGAACCAGGCCAGTGACATGCCCAGCACGAACAGGGGCAGGGCGCGGAAGAAGCCGAAGCCCATGGGCATCTGGTAGACGGGGTAGCCCAGCAGGGCCCAGGTGATTTGGTTGGCCAGCAGGTACAGGCCGACGCCGGTGGCCAGAACGCCCCACGGCCCCAGCTTGACCAGCTGGCGCAGGATCCATGGGAAGGCCAGGTAGCAGCCGATCAGGGCCGACACCGACCAGCTCGGCGCGTTCCAGCCGTAGCCGCCATGGACGCCGAAGGCCTGGGTCAGGGTCAGCTGCGCGGGCAACTGGTCCCAGCGGAACCACTCGGGAGCCCGCGGCGCGAAGCCGAAAGCGCCGCCGACCACGACCAGCGCCACCAGCGACAGGCCCATGATCAGGTGGGCGGGCAGGACCCGCAGATAGCGCTTCAGGAAGAAGTCGCCCGCCGACATCGAACCCCTGGCGACCGAGGCGCCGTAGACCCGCATCAGCACATAGCCGCTGTCGATCAGGAAGAAGTTAGTCAGCAGGAACCCGCCCCGCTCGAACACCGGGTGCACGCCTTCCGCCAGCGGCACGGGGGCCGACATCTGAAAGTGGTGCAGGATGATCAGGCTGGCCACAATGAAACGCAACGCGTCCAACCACCCGCCCCGAACGATGGGCAGTGTCTCATTTCGGGTCGAAATGGCGTTCCAGGGCACGGCGGCAGTCTCCTTCGGGGAGACCGCCGCAAAGAGTGGGCCGCTGCGTCGTCAGGGATTGATGTCGATGAGGACTTGTTTCACCTCGCCCGTGAACCGGAACGGCAGCTGGTAGGTGAAGTCGATCGGCGAGCCCACGTCGAGTCCGATGTCCAAGCCTTCGCCCAGCGAGAACTGGATCGGCACGGTCCGCTCCATCCTGCCGCCGGCCACCTTGGTTCCGTTCGCGCTGACCGTCACCGCCGCGCCCTTGCCCATGCCGCCGCCATCGTACTTGAAGTCGATCTTCAGCTTGCAGGGGCCGGGCGGCAGCGCCTTCTCGGCGGCGAAGGTGGGGCGGTCGATGCTCAGGTAGTTGTAGACGAACACCGGCCTGCCCTCGCGCAGGTACAGGCCATAGCCGCCCTCCAGACCGCCATGGGTGACGATCATCCCTTCCGCCTTGCCCTCGGGCACGACGATGTCGGCCTCAAGGGTCCAGGACTTGTTCAGCATCGGCAGGCAGGCCCCGTCGGGCAGTCCGACCATGCCCGGATAGTAGGTGACCTTGGTCCGCTTGCCGGCCAGGCTGGGCCGGCCCATGGCCTCGGCGTTCATGCGGATGTTGGCGCGCCAGTCCAGCGGCAGGACGTTGTACTTGGCCGCCTCGACCCACCACAGGTCCTGCAGCTCGCGCAGCTTGTCCGGATGCTGGGCGGCCAGGTCGTTCGCTTGCGAGAAGTCCTCGTCGATCTTGTACAGCTCCCAGATCTGGGTGTCGGGGTCCCAGTTCGGATCGCGGACCGGCTCCCACGGCACGAAGGACGGCGCCGAGGCCATCCAGCCGTCGTGATACAGGCCGCGGTTCACGCCCAGCTCGAAATACTGGGTCTTGCGTTTGCTCGGCGCCTTGCCGTCCTCGAACGTCGCCGCGAAGCTGACGCCCTCGATCGGCTTCTGCGCAATCCCGTCCAGCACACTGGGCGGGGTCACGCCGCAGACCTCGTACAGCGTCGGCACGATGTCGATGGTGTGGATGAACTGGTCGCGCAGCCCACCCTTGTCCGAGATGCCGTCGGGCCAGGTGATGATCATCGGATTCCGGGTGCCGCCGAAGTGGCTGGCGACCTGCTTGGTCCACTGGAACGGCGTGTTCATCGCGTGGGCCCAGGCCGACGGGAAGTGGTTGAAGTGCTTGGGCCCGCCCAACTCGTCGATGGCCTTGAGATTGTCCTCCCACTTCTCCGGGAAGCCGTTGAAGAACATGTTCTCGCACAGCGACCCCTCGATGCCGCCCTCGGCGCTCGAGCCGTTGTCGCCGGCGATGTAGATGATGATGGTGTTGTCCGCGTCCGGCAGAGCCTTCACCGCGTCGACCACCCGGCCCATGGCCGCATCGACCTGGGCGCCGTAGCCGGCGAAGACCTCCATCATCCGGGCGTAAAGCCGCTTCTGGTCGGAGTTCAGGCTGTCCCAGGCGGGCAAGCCTTTCGACCGTTCCGTCAGCTTCGTGTCCTTGGGGACCACCCCCAGCTTCTTCTGCCGCTCCAGCGTCTGTTCGCGGTAGGCGTCCCAGCCCTGGTCGAACTGACCCTTGAACTTGTCGATCCATTCCTGGGGCGCCTGGTGCGGCGCGTGGGTGGCGCCCGGCGCGACATAGAGGAAATAGGGCCGGTCGGGGGCGATGCTCTTGACCCGGCGCACCCAGGCGATCGCCTTGTCGGCGAGGTCCTCGGTCAGGTGGTAGTCGGGATCATCGCTGGCCGGGACCAGATCCCGGTTCTCGAACAGGATCGGGTTCCAGTGGTTCATGTCGCCGGCGTTGAACCCGTAGAAATAGTCGAAGCCCAGGCCGTTGGCCCAGCGGTCGAACGGCCCGGCCGCGCTCGTCTCCCAGGTCGGGGTGTTGTGGTTCTTGCCGATCCAGGCGGTCATCCAGCCGTTCTGGCGCAGCACCTCGCCCACCGTCCCGCAGCTGCGCGGCAGAACGCAGCAATAGCCGTCATAGCCGGTGGCCAGCTCGGTGATGCCGGCGAAGGAGGTCGAGTGGTGGTTGCGGCCGGTGATCAGGGCCGCCCGCGTCGGGCTGCACAGGGCGGTGGTGTGGAAGTGATTGTACCGCACCCCTTCCTTGGCCAGCCGGTCCATGGTCGGTGACGGCACCCCGCCCCCGAAGGTCGAGAACTGGCCGAAGCCGACGTCGTCCAGCAGGATCAGCACGATGTTCGGCGCGCCCTTGGGCGCCGCCGTCGGCTGCGGGAAGGTCGCGGGATCGGAGTCGAGATACGTCCGCCCCACCTCGCCGGTGAAGTGGAAGTCGGGGCGCGGAAGGATGTCAGGGGTCTCGGCGGCGCGGAACGGCTTGGGGGACTTGGCCATGGGACTTCTCCGGACGACAGGGTCCGCGGAAGGTATCGGTCCCGCCCCCGGGCCGGGATTAGGGTAAGCCTGTAGGGCCGCCCCCGGTTCGCCCCATCTCGTGGTCGAGCCGGCCGAGGACAGGCGGTGTTGTGTCGCCCGCGCGTGCTGGTAAGCCTGAAGTCATGTTTGGATATTCACCCTTCCGCGAGTCGGTCAAAAGCTTCGCGGCGCAGTTTCGGGAGGAAGGTGGCGAGGTCGTCTTCCGCAAGGACGGCAAGGGGGCGCCGATCCGGGTCGACGCGGCCCGGCGCGACGCCTTCATCGCCGACTTCCGGCGGGCGACGTGGATCGCCACCATCGGAATGGTGGCCGGTATGGTTGTGCTGTCCGTCGGGATCGTCTGGTTCGCGGTCCGGTCGAATGCGGAGTTCAGCCCGATCCCGATCTACGTCGGTTGCGGCGCGATCTTCGTCGCGGTCATGGCGTGGATCGCATGGGCCTGGCGGGCGCCGGCGCGGGCGCTGCAGTTCCGGGCGTCGTCCGGGAAGGCCCTGACCCGGCAGGAGGTCGAGACGACGTTCTTCGAGAAGCTCACCTACGGACAACTCGCCGTGGCCGCCGGGGCGATGGCCGTGGGGCTGTTCTCCGTCTCACGCAAACAGGACGTGCTGCAAGGCTGGGGGCTGCTCTGGCTGGTCTTCTTCGGCGCCCTGTTCATCCTAGTCCTCGTGCAGACGATCCGTAAGTGGCGGTTCGACGCCCGCAAGCGCGCCTGAGCCGTCCTACTTCCGCGTCAGGCGCAGGAACTCTTCCCGGGTGCGCGGATCGTCGCGCATGACGCCGCTCAGATGGCTGGTGGTCAGGCTGGCGCCCGGGACGTTGACGCCGCGCAGGGTCATGCAGCTGTGCTCGGCCTCGATCACCACGCCCACGCCCTGCGGCCGCAGCACTTCCTCGATGGCCAAGGCGATCTCGGAGGTCATCTTCTCCTGGATCTGCAAGCGGCGCGCGAAGCCGCGCACCACGCGGGCCAGCTTGGAGATGCCGACGACACGGTCCGTCGGCAGATAGCCGACATGGGCCACGCCGACGACCGGCAGCATGTGGTGTTCGCAGGCGCTGACGAAGCGGATGTCCTTCAGCACGACCATCTGGTTGTAGCCGCCGACCTCCTCGAAGGTGCGCTCCAGATACTGACGCGGATCGACTTCATAGCCCTCGTAGAGCTCGCGATAGCTACGCGCCACCCGCGCCGGAGTGTCCAGCAGCCCCTCGCGGTCGGGATTGTCCCCCGCCCATTCGATCAGGGTGCGAACAGCGGCTTCGGCGTCGGACTGGGTCACGGTCGGCTTGGTCATGGGGCCTTAGACCCCGAAGCGGGGTGAAGTTCCAGTCCCAGGTCGCGGTCGATGAAGGCGATCCGCTGGCGGATGGCGGCGGAACGGTCGTTCCGCAGGCGCGCCAGGAGCGGCGCGATATTGGGCAGTTCGCGACGGTGCAGAACGAGAGCGTCGCCTGCGATGCGCCGCACGGCGGCCGACCGATCCTGGGCCGCCAGTGCGATCAGATCGTGAAGCGGCAGGGGCCGGACGATCTCGCGGCGCTCGAAGGCGGGCATGCGGCGGTAAAGGTTGAAGGTGCGGTCGATCCACTGCTTCTCAAACCCGATCCGACGTCTGACGTCGCCGCGCAGCAGAGACCCGAACGCAATCATCCGGGCGGCGGGGTTGCCGGCCTCCATGGCGATGGTGAGCAGGTGATGATCGAACGCCGGGTTCATCAGCGCGGTGCGCATCGCCTCCAGCGCCAGGGCGTCCGTTCGCTTCAGCAGCAGCGCGAGCAGGGCGTCGACGACGTCACCGCGGGTGAAGGTGTTGGTCAGGATCGAGAAGGCGACCGGATTGCGGGACCAGAGTGGCGTGCGCGCCAACAGGAAGAGGGCGGCCTCCGCCATGACGGGGGCGTCGCCGTCGCCGAAGAGGCGCTCGATGGCGGCTCCCGCCGCCCTGCGCACTTCCGGCACCCAGTCGTTCAGGCGCAGGGCGAGCGCCGCGATGAAGAACGGCGATGGCGCGGCGGACAGCTTGTTGACCGCCGCCTCGCGCACATAGCCGTCGCCGTGGAACAAGAAGAGATACTCCAGCCGGGGAGTTTGCTTGAGCAGTGTGAGGAGACCGGCGCGATCCGGCGGTCCCGCCGGCTTCGTCTTCCAGATCGGGAACCGAATGATATTTTCAAAGATGCCCACGGAGGCGGGAACGGCCTCCATCCTCATGCCCCACAAATAGGGACTGCCCCTCAGCGCCTCGGCGACGGCTGAAATCTTGCGTGGCGGGACAGTCGACAGTTCATCGACGAGCCCCTTCACGGTCTCGAACCCGGCGCGACCGTTCCACAGCTCGCGACCGAGCATTTTCAGCCCTTCGGTCAGGGTGTCGGATAGCGGAGGGGTGTGGGCCATACGGCAGAGCTAGCACGCACGCCCCGCGTCTCGCCAATCGCGTCCATCACTAACGACCTGTTAACCATGCACCCGGCATTCCTTGCCCAGTTCGGCCGCGCGTCTGGCGGCCCGTGGAGCGTGGAATGAACGGCGCCGAAGTTCTGGATGTGGGCCGCGACGCCTTGTGGCTGACGATCCAGCTGTGCGCGCCGATCCTGCTGGTCGGTCTGGTCGTCGGCGTGGTCATCGGCCTGGTCCAGGCCCTGACGCAGATCCAGGAACAGACCCTGATCTACGCGCCCAAGATCATCGCCATCTTCGTTTCGCTTCTGCTGTTCCTGCCGCTGATGGGCGCCCTGTTGGGCGGCTTCATGCGGACCATCGCCGCGCGCATCGCCGGCATGTGACGGGCGGGTGGAGCCCTACGCCACATCAGACCAGGTCTGGCAGGGCGCGCTGATCTTCGCCCGGATCGGCGCGGTGCTGCTGATGCTGCCCGGCGTGGGCGAAAGCTATGTGCCGCCGCGCGTCCGCCTGTCGTTCGCCCTGGTCGTGACCCTGGCCCTGTGGCCGGTGGTGGCCGGGTCGCTGCCGGCCCTGCCCGAGACCCTGGGCGGCATGGCCGGCTGGATCATCCGCGAGGTCATCGTCGGCCTGATGATCGGCGCCCTGCTGCGCAGCTTCCTGACCGCCCTGTCGACGGCGGGTGAGATCGTCTCGCTGCAGACCACCCTCAGCTTCGCCCAGACCGCCAACCCGCTTCAGGCCCAGCCGGGCACGACCATCTCGGCCTTCCTGATGCTGCTGGGCACGACCCTGATCTTCGCGACCAACACCCACCACCTGTTCATCGCCGGACTGGTCGGCTCGTATGAGCTGATCGCCCCGGCCAAGCCGCTGATCACCGGCGACTTCGCGACGCTGGCGATCCGGACGCTGGGCGACAGCTTCGCCCTGGGCGTCCAGCTGTCGGCGCCGCTGCTGGTTTTCGCCCTGATCTTCAACTTGGCCTCGGGACTGGTCGGCCGCGTCATGCCGCAGTTCCAGGTCTTCTTCGCCGCCGCCCCGCTCAGCGTGATCCTGGGGCTGTCCATCTTCGCCTTGAGCCTCGGCGTGCTCGGGACGGTCTTCATCGACCGCTACCGCGCCCTGGCCCAGATCTTCGCGGGAGGCGCCGGTGGCTGAAGGCGCCGATCCCGAGTCGAAAACAGAAGAGGCGACACCGCGAAAACTTGCGGACGCACGCAAGAAGGGGGACGTCGCCAAGTCGATGGACGTCGGCTCGGCCCTGTCGCTGATGGGCGCCGCCGCGGTGATCCTCAGCGCCGGCGGCATGTTCGCCAGTAATATCGCCGAGCAACTGCTGCCCTATATCGCCTCGCCCCACACGATGATGGGCGGGCTGGAGACCGGGGCGGGAGTCGAGATCGGCGCCCAGGCCCTGTGGGCCATCGCGCCGTTCCTGGGCGCGGTCATGCTGGCCACCATCATCGGCGGCGCGGGGGGCAACCTGGCCCAGTCGGGCCTGATCTTCACCGCCGACAAGCTGAAGCCGCAATGGGAACGGGTCAGCCCCATGGCTGGCTTCAAGCGCATCTTCGGCCCGGACGGACTGGTCCAGTTCATCAAGACCTTCCTCAAGCTTCTGGCCGTCAGCTTCATCTGCTGGATGGTGATGAAGCCGCATGTGCGCGAGTTCGAGAACCTGGCGGCCATGCCGCCCGCGGCCATCCTGCCGCTGTCCCGGGACCTGGCCATCGCCCTGATGAGCGCGGCCCTGATCTTCCTCAGCTTCACCGCCGGCGCCGACTATCTGTGGCAGCGCTTCCGCTTCAACGAGCGGATGAAGATGTCCAAGGAAGAGGTGAAGGAGGACTACAAGCAGTCCGAGGGTGACCCGCACGTCAAGGCCAAGCTGAAGCAGATCCGCGCCCAGCGCAGTCGCCAGCGGATGATGCAGAACGTGCCCAAGGCCACGGTCATCGTCACCAACCCGACCCACTATTCCGTCGCGCTGCGCTACGAAACCGGCGACGCCGCGCCCGTCTGCGTGGCCAAGGGCGTGGACGCCGTGGCTCTGCGGATCCGGGAGGTCGCGCGCGAGCACAATGTGCCGATCGTCGAGAACGTGCCCCTGGCCCGCGCCCTCTACGCCGCCGTGGATATCGACGAAACCATCCCGCGCGAGCATTTCGAAGCGGCCGCCAGGGTCATCGGCTTCGTCATGGGTCAGCGCAAGAAACGCTGATCGGTCAACGTCCTTAACGCGCCGTTTACCACACGCCCGGCATTTTCTGCCCAGCGGGTCGTTCGAGAGTCCCGTGAGTATCGGGGCTAGAGCGCGTGGGCGGCTTCACGGCGGCGTTGCAGAGATTCGGGATCGGTCGTCTGACCGTGGTGCTGGGCGTTGCCGCCGGCGTCGCGGCGGTGCTGGTCTTCGTCATGCTGCGTATCGGCCAGGCGCCGGACGCCCTGCTGTATTCCAACCTCGACCTGCGTGAAGCCTCGGAAGTCACCACGGCGCTGGACAGCGCCGGGATCAAATATTCCTCCAAGGGTGACGGCTCGACCATCTTCGTCAGCCGCGATCAGGTCGGCGAGGCCCGTATGCTGGTCGCCGGCAAGGGGCTCGTGACCTCGGGCAGCGTCGGCTACGAAATCTTCGACAACCAGTCGGTGCTGGGCCAGACCGAGTTCCAGCAGAACTTGAATGAGAAGCGCGCCCTCGAAGGCGAGCTGGCGCGCACCATCCAGACCATGCGGGGCATCCAGTCGGCGCGGGTCATGATCGCCCTGCCGCGCCGCGAACTGTTCCAGTCGCAAGCCGCCGAGCCCACCGCCTCGGTGGTCGTCGGCGTGACCGGCGGCCAGCTGAGCGGAGCCCAGGTCCAGGCCATCCGCAACGTCGTCGCCTCCTCGGTGCCCAATCTGAAGCCCGAAAAGGTCACCCTGACCGATACCTCCAACCGCACCCTGGCCGCCGGCACGGACGGCGAGGGCTTCAGCGCCGCCTCGGCCGAAGAGGCGCGCGGCCAGACCGAGTCCCAGCTGCAGGCGCGCATCAAGGACATCGTCGAAGGCGTCGTCGGCGTCGGCGGCGCGCGGGTCCAGGTCACCGCCGAAATCGACCACGCCCGCTCGACCACCCAGGAACAGCGCTACGATCCGGACGGCCAGGTCGTCCGCTCGACCTCGACCAACGGCACGGAAAGCTCGGACACCACCGGCGCACCCGACGGCGGCGCCACGGCGACCAACAACATCCCCGGCGGTCAGGCTCCGGCCACCACGCCGCAAGGGTCGCGAGACACCGCGAACACCGAGACCACCAACTACGAAATCTCCAACACCACCACGACCACGGTGAAGGAAGCCGGCGAGATCAAGAAGCTGGCCGTCTCCGTCCTGCTGGACGGCAAGTGGACCCCCGGCGCCAACGGCGGCGAGCCCACCTATGCGGCGCGCACCGCCGAGGAGATCGCCCAGATCAAGTCGCTGGTCGCCGCCGCCGTCGGCATCGACGAGAGCCGGGGCGACAAGATCGAGGTCCTGAACGTTCGCTTCAATCGCGACGTCGCGGCCGTGGGCGGCGAGGAGGCGGGCAGCTCGCTGTTCAACTTCACCAAGGATGACCTGATGCGCGGCGTGGAGCTGCTGGTCCTCCTGATCACCGGCGTCCTGCTGATCTTCTTCGTCCTGCGTCCGCTGCTGAAGACCGCCACGGGCGGCGGCGGCGTGGCCGGCATCGGCGGGCAGCCGCAACTGGCGGGTCCGGGCGGCACGCCCGTCGCCTCGCTGCAGACCACCATCGTGGGCGGCGCGGCCGCCGGCGGCCTGCCCCAGCTGGGCGCCCCGTCCGAGATGGACCAGCGGCTCGACATCGCCCGCATCGAGGGTCAGGTGAAGGCGTCCTCGGTCAAGAAGGTCGCCGACTTCGTCGAGAAGCATCCGGAGGAGTCGACCTCGATCCTCCGCAGCTGGGTGCATGAAGGCTGATGTCCGGCGCTCGCATGGTCGCCAAGAAGCCCGCCGTGGACGACGTCAGGAAGCTGACGGGTCCCGAGAAGGCCGCCGTCGTCCTGCTGTCGCTGGGCGAGGACCACACCAAGCTGTGGCAGGGGCTGGATGAGGAGGAGATCAAGGAGATTTCCCAGGCCATGGCCTCGCTGGGCACGGTCAGCGCCTCCGTGGTCGAGGAACTGCTGGTCGAGTTCGTCTCGGGCATGAGCGGCTCGGGCGCCGTCATGGGCAGCTATGAGCAGACCCAGCGCCTGCTGGCGTCCTTCATGCCGGGCGAGCGCGTCGACGCCCTGATGGAGGAAATCCGCGGCCCCGCCGGTCGGACCATGTGGGACAAGCTCGGCAATGTGAACGAGGCCGTCCTCGCCAACTATCTGAAGAACGAATATCCGCAGACCGTCGCGGTGGTCCTCAGCAAGATCAAGCCGGACCACGCCTCGCGCGTGCTGACCAGCCTGCCCGAGGACTTCGCCCTGGAATGCGTGCAGCGCATGCTGCGCATGGAGCCGGTGCAGCGCGACATCCTCGACAAGATCGAGCAGACCCTGCGCACCGAGTTCATGTCGAACCTGGCCCGCACGTCCAAGCGCGACAGCCACGAGCTGATGGCCGACATCTTTAACAGCTTCGACCGCCAGACCGAGGCCCGCTTCATCGGCGCGCTGGAAGAGCGCAACCGCGAGGCGGCCGAGCGCATCCGCGCCCTGATGTTCGTGTTCGAGGATCTGGCCAAGCTGGACCCCGGCGGAATCCAGACCCTGCTGCGCGCGGTCGAGAAGGACTCGCTGGGTCTGGCCCTCAAGGGCGCGTCCGAGACCCTGCGCGAGCTGTTCTTCTCCAACATGTCCGAGCGCGCCGCCAAGATCATGCGCGAGGACATGGAGTCGATGGGGCCGGTGCGCCTCAAGGACGTCGATCAGGCCCAGATGGCCATGGTCCAGACCGCCAAGGATCTCGCCGCCAAGGGCGAGATCATGCTGGTCGGCCAGGGCGGCGATGACGAGCTGATCTACTGACATGAACGCGCAGCCCTTCATCTTCGAAACCGAATTCGACGCCGGCGGCGAGGTCGTGCAGACCTCCGCCTGGCGCCCGACCAAGCGCTCGTGGACCCAGGCCGAGGTCGAGGCCCTGGTGGCGCAGGCGGCGCTGGAAGCGCGCGAGACGGCGCTGGCCGAGGTTGCCGGCGTGCAGGCCATGGCCCTGTCGGCCATCGGCGAGGCGGTGGCTTCCGCCGGTCCCGCCCTGACCCAGATCGCCCAGGCCCACCGCGAGCAGTCGGCCGAGCTGGCCATGGCCGCCGCCCGCGTGGTTTCGGCCGCGGCCCTGGACCGCTTCCCCGAGGCCCCGCTTCAGGCCGCGCTGGAAGCCCTGGGCCAGGAGATCGACGCCTCGCCCCGGCTGGTCATCCGCACCGGCGACCTGAACGACGACACCCGCGCCCGCCTGCAGCAGCTGGGCGCCGACGCTGGCTTCTCGGGCATCCTCGCCTTCCGCGACGAGCCGGGTCTGCCCCCCGCCGCCTTCCGCCTCGAATGGGCCGACGGCCGCGCGGACTTCGATCCCGCCGCCGCCTTCGACCGCATGGTCGAGGCCCTGAATTCCGCCCTGGCCGCCGAGGCCGGGCACGCTGAAACCCTGAACGGGAGGTCCTGATGGCCACCGACTCCATGGCGCTGGAAGAGTTCCCCGACTCGACCGCCCTCGCGCCGCACGAAGAGCACACCGACAAGACCGCGCACGATCTGGCGCCGGTCTTCGACGTGCCGGTCAACATCTCCGCCGTGCTGGGCAAGGCCCACATGTCGGTCGCCCAGCTGCTGAAGCTGAACCGCGGCAGCGTGCTGGAGCTGGACCGCAAGGTCGGCGAGGCCATCGACATTTTCGTCAACAACCGTCTCGTCGCCCGCGGCGAGGTGGTGGTCGTGGAGGACCGTCTGGGCGTGACCATGACGGAAATCATCAAGATCGAGGACAGCAACGCCTGACGGTGTTGAACCCGGGCCCGCGGAGCGGACCGGTGCGTAGGATTTGAAGGAGAAGACCCATGCGGCTTCTGGTGGTTGGCAGGCTCAGCGGACAGCTGGCGACGGCGGTGAAGATGGCCATGGCGCACGGCGCCAAGGTCCAG
>Ga0209676_1001933_pt1 | contig 16705 bp, 11 predicted proteins | sample AraplaCvi_mLB_r2_FD_184282 | JGI IMG/M metagenome (GOLD analysis project Ga0209676, IMG submission 184282) | Arabidopsis root microbial communities from North Carolina, USA - plate scrape MF_Cvi_mLB_r2 (SPAdes) (version 2) | ecosystem: Host-associated > Plants > Roots > Endosphere | place: USA...
GTGACTTAATTTTATCAGAAGTGGTCCTTATTTTTTTATGAAAAAATTTAAAGCCGGTGAAATTTTACTGATCGTAAAATTTCACCGGCTTTTTAGTTTAGAGATGGGTTTTGTCCCAGCCTCTTTTTTGATTTAGGAAGGAATACTCTACTCATTGAAGTGGAAAAGTTATTATCTATTTTCGCTGTTTTTTCATAATCATCGAGTTCTGTCCCAATCCCATAAATTAAAATACAACTATCTTCTCTTATCCATTTCATTCAAGACTTTTTCTCCATCTTTAGAAGACATATTAGTATACAACGAAGTCGTCTTTATATCTGAGTGACCTAATTGATCTCGTAATAAAATTATATCACCACCGCTGCGGATAAAGTCTACAGCAAACGAATGTCGTAATTTATGGGGACTTTTACTACTCTTAAAGAAAGCAGAAGTATATTTATTAACGATGTTTTGAATTGCTCTTCTGGAGAGGGGCCTTGCTACACCACCATAGACACTAACAAAAAGGAAGGGGGATTGTTTAGCCCCAGGATACTTAGACTCTCTAACGTCCATGTACCGCTCTAAATCCTCAATGGCACTTTCTAGAACAGAAACCGAATCGGGCTTACTACCTTTTCTTACTACATCTATGTACCGACTGTGTAAATGTATATTATTGATTTCAATACTGGCAATTTCTCCAACTCGCATACCGGTACCCAGAATTAACGAATTAATAGTCAAATCGCGAACCTTATCTCGTTCATATCTGCTCCTGGCTTCTGCAGAAATTAATGTATCATTATATCCATTCTCAATGAATTTGAGATATGCTGAAATATCATCGTCATTTAATATAACTGCGTTAAGATCACGGGCTCTACGGCTGGCCGTTTCTCCTTTTTTATGCGTTACAATCTTAGACATTACATTTCGATAGAAATAACATTCACCATCTTCATCCTCGGTTTCTTTGGTTAGATAATTGAAAAGGGATTTTAAAGCTTGAATCGATAAGGCGACAACCGCTTCGCCGCGATACTCAGGTAATTTTAAAGCTTTTGGTTCGCCTTCGGTATCATCTTCTTTTTTCGAAATATCTTCATTACGCAAAAACTGAATATACATTTCTATTGTATCTTTCCGCATTCTATCTAATTCAGAGTAGTGGATAGCAGCCACATCCTCAGCTTCCACAAGGCCCTCTGTGAGCAACCAATTAAAAAAGTGCTTATATCTATAGAGATACTGTAAAAGGGTGTCAGGAGACAATCCAGCAGTTATTTTTGATTGAATATATTCCTTAACATAGAAGGGCATAGTATCACTATGTTTTTCTATTAGTTTACGAATATTTAATTTCTCAGGTGTTATAGCCATTTATAAAAACACTCCATCCTCTCCAATTGTTCACAAAATACAATTTTAACGAACATTCGTTCTTATTTCAACTAGTTTGCTTTATTTTTATAAAGTCATTTAAAAAGATGAAACTTAGACTTTGGGAATCTGAGCTTATCTTCAATATGTATATAAAGGATTAGACAAACAAAGCAAATCTATTTATTTAAAATTTCTGTCTATTTTAAAACATTTTCATATAAATGAGTATCGCACCTTTGAAATACTTCTTACTTAATTATAAATTTTCGTTCACTACTTAAATTGATTGTACTGCTCAACTATGTATACTAGGGGTGCGAATAAGTTAAGCAGATTAATTTAAGTAGTGTTTACTTGTTATTGGTTTACTTCATCAATACAGGCTTCTAAAAAAGCTTCTTTAAATAATTGCGTTTCAAAGTTTATTTACACACTCTAATCTACTTTTTCAAAGATCTATTCGTATAAAATCATTTTACCACAAAGAACCACTTGAATGTTCGTTAAATTTATATTTTGTGAACATTCGTTTCGAGCTTACCCCTGACAAAAACTTTCTACCTGTATCCACCGAAACTTAGAAATTGTATATGGACAAGAACTTTTAGACAAATTGGACAAGAACTTTTAGACATTGTCTAAATAACCCTACTTTATGCAAGAACTTCTAGGTTTTTTTAATTTTTTGAGACAAGAACTTTTAGACATTTTTTTCTTTCTCGGATAAGAATTTCTTGAACTTTTTATTTTTGGGGACAAGAACTTTTAGACATATTTTATTGAACTTAATAAGATTTTGGCTCTCTCAAATGTTTTTACTATAAAAAATAAAAAAATCCATTTAAAATGGATTCTTCTCTAGCTAATTAGTTTACTATTTTATTTCGAAAATGCTGAATGGTTAATGCTACATCATGTAAAGTAAATGGGACATTTTTAAAGTAAATTCCCTCACTTTTTATCCATTCGATTGCGATTTCCAATGCTTCTACATCGTCATTTAAGTATGTGTTTTTTGACAAAAGAAACTGCTCTATGGATATCAATATTTTCTCGTAAATTACTTTATCAATAGTTGAAAAAGGTTTTGACAATAGAGAATTTCTAAAATGATTAAGTGTATATAATTTCTTATATACTTTTTTTAATTTACGTTCCAGTTTTTCTGCTTCTTTTATCAATTCGTCGTATTGAATAGCATCAAAATTTTGTTCGTAATAATCCACTAAGTCACTATAAAAAACCTTGTTATTGTTACTGGTTGTCCCATTCAAAATAATGAAGGACTTCCCTTTGAATAATTTGCTAGGTGTAACATACAGAATGAGAATTTTAAGTATTGTAGGATCATTTGCTAACTCTTTAGGGATTTTAACTTCTTGCATTCTACTAGCAACAATAATAGAACAAGGAATGTTATAAGCACCGAATAAGATATCTATATGATTTTTATAGTTTTCCAGCTGAGGAGAGTCAAAATAAACAAAAGTATTATTTATTTCGGCATATCCCGATTCAAAAATAGATTTCCGCACAGCATTAACTATAAAAGGCTTTTTACGGTTGGTGATTTTAACCTTCGTATGAGCATTATTACAGACATGTTGAATTACTTTGGATAAATCTTTATAAATGTATTCTGCATCCTGCTTTGGTACAACAGAAGGAATCTTAGTTATATCAAAAACGAATTTCTTCTCCTTAACATACTTTATTTTGTCATAAGCATGAATCATATTTTTAATTTGTTTAATGCAGCCATCTAAATTATATTTAATTTGCTCTGTATTAAAGCGAAGTGTATCATCAAAAGCTAACTGTTTTACCCATAAATCTCTTCTTAAATCCCTTTCTCTTGCTTCTGAAGAGCCGTGATAGGTATTTCCGTCACATTCCACCGCAATCTTACAGTATTCTCCATATACAAGGAAATCAAGTGTATACTTGGCATTCCATTTGTCCTTATTACCATCGTAAACAGTATATTGAGCTTTAAATTTTATGTTAGCCTCATTAAGTGCGGATTCCATTAATTCTTCTAGTGGGCTATTTTCATTTCTTATTATTAGATTCATCATAGAATACCATCCACTTCCTAAATTCTTTTTACCCTGAAATTTAAAACTATTTTCCATGATTTTTTAACCTTTAGTTTTGTGCAACTAATACTTTTTATTTAGATGGGAACAAATAGCTTTGGACTAATTTTACCAATTTACTAAAATTTTATTTCAAATATTTTTAAATTGTTACGGACAAGAAAGTCCAGACACATTTTGCGAATTGTACTCTTTGTACTTGTTAAACGGATGATATTTCAAGAATAATAATAAAGTCATAAGAAAATGCCCTTAAATATTTTAGACTTTAGGGCATTTTGTTTAATTATCTATTGTATTGTAGCTTTGAAATAATATTTGATTGTCACTGCAATTCTGAGCTTACGAATTAAAACAGTAAAAGAGTTTGTTGTTGCACTTCATCAGTTTTATCACAACTATCTTCTGCATGATATGGATTCACATAGAAAATACAATCCTCTATGTTCGATGATTCATCCATGATTAAATTTCCGTTATCCACTTGTTTCTTTAAAGCCAATAAGACATCCATATAAATATAAGGTCTCTTCATTACACTTATAGAAAATCTTTTATCAAAGCCAAAATCATTAGCCATTATTTTACTAATTGCCACCGCACTATTCTGACCGTTCAATACAAGTGAATATGCTATATCATTGAATGTCGCTCCATAGCCGAGTTGTGCTTTTACTGCGTCAATTAGTTTGGCATCCTTCTCTCTATTCTCCTGAAAAAATCTTTCAATGCGCTCATTTTCTTGTTGTTGTCTTTTATACTCAGCTTCACGTTGAGCCTTTCTCTCAGCTTCCAACATATCATCAATCTTCTTCTTTTCTTTAAGTAATTCTTTAATTTGTCTTCTTGTTTCATGACATTTTTCAAGTTCAACTTCACGCTGAATTTTTCGTTGCTCTTCCTCTAATGCTTCCATTTGTTTTTCAAAATGTTTATTTAACCTATTTATTTGTCTATCTAAAAACGGAATATTTATGTCGATGTGTTTTTTAATGCTTTCAGAAACCACACTTTTATCCGGGAGTCTTTCATAGTATTCATAGTAGTACTCGTTATTCTCTGTTTTCCATAAGAGTTCATCTAGTTCATAATCAATTTTATCTAATTCATTTATAACTCCATCTATTTCATTCACTTCAATATTTAAAAATGCACTCAAGTGATCCTTTCCATATTGAATCTTTTTATGAGTTATCTGATGTTCAATTGTAAACATGTATCGCAACCGTCGACCACAAGCACACCGTCCGTCTAGATTACCTGGACCAAAATCATCATAATCGGATATCAGCCAGTCTACGACATTCATCTCATCTTCTTGAAGCTTTATATCTACAGATTTGAGAGCTGTGATTTTTTCATCTCTCATGACGTTTTCAAATATTGTCCGCCTACCACGTTTCATTTCGTACACTAAAAAATCACCTTGTTCTTCAGTTAGCACAGAAAGCCTTTGTTTCCTTTCATCTGCAGAAAGCCTTTCATACATTAACATCCCTCTATTCTCTTTGGGTATTATCTACGTATATACATTTACCTATTATACCATTTATTCCAAATTTGAATTATGATTGTATTACCTTTGCTATTCCATCCCCGGCCAAAAAACATTAATGTGATCTGATCTTTATTGTTCATTGCAATTTACATTCAGCGTCTAAGATTTCTTTATTTACTGTTGTTTACTAAACTCATATTAGTCCAGCGTAATAATTTTACTATAATTAATAATTGGACCAATTCCCTCTCTTTTAACTAAAGGTCCTTTTAAACGTTCATACTCGATACCGGTCTTCGCAACAAATTCTTTGCTTTGTGTTCGAGGAATAGATAAAGTTATGTTACATTCATACTCTCCAGGTGTGAAACCCTGTCCTTTATCACTAAAAAAATTACTTTCAAATTTTCCTTTGCATACAGTTGCACGGTCTGATCCTTTGTGAAATCCTACCAATAACGATGCACCATCAAATAAATTTGTTTTTCCAATCACTTTTACATACCCCTGTTCATTTTTATGAATAGAGACATTTATCTCTACGTCTAGCGCATCAGAACAAATAGGCAATGTTTCGGTATAGCAAAACTTTTCTTCTATTTTCTCCACCGTGTACCTCTCAAAAACTTCTTGAGAAATATTCAACAGTTCTTCAATATGTAAATACTCTTCATTAATTTTATCAGTAATGCTCTTTATTTCCGATAAATTACGTTGAATTCTATATTGTATTTGTTGTTCTTTATAATCTTCTCGTAGCAAATAAATAAAAGTATTGTCTAAAGTCGATATTACTTCTTTTGGTTTCATTATAAACTCATTAATAAACTCTTTTTCAGCTATCCCAATATCTCCTGACTGGAAAAAGATTTCTCTTACTTTACTCTGATTCTGTATAGCAAACTTTCGCATTTTTTCAATATCATCACTAACCGATAGTAATTTTTCACTCAATGTTTGCACTTTATCAAATAAAATAATGTTTTTAACATATATTTCTTTATCTGAATTGAAGAGATATTTGTCAAAATAATCCCCATAGACCGCGTATCCTGTATTTTCAACCCATTGATATCCAGTTACATCTGCTTCAGCCCATTTCGTAGGTGACATTTCTTCTGGAAGAGCTGGTGATACCCATTGACCTCTTATCAAATAATTATCGGATAAAAAATCCTTTTCATTTCTAGCAATATATAAATATATTACATCAGCTAAATGCTCATTATTTTCTTTAATTATCGACCCTATTTTTTTTATTTCCCTATCAGATACTTTTTCTGTTAATGCTATGTAAATAGAAATCCTTCGTACTTTTCCACCATATGCATTGGATTCTTCAGTTTTTTTTATAATAAAAGCTTTTGCTAAATCTCTCTTAGAAACCGAATATTTTTCCTTCAGATATTGAGCAACTGAAGGTAAGTCTGGATACATCCACGTCAAATTATATCCAATCTCATCTAGTTCTGCTTTAATACTCTCTTTCTTTTCAAATGGAATTCGAAATGTCATAGTTGGCTTATGTGAATCAAGATTTAAGAGATGGCGATTAACCTTTCTGCTTTGAATGGTATTTCCACAAATTGCAAAAGTACCTTTCTGTCTTTTTAATCGGTCGTTTTCCCAATTACCCTCTTGTTTAATAAATGGAGTCGATGAAATGTATTCAAAAATTTCATATTCTTCTATTGTTTCATCAAACTCTTCTTCGTAAGCCCTTTGTAAAGTCGAAATATTATAATCTGGTGAAAACGCTAGTATCGATAGTAATTTAACCTCTTTGCTTGTGCTTTCTTTACTTTTTTTCACAAACATGTACACGTATCCATCGTCACCGTTGTTTGTATCCGTTACAGCAAAAAAAAGAGCAACTAAAGGATCAGTCGTTACATCTACAAGACGAGTAGGAATTCCATAATGCTGCATTTTAGCTAGTCTTTCTAAAGGAGAATTACATTTGCTAAAATCCATTTCAGCAAGTTTTATAGCTTCTTGATTTATCTTATATTCATTCATTAGATATTCATTATCTCGAGCAATGCTAGATTTAATTGAGGGGTATAAAGCTGCCTGCCCTCTAAAATATTTTTCAGAATATTGCTTATACCATTCCAACGCCTTTTGATAGTCCAATATTGAATTGATTTGTTCCACTCACACTTTCCTCCTTACCTTTCGAAACATAATAAATTGCATTAATTTAATTGGTGACCTCTGAACAGTTAAAATATATAAATTGAATAATTAACCATTGTTTACTACTTGTACATAATTATAGAATAACAGATTCCAATGAAACAAATATACATTATAGTTTTTTGAGAGGTTTTACGACTCTTTTCTATCCTTTGATTTGTTTTGATAACTCAAAAGCACTGACTTTTTTGAAGGATAAAAAATAAACCACTCGGATGAGTGGTAAACTTGATGATTCTTTATGGATTTTTTTATTAAAGGCCTTCATTTTTCAAATGTATTAAATATTTCATTAGCAATATTTAATATTAAACGAACCTCTACTTCACTTCTAACCTCTATTAGATTTTGCAAGATCATAATCAATTCTTTTTTTTCAAAATACTTATTATCGAAATTGATAGTATCAAATTTAAAGATACTGCTGGGTGTTTCTTCCAATACTTCAGTAATCTTTTCTAAGGTATTAACCAAAAAATCTGCTTTAGCAAATCTCTCAAAAGAACAAAAACTAAACATAGCGTTACTTTACTTCAATTTAATAAAAGATTTGTCTCCAGAACAGTGGAATGATAATCAGTTTATAGAATGACACATATTACATGTTTAAACGCCTTGGCAATTGTAGGAAATAAAATAATTAATGAAAATTATTCAATGAAATCCCAACAACCTGATTCTGTTTAATTAACGAAGCTTTTACGTAACTTGAAAGAGATTGATTAGTTATCAACTGGGAATTTGAAGTACATTAAGCGAGCTGCAGGCTCTAAAATGTTAGCAGAAGATATATTAAATTGCCTTAAAAATTAAATTATAAAATGAAACAAAAGCCTCCATTTAATTGGAGGCTTTTGTTGTTAAAATACACAATATAGAAACCACTAATGAAAGTACTTCTTTATGGCTTTATAATCTAACTATTCCTTTGAAAGCGTTTATCTATTATCCATCTTTAATACTGCAATTTGCGAAGGGGTTAGATATGATTCATATTTTTTATTCTTTTCAAAACCACAAACATTTTTTTCTTCTTGCATCTCCTGAATTAACTTTTTTAATTTTTTAAATATATTTTGATAGTATATGGTAGTTTTGTGTATATGTTTATCGAATACAATCAAATGCATTGGTATAATATTGGATAAAATGTAATTGCTCGATTTATATTTCGAAGGATGTAATATCAACTCTAAATATTCACAGAACCTTTCAAGCAATAAATATGGCAGTAGACTACTTACTACCTTTTTTATTTGATTTAAATCGATTAAATCAAGATCTTTAGTGATTTTAAAACAATAATCCAATAGATCTTCAAGATAATTACAATAAACACCCTTAGGATAAAGTGAAAATCTTTCTAAATTACACTCAAAGTTAAATATTTTTGATTCAACTGGTCCTTGCTTTATTTTTTGAGATAGATTTATATCTTCAAATTCTTCTCTCCAATAAGTAAACGCCAAAGCGAATCCGCAGTAAGTGCCATTACTATTTAGTACATTATTTAATTGAATACAAGTCTTATGGTTATTTAGGTAGTGATCCATCAGATATCTTTTTATTGTTTTATAGATTTCTCGGGATTGTATATAAATTTCATAAAACACAGCATCTATTTTATCTTTTTGCATGAGTGAACGAAAACTATAACGATAATTGAAAGTGTAAGTGTAAGTGTAAGTGTAAGTGTAATTGTAGTTACTTATTGTACTTCTTAAAACACTTTTTGAGGAAAGAAAATTCGGGATATATATTTTTTTTAGAATTGTATTTTCTTTAAATTGTTCATCCAAATAGTAATTTTTCTGATAATCAATTAATAAACTTAAATTAGATTGGTCGAATTCATTATACTTCCGTAAAATACGTATTGGATGGATCAATAAAGGAATTTCTTTATGATGTTTATATAAGCTAAGAAGGTTTAATAATTCCTCATCTTTGATTGTATATTTGTTTTTCCAACTATTAAAAATTGAAATTACATTATTATTATCTAAAAAACAAAAACCACATTCACAGGTAAATGGAGGATTTGATAAATTGGACAACAGATATTCATCTAAAACCTTTCCGCACTTTTCACAGCTATCTACTAAGTTTTCATTTGGATGAAAAACGCAAGTTTTAAATAGAGACATTTGATGAAAAATACTGTGAAAACCAAATTTAATACAACTGGGGCAAAAGGTAATAAGCTCTCTGATAGAATAAGCATATGTTAAACCTAATATAGGTTTAATTTTTTTGTTTATCAGTGAATTTCTACTTTTCAAGTTTACCCCTAATATATCAAGAGACTTTTTATTATCTATACCTGCTAAACTTACAAGATTTCTGAGATAATCACCTACACTTGCAATACGCTTTACTGCTTTAACATTATTGTTTCCAAAAATATAGAGTAGATCATTATTGTTTAAGGCGTTAGAGAATTTAAAACGTTCGAATAAACACCAATTGGATATATAACTATGGATCCAATCCCTGTTCCATACAAACTCCTTTTTATCCAAATTACCCCCTCCCCTTTAATCAACATCTAATAAAACTAACTCGGATTGAATGTAACCAGAATTAATTATTGCTTTTTTAAAAAGATTTTTATTTAGCAGTTGAACATTTTCACCAAAAAAACCATAATTTTTCAAGATGTATTCTATAGACAGTGTAACGTATTGCATTGGTATTTCTTTGTTGTTTTGTAAACCCTTCTCTAATTGTAGTTCTAGATAAACGTCATAAAACTCCTCTGCATAGTTAACTAACCTAAACCCATTTTCAAAAGGGTCCCTGTAATAATACTGAGTAAATGACACATCTGAATTAACAGGAAATTCTGTTCCTTCATCATATTGCTCTAGCAATATCTTAAAATCTTCAACATCTTTTAACCCATTAAACTGATAGCTATCACTCATAAATCTACCCACTATTTGAAAATCCTTATTTTTAATAAATCTTTTTCTACGGTCGATTAATTCATCATGGCCTACTAAAATAGTAGTTAATACAATCCCATATTCGTCTAACTCATTATATATATCCATTAGCCAGTCATATTGAATTGCTGTTAGTTTTTGAGCGTCATCAATGAAAATAACAATTTTATTTTGTTTTGATTTTTCAGCTGCATTTATAAAAAAATGTTTTAAACGGATTCTTTTTTCACTTGGTCTTCCTAGATCAGGTGCAGCATGTCCAACTCCATCTAACAAATCTTCAAAAAAGTTATTTTCACTAGCATTTTTATAGGTTCTACATCTAATATGGAACATGGGGATATTTTGGTTCAATTCATCTGGAAGTATTTTGATTAAGTATGAAATGGCACGTGTTTTACCTAAACGGGGTCGACCATGAATAATAGCACCTGGAAACCTGTTATCAATCCAGTTCCCTACTATATAACATAATTTATCAATTTCATTTGTGGCAATTAGATATTTTCCTGTGTCAACAGGGTGCTTTCCTAAAGGAACATTAATGCTAGATAAGTTCACCATAATATACACCACCTATAGAGTGATTGATTTTCTTTTATTTTTGTTTTTATTTTTCTCTGAGTTTATTAAATGCTCAAAGTAGTTTGTTTCTGTGATATCAGGTTTAATGCTATTTAATTTAATGTCATCGTTATTTATATTTGAACTTGTATGAGTTGCCGTAAGTCTCTTTTCTTTTTGGTTTAATTTTTCTTCTATAATTAAATCATGAGTTGATTTGAATTCATCTTCTTGTATATTTCTAGACAAGTCCTCAACCTTAGAAACCTTTCTAACATCAATTACTTCTTCATGTAGTTTTTGTTGTTCTTTTTTTACCCTTACCTGTACTTTTTTCTTCTCTTTATTAATAAAATCAATTTTATATCTTTTTTTATAGGATTTGATTTCAGCTAATAAATTTCTAAGTTTTTTATCGCTAATTGCATTTGCTTCTAAAAAAGCTTGAAAAGCATCCATTGGATCCTCATCTTCTGTATAATGGAAATATCGTTCGCGCTTAAATTTATTTATTGCATCTCTTAATTTTAAGGAATGTTGTACAGTTCCCCAATAACCACTGCAATTTAACACCCCGTATTTTGAGCCATCTTGTCTATATGCTACAACAGAACGAAGATCTTCAGTATTAATTAGAATAGTTAATTTTTCATTAATCATTGAAAAATCTCTACTAAACTCAGGGCTTGAATAACGTTCATGTTTGTAATGTATATAGGGTCTTCTGCCTTGTTCTAAGCAACCTTTTACTTGACGTACACAAGTTATTGGAAACAAGTTAACTAAATCCCTGTTTTCTATAGGTATACTTGCAATATACATTCCTTGATTAATTCTACTTTCAAATACTTCTAAAGGTGAAAAACCATCATTGCCATCATGTGGGGAGCCATTGTAATTTGCGATAAATACATCACATAATTCTTCAATTGCATCAGAGGTAATAGAAAATTTTATTGCATTCTTCTCTGCATCTTTTCTTCTAGGATCCATTACATTACTTCCAGTAGTTGAAGGAAGTCTATGAAAACTATTTTCTTCGATTGTTCTGAAAAGACGTTCAACAATTGATCTATTAACAGGAACTGCTACAGGTCCCATATTAATAGAACTACCTATTTGTTTTGTTAATAAGTCTTTTATTTCATTTGAAAGATGTGATTTTGCATTGTCATAGCTTATTTCATCCCAAATACCGTATTCAGCTTCAGTAAATTTTGATGAGGGAAAACCAGCATTTTTAGAGTAATTTAATCCTGGTATAGTAAGTTCTTTAGGTTTCCAAGGTAAAATTGCAGATTGAAAACACTTTTTAACATCTTCCTGGTTATATTCTTTATTGAACGATAAATGGTAACCTATAACAGCTCTTGTTGCTACATCAACAACTGTCAATAACCAAATACGATTTAGCACATCTATTATTTCTTCTCCCTTTGGCGTTTGAAATACAATAGCAGTTATTACATCAAGTTTATGACCATCAAACTCTACTCTTTCTAATGGTCTAGTGATTGTTGAATTTGAATTTATAGAATTATTTACATTATTTAAAAGCATATAAGATTGTTCACCATTAATGCTAGCTACTTCTCGAATATAATTATTAGAAATCTTTTTAATAAACCTTTCAACTGACTTCCGTGCCATGCTAGTCGTATTGAAAGGATATTCATTTGGTTTAATACCTAATTTCCTACATTCATTAATAAATTTCCTATGCAAGTTTTTAAAACTAATTTTATGTTCTCTAGCATTATTCTTTACTTTACATTTTTTAAAATATTCATCTATTAAAAAGGTTTTTAATTCTGGGAAATTTTTTAAAAGTAATTGGAATGCACCTGAATAATTCGTAATATCTTGATTATTAAGAGATTTCCTGATATATGGAACAATTTTGTTATTGTGTAATAAACCTCGGTATCCCATTATTTTATTATTGTCGTCATAGACCATACATCTCGATGCTAAACGATAGATTTCACTTCTAAATAAGCCCGTCTCTAAAACAATTTGATTAATAGGTAGCTCTGTACTAAAGAATAGATCGATTGCTTTCTTTTTAGTATTAAAAATCTTTAATTCTTGTTCATTTAGATGACCAGTATATATTGCATCCCAATTAAAAATATTTAGGTCTTCAATTGCAATATCTTTTTCTGAAAAAAACCTTCGCATTTTTATTTCCACACCTCCGTATACTTACCCAAATGTTTTAAATCAAAATTACATTTAATACATCCCTCATACAATAGAATGCACAATATATTAAACAATATAGGAAGTTCAATTTTTGTTTCATTTCTTATTTGTTGAATAGTTTTTGGCTCTTCAATAATATGTTTTTTTATAAAGTCAATGGTCTGAGAATTTTGATTTACTGAATTATTAACTTGTTTTATTAATATTTTAAGATTTGATAATTTAATTGGATTAAGTCTGATTTCTCTTTCTGTTTTAATTAAATGCTTTATTTGATTCGCCCTACACCAAACTTCTTGAACATATATTTGTTTTTTAACTGATTCTTTTAATAAATCGTTAGTATATTTAATTTCAATAAATGCTTCCTCACCATTTTGATATTTTACCCACATATCAATTATGGATGAATGTGTTCTGTCGTTTTCAATGATCTCCATTTTAATCGGTTGTTCGCAGAAATTGATTATAGCTGGATTAGTCTCTACTTGCAGCCAATGCTCATATTCTAGATCACTAAATAAATAGACCACTCTTTTTAACTTATTACTATATGCTAACCATCTATTGTTGCCATATTTTTTACTAGTGTCAGTAATTAAAGGCTTGTACAATATAAGCACCCCTCATTTTATTTTGAAATTTCCGAAAAATGAATGGATAGAAGTTCTTGTCTTTATAATATTTAGTCTAAAAGTTCTTTTTCAAAAAAGAACTTTTAGATAGATTTATTTATTATGACCCATTACTTAAAACTAAATTATATTCTTTAACCTTGCGCTGAAATGCTTCATTTCCTCCTTCCAAATAATTAATAATATGTTCTATAATTTTTTTATTGCCTATATAACCTTGTGATTTTAAGCTGCTATGAAAGCCATCTGATGTTTCTAAAACAATAATTTGTTCAGCACCTGTATTTACTACTAGTGTCGAATTGTGTGTAACTATTATTACTTGACGATTATTTTTAATTTGCTGTAGACTTTTAACAAGTGTCTTATAAATATATTGATTATCTAGATTATCTTCAGGTTGATCAATAATTAAAGGTGTAATATCGTTGGAATATTTACCATAGTTTATTATAAACGTTAAAATTGCCACGACTTTCTGACCGAGAGAAAGCTCTTCTACATTTTTCATATTAACTTTTGCTGCAGATCCAATATCTTCTCTGGCATTCACATTAAATTTCAAAGTAAATCTACCACTATCCCTATATGCTTTTATAAGGATTTGTACAAGATCTTTTCTAGAATTGGCCAAGTGATCTCGAATGGCCTTATACAGTCGATCAACCCTTACTTTCTCTGCATCTTCTAAACCATGTGTAATTGTCTTTTCTGAAACTCTTGTAGTAACAAATTTTTTAAGAGAATAGTTGGCTTCTAAAAATTTATTTTCTTTCATGTAAAGTGCCTCTAAGAAGCGTAAAACCCCTAATTTTCCTATTTGAGCTCTGATAAATTCGTATACATCAAACCATTTTAATGTTGTAGAATCTACAAAATGATTTTTGTAAATTTTTCCTGTTTCGAGTTTATCTAAAAATTCATCAAACATATTATCTAGATAATTTTCTTGAATATCATAAGTATTTTCAATTTGTATTGATAAAATATCTTTATTTTCTAAATTGAAATCTTGTAATACTGAAGCAATATTTTGTTGCCATTCTTGTAAAATAGCACTCATAGATGATATTTTTTTTCCGGCATTTCTTAAAAAGTGTGTTTTATTACTAAAATATAAATCATTATTTATTTTACCTATTTCAAAATGAGTCTCCCCGCTAAACATTAGATCCTTAATGAAATTTGAAAAATCATGCATTTCAATTGAAGAAATAATAGTTGAGATGGAATAATGTTTTTTGTATATCTGAGAAAGTATATTCTCCTTATCAGCTGGTTTTTCTATTTGGGCAAATAAATATTGCCCATCATTTCCACCTTTACTAACTGCATACAAATTAAACCAAAAATCATTTAAGCTTAGCTTTGAATTAATCCGTTTAAATGCATCTTCAGCATAATAATATAAACTATCTTCAGAGAACTCTGTATTAATTTGTGGAATAAATCTAAGGATATAATCTTGATTATTAAGTCTAAATAAAATATAAATCATTCCGTGTTTACTTATAAAATTGAGTGTTTTTTTATTTTCAACTTCCTGAGAAAATAATACATCTAAAATTTTTAATATAGTACTTTTCCCAGTTCCTCTTCCACCTACGATGCAAGTTAAATCTTTTGAAAAATTAAAGTAAAACGGAGAAGCATTATTATTTAAAAATCCAGTATCATTCTCAGGAATATAGATACCTTTTATAAAGGTAGGTGAAATTTCAGGCTTACTATAGGGATATACACTAATTTGATGACTAAATATCGCTTTCAATAAGTTTCCATAGGTAATACCTTGCATTTTTATCCATGTATTTCGAATGCCTAATGTATTAATACCATGAGAGTCACTTTCGTAAAAAACGCATATATCAGAGTTAGTCTTTTTACTAAATGTTTTAATTGTACTTTCAATTTTATAACCCTGTTTAGTCACGCCTATCAAATCAAATAGTGGTGAATTAAAAAGCTGATTTTTATAAGTGCCTGTTAAATATTTAAAATTAGAAGAGTTGATATGAGCTATATATGCTTTTCCACCTATTTCATTTATTTTTTTTAATATTGTTAAACTATGTTCAATAGTTCCACAATATTTAGAATCTTGATCAGAAACAATATTATCTTCAATAAATCGCTCAAGGGATTTCCTATTTTTTTCATCAATTATTGCTACGACATGGTTTTTGTCAGAACATGAAATTTCAATACCTAAAATAACCCATATATCTTTTTTTGGTAAATTTAAAAAGGCATAATTATAACAATATGAAATCATGCTTTTTAATTTATCATACCCTGCAATAGTATTATGATCTGTTATTATTACTCCTTCTATCTCCTCTTTATATAATTTATAAGCTATCATTTTATATGTGAAATATTCTTTGAAGTCTACGTAATCGAGGCCTTTTTCCCTTAATTTATTCATATAATCATGCCCGTATAAACCTTCTTTTAAATTATTTAAATAGCCATTAAACTCACTCTCTGTTATCATTTCGATTTCTAAAGCGTATTTTAGTATATATTCTATACTGAGATCCTTGTAATAGGTTTTTTTACCATCATCTGTAGTTTCGTGAATTTGATAGTCTGATGAAGCAGGTGTATGTATATGAATTTCAAATTTATATAGCCGACCATATCTTTTTCTAGAGTTTTCTAGTTTACGACAAACATCTTGTAAAACATTATTATTTTTATATGTATAAATAGTTTCCATGGCGTCCTCCAAAGTAAAGTTAGATACGAATTTCCCTTTTAAAAATATAGAAATTTCAGAAAAATATATATCCAAAAGTTCTTGTCTTCATTATACAAAATCTAAAAGTTCTTGTCTTTAATTTTGGACAAGAACTTTTAGACAAAATTTATAAAAATGGTTATTCTATCAATCTCTAATACAATTTTAAATGTCTAAAAGTTCTTGTCCATGTACAAAAATTTTAAATCAGTACATGCCTTGGTCAAAAAAACATCCAAACTACATGTGGAAAAAAAAATGAGGCTGGGACAAAACCCATCTTTAAACTAAAAAGCCGGTGAAATTTTACGATCAATAAAATTTCACCGGCTTTAAATATTTTTCATAAAAAAATAAGGACCACTTCTGATAAAATTAAGTCACCACAACAAAATTATACAGAAAGAAGGATCCTTATGTTTAAAGATTATAACATGAATCAA
>Ga0209676_1001936_pt1 | contig 16690 bp, 11 predicted proteins | sample AraplaCvi_mLB_r2_FD_184282 | JGI IMG/M metagenome (GOLD analysis project Ga0209676, IMG submission 184282) | Arabidopsis root microbial communities from North Carolina, USA - plate scrape MF_Cvi_mLB_r2 (SPAdes) (version 2) | ecosystem: Host-associated > Plants > Roots > Endosphere | place: USA...
CGCACACCAAGTTCGACGGCGAAGTGTACGTGCTGTCGAAGGACGAAGGCGGCCGCCACACCCCGTTCTTCAAGGGCTACCGTCCGCAGTTCTACTTCCGTACCACCGACATCACCGGTGCGGTCGAGCTGCCGGAAGGCGTCGAAATGGTGATGCCGGGCGACAACGTGAAGATGGTTGTCACCCTGATCAACCCGGTCGCGATGGACGAAGGCCTGCGCTTCGCGATCCGCGAAGGCGGCCGTACCGTCGGCGCCGGCGTGGTCTCCAAGATCATCGAGTAATCTGTACCACCGGCGGCAGCCCAGCGCTGCCGGTCTCGCGAACGGCGGGCCGGGAACCCCGGTCCGCCTTCGCTGTCTAAGGGAAGGCAGTTTTTCAGTACGCCAGTAGCTCAATTGGCAGAGCAGCGGTCTCCAAAACCGCAGGTTGGGGGTTCGAGTCCCTCCTGGCGTGCCACTTCTCCCTTCCAGCGGCCATGCCGCCTCAGCAGCCAGAGCCGGATGAACAGCAAGATCGAGCATTCCAAGGACACCTCCACCGGGGGTGACATCGTGAAATACGCCGCCGCAGTGCTCCTGGCACTTGCGGGTCTTTTTGCGTGGTTCTGGTTCGGCGCACCCGAGCATGCCGCCCAGAATGCCTGGTCCGGTCCGCTGCGCGGCCTTGGCGTGGCCGTGGGCCTGATCGCCGGCCTTGCCGTGTTCATGCTGACCGCCAAGGGTCGCGACACCCGCGAGTTTCTTTCCGAATCCCGCTTCGAGCTGCGCAAGGTGGTCTGGCCAACGCGCCAGGAAGCCATTCGCATGACCTGGGTGGTGATGGTCGTGGTGATCATCCTCAGCCTGCTTCTCGGCGGTTTCGACTTCGTGATTCAGAAAGCGATCCAGTGGTTCCTGGGTCGATAAGGAGAAACCTGTGAAGCGTTGGTATGTTGTTCACGCCTATTCAGGCTTCGAGAAGAGTGTCGCCCAGGCCCTGCGCGACCGCATCGTACGCGATGAAAAGCAGGAGCTGTTCGGTGACGTGCTGGTGCCCACCGAAGAGGTGGTTGAAATGCGTTCCGGCCAGAAGCGCCGTTCCGAGCGCAAGTTCTTCCCCGGCTACGTGCTGGTCCAGATCGAAACCCACGACGAAAACGGCATTCCGCGCATCGACAACGAAAGCTGGCACCTGGTGAAGGACACGTCCAAGGTGATGGGCTTCATCGGTGGCACGGCGGATCGTCCGCTGCCGATCGCCGATTCCGAGGCTGAGGCCATCCTGAATCGCGTTCAGGAAGGTGTGGAGAAGCCGCGTCCGAAGGTGCTGTTCGAGCCGGGCCAGATGGTCCGCGTGACCGAAGGCCCGTTCAACGACTTCAACGGCGTGGTGGAAGAGGTCAACTACGAAAAGAGCCGCCTGCGCGTCTCGGTGCTGATCTTTGGTCGCGCCACCCCGGTCGAGCTCGAGTTCGGCCAGGTCGAAAAGCAGGTCTGATCTACCCTGCAGCGGGGCAGGGCCCCGCTCCACCCCGTAGGGTCACGCCCTGCGGGGCTGCGATGCCGGAAGCGCGTTCAGACACCCGCCAAAAAACCTGATATAGTGCGCGGCTTCCTGCCAGGTAGCTGGCAAAAACATGGGGCCGCCGCAAGGTGGCCTTCTGCATGAATTCAAAACGCGATGCCGGGACGCGACATTCCCGGTCCGATGGGGAGCCTGTGGTCGCAAGGCGCTAGCACCCGGAGAGTATTCACATGGCAAAGAAAGTAGTTGGTTACATCAAGCTGCAGGTGAAGGCCGGTCAGGCCAACCCCTCGCCGCCGGTCGGTCCCGCGCTGGGTCAGCGTGGCCTGAACATCATGGAATTCTGCAAGGCCTTCAATGCCGCCACGCAGAAGCTCGAGCCGGGTCTGCCGGTTCCGGTGATCATCACGGCCTATTCGGACCGTACCTTCACCTTCATCACCAAGAGCACCCCGGCCACCACCCTGCTCAAGAAGGCCGCTGGCATCACCTCCGGCTCCAAGAAGCCGAACACCGACAAGGTGGGCAAGGTGAGCCGCAAGCAGCTGGAAGAGATCGCCAAGGCGAAGGAACCGGATCTGACTGCCGCCGACCTGGACGCCGCCGTGCGTACCATCGCTGGTTCTGCCCGTTCCATGGGCCTTGTGGTAGAGGGTTAAGAAGATGGCACAGACCAAGCGTGAGAAGGCCATCAAGGCCGCCGTCGTCCCGGGCAAGGCTTACGCCTTCGAGGACGCGATCAAGATCCTGAAGACCGCCACCAAGGCCAAGTTCGTCGAGTCCTTCGACGTTGCCGTGCGCCTGGGCGTGGACGCCAAGAAGTCCGACCAGCAGGTGCGCGGTTCGACCGTGCTGCCGGCCGGTACCGGCAAGAGCGTGCGCGTTGCCGTGTTCGCCCCGGCCGGTGCCAAGGCTGACGAAGCCCTGGCCGCTGGCGCCGAAGCCGTCGGCATGGACGACCTGGCCGAGAAGATGCAGGCCGGCGATCTGAACTATGACGTCGTCATCGCGACCCCGGACGCCATGCGCGTCGTCGGTAAGCTGGGCACCGTGCTCGGCCCGCGCGGCCTGATGCCGAACCCGAAGGTCGGCACCGTGTCGGCCAACCCGGGCGAAGCCGTCAAGAATGCCAAGTCGGGTCAGGTCCGTTACCGCACCGACAAGGCCGGCATCATCCACTGCACCATCGGCAAGGCCGACTTCGCCGAAGACGCGCTGAAGTCGAACCTGCAGGCGCTGCTGCAGGACCTGATCAAGGCCAAGCCGGCGACCTCGAAGGGCACCTACCTGCAGAAGGTTTCGGTCAGCTCGACGATGGGCCCGGGCGTCACCGTCGACCAGTCGTCGCTGAGCCTGAAGTAATCGTTTCAAGCGGGTCCGTGGCTTCGGCCGCGGATCCGTGACATTTGAAGGCAATCCGAGCGGGTCCGACCCGCGACGATAGCCGTCAAAGACCGCTGGGGCGGGGGCTTCGTGCCGCTGCTTAATCGATTCCTCCGGGAATCACCCTGCGTAGATGGTGCCCTTCTGGAGTTTTTCTGGTTTACGCACGTCTGGGGTTACCCAGGTTGGCCATCCAGGTCTAGAACGGCCCACCCTTGGAACATCGTCCCGATGTTCCCAGTGTCCAGGATGGATGCTGCCCAGGACCGCACACGGCAGGAGCCGTAAGCGGAGTTCAATTGGAGGAGTGCAATGGCTCTCAATCTGTCCCAGAAGCAAGAAGTAGTCGCTGAGGTCGCGGACATCGCTGCCAAGGCCCACTCCTTGATCGCAGCCGAATATGCTGGCACCACGGTCTCCCAGATGACCGCGATGCGCAAGCAGGCCCGCGAAACCGGCGTTTTCTTGAAAGTTGTCAAGAACACCCTGGCCTCGCGCGCCGTTGAAGGCACCGAATTCGCCGTGGCACAGGACCAGATGACCGGTCCGCTGCTGTACGCGTTCTCGCTCGAGGAGCCCGGCGCAGCCGGTCGCCTGATCAAGGATGCCGCCAAGACCAACGACAAGCTCAAGGCCAAGCTCGTTGCGATCGGTGGTGAAGTGTTCCCGGCAAGCCACGTCGAAGTGCTGGCATCGCTGCCGACCCGTGACCAGGCCCTGGCCATGCTGGCCCGCGTGCTGTCCGAGCCGGCCGCAATGTTCGCGCGCGCCATCAAGGCCGTCGGCGACAAGCAGGGGGGCGGCGACGCCGCTGCTGCTGACGCTGCCGAACCGGTCGCCGAGACCGCCTGAGTCGACGCTTTCGTGGTTCCGAACGGAACCTCAATCCAGAAAATCAAAGAAAGGTAATCAAAATGTCCCTTACCAATGAACAGATCGTCGATGCCGTCGCCGAGATGACCCTGATGCAGGTGATGGAGCTGGTCAAGGCCATCGAAGAGAAGTTCGGCGTCTCCGCCGCTGCTCCGGTTGCCGCAGCTGCTGCTGCCGGCCCGGCCGCTGCCGTTGAAGAGCAGACCGAATTCGACGTCATCCTGAAGAGCGCCGGCGACAAGAAGGTCGACGTCATCAAGGCCGTCCGCGCCATCACCGGCCTGGGCCTGAAGGAAGCCAAGGATCTGACCGAAGCCGGTGGCATGATCAAGGAAGCGGCCTCGAAGGACGACGCTGCCAAGTTCAAGAAGGACCTGGAAGCTGCTGGCGCGACTGTCGAAGTCAAGTAAGCAGTTCCTTGCCTCGCCATCGATACACGGCGATGCAGCCAAGGCTGGGGGCGTAAGCCCCTGGCCTTTGGTCGTTGTTGCGTCAGGGCCGACCGCGGGTCGGCTGCTCCACCCGTAGTACAAGCCCAACACGGGCTGCGGTCCACGCCTCGCAACGGCAGCGCCCCAGGCGCGCCAGCCCGGCGCCAGATCCAGACGAGTTGGCAGTTGGAAGTAGCAAAAGAAGGCGTGCTGGTGCCGGCAATACCAGCGACTTCCAACTGACAATTTTTATGTTCCCTTCGGGCCGCGCCGTCTGGTGCCGGCCCGCACAGCCAAGGTGAGACCCATGACGTCCTATTCGTTCACCGAAAAGAAGCGTATCCGCAAGGACTTCGGCAAGCAGCGCTCGATCCTCGAAGTGCCGTTCCTGCTGGCCATCCAGGTGGATTCCTATCGCGAGTTCCTGCAGGAAAACATCGATCCGGCCAAGCGCCGTGACCTGGGCCTGCACGCCGCCCTGAAGTCGGTGTTCCCGATCGCCAGCTACAGCGGCAACGCTGCCCTGGAATACGTGGGTTACAAGCTGGGCGACCCGGTCTTCGACGAGCGTGAGTGCCGCCAGCGTGGCATGAGCTACGGCGCGCCGCTGCGCGTCACCGTGCGCCTGGTGATCTACGACCGCGAGTCGTCCACCAAGGCCATCAAGTACGTGAAGGAGCAGGAGGTCTACCTCGGCGAAATTCCGCTGATGACCGACAACGGCACCTTCATCGTCAACGGCACCGAGCGCGTCATCGTCTCGCAGCTGCACCGCTCGCCGGGCGTGTTCTTCGACCACGACCGTGGCAAGACCCACAGCTCGGGCAAGCTGCTGTACAGCGCCCGCATCATCCCGTACCGCGGCTCGTGGCTGGACTTCGAGTTCGACCCGAAGGACGCGCTGTTCACCCGTATCGACCGTCGCCGCAAGCTGCCGGTGTCGATCCTGCTGCGTGCGCTGGGCTACAGCAACGAAGAGATGCTGGCTGAGTTCTTCGAGATCAACACCTTCCACATCAATCCCGATGAAGGCGTGCAGCTCGAACTGGTCTCCGAGCGCCTGCGCGGCGAGACCCTGAACTTCGACCTGGCCGACGGCGACAAGGTCATCGTCGAAGCCGGCAAGCGCATCACCGCGCGCCACGTCAAGCAGCTGGAAGCCTCGGGCATTGCCGCCCTGGCCGTGCCGGACGATTACATCGTCGGCCGCATCCTGTCGCACGACGTGGTTGACGCGGGCACCGGCGAACTGCTGGCCCAGGCCAACGACGAAATCACCGACGAGCAGCTGCAGGCCTTCCGCAAGGCCGGCGTGGATGCCGTGGGCACCCTGTGGGTGAACGACCTCGACCGTGGCCCGTACCTGTCCAACACCCTGCGCATCGACCCGACCAAGACCCAGCTCGAAGCGCTGGTCGAAATCTATCGCATGATGCGTCCGGGCGAGCCGCCGACCAAGGACGCCGCGCAGAACCTGTTCCACAACCTGTTCTTCACCTTCGAGCGCTACGACCTGTCCACGGTCGGCCGCATGAAGTTCAACCGTCGTGTCGGCCGCAAGGAAGTCACCGGCGAAGCGGTGCTGTACGACCGCAAGTACTTCGGCGAGCGCAACGACGAAGAGTCCAAGCGCCTGGTCGCCGAGCACGGCGACAGCTCCGACATCCTGGACGTGATCAAGGTCCTGACCGAGATCCGCAACGGTCGCGGCGTGGTCGATGACATCGACCACCTGGGCAACCGTCGCGTGCGTTCGGTTGGCGAAATGGCCGAGAACGTGTTCCGCGTGGGCCTGGTCCGCGTCGAGCGCGCGGTCAAGGAGCGTCTGTCGATGGCCGAATCCGAAGGCCTGACCCCGCAGGAGCTGATCAACGCCAAGCCGGTCGCCGCTGCCATCAAGGAGTTCTTCGGCTCCTCGCAGCTGTCCCAGTTCATGGACCAGAACAACCCGCTGTCGGAAGTCACCCACAAGCGTCGCGTCTCGGCCCTGGGCCCGGGCGGCCTGACCCGTGAGCGTGCCGGCTTCGAAGTGCGCGACGTGCACCCGACCCATTACGGCCGCGTCTGCACCATCGAAACCCCGGAAGGCCCGAACATCGGCCTGATCAACTCGCTGGCCGTGTACGCCCGCACCAACCAGTACGGCTTCCTGGAAACCCCGTACCGCAAGGTGCATGACGGCGTGGTCTCCGACGAGATCGAGTTCCTGTCGGCCATCGAAGAAAACGAATACGTCATCGCCCAGGCCAATGCCCTGACCGACGCCAGGAACACGCTCACCGAGCAGTTCGTGCCGTGCCGGTTCCAGGGTGAGTCGCTGCTGAAGCCGCCGGCGGAAGTCCACTTCATGGACGTCTCGCCGATGCAGACCGTGTCGATCGCCGCCGCGCTGGTGCCGTTCCTGGAGCACGATGACGCCAACCGTGCACTGATGGGCGCCAACATGCAGCGCCAGGCCGTGCCGACCCTGCGCGCGCAGAAGCCGCTGGTGGGTACCGGCATCGAACGCGCCGTGGCCCGTGACTCGGGTGTGACCGTGAACGCCCGTCGTGGCGGCGAGATCGTGCAGATCGACGCCGGCCGCATCGTGGTCAAGGTCAACGAAGTGGAGATCACCGACGCGACCGACGCGGGCGTGGATATCTACAACCTGATCAAGTACACCCGTTCCAACCAGAACACCTGCATCAACCAGCGCCCGCTGGTGGAAGTGGGCGACGTGATCGCGCGCGGCGACGTGCTGGCCGATGGCCCGTCCACCGACATCGGTGAACTGGCCCTGGGCCAGAACATGCTGATCGCGTTCATGCCGTGGAACGGCTACAACTTCGAAGACTCCATCCTGCTGTCCGAGCGCGTGGTGGAAGAGGATCGTTACACCACGATCCACATCGAAGAACTGACCTGCGTTGCGCGCGACACCAAGCTGGGGCCGGAAGAAATCTCGGCCGACATCCCGAACGTGTCCGAGCAGGCGCTGAACCGCCTGGACGAATCGGGCGTGGTGTACATCGGTGCCGAAGTGCGCGCCGGCGACATCATGGTCGGCAAGGTCACGCCGAAGGGCGAGAGCCAGCTGACCCCGGAAGAGAAGCTGCTGCGCGCGATCTTCGGCGAGAAGGCCTCCGACGTTAAGGACAGCTCGCTGCGCGTGCCGCCGGGCATGGACGGCACCGTCATCGACGTGCAGGTCTTCACCCGCGACGGCATCGAGAAGGACAAGCGTGCGCGCCAGATCGAGGAAAGCGAGATCAAGCGCGTCAAGAAGGACTTCGACGACCAGTTCCGGATCCTGGAAGGCGCGATCTACGCCCGTCTGCGCTCGCAGATCGTGGGCAAGGTCGCCAATGGCGGTGCCAACCTGAAGAAGGGCGACACCATCACCGACGCCTACCTGGACGGCCTGAAGAAGGCCGATTGGTTCGCCCTGCGCATGAAGGACGATGATGCGTCCGAAGCCATCGAGCGCGCCCAGAAGCAGATCCAGGCGCACGAGAAGGAATTCGAGCGTCGCTTCGCCGACAAGCGCGGCAAGATCACCGCCGGCGACGACCTCGCCCCGGGCGTGCTGAAGATGGTCAAGGTGTTCCTGGCCGTGAAGCGCCGCATCCAGCCGGGCGACAAGATGGCAGGCCGCCACGGCAACAAGGGTGTGGTCTCCAACGTGGTGCCGGTCGAGGACATGCCGTACATGGCCTCGGGCGAAACCGTCGACATCGTGCTGAACCCGCTGGGCGTGCCGTCGCGCATGAACATCGGCCAGATCCTGGAAGTGCACCTGGGCTGGGCGGCGAAGGGCCTGGGTCGCAAGATCCAGGGCATGCTCGAGGCCCAGGCCGCGATCAACGACCTGCGCAAGTTCCTGGACGAGGTGTACAACCACGACAAGACCCAGCATGCCAACCACGTCGACCTGACCCAGTTCAGCGACGAGGAACTGCTGCGCCTGGCCGGCAACCTGACCGACGGCGTGCCGATGGCGACCCCGGTGTTCGACGGTGCCACCGAAGCGGAAATCAAGCGCATGCTGGAACTGGCCGAACTGCCGAGCAGTGGCCAGACCCAGCTGTACGACGGCCGCACCGGTGAAGCGTTCGACCGCCACACCACCGTGGGTTACATGCACTACCTGAAGCTGAACCACCTGGTCGACGACAAGATGCACGCGCGTTCGACCGGTCCGTACTCGCTCGTTACCCAGCAGCCGCTGGGCGGCAAGGCGCAGTTCGGTGGCCAGCGCTTCGGCGAAATGGAAGTCTGGGCGCTGGAAGCCTACGGCGCGGCCTACACCCTGCAGGAAATGCTGACGGTGAAGTCCGATGACGTGCAGGGCCGCAACCAGATGTACAAGAACATCGTCGACGGTGAGCACGAGATGGTCGCGGGCATGCCGGAATCCTTCAACGTGCTCGTGAAGGAAATCCGCTCGCTGGCCATCAACATGGAACTGGAAGACAACTGATCGCGCAGGCGCGGCTGCCCCGGCAGCCGCGCCGCCAGCAGTGACCCGACAGCCCATCGACAAAGATTTCCTCCTTTCGGAGAAACACCATGAAAGACCTGCTCAACCTCTTCAACCAGCAGCGCCAGACGCTGGACTTCGACGCGATCAAGATCGCGCTGGCCTCGCCGGACCTGATCCGTTCGTGGTCCTTCGGCGAAGTGAAGAAGCCGGAAACCATCAACTACCGTACCTTCAAGCCGGAGCGTGACGGCCTGTTCTGCGCCGCCATCTTCGGGCCGGTCAAGGACTACGAGTGCCTGTGCGGCAAGTACAAGCGCATGAAGCACCGCGGCGTGGTCTGCGAAAAGTGCGGCACCGAAGTGACCCTGGCCAAGGTGCGTCGCGAGCGCATGGGCCACATCGACCTGGCCTCGCCGGTCGCGCACATCTGGTTCCTCAAGTCGCTGCCGTCGCGCATCGGCCTGATGCTGGACATGACCCTGCGCGACATCGAGCGCGTGCTGTACTTCGAAGCCTACGTGGTGACCGAGCCGGGCCTGACCGCCCTGGAGCGCCGCCAGCTGCTGACCGAAGAACAGTTCCTGCAGGCGCGCCAGGAGCACGGCGACGACTTCGATGCCGCCATGGGCGCCGAGGCCGTGTACGAGCTGCTGCGCACCATCGACCTGCAGTCGGAAATGACCCGCCTGCGCGAAGAAATCGCCAGCACCGGTTCGGAAACCAAGCTCAAGCGCCTCACCAAGCGCATCAAGCTGGTCGAAGCCTTCCTGGAATCGGGCAACCGTCCGGAATGGATGGTCATGACCGTGCTGCCCGTGCTGCCGCCGGACCTGCGTCCGCTGGTGCCGCTGGATGGCGGCCGCTTCGCGACCTCCGACCTGAACGACCTGTACCGCCGCGTCATCAACCGCAACAACCGCCTGCGCCGCCTGCTCGAGCTGAACGCGCCGGACATCATCGTGCGCAATGAAAAGCGCATGCTGCAGGAATCGGTCGATGCGCTGCTGGACAACGGCCGTCGTGGCCGTGCCATCACCGGCACCAACAAGCGCCCGCTGAAGTCGCTGGCCGACATGATCAAGGGCAAGCAGGGCCGCTTCCGCCAGAACCTGCTGGGCAAGCGCGTGGACTACTCGGGCCGTTCGGTCATCGTGGTCGGTCCGTACCTGCGCCTGCACCAGTGCGGCCTGCCGAAGAAGATGGCGCTGGAACTGTTCAAGCCGTTCGTGTTCGCCAAGCTCCAGCGTCGTGGCCTGGCCACCACCATCAAGGCCGCCAAGAAGCTGGTCGAGCGCGAAGAAGCCGAAGTCTGGGACATCCTGGAAGAGGTCATCCGCGAACACCCGGTGATGCTGAACCGTGCGCCGACCCTGCACCGCCTGGGCATCCAGGCGTTCGAGCCGGTGCTGATCGAGGGCAAGGCCATCCAGCTGCACCCGCTGGTCTGCACCGCGTTCAACGCCGACTTCGACGGTGACCAGATGGCCGTCCACGTGCCGCTCTCGCTGGAAGCCCAGCTGGAAGCGCGTGCGCTGATGATGTCGACCAACAACATCCTGTCGCCGGCCAACGGCGAGCCGATCATCGTGCCGTCGCAGGACGTGGTGCTGGGTCTGTACTACATGACCCGCGCCCTGGAAAACAAGAAGGGCGAGGGCATGGCCTTCGCCAACATCGCTGAAGTCAAGCGCGCCTACGACAACCGCGTGGTGGAACTGCACGCCAAGGTCAAGGTCCGCATCACCGAAGTGGTGACCGACGAGAACGGCGACAAGCAGAAGAAGGCCTCGATCGTGGACACCACGATCGGTCGCGCCCTGCTGGCCGAAATCCTGCCGGAAGGCCTGCCGTTCGCGCTGGCCAACACCGAGCTGACCAAGAAGAACATCAGCCGCCTGATCAACTCCAGCTACCGCCAGCTGGGCTTGAAGGACACCGTGGTGTTCGCCGACAAGCTGATGTACACCGGCTTCGCCTACGCAACCCGCGCCGGCGTGTCGATCGGCATCGACGACATGCTGATCCCGGACGAGAAGCGCGGCATCCTCACCGAGGCCGAAGCCGAAGTGCTGGAAATCCAGGAGCAGTACCAGTCGGGCCTGGTCACCGCCGGCGAGCGCTACAACAAGGTGGTCGACATATGGTCGCGTACCAATGAACGCATCGCCAAGGCGATGATGGACACCATTGGTACCGAGAAGGTGGTCAACGCCAAGGGCGAGACCATCGACCAGAAGTCGATGAACTCGCTGTACATCATGGCCGACTCCGGTGCGCGTGGTTCGCAGGCGCAGATCCGCCAGCTGGCCGGCATGCGTGGCCTGATGGCGCGTCCGGATGGCTCGATCATCGAAACGCCCATCAAGGCGAACTTCCGTGAAGGCCTGAACGTGCAGGAGTACTTCAACTCCACCCACGGTGCCCGTAAGGGTCTGGCCGATACCGCGCTGAAGACCGCGAACTCGGGTTACCTGACCCGTCGCCTGGTCGACGTGGCGCAGGACGTGGTCATCACCGAAGTGGATTGCGGTACCACCGAAGGCCTGACCATGACCCCGATCGTGGAAGGCGGCGACGTCGTGGAGCCGTTGAAGGACCGCGTGCTGGGTCGTGTCGTGGCCGAGGACGTGTTCCTGCCGGGCAACGACGAAGATCCGATCGTGACCCGCAACACCCTGCTCGACGAAGCCTGGGTCGCCAAGCTGGAAGACGCCGGCGTGCAGAGCATCAAGGTGCGTTCGACCATCAGCTGCGAATCCGCCTTCGGCGTGTGCGCCAACTGCTACGGTCGCGACCTGGCCCGCGGCCACCTGGTCAATATCGGTGAAGCGGTCGGCGTCATCGCCGCGCAGTCGATCGGTGAGCCGGGTACCCAGCTGACCATGCGTACGTTCCACATCGGTGGTGCGGCATCGCGTGCGGCAGCCGTGGACAACATCACGGTCAAGACCACCGGTTCGGTGAAGTTCAACAACCTCAAGTCGGTCGAACACGCCAACGGTTCGCTGGTGGCGGTCTCGCGCTCGGGTGAAATCTCGGTGCTCGACGCCCATGGCCGTGAGCGCGAGCGCTACAAGCTGCCGTACGGCTCGATGATCGCGTCCAAGGACGGCGATGCGGTCAAGGCTGGCCAGACCGTGGCCAACTGGGATCCGCATAACCACCCGATCGTTTCGGAAGTGGCCGGTTTCATCCGCTTCATCGACTTCATCGACGGCGTCACCGTCATCGAGAAGACCGACGAACTGACCGGCCTGGCGTCGCGTGAAATCACCGACCCGAAGCGTCGTGGTTCGCAGGCCAAGGAACTGCGCCCGATCGTGCGTATCGTGGATGCCAAGGGCAATGACCTGACCATCCCGAACACCGACCTGCCGGCCCAGTACCTGCTGCCGCCGCGCTCCATCGTCAACCTGCAGGACGGCGCCGCCGTCGGCGTGGGCGACGTGGTCGCCAAGATCCCGCAGGAAGCGTCCAAGACCCGCGACATCACCGGTGGTCTGCCGCGCGTGGCCGATCTGTTCGAAGCGCGCAAGCCGAAGGATCCGGCGATCCTGGCCGAGCGTTCGGGCATCATCAGCTTCGGCAAGGACACCAAGGGCAAGCAGCGCCTGATCATCAAGGACACCGATGGTTCGGAACACGAAGAGCTGATCCCGAAGTACCGCCAGGTGATCGTGTTCGAAGGCGAGCACGTGACCAAGGGCGAAACCATCGTGGACGGCGAGCCGAGCCCGCAGGACATCCTGCGCCTGCTGGGTGTCGAACCGCTGGCGGCCTACCTGGTCAAGGAAATCCAGGACGTGTACCGCCTGCAGGGCGTGAAGATCAACGACAAGCACATTGAAGTGATCACCCGCCAGATGCTGCGCAAGGTCGAGATCACCGACCAGGGCAGCAGCAAGTTCCTGAATGGCGAGCAGGCCGAGCGCCAGCGCGTCATCGAGGAAAATGCACGCCTGACCACCCGCAACGAGCTGATCGCCCGTTTCGACCCGGTCCTGCTGGGCATCACCAAGGCCTCGCTGGCCACCGAGTCGTTCATTTCGGCGGCGTCGTTCCAGGAAACCACCCGCGTGCTGACCGAAGCGGCCGTTCGCGGCACCTCGGACAACCTGCGCGGCCTGAAGGAAAACGTGATCGTCGGCCGTCTGATCCCGGCCGGTACCGGCCTGGCCTACCATGCCAACCGTCGTCGCAACGCCTCCGGGCTGACCGAGTCGGAAATGCAGACCCTGGCCGGCACCCCGGTCGTGGCTGAAGTGGCGGCGCCGGCGGTGGAATCGGCCGACGCTGAGTCGGCAGCTGGCGAAGAGTAAGAAACCGGTCCGGCCCGAAAGGGCCGGACCTCCTCAGGTAGCGGCCGACCGTTGGTCGAACGTCACCTGAAAAGGGCAGCGGTGGCATTCCCGCCACCAATGCTGTAGGATGCCCGCCGGTCCTCACCAGGACTGGTAGACAACCTGAACGGGGGGCAAGGAGAAGGCGCCCCAGTAACGGCCCGGGATCAGGGCTGGCCTTTCGTGCGCGCGGTTGACCGCGTTTTCGGAGGGTTGCTACAATCGTCTGTCTCAGCAGGCCGGTTTTCAGGGCCTGCTCGCACATTTCCGCATTCATGGCCGTTTTTCCCTCGGCCTCTCTCAGAAGAACTTACTGATGGCGACGATCAATCAGCTTGTCCGCAAGCCGCGGCAGGCAACCACTTACAAGAGCGCCTCCCCGGCTCTTGAAAAGTGCCCGCAGCGCCGTGGCGTCTGCACCCGTGTGTACACCACCACCCCGAAGAAGCCGAACTCGGCCCTCCGCAAGGTTGCCAAGGTCCGCCTGACCAACCAGGAAGAGGTCATCAGCTACATCGGTGGCGAAGGCCACAACCTGCAGGAGCACTCCGTGGTCCTGATCCGCGGCGGTCGCGTCAAGGACCTGCCGGGTGTGCGTTACCACACCGTTCGTGGTTCGCTGGACGCCTCGGGCGTTGCCAAGCGTCGCCAGGGCCGTTCCAAGTACGGCGCCAAGCGTCCGAAGAGCTAAGGGAAAGTACACATGTCTCGTAAAGGTAATACGCCGCAGCGCTCTGTCCTGCCGGATCCGAAGCACGGAAGTGAAACCATCGCGCGCTTCATCAACATGGTGATGCTGAGCGGCAAGAAGTCGGTCGCTGAAAAGATCGTCTATGGCGCCATGGACGTGATCAGCGAAAAGAACCCGAACTCCATCGAGCTGGTGCAGAAGGCTCTGGACAACGTGGCTCCGTCGGTCGAAGTGAAGTCCCGCCGCGTCGGCGGTGCGACCTACCAGGTGCCGGTCGAAGTGCGTTCGTCGCGCAAGATGGCCCTGGCCATGCGCTGGCTGATCGACTCGGCCCGCAAGCGTGGTGAGAACACCATGCCGAAGAAGCTGGCTGCAGAACTGCTGGACGCCTCGGAAAACCGCGGCGGCGCGATCAAGAAGCGCGAAGAAACCCACCGCATGGCCGAAGCCAACAAGGCATTCGCCCACTACCGCTGGTGAGTTTGACGGCCTTGCAAAACAGGCACGGCAGCACCATCTAGGTGCTGCCTGCGGCACCTGGGGTGCCGCGCCAATCCGAAGGCCGCCGAAAGGCGGCGTTCGGCCATCCGAATTCCAAGAAATCGAGAGGCTCCCGTGGCCCGCACCACTCCCATCGAGCGTTACCGCAACTTCGGCATCATGGCTCACATCGATGCCGGCAAGACCACCACGTCCGAACGCATCCTGTTCTACACCGGCAAGAGCCACAAGATCGGTGAAGTGCATGACGGCGCCGCCACCATGGACTGGATGGAGCAGGAGCAGGAGCGTGGCATCACGATCCAGTCCGCTGCCACCACCGCGTTCTGGAAGGGCATGGACAAGTCCCTGCCGGAGCACCGCTTCAACATCATCGACACCCCCGGGCACGTCGACTTCACCATCGAAGTGGAGCGCTCGCTGCGCGTGCTCGACGGTGCGGTGTTCGTGCTGTGCGCCGTCGGTGGCGTGCAGCCGCAGTCCGAGACCGTGTGGCGCCAGGCCAACCGCTACAAGGTGCCGCGCATCGCGTTCGTCAACAAGATGGACCGTACCGGTGCCAACTTCAGCAAGGTCGTGGGCCAGCTGAAGGCCAAGCTGGGTGCCGTCGCCGTGCCGATGCAGCTGCCGATCGGCGCTGAAGAAGGCTTCAAGGGCGTGGTCGACCTGCTCAAGATGAAGGCCATCCATTGGGATGAAGCGTCGCAGGGCATGAAGTTCGAGTACCTGGAGATTCCGGCTGAGCTGCAGGCCGAGGCTGACGAAGCCCGTACCTACATGATCGAAGCCGCGGCCGAAGCCAGCGAAGAGCTGATGGAGAAGTACCTGGGTGGCGAAGAGCTGACCGAAGACGAAATCGTCTCGGCGCTGCGCGCGCGTACCCTGGCCACCGACATCGTCCCGATGTACTGCGGCTCGGCGTTCAAGAACAAGGGCGTGCAGGCCATGCTGGACGGCGTGGTGCAGCTGCTGCCGTCGCCGATCGACGTGCCGGACGTGACCGGTACCGACGTGGACGACGAATCCGTCGCGCTGAGCCGCAAGTCCGACGACAAGGCGCCGTTCTCGGCGCTGGCCTTCAAGATCATCACCGATCCGTTCGTGGGCGCGCTGACCTTCTTCCGTGTCTACTCGGGCACCCTGAATGCCGGCGACCAGCTGCTGAACTCGGTCAAGGGCAAGAAGGAGCGCATCGGCCGCATCCTGCAGATGCACTCCAATGATCGCGAAGAGATCAAGGAAGTGCTGGCGGGCGACATCGCCGCGGCCGTGGGCCTGAAGGACACCACCACCGGCGACACCCTGTGCTCGCAGGATCACCCGATCATCCTGGAGCGCATGGTGTTCCCGGAGCCGGTGATCTCGATGGCGGTCGAGCCGAAGACCAAGTCCGACCAGGAAAAGATGGGCCTGGCCCTCGGCCGTCTGGCCCAGGAAGATCCGTCGTTCCGCGTCAAGACCGACGAAGAATCCGGCCAGACCATCATTTCGGGCATGGGCGAGCTGCACCTGGACATCATCGTCGACCGCATGAAGCGCGAGTTCAACGTTGAAGCCAACGTCGGCAAGCCGCAGGTCGCGTACCGCGAAACCATCCAGGCCGCGGACGTGAAGTCGGACTACAAGCACGCCAAGCAGTCCGGTGGTAAGGGTCAGTACGGTCACGTCGTGATCGAGCTGTCGCCGATCACCGCTGAAGACCGTGCCGACCCGAAGATCGCCCCGCTGATCAAGGACGACTTCCTGTTCATCAATGACATCACCGGTGGTGTGATTCCGAAGGAATTCATCCCGTCGATCGAAAAGGGCCTGCGCGAAACCATCACCAGCGGTCCGCTGGCTGGCTTCCCGGTCGTGGACGTGAAGGTGAAGCTGGTGTTCGGCTCGTACCATGACGTCGACTCCTCGGAAATGGCGTTCAAGCTGGCGTCGTCGATGGCCTTCAAGCAGGGCTTCTCCAAGGCCAAGCCGGTCCTGCTGGAGCCGATCATGAAGGTCGAGATCGTGACCCCGAGCGATTACCAGGGTGACGTGATGGGCGACGTGAGCCGTCGTCGCGGCATGCTGCAGGGTTCGAGCGTGACCGGTGACGGTTCGGCCGAAATCATCAACGCGATGATCCCGCTGGGCGAAATGTTCGGTTACGCCACTTCGCTGCGTTCGCAGACCCAGGGTCGCGCAACGTTCACGATGGAATTCGACCACTACGAGCCGGCGCCGAGCAACATCGCCGAAACCGTGATCAAGAAGGCCTGAGCATAAGCTCGGGTCTTCACCTCCTCTCTTTCAAATTCAAGGGTTACAACAATGGCAAAGGGTAAGTTCGAACGCACCAAGCCGCACGTCAACGTCGGCACCATCGGTCACGTCGATCACGGCAAGACCACGCTGACCGCCGCACTGACCAAGATCGGTGCCGAGCGCTTCGGTGGCGAGTTCAAGGATTACTCCGCGATCGACGCCGCGCCGGAAGAAAAGGCCCGTGGCATCACGATCTCGA
>Ga0209676_1001937_pt1 | contig 16687 bp, 17 predicted proteins | sample AraplaCvi_mLB_r2_FD_184282 | JGI IMG/M metagenome (GOLD analysis project Ga0209676, IMG submission 184282) | Arabidopsis root microbial communities from North Carolina, USA - plate scrape MF_Cvi_mLB_r2 (SPAdes) (version 2) | ecosystem: Host-associated > Plants > Roots > Endosphere | place: USA...
AGTTGTACTAGTTAAAAAGGTGATTTATTTTAATACAGTTGAAAGGGAGATGTGACAAATGAGCAAGAAAAACAACAATATTTTTGATGCTAAACAAACGCTAACTGAAATCGAAGATAAGTTTGAATTGTTTCAAATTTTGAATGAAGAAGGCGAAATTATAAATGACGAGGCAGACCCGAAGTTATCTGATGAGGAGCTAGTTGAACTAATGACGCGTATGGTTTATACACGTATTTTAGACCAACGCTCTATTTCTCTTAACCGTCAAGGTCGATTAGGTTTCTATGCTCCAACAGCAGGTCAAGAAGCGTCACAACTTGCTTCACAATATGCGTTAGAAAAAGAAGATTGGATTTTACCAGGTTACCGTGATGTACCACAAATCGTATGGCATGGTTTACCTTTAGATAAAGCGTTTTTATTCTCACGTGGTCATTTCGCTGGAAACCAAGTGCCAGAAGGCGTAAACATATTACCTCCTCAAATTATTATCGGAGCCCAATATGTACAAGCAGCAGGTGTAGCACTTGGTCTTCAAAAGCGTGGTAAAAAAGCAGTAGCTGTAACTTATACAGGTGATGGTGGTTCATCACAAGGGGATTTCTATGAAGGCATTAACTTTGCAGGTGCATTTAAATCACCAGCAATCTTCATTGTACAAAATAACCAGTATGCGATTTCAACACCTCGTGAATTACAAACAGCTGCAAAAACAATTGCTCAAAAAGGTGTAGCAGCAGGCTTACCAAGTATTTTAGTAGATGGAATGGATGCATTAGCTGTTTACGTAGCAACGCGTGATGCACGTGAGCGCGCAGTGAATGGCGAAGGTCCAACGTTAATTGAAACACTATGCTATCGCTATGGTCCTCATACAATGGCAGGGGATGATCCAACGCGTTATCGTACATCTGATACAGATAGCGAATGGGCACAAAAAGACCCTCTTGTACGCTTCCGTAAATACCTAGAGGCGAAAGGTCTATGGGATGAGAAAAAAGAAGAGGCTGTAATTGAGCGTGCAAAAGAAGAAATTAAAGAGGCTATTAAAAAAGCTGATGCAGCTCCAAAACAAAAAGTAACAGAGTTAATGGAAAACATGTATAAAGGCGAAATGCCATCTAATTTAAAAGAACAGTATGAAATCTACAAAGAGAAGGAGTCGAAATAACCTATGGCACAAATGACGATGATTCAAGCAATTACAGATGCACTTCGCACAGAATTAAAGAATGATGAAAACGTTCTTGTATTCGGGGAAGATGTAGGTGTCAACGGTGGGGTATTCCGCGCAACTGAAGGCCTACAAAAAGAATTTGGTGTTGACCGTGTATTTGATACACCGTTAGCAGAATCAGGTATTGGTGGCTTAGCAGTCGGTCTTTCTCTACAAGGTTTCCGTCCGGTTCCTGAAATCCAGTTCTTCGGCTTCGTATATGAAGTAATGGACTCGATCAGTGGTCAATTAGCACGTATGAGCTATCGTAGCGGTGGTGTCTATAATGCACCAGTAACAATCCGTTCTCCGTTTGGTGGGGGCGTGCATACACCTGAAATGCACTCTGATAGCTTAGAAAGCTTAATGACAGCACAGCCAGGTTTAACGGTTGTTGTCCCATCAACACCATACGATGCTAAAGGTTTACTTATTTCATCTATTCGAAATGATAACCCAGTCATTTTCTTAGAGCATTTAAAATTATATCGTTCATTCCGTGAAGAGGTACCTGAGGAAGCCTACGAAATTCCCCTAGGTAAAGCGGATGTAAAACGTGAAGGTAAAGATTTAACAATTATTGCCTACGGTTTAATGGTTCACGAAAGCTTAAAGGCAGCAGAGGAGTTAGAAAAAGAAGGTCACTCTGTAGAAGTAATTGATTTACGTACAATCCAACCAATTGATATTGAGACAATTATTGCGTCCGTTGAAAAAACAGGTCGTGCAATCGTTGTACAAGAGGCTCAAAAACAAGCAGGTATTGCTGCAAACGTAGTGGCTGAAATTACAGAGCGCGCGATTTTAAGTTTAGAAGCACCTGTACTTCGTGTAGCTGCACCAGATACTGTGTACCCATTCCCACAAGCTGAAGGTGTTTGGTTACCGAACTATAAAGATGTAATGGAAACAGCTAAAAAAGTTTTAACATTCTAACTTCTTTCAGCAGAAGTCTCTCACTTCTATAGGTGGTGAGATGATTGCGTTTTAAAGTCACTTTTCAGTGGGTGTCCAAACATCCGCTGAAATAGAGGAACTCAGTCTAAGAACGCCACGTCCTGTGGCAACGACTGAGTGACCAACTTCGTGTTGGCCTAAAGCCTCCGGCGGATGTCACAGAATCGGAAAGGAGTTCTAGAGGATGTTAGCCTAAAATCATCGCATCCATGCGATAACGGCTAACTGACCTGCATCGAGCAGGCCTAAGCACAAAGCCGATTCTGGACGCAATTATGCCGAGGAATAATTGATTGTAACTTCTAAACTTGAAGGACAGCAAATAGAAAGGATGGGTACACATGGCATTTGAATTTAGATTACCGGATATTGGCGAGGGTATTCACGAAGGCGAAATCGTTAAGTGGTTCGTTAAAGCTGGAGATACAGTAAAAGAAGACGATATTCTTTGTGAAGTACAAAATGATAAAGCAGTAGTAGAGATTCCGTCTCCAGTTGAAGGGACAGTAGAGGAAGTTTTAGTAGGTGAAGGCACAGTAGCAGTTGTTGGTGATGTCTTAATCCGCCTTGATGCACCTGGCTATGAAGATTTAAAGTTAAAAGGTGATGACCATGCTGAAGCGAAAACAGAGGCTCAAGTTCAAGCGACAGCTGAGTATGGTAAGGAAGTAGCAAAGGCACCTGTTGAAGTTGAGCAGGCTCCTGAGAAAACTCCTGAAAAGACAGAAGCTATTGCGGTAGCTGAAGATAATAAGCGTATCATTGCAATGCCTTCAGTACGTAAATTTGCACGTGACAATGATGTGAATATTCGTGAAGTGAATGGTACAGGCAAAAATGGTCGTATTTTAAAACAAGATATTGAGAATTTCCTAAAAGGTGGAGGCGTTGTAGAGGCTGAAGCAGCAGCACCAGTAGCTAATGAAGAAGCTATGCAGCAAGAAACAACTACACAAGTAGCGCCAGTAGTCCTTGAAGGTGATTTCCCAGAAACACGTGAGAAAATGTCGGGCATTCGAAAAGCGATTGCAAAAGCGATGGTTCACTCGAAACAAACGGCTCCACATGTTACACTAATGGATGAAGTCGATGTAACAGCTCTAGTAGCACATCGTAAAAAATTCAAAGATATCGCAGCTGAAAAAGGTGTTAAATTAACGTACTTACCGTATGTAGTTAAAGCGCTAATTTCAACTTTACGCGAATTCCCAGAATTTAACCGCTCATTAGATGATGCAACACAAGAAATTATTCAGAAGCATTATTACAATATTGGTATTGCAGCAGATACAGAAAAAGGCTTGTTAGTACCAGTTATTAAGCATGCTGATCGTAAATCTGTTTTTGCAGTATCAAATGAAATTAATGAATTAGCGACTAAAGCTCGTGAAAGCAAGCTTGCACCACATGAAATGAAGGGCGCTTCGATGTCGATTACGAATATCGGCTCTGCAGGAGGACAATGGTTTACTCCGGTAATTAATCATCCTGAAGTAGCGATACTAGGTATTGGTCGAATTTCAGAAAAACCTGTAATAAAAAATGGTGAAATTGTAGCCGCACCTGTGTTAGCATTATCATTGAGCTTTGATCATCGTATGATTGATGGAGCCACTGCGCAAAATGCTTTAAATCACTTAAAGCGTTTGTTAAGTGAACCAGAATTATTATTAATGGAGGCGTAACAAAAATGGTAGTAGGAGATTTTCCAATCGAAACAGATACTCTTGTCATTGGTTCAGGTCCTGGAGGATATGTAGCAGCAATTCGTGCAGCTCAAACTGGCCAAAAAGTAACAATCGTTGAAAAAAATGTACTTGGTGGTGTGTGCTTAAACGTAGGTTGTATCCCATCAAAAGCATTAATTTCAGTAGGTCACCGTTTTGAGCATGCTAAACATTCAGATGACATGGGTATCATCGCTTCTGACGTGAAATTAGACTTCTCAAAAGCACAAGCATTTAAAGACAGCGTTGTTAAAAAATTAACTGGCGGTGTTGAAGGCTTACTTAAAGGTAATAAAGTTGAAATTGTACAAGGTGAAGCTTATTTCGTTGACGCTCATTCAGTGCGTATCATCAATGGTGAATCTGCTCAAACTTACACATTTAACAATGTAATTATCGCAACGGGTTCTCGCCCAGTTGAAATTCCAACATTTAAATTCTCTGATCGCGTACTAAATTCTACTGGCGCACTTTCTTTACAAGAAGTACCAGGTAAATTAGTCGTTATCGGTGGAGGCTATATTGGTACAGAGTTAGGTTCAGCTTACGCTAACCTTGGCTCACAAGTAACAATTATCGAAGGCGGAAAAGATATCTTAGCTGGCTTCGAAAAACAAATGACACAAATCGTGAAAAAAGGCCTTAAAAAGAAAGGCGTTGAAATGGAAGTAAACGCATCTGCAAAAGGCGTTGAAGAAACAGAAAACGGCGTAGTAGTAACTTATGAAGTTGGCGGAGAAGAGAAAAAAGTTGAAGCTGACTACGTATTAGTAACTGTAGGTCGTCGTCCAAATACAGATGAAATGGGCCTTGCTGAAATCGGTGTTGAATTCGGTGAACGTGGTCTTATCAATGTTGACAAACAGTGCCGTACAAATATTCCAAATATCTATGCAATTGGTGATATTGTAGCTGGTCCTCAGCTTGCTCATAAAGCATCTTACGAAGGTAAAGTTGCTGCTGAAGCAATCGCTGGTGAAAAATCAATCGTTGATTACTTAGCAATTCCTGCTGTATGCTTCACAGATCCAGAAATGGCAACAGTTGGTTATAACGAAGATGAAGCGAAAGCTGAAGGCATCGAGTACACTGCAGCGAAATTCCCATTCGCAGCAAATGGTCGTGCACTTGCATTAAACCAAACAGAAGGTTTCGTGAAGCTTGTTGCACGTAAAGAAGATGGCTTATTAATCGGTGCTCAAATCGTAGGTGCTGGTGCATCAGATATGATCGCTGAAATGGGCTTAGCTATTGAAGGCGGTATGACTGCTGAAGATATCGCGTTAACAATCCATGCTCACCCAACATTAGGTGAAATTACAATGGAAGCTGCTGAAGTATTACTTGGCAACCCTATCCATATTGTAGCAAAAAAATAATAAAGTTTATGAAAACGGCTATAAAGCATTTGCTTTGTAGCCGTTTTTTGTATATTACATGTAATTTTGATAAAGTAATTATATCGAATGAATATTCTAACAATATAGTTCGATTGGGAACGTATTACATACCGGATAGACTTCGTGTCAAATAAATCTAGTAATTGACTGCTAGATGTCCGGAAATGATAATGATGTCTTTGAACAAGGGAAGTTGATCAAAAAAACTGGGGTGATAAAAAATGGAACTAGGCTTAAAGGGAAAAGTAGCAATTATTACAGGTTCAAGTAAGGGAATTGGCTATTATACAGCGATGCAGCTTGTGAAAGAAGGCGCGAAGGTTGTACTTTGTGCTCGTGGTGAAAAACAGCTTCAAGTGGCTGCTGGCTGTATTAAAAATGAAACAGGCGAGGACGTTTTAATTGTTCCAACTGATATTACAAAAGAAAAAGATTGTAAGTACTTAATAGAACGAGCAGTAGAGCATTTTGGTCGCCTTGATATTCTTATAAATAATGCAGGCACAGCTTCAGCTAATCCATTTGAATCGGTTAGTAGTGAGCTATGGCAGGCTGATGTAGATCTAAAAGTGTTTGGTGCTGTCAATTGTTCAAAATATGCTGTACCTCATTTGCGTAAGGTTGGTGGCGGTGCAATAGTTAATGTGACTGCGGTAATGGCTAAAACACCGCCGGCAAGCTCACTCCCTAGTACTGTAAGTCGTGCGGCAGGGCTGGCATTAACGAAAGCTATGAGCAAAGACTTAGGGAAAGATAATATACGTGTGAACTCTGTTTGTATTGGGCTTATTCGTAGTGATCAAATAGAGAAGACGTGGAAAGAGGCAGAACCAGAGCTATTGTGGGATGAGTATTCTCGTAAAGTAGGTCAAGCAATTCCACTTGGTCGTGTAGGGGAAACTCAAGAAGCGGCAAATGTCATTACTTTTTTAGTTTCTGATGCCGCTAGTTATGTGACGGGAACTTCTGTAAACATTGATGGCGGTTCCGGGCATGCATTATAGAAAAGCCTAAACTATAAATTTTTTCGAGAAAAGGAACATTTAAGGCCTATCACCAAAAGTTGTGGATGACATTTGTTAAAACGCTTACTTTGTAAATAAGTTGATTGGAGTAGGGGATGGGCGACTCCTTGGGGATTAGCGATATAGAGGAACAAAGGCTAAATGCAACACGTCCTGTGATAACGCCTTCGTGACCAACATCGGTGCCGCTGCCGCTACGTTAGCACTACGCTTTCGCGAAAAAAACATCTGTTGGCCCGAGACCCTGGAGCGAGCTATGCGAGTGAAGTGCCTCATCGGACGACCCCAGGAAGCTCTGCTCTGCGCGAAAGCGAAGCGACAGCAACAAGGTGCCCAGCTGGAGCGGAAAACAACCACATGTTATGGTGATGACCCCCATTTACTAATGTCTAACGAATGAATGTAGAACAGTTTAAGACAACCTCTTTAACTTATATAGAAAAAGGATGGCTCAAAGTGTTTTGGAGCTATCCTTTTTTCTATTGTTTTTCTAAAATTATAATAGACAGAAAATTCCTGCAGTTGTAGAATGGACGTAATGGGGGGTGAAATGTGGCGAAATGTTGAACGAGAATTTTGTTACGATGTTAAAGAGAGTTGTTCGAATTATTGTTCAGATTGGGATACTCAATATCTTTTATTACATGGGCGTCGGTATTGTTGCTTTACTACATGTACCTCTTCCCGGAAGTGTAATTGGATTACTATTAATGGCACTTTCGCTCCATTTTAAAATAATTAAAGTAGAATACATTCAAGATGGAGCAGGCTTTTTAATTGGTGTATTAACGTTGTTTTTCATTCCTGCAACAGTAGGAGTGATTGACTACCCTGAACTTGTTTCAACAACCGGTCTATTGATTATGCTGGCCGTTATAGCAAGCACGCTAATTTCTATTTATGTGACGGGATTACTTAGTCAAATTGTTGAGAAAAAAGAGCTGGCTAAAAAAGAAACAGAAGCCATTGTAGAAGAAGGAGAGGGGGAATTAACAGTTGATTGAAATTATTGTTGTCGTTGGTACCGTTGTGTTATTCGTTTTATTTACAAAACTTTATCAACGTTTCCCTCATCCTTTAATGATTCCACTAGTGACGACAACTATCGTCAGTGCAATTATGTTAGTAGTTTTTAATATTCCATACTCTACTTATATGGAGGGTGGAGAATGGCTACAAAAAATGCTAGGTCCAGCAGTTGTAGCACTTGCTTATCCTTTATATAACCAGCGTAAGATTATTATGAAATATAAATATGCAATTTTATCAGGTATTCTTATTGCCATGGTGACGGGTTTAGTGACAATATTTGTTATGCTAAAATGGATTGGTGTCAATAAAAGCTGGTTGTTGACTGCCTTGCCAAAATCATTAACGACACCTGTAGGAATGCAGGTAAGTGAAACGATTGGCGGCATACCACCATTAACAGCTGTGCTTGTCATGCTGGCAGGCTTTGTAGGCGCTATAATAGGACCGTTAGTCATTAAATACGGCAAAATTGACTCCGCTGTTAGTAGAGGAGTTGCGGTAGGTAGCGCTTCACACGGTGTTGGACTTGTTAAATTAAGAGAATACGGAGAACAAGAATTATCAGTAGGCTCGTTATCGATGGCCTTAACCGCAATTATTGGCGCATTTCTATGTCCACTATTTGTTTATTTATTTTTGTGAAAAAACTATATACAGAAACCTGTATATAGTTTTTTAACTTTTTTCGATAATAATCTGAATGGTATGAGCAAGGCCTGTGTGGAGTTTACCTTCATTGCGCACTTGTTCACCTGCGAAAAAATGGATTATTCTGTAAGGTTGACACCATTTTAGAACTTCTAATGGATCATATAAAAAATCAAGCTGTCTTGGGCCACCTGAGGCGTATGGTAGTTGATAAATTGAATAAAGTTCCATCATAATACGACCGCCAGGCTTTACAGAATCGACAATCCGATTAAACACTCCTTGCTGCTGCTCAGCTGGAAAATGTCCAAACACCATAATAGCAGCATCAAACGTTTCTATTGGTAGTTCATCTTCAAGTAGGTCAGTAAGCTTCGTATGAACAGCAACATTATGATTTTCTGCAAGCTGATTTGTTTTTTTAAGACCGCTTTCAGCATAATCAAAGGCAGTTACTGTATGGCCTTGTAAAGCTAAAAATACTGCATTGCGACCTTCACCTTCTGCGTATGCAGCCACATTTGTATAATCTTCTAAGTAGTGTACAAAGTCTTCTATAAAAGCATTTGGTTGCTCACCATAAACGTATTCGATTGTGTTGAATCGTTGATCCCACGTGTTCAATCTTATCACTCCTTTACTAAATATTTTAAGCGAAATAAGGGTTACAATCGAATTTTTTGCTTTGATCATGAAAGCAACTATGCGTTGCGAATTAGCAAATAACAACTTCTAGAATAAAGTGTAATAATCCAGTAATATTTGTTCAAATCCAATAAATTGGAGGTGAAATTCAATGAATTTAGAAAACCGTTTAAAAGAATTGAGAGAACAACATAAGTATACACAAGATGATGTCGCAGGCTTTTTAAATATTTCAAGGCAATCTGTTTCAAAATGGGAGTTAGGAAAGGGTTATCCGGATATTGATAATTTGAGAAGGTTAAGTGATTTATATGAAATTTCTTTAGATCAGCTTATTACAGGTGAAGAAAAGTATCAAACACTCGTAGCTTCTGATTCTAATAAATCGGATCATAAAACTGTTGGTGATTTTTTGTGGAAGTATTGGTGGCTTATTTTCCCTATATTCGCTATGCTCTCTTCTTGGTTCTATTATCATTTTTAATCCGAGACAAAAAGCTACCTCAGATAGAGGTAGCTTTGGTATTAAATAATAGGTTTGCGTTCTTTTATGACGCGAATCGTTTTTAATGTTGTATCTTCAGGTCCTTGTACAGGTAAACCAGCTTCAATATTCATTTGTATATAACGAATATTCTCTTGTGTAATTATTTCCCCGGGAATAAAAATCGGAATACCTGGGGGATACACCATAACGAATTCTGCACAAATACAATTATCTGCTTCTGCAAGAGGAACAACTTCAGTATCTGCATAAAATGCATCGCGTGGTGACATGGCAAGTGCAGGAATATCCGGTACATTAACCATCGCCTCAGTAATAGTAGCTTCTGAATCGAATGCTTTTGACATACGACTAAGAGCATTGATGAGGAGATTAATTTCCTTTTTCGTATCACCTAATGTCACTAAACATAAAATATTGTATAGGTCTGATAATTCTACTTCAATATTTGCATTGTGACGAAGCCATTCTTCAGCTTGATGACCAGAGAGGCCTAAATCTTTAACGCTTATTAGTAGCTTTAAAGGATCCATATCATAAGTTGCTGATGTATTTAATTTTTCTTTACCAGCACATTTTATATGTGGAATTTGGTTAATGCGTTTACGCGCATCCTTTGCCAAGCGAAGTGCATCACCAATTAAATCATAACCATGGATTGCCAGCTGACGTCGTGCTGTGTCAAGAGAAGCAAGTAATGGATAAGATGTCGATGTCGTTGTTAGCATCGACAGCACAGCTTGTACACGTTTTGCAGAAACAAGACCTTCACGAACATTTAAAATAGACGTTTGAGTCATAGAGCCACCAAGTTTGTGTACGCTTGTTGCAGCCATATCAGCCCCAGCTTCCATTGCGGAGTAAGGGAGGTCATCATGAAATTTAATGTGTACACCATGTGCTTCATCGACAACTACCGGAATATTACGTGTATGGACTATTTCTACAATACGCTTTAAGTCTGCAGAGAAGCCGAAGTACGTTGGATTAATTACAAGTACTGCTTTTGTATCTGGATAAGCATTTAAAGCTTTTTCAACAGCTTCAGGTGATATTCCATGAGAAATACCGTATTCACTATCTACTTCAGGATGAATAAAAATCGGGATTGCTCCAGCGAAAACAATCGCCGACATAATGGATTTATGAACATTCCGTGGTACTAGAATTTTATCACCTGGACCGACGACGGTCAGAATCATCGCCATAATGGCGCCACTAGTACCTTGAACGGAAAAGAATGTATGATCAGCACCAAAGGCTTGTGCAGCAAGTGCTTGCGCTTCTTTAATGGCGCCCTTCGGTGAATGTAAATCGTCTAGTGGAGCAATATTAATTAAATCAATTGATAAAACGTTGTCGCCGACGAATTCTCGAAACGCAGGATCCATGCCTTGACCTTTCTTATGGCCTGGAATATGGAATTGAATTGGGTGTCTGTTCCGATGTTTTAATAATACGTCGAACAATGGAGTCTCTAGTTGTGACAACGCAGGTACCACCTCACTTTTTAATATCTAACAAAACAAGTGAATTATAGCACCTAATTGCAAGAAAAAACAGACTTTGCAGAAAAAAATAAAAAATAAAGGTTTTTTTAATAATTTCGAGAAATTAGTATCGTAGGAAAGGGGAGGTACTATGAATTGGAATACACGAGTGACAGAGCTTTTAAATATTAAATACCCAATTATACAAGGGGGATTAGCCTATTTAGCTTATGCGGATTTAGCAGCAGCGGTGTCGAATGCTGGGGGGCTAGGGCAAATAACAGCAATGAGTTTACGGGATCCTGACTTATTGCGCGCAGAGATTCATAAAGTTCGAACATTAACGGATAAACCGTTTGGCGTAAATTTTGCAATTGGTATGTATGGCACTGGTTATGAGGAAATGGTGCGCGTCGCGGTGGAAGAAAAGGTACCTGTTGTTACAATGACTGGCGGTAATCCTGTACCTATTTTTGATATTTTGAAAGGAACGGATATTAAAAAATTAGTTCTTGTTGCTGCACGTAGACAAGCTCAAAAGGCGGAAGAACTAGGCGCAGATGCTGTTATGGTTGTTGGACAAGAGGGTGGAGGTCATCTTGGACGCGATGATATAGGGACAATGGTGCTCGTGCCACAGGTTGTCGATAGTGTGAAAATACCTGTCATTGCCTCTGGTGGTATTGGTGATGGCCGTGGCTGGATGGCAGCTCATGCACTTGGAGCAGAGGGAATTGAAATGGGAACTCGTTTTATTGCGACAAAGGAATGTGTTGATGCCTCTGAGGCATATAAAGAAGCATTACTTGCAAGCACCGAGGCAGATACGACCGTTATAAAACGCTCTATAGGTGCACCAGCAAGAGCGTTACGCAGTGAATTTACGGAAAAGATTTTAGAAATTGAACGCACTACACCTACGTATGAGGCTTTAAAAGATTATATTAGCGGGAAAGCAAATAAACGTTTTATATATGAGGGCGAAAAAGAAGAAGGTATTGGCTGGGCTGGACAAGTTACAGGACTGATCCATGATATTCCAACTGTCGAGGAGCTGATCACTCGAATGGTTGCAGAAGCAGAGAGTATCCGGGTAAAATGGGTATAACGACATACGAACAAATCATTTACATCAGTGTACTAATGAGATTGTGAAAACCAAGCCATCTCGTATTGTAATCGCCTTTGGAGAGCCATACTAATTGGCAGTAGCTTCGGCGAAACTAGGCTCGGAGAATAAGGAAGACACAAAAGCGAAAGTCAAAAGATATAAGTTGTGTCACTGTAGAGATGTCTACATTTTTTTAAGAAATGTATATGTTTTTTGTATCGGGTCAATAACATAAAGGTGGTTATGTCCAATGGAATACTCTTATCCGTTTTCGACGGATTGGTCAACGGAGGAAATTGTTGATGTTGTCCAATTTTTTGAAGGAATTGAACAAGCTTATGAAAAAGGCATTAAGCGTGAAGTGATGATGGCGAAATATCGTCGTTTTAAAGAAATTGTTCCTTCACAGGCCGAGGAAAAAACAATTTTCCGTGAGTTTGAAGAAGCGAGTGGCTATGTCAGTTATCCTGTTGTGAAACAAACAAAAGACGCAACAGATGGCACAATTATTAAAGTTGCCCCGAAGCAACGTAGATAAATAGAACTGGTTAAAAACTTAAAAAGCGCGAGAAATCAAGTTTAAAAACATTGATTTTTTGCGCTTTTTTGATGTGGATGTTTTAAAATTTGCTTTAAAAAGAGGGTGATTTCCGTTTCAGGCTACTCATCATAGTTTATCGGAACAAAATCAGTTCTTGTTTTATCTGATACCTTTACACTATCTCAGTGTTAAAAATAAGTGCTCTTCATATACTACATAATCAAAATTAAACTTTTTCGAATATCTTGAAAAACAGAGAAAAAATAATATTCCCTTCTCTCAACTCAAACCCATAAAAGTATTCCTCAAACAAAATTTCATTTGCTAGGGATAATAACGTAAATTTTCCACAATATATAAAATATAAGGGTTTTTCATTGAACATTGTTTTTAGTTATTTTGCCACAACTTTATTTTCCAACAATGATGTTATAAATAGGGAGTAAACGGTTAAAGGTATCTTCTGTTAATTGATGAAGTTCACTAGCTGACAGCTTGACCGCTTGATCTTTTGGAATATGTCGACCTATTAAAAACTCACCTTTTTTTACATCGCGTAAACGAATAAGTAATTTATCTAGCTTGTCTTCCTTTGCATCTTGCATGGAGGTTGCTGCTGGAGACATATGATCCCCAGAGACAATGAGGTCATCAGGAAGTTGCTGTAGCATTGCTCTGTTGGCGATTAAACGTTCTGCCATCACATTTTTTTGTGGAGCTTCATAAATAATAGCTAAGACGATGAATAAATGTGTGCTCCAAAGACCAATCTGAAAGTGAGGTAATGATTTATAACCTCTTTTGTACGGAGCGAAGGCAACCCAGCTGTCATTCGGAGGATTTACGGTTCTACGTGCATGCTTTGCAACATGAGGATAAAATTCTTCTCCAAGATGACTCGAAAAGAAGGAAGAAAAATCCTCTCCAAGAGTTTGGAATTTTGGTCGTACACATTCATTTAAGGCATCCATTCTCTGTTCTAATCCGTCTATTTTAAAAACATTGAAGTCTTTATTCGTCCATTTTATTTTCGTCATTTTTTATTTACTCCTTTCGATTTATAAGGTTTATTTTATTACGAAAATGGGAAAAAATCTTATAACAAGAACTTTCTCGAAGATGATAAGTTATTGTGAAAAAATAAAAAAAGGAAGTGATTTTTATGAAACCTATCGTAAAAATTATACGTAAAGTCGACATTGAAAAGCAATATGAACACATTTTACAATTAGAATTAGATTATGAATTAGCCTCACTCTTTTCGGCAATGAATGAAAAAAATGAGTTTGAAATTGAAAAAAGTAAAAAACGTCTGGCTGAAATTCAGCTTGAACTTGAGAGCTTGCACGTCTATGCGTAGTCAAAATTTCATACCGATTTGAAAAATCACTTGCTGAATATTCCGACAGCAGGTGATTTTTATTGCTATAAAGGGTAAAATAGACAGTATATCATAATAGGAAGTATTAATTTCAAGGAAGTACTAGGTGCTACGTATTAACAAAACGTCATGAGAAATCAAGCCTTAAGTAGTGAGAAAGTTAAAAAATGAGTGAGGCCTTTTCTTATAATCGAAGGGTGGGTTTTTATGGATTTACAACAAATTGATCAGTTTGCGAAAAGTATTATAGTTGAAGCGGGGAGACGTATTCGGGAGGCCTTTTCGTACAATCTAGTTATTGAGACAAAATCAAATGCCAATGACCTTGTTACAAATATTGACCGTGAAACAGAATTATTTTTTATCGAAAAAATACGAAGTTTCGATCCAACCCACAAAATTTTAGGGGAAGAGGGAATGGGCGAGAAAGTGGAGTCGTTAGAAGGTGTCGTATGGATTATTGATCCGATCGATGGCACGATGAATTTTGTGAAACAACATCGTCATTTTATGATTTCTATCGGTATTTTTGTTAATGGGGTAGGCAAGCTAGGTTACATATTCGATGTCATGCGTGAAGATTTATTTTATGCTATTGCAGGTCAAGGGGCATGGTACAATGACTCTCCATTACGTAAGTTGCAGTCAGTCAAAATGGAGGAATCGGTCATTGGTATAAACGCTCATTGGGTAGCACCCAATCGACATATTCACCATGAAAAAGTCATTGAAATGGTTCGGAAAGTACGTGGTACGCGGTCATATGGTTCAGCGGCAATGGAAATAGCGTTTGTTGTTAGTGGTAAACTAGATGCTTATGTATCGATGCGACTATCACCATGGGATATTGCTGGGGGGACTATTATCGCTAAGGAAGTTGGTGCCATCACCACTAATTTACATGGAGAGGGCTTTGACTTTTTGCATCAGGATACTTTTATCATTGCCAATCCTTCTATACACAAAGAGCTATTAGAAAATTATATTGTGCCTTATGAATAAAAAAGGAGCCGTCTATTTTTTAGACAGGCTCCTTCTTACTTAAGCAATCAACTCATATTATAGTAAACCTTGTTCACGTAGTTTACGTTTCATTTTAAAGGCTGTCATGAAGATGACACAAGTAGCCACAATGCCTGCTATTATACCTAATACACTGCTAATTGCTACTGAATACCCGATAGAACACATTGCTAAAACAGCAGCTAATGCGTAAATGGCCATTACAAATTTTGCACGATTCATAGCCGAGCCTCCTATATTAAAAATTGTAAATCAAATATATTTTTTAGAATGAGGAAAATTCTAATAAGGACATTTCTATCCTTCTTGTGCTATAATATCACAGTTAAACATTCGAAAAAAGAATATGGAGTGGAATAATGACAAACTTACGTCAAGATCTTCGCAATATCGCAATTATCGCACACGTTGACCATGGTAAAACTACTTTAGTCGACCAATTATTAAAACAATCAGGTACATTCCGTTCAAACGAACGTGTTGAAGAACGTGCAATGGACTCTAACGATATTGAACGCGAACGTGGTATTACGATTTTAGCTAAAAATACAGCAGTAAACTATGAAGGAACTCGTATCAACATCCTTGATACGCCTGGACACGCTGACTTCGGTGGTGAGGTAGAACGTATTTTAAAAATGGTAGATGGCGTTGTACTAGTTGTCGATGCGTATGAGGGTTGTATGCCACAAACACGTTTTGTGTTGAAAAAAGCATTAGAACAACGTTTAACACCAATCGTTGTTGTTAATAAAGTGGACAAAGATTCAGCTCGTCCACTAGAAGTAGTAGATGAAGTACTTGAATTATTCATTGAACTAGGTGCAGATGAAGATCAATTAGACTTCCCTGTTGTCTATGCTTCAGGTGTAAATGGTACAGCTTCTTTAGACGCTGATCCATCTAAGCAAGAAGCGGATATGAAATGTCTATTTGAGAAAATTATCGAAGCTATACCGGCACCAATTGATAACTCAGAAGAGCCATTACAATTCCAAGTAGCTTTACTTGACTATAATGACTTCGTTGGACGTATCGGTATTGGTCGCGTATTCCGCGGAACAATTTCTGTAGGTCAACAAGTATCTCTTATGAAGTTAGACGGAACAGTGAAAAACTTCCGTGTAACGAAAATCTTTGGTTTCTTCGGCTTAAAACGTGAAGAAGTTGAGACAGCAAAAGCTGGTGACTTAATCGCCGTTTCAGGTATGGAAGACATCAACGTTGGTGAAACAGTTTGCCCTATTGAGCACCCAGAAGCGCTAACGCCATTACGTATTGATGAACCAACATTACAAATGACTTTCTTAGTAAATAACTCACCATTCGCAGGTCGTGAAGGTAAATGGGTAACAGCACGTAAAGTAGAAGAGCGTTTACGTTCTCAACTACAAACGGACGTTTCTTTACGCGTTGAAGATACAGCTTCACCAGATGCTTGGACTGTTTCTGGACGCGGTGAGCTTCACCTATCTATCCTTATTGAAAATATGCGCCGTGAAGGATTTGAGTTACAAGTATCAAAACCACAAGTAATCATTCGTGAAGTTGATGGCGTGAAATGTGAACCATTTGAACGTGTACAAATCGATGTTCCAGAAGAAAATGTTGGTTCAATTATCGAATCAATCGGTACTCGTAAAGGTGAAATGTTAGATATGGTGAACAACGGCAATGGCCAAGTTCGTTTAACATTCTTAGTTCCTGCACGTGGTTTAATCGGTTATACAACTGAATTCATGTCAATGACTAAAGGCTTTGGTATTATCAACCATACTTTCGATTGCTACCAACCATATATTCCAGGTCGTATTGGTGGTCGTCACCAAGGTGTACTTGTATCAATGGAAACTGGTAAATCAACAACTTATGGTATGATGCAAGTAGAGGACCGTGGTACACTATTTGTAGAACCAGGTACTGAAATTTATGAAGGTATGATTGTTGGTGAAAATACACGTGATAATGATATCACTGTAAACA
>Ga0209676_1001939_pt1 | contig 16680 bp, 17 predicted proteins | sample AraplaCvi_mLB_r2_FD_184282 | JGI IMG/M metagenome (GOLD analysis project Ga0209676, IMG submission 184282) | Arabidopsis root microbial communities from North Carolina, USA - plate scrape MF_Cvi_mLB_r2 (SPAdes) (version 2) | ecosystem: Host-associated > Plants > Roots > Endosphere | place: USA...
TGCGGCCTCGACCGAGACGGTGATCTGGCTCGGAATGCGGCTTTGAGTTCGCTTCGATGAGTTCTTCATCCGGGCGATAAACTGCACCCCGCACGTCGAAAGCTCGGCGTGCTCGGGATTGGCGTCTCGAAGCATCTCTGCGTTATCACCGGAGGCCATTCATGGCTGCTTCTACTCGCTCGCGTACGCCACCCGCATCACCCCGCTTCGACGCTGCCGAAGCCCTCGCTCTTCAAGCCTGCGACGACACCGACAGTCTTCGCGAAGTGCTCTGCGCCTATACATGCCTTGAAAAGCTCATCGCGCCGCTGGAGGTGGGCGATACAGAACAACTCGGTCCCACGCGCACCGAGCTCGGCTCTTTGGTGCGTCTGGTCAATGAGGAAATGAGCCGTCGCATCGAAGCTGCCGGCAGCGCGACCCGCGCAATGCGTGCGGCGTTGGCGAGGCCGGAGGCAGGCTGAGCGCAAGGGCACTCTGGAGGGAGTCTCTGTAGACTCCGGCTCCCCTCAACCGTCAAGAGCACTCCATGGAGAAACGCGAACTGCATCGGGGCCGCCTGATCGACCACGTCGGGCTGGTCGTTCGGGATCTGGCTGCGAGCAAGGCCTTCTATTCAGCCGTCTTCGAGGCGCTGGAGATTCCCATGGGCGGCTCGGACGAGCGCAACTTCTGGGCGGACGAACTGTTCGTCTCGACGCGCGACAGCGAGGAAGTGCAGGGCGAACTCACCGGACGCCATCACCTGGCGTTCCAGGCGAAGGACCGGGCCATGGTGGATGCCTTCCACAAGGCCGCGCTCGCGCATGGCGGGCGGGACAACGGCGCGCCGGGCGAGCGCTCATACCACCCCGGCTACTACGCGGCGTTCGTGCTGGACCCGGACGGCAACAACATCGAAGCCGTGTTCCACGGCGAGGCCGAGCGCAGCGCGGCTTCGGTGCGGATCAGACGCTGACCGGATTCGTTGGCGACGGCGGCAGCAGCAGCCTCTCAGCCCGCGACTTCCTTTTGCATGAACACGCTCAGCGGATCGTCCGGGTACATCCCGAACGGTCCGCGCCGCGCATAGCCCGCGCGCGCATAGAACGACAGCGCCTCCGGCTGGCTCACGCCCGTTTCGAGCCTGAACATCGCGCAGCCGCGCGCCTTCGCTTCGCCCTCGAGGAAACCCAGCACTTTCGCCGCGACGCCTTGCCCCCGGTTTTCGGGCCGCACGTACATGCGCTTGAGCTCGCCGAACTCCGGCTCCATCACGATCGCGCCGCAACCAACTGCCGCGCCTTCGCCGTCGCGTGCCACCGCGAACAGCACGTTCGCGGCGGACAGCGCCGCGATGTCGATGCCGTAGTGGCACTCGGGCGGATACAGCGGCTTCTGGTAGGCATCGAGGTCGTCGATGAGCTGGATGACGTCGGCTGCGCGGGGCTTTCGAGGGAGATTCGCATCGGGTGATGGTATCGAGCCGACAGGGCGGTGGATGGAGGGGCGGGTCGAAAGAAAACCCGCCGCAGCGGGTTGGGTGAACGCGGTCAGCGGCCGGCGCGCAGGGCTTTCAGCCGGCGCTCGGCTTCGCCGGGAGGGATCTTTCCCTCTGCCTCGAGTTTCCTGAGCCGTCGCTCGTCTGCTCGATCCAGTGCGTCTTTCAGAAGCGCCATCTTGCGGTCCCTACAGGGCTGGCACTCATAGTAGGTTTCCGGGCCAGCAGCGGGCTTGAGCCTCGCGTCGAGTTCGAAGGTGTTGATGCGCCCCGTCGGCTCGATGCCGATGGCAATCACTTTGCCGTTCTTGAGGGTGACGCGCGCACCGCCAAGGCACCCTGTTCGCTCGGCGCGCTCATCGAAATAGGATTTCTCCGAGACTTTGCGCATGTGCCGCAGCGCATGGCGAACATCTTCCTCGGTCAGGACAACGTCGTCGCAGTCGAGGAAGTCCTTGTTTTCCCATGCGGATCGTATCGAGGGCTCGGTGATTTCGATCTTCACCACATCGGCAAGCGGATATCGCCTGTCGGCGGCATGAACCGGAAATGCCGTTGCTGCCGTCACAAGTGCCGCGACGCCAAGAACAAGAATGCTGGCTTTGCTCATGGTGTTGGCGCCTTCAAATTCCAATTCGCACCTTGCGCCTCTGTCGGATTCTTCCAGCTGACGTCGGAATGTGGAAAGACTTCGCCCGGTGCAATCTGCATTGAACTCTCCAGCACGCTGACGAGCCACGCGAGCGATTGATTCTGCGCTGCGGACGGCGCGGGAAAGATGCCGAATTCTGCACGCAGCTTTTCGGGAGACCGCTTGGCGCGGACATCAGGGTCTTTGAAGCCCGGTGGCAACCTTGCCCTGCCGACCATCTCGATTCCGATGGCTTCCATATTGCCTGGATAGCGCTCATGGGGCGCCTTGCGCATTTCAATGCGATGAATAGCCGTTGCTCCGGCTCTTGCGGGAAAGTCGCGCGGAGAGCACTTGCCTGTTATCAGGCACCTCGCCTTCAACGGCCCCACATGATTCGTCCTCTGATAAATCGCAGCCGTCTGATAGATCGTCCCATCCTTGTCGATGAGAAAGTGCGCTCCATTCGCCTTGGGGTTCCTGTAGCTATTCAGCGATGAGTCCAGCGTATCGGCGTCGGTCTGGTGCACGACGATGCCGGTGATGGCGCCGGCGCGTTTGCCTCGTTCGATCTGTGGACTGCGCGCACGCCGGACGCGCGCGTGACTGACCATTCCGTGGTTGTCGATCTCGACAAGCATGGGTTTTCCTCCCTGAAGAATTTGTTGGTTATCGACTCTCTAGCGAGGCCGGGTCTCGCGCGTCGAATGAGCACGAGGCCTCGACCTCGCGGCGCATGCTAAATGCTTAAAAAGTGAACTGGGTGATGACTTTGTCAACCAGTTGTGGTCAGCCGTCGGGCGCGGCCGAATCGCCCGTGCCCGACGAGCTGCTGCACCGCGTGGTGGATGCGCTGAAGAAGGTCGGTGCCGAAGTCGGCAAGACGGTGCCGCAGGTCGCGCTCAACTGGCTGCTGCAGCGCCCGACGGTGTCGAGCGTGGTGATCGGCGCGCGGGACGAGGCCCAGCTGCGCCGGAACCTCGGCGCAGTGGGCTGGAACCTCACGCCCGCGCAGGTCGCCGAGCTCGATACGGCCAGCGCGACGACGCGGGCCTATCCCTACTGGCACCAGCAGGGCTTTCTCGAGCGAAATCCCAATCCGGTCTAGCAGGGAAGGGGCAAGACGGACCGGCTGCTTCGTTCCCTCGCCGGTCCTTCATCCGTTCAAGCCCGGCTTGAGGCCACGGGCTCGGGCGCGCCGGCCTTCGACGGGGCAGTCGCCGCAGGCATCGTGCCGTCAGCGGGGCCGGCTTCCAGCGAGCACCAGGCTGCCGAGGGCTTGCCTGCCTCCAGCGAGCACCATGCAGCCGCGGGCTTGGCCGCTTCCAGCGAGCACCATGCGGCGGAAGGCTTGCCGGCTTCCAGCGAGCACCATGCCGCCGCAGGCTTGGCCGCTTCCAGCGAGCACCATGCGGCGGAAGGCTTGGCTGCTTCCAGGGAGCACCAAGCTGCCGTGGGTTTGACCGCTTCCGCCGAGCACCATGCGGCCGACGGCTTGCCGGCCTCGAGCGAGCACCAGGCGGCCGCAGGCTTGGCTGCCTCCAGCGAGCACCACGCGGCTGCATCGCCGGTCGCTTCGCGGCGGGGCACGGATGCCGGCTCGCCGAATTCCTCTGCCGACAGGCGCTGCATTTCCTCGAACGCCGCCTGCAGCGCCTTGGCGTCGTCCTCGCCGCGCAGGCCGAGATACGGGAAGTGGTGCAGGAAGTAGCCGAAGGTGGCTTCGCAATCCGCCGCGTACTTGCGGGTGTCGAGGATGTGCATGTGCCAGAAGCGGTCTACGTCCTGTTCGGGGGCGAGCGTCAGCTCGGGGTGCCTGGCGTGCAGCATCAGGTAGCGCTTGTAGGCCACCTCCATCTGGTTCGCGTAGCCGGGCGACCAGCCGTAGCCGTCTTCCTTGCGGCAGGCCTTGAACTTGATCATCGTGAGGTCGAGCGCCTCGATGGCGGCGATCGTCTGTTCCAGTGTCTTGCGCTGGGTGGGGTGAGTCATGAAAGCTCCTGTGAGGTGGTGGGTAGGTCCGGGCGAGCGTGCCCGGTGACGATTGCGCCGACGGTCGGGCCGTCAGGCCACCACCGATGGAGCAAACTGGTTGCGCAGGTGACGCGCCATGAAATCGCGAGCCTCGTCCGCCGGCACGGGCTTGCACAGCCAGTAGCCCTGGGCCTCGTCGCATCCGTGGCTGCGCAGGTACTCGAGCTGGGCGGCGGTCTCGATGCCCTCGGCCACGACCTTCATCCGCAGGCCGTGGGAGAGGGTGATGATCCCGTCGATGAGCGCGCGTGCGTCCGCATCCTGCGAAAGGTCGTTGATGAACGAGCGGTCGATCTTGACCGTGGAGAGCGGAAAGTGCTTCAGGTACGAGAGCGAGGAATAGCCCGTGCCGAAATCGTCGATGGCAAGGCCCACGCCCATGTCGCGGATCGTGCGCAGCAACTCCGCCGCATGCTCGGGGTTCGCCATCACCGCGCCTTCGGTGATCTCCAGCTCCAGCAGCGACGGATCGAGCCCCGACGACTCCAGCACGGCCTTGATGTCGGCGATGAGCGTGCGGCTCTCGAACTGGCGCGGCGACAGGTTCACGCTGGTCACCACCGCCGGCAGGCCGAACTTCTGCCACGCGAGCGCATCGGCGCAGGCCTGTTCCAGCGCCCACTTGCCCATGGAAAGGATCAGGCCCAGCTCCTCGGCAATGGGGATGAACTGGACCGGCGGGATCATGCCCAGGCCCGGATGGTGCCAGCGCATCAGCGCCTCGACGCCGACGATGCGCTGGGTGTGCAGGTTCAGCTTCGGCTGGTAGTGCATTTCCAGCTCGCCGCGCTCCAGCGCATGGCGCAGCGCGCTCTCCAGCATCAGCTGCTCGGTGCTCTGCGCGTTCATCTTGGCCGCGTAGAAGCGGTAGGTGTTGCGGCCCTTCTTCTTGGCCTGGTACATGGCGGTGTCGGCGTTCTTCAGCAGCGTCTCGGCATCGCCTCCGTTCTCCGGATAGATGCTCACGCCCACGCTGGCGCTGACGTGCAGCTCGCGCGTGTTGATGAGGAAGGGCTCGGCGCAGGTGGCCAGCACCTTCTCGGCCAGCTCCGCCGCGTCGTTGGCGCTGCACAGGTTCTCCAGCAGCAGCACGAACTCGTCGCCACCGAAACGCGCCACGACTTCGGAATCGCGCAGCAGGGCCGCGAGGCGCTCGCCGCAGATCCTGATCATTTCGTCGCCCGCGCCGTGGCCCAGCGTGTCGTTGATGTGCTTGAAGCGATCCAGGTCGACGAACAGCACCGCGAACTGCTTCTGGCTGCGGTTGCTGCGCTTGATGGCGCGGTCGAGCTCGCTTTGCAGCGCGGAGCGGTTGAGCAGCCCGGTCAGCTCGTCGTGGCTGGCCATGAAGCGAAGGCTGCGCTCGGCCTGCTTGCGCTGCCGGTACTGGGCGATCTGCAGCGCGATCACGCGCAGCGACTCCAGCGTCTCGGCGTCGGCGGCGTAGGGGCTGGAGCCGAAAAGCTCCAGCGCCGTGGTCGCGTCGGTGGCGACCATCGGCACGATCAGGCCCACGCCAAGGCCGGCTTCGCGGGCCATGGTGTCGCGGGCGAAATGGCTGGGCGCGGTCTGCGTGTCGATCCGCACGACGCTGCCGATTCCCCAGGCGCGGCCCAGCGAGCCTTCGCCGGGCCGGTAGACGAGCGACTGGCTGGCTTCGACGAACTGCCGCACCGCCGGATCGTTGTCGGCATGCCAGGCGACGGTGCAGCGGGCCAGGCCGTCGTCGCCCACGCTCCACAGCGCGCCGCAGTCCCAGCGCAGGTCGGTGCATATCGCCTCCAGCGCCAGCCCCATCACCGTCTCGGCCCTGCCGTCGCCGGCCAGCAGCCGGGCGATCTTGTATTCGAGCTTCTGGCGCAGCGCGTCCTTGCGCGGCCGCGTGGCGTCGCGCACGGTGCCGCGCACCACCATCCTGCCGTCTTCCTCGGCCGATTGCGCGATGACGTGAAGCCAGCGCTCCGTGCCGTCGTGCAGGCACAGGCGGTGCTCGAACTCGTTGCGCTCCGACGATTGCGAGGCCAGCGTGATCTGCCGGTGCACCGTGGCGCGCTCGGGCGCGGGAACACGCGAGAGCAGGGCGGCCAGGTCCGGCTGGACGGGGTCGGTGTCGAAGCCCAGGATGCGCCGGGCCTCCTCCGAGCATTCGAGGGCGCCCGTCTCGGGGTGGAGGGTCCAGCTGCCCAGGCTGGCCATCTGCTGGGCGTCTTTCCACTGGCGTTCGCTGGCGCGCAGGTGGCTGGTCATTTCCAGGGCCAGCACCTGGGCCCGGCTGCGCGAGGTGGTCAGCGAGAAGACGATGCCGGCCAGCAGCATGCTGGCGGCGAATCCGCCGAAGACGATGAACCACGGGATGGCCTTGTCGAGCGGGCCGAAGACCTGGCTCTCGTCCTGGCTGACCTCCACGAGCCAGGAGTGGCCGCCCAGCTCGAAGCCCAGCATGCGCTGGAGGCTGTGCGCGGGCGCGGCCAGGGGCTTCGCTAGGCCGGCGGTGTCGAACAGCAGCTGCTGCTCGCTGTACGCGGTGGGCGCGACGAACCGGGTTTCGATGCGCGTGCCGATCGCCCCCTTGCCCGGCCCGGCATCGACCAGGCGAAGGCGCAGCGTCTTCGCGGCGTCGGGGCTGACCATGTCGCGCAGCATTCCCGCAATGCTGAAGCCCGCGCCGACCGAACCCATGTAGGCACTGCGCCGCTGCTCGAGCGTGTCGAGCGGCTGGCCCGGCTGGTAGACCGGCAGCCGCATCGCCAGCCCGATGTCGGACTCGCGGCCCGGAATGCGGACCTTGCGGCCGGAGGTGACCAGCCCGCCGGTGTCGCGTCCCTGCTCGAGCGCGTCGCCCCGGTCGGGCATCGCGCCCAGGTCATTGCCGAGCAGCCTCTCGTTGCCGGCCTGCGGCTCGATGTAGATGAGCGGGTAGTAGATGTCCCGCTTGCCGGGCGGCTTGATGGCGAAGCCCGAGGCCACGCCGGCATCGCCGCGTACCTTTTCCTCGAAGGCCGCCCTGTCCTTGGCCGCGATGCTGGGCGCGTAGTTGACTGCCTGGAAGCCGGGGTAGGCGGTTTCCAGGTTCAGGCCCGCGACGTAGTCCCTGAAGTCGTTGCGCGTCACGCCCCCGGGGGTGTTGAAGCGCGCGCGCAGGCCGGTCAGCACGGCGATGTAGTCGTCGAAGCGGGCTTCCACCTTGCGCGCCAGGTCGAAGGCGGTGGCGTCGAAGCGGGCCTGGGCGCTGCGCCCGATCTCCTGGTGGGCGGACACGGCAAGGGCGATCGACAGCCCCGCGCCGGCCATGAGAATGGCCAGCGGCAAGCGAATCCTGACCCAAACAGACAATGACATTGGATTTGATCCCGCCGCGGGCAAGGGCCGGTAGCTCCTGGTGCTGCGGTGCGGCACGGCTGAGAACGCGGCAGTTGCTTCCTTGGCGCAATATATATGGCTGGCGCGAGGCCGTCACGCAAATTGTTACAAGGATGACAGAGATTGACGGAGGGAATCGGCTTCTATTTCGAATAGTTAAGCATCAAGCCGCACGCGGGGTACCCTGCATCCAGAGGGTGAATGCCCCGGAAAGGGGCATCGTGTGACCGGCCCTCCGACCCCGGGGCATGTCCGGTATAGACAGGACCGGGCAGGGTGCTATTCCGGCGTCAGCCCCAGCACCCAGCGCTTGAAATCCTCCAGCGCGCCCGAGGCCGGCCGGCCTTCTGGGTAGGCGAAGTAGTAGCCCTGGCGCACGTCCAGGTGCCGGTTGACCGGGATCACCAGCTCGCCGGTGCGCAGTTCGTGCTCGATCAGGATGCGCGGGGCCAGCCCCACGCCCATGCCGGCGGCCGTGGCCGCCACCACCATCGTGAACAGTTCGTAACGCGGCCCGCGCGAGGCGTGCACCGTGTATTCCCAGCCCTGCTGGGCATACCAGTCGCGCCACGCATGGGCGCGCGTGCTCAGGTGCACGTGGCGGCAGCGCTCGAAGCCCGCTTCGTCCCAGGGGCCGTGCGCGTCGCGGAAGGCCGGGTTGCAGATGGGCACCATCTCGCCCTCGGAAAAGATCAGCCCGCCGCGCGTGTTCGGCCAGAACTGGTCGCCGAAGTAGATGGCCGCGTCGTAGGCGTTCTCCTGGAATGAAAAAGGCTGCGAGCGCGCCGAGAGGTTCACGGTGATGTTCGGATGCAGCCGGCTGAATTCCGGCAGCCGCGGTATGAGCCACTGCGTGGCGAAGGTGGGCACCACCGCGAGTTCCAGCACGAAGCCCATCTCATGGCCGGCGCTGATCTCCAGCGTGTCGCGGCGGATCTGGTCGAGGTGGCGGCGGATGCGCGCCGCATATTCGCGGCCAACATCGGTGAGCGTGAGCCGGCGCCGCACCCTTGAGAACAGCGGCACGCCCAGCCGCTGCTCAAGCATCGCCACCTGCCGGCCGACGGCGCTTTGCGTGAGCGCCAGTTCGCTCGCCGCACGGGTGAAACTGCCCAGCCGCGCCGAGGCCTCGAAGGCCTGCAGCGCGCCCAGGTTGGGAATGTCTTTTCTCATCGGCGCTATTCTGCGTGCGTGCGGTCGAGCAAAAAAGAAAGGCAAGTCATGCGCCGTGTGGTGATCGTCGGCGGCGGGGCCATCGGCTCCGCCATCGCCTACTTCCTGACCCGCGATCCGGAAGGCGAGCGCTTCGAGGTCACGGTGATCGAGCGCGACTTTTCGTACAGACAGGCCTCGTCGGCGCTGTCGGCGAGTTCGATCCGCCAGCAGTTCTCCACCGCCATCAACATCCGGATGTCGCTCTACGGCATCGACTTCTTCCGCAATCTCGGCCAGACCCTGCGCGTGGGCGACGAGGTGCCCGACATCGGCCTCGTCGAGCCGGGCTACCTGTACCTGGCCTCGCAGGCCGGCGCGGACGTGCTGCGCGAGAACCACGCGATGCAGAAAGCGCACGCGGTGGACGTGGCGCTGCTGGCGCCCGACGAGCTGACGGCGCGCTTTCCATGGATATCGACGGAAGGCGTCGAGCTGGCTTCGCTGGGCCTTTCGGGCGAGGGCTGGTACGACGGCTACAGCCTGCTGCAGGCCTTCCGCAGGAAGGCGGTGTCGCAAGGCGTGCGCTACGTGCAGGCGCATGCGACGGGGCTGCGCCGCAACGGACGCACCGTGACCGGCGTGCAGCTCGACAGTGGCGAGACGCTGGAGGCCGACGTCGTCGTCAACGCCGCGGGCGCCTGGGCCGCGACGGTGGCGCGGTGGGCCGGCATCGAACTGCCGGTGCGCGGCCGGCGCCGCAGCGTGTTCAGCTTCTCATGCCCCGAGACGCTGCCCGGATGCCCGCTGGTGATCGACACCTCCGGCATCTGGCTGCGGCCCGAGGGACGCCAGTTCATCTGCGGCTTCGCACCACCGGAAGACCAGGACCACGACGACGCGCCGCTCGAAGTCGAGTACGAAGCCTTCGACAGCCTCATCTGGCCCGCGCTGGCCGAGCGCGTGCCTGCCTTCGAAGCCATCCGCATGACCGGCGCCTGGGCCGGCTACTACGAGATGAACCTGTTCGACCACAACGCGATCCTCGGCCTGCATCCCGACTGCGACAACCTCTACTTCGCCAACGGCTTCTCGGGCCATGGCCTGCAGCAGTGCCCGGCGGCGGGGCGGGGCATCGCGGAGCTGATCCGCTTCGGCGAATACCACAGCCTCGACCTGTCGCCGGTGTCCTTTGCGCGGATTCTCGAGAACAGGCCGCTGCTCGAGAAGAACGTGATCTAGGGCGTGCATGGCGCTCTCGTAACCCGCGTTCCATTCAGTTTCCTTTCCGTCCCGACCGCGAGCAGGTTACTGCCCGCATGCTGCAGCTCGATAAAGACCCAGCCGGCCGCACAGGCTGTGCCGCCAAATCGGCCAGCGATCAGGTTCGCGGTGTTAACGAGTGGGCGGCACGGGCGTACCATGCCCGCCAGAGAGGTGCCCCGCATGACCGAACGAACACTGATCGACACCGCTCGCGCGCTCGTCGCGGACGACAAGGGCCTGCTCGCGATGGACGAGAGCAACGCCACCTGCAACAAGCGCTTCGCCGCGCTCGGCATACCGCAGACAGAAGCCGCGAGGCGCGACTGGCGCGAGCTGATCGTCACCGCGCCGGGGCTGGCCGACAGCATCTCGGGCGCGATCCTGTTCGACGAGACGATCCGGCAGAAGACCAACGCAGGCCAGCCCTTCGCGAAGGCGCTGGCCGAGGTCGGCATCATTCCCGGCATCAAGGTCGACACGGGCGCCAAGCCGCTGGCCGGCCATCCTGGCGAGACCGTCACCGAAGGACTCGACGGCCTGCGCGAGCGCCTTGCCGAATACGCCACGATGGGCGCGCGCTTCGCCAAGTGGCGCGGCGTGATCGCCATCGGCGACGGCCTGCCGAGCCGCGCCTGCATCCGCGTCAACGCGCATGCACTGGCGCGCTACGCCGCCCTGTGCCAGGAGGCCGGGCTGGTGCCCATCGTCGAGCTCGAGGTGCTGATGGACGGCGATCATTCACTCGCCAGGTGTGCCGAGGTCACGGAGGAAGTGCTTCACCGCACCTTCGTCGAGTTGCGCGCGCAGGGCGTGCTGCTCGAAGGCATGCTGCTGAAGCCCAACATGGTGCTGCCGGGGCTGAAGGCCGCCGTGCAGGATTCCGTGGAGGCGGTGGCCGAGGCGACCGTGCAGTGCCTGCTGCGTACCGTGCCGGCCGTGGTGCCCGGCGTGGCCTTTCTCTCGGGCGGCCAGCCGGCACAGCTGGCGTCGGCGCGGCTCAATGAAATGAATCGCCGCTACACGTCGCGCCTGCCATGGGCGCTGACCTTTTCGTTCTCCCGTGCGGTGCAGCAGCCCGCGCTCGATGCGTGGAAGGGCGACGCGGCCAACGTGGCGGCTGCCCAGCAGGCGCTGGTGGAGCGCACCAGCGCCAACCGGGCCGCGCGACGCGGCGAATACAAGGAATAGCCCGGCGCCGGCTCAGCCCGACTTGGCCGCCTTCACCAGCGAAGGCGTGGCCTTGTAGCTTTCGGGGAAGAGCTTCTTCAGGTCGTCGATCTTCGGCATGTCGTTGATCGCGATGTAGGGCTGGCTCGGGTGCAGCGTCAGGTAGTCCTGGTGGTAGTCCTCGGCCGCGTAGAAGGGCTTCGACAGCTCGACCGTGGTGGCCAGCGGCTTGCCGAAGGTCTTCGCCTGGTTGAGCTGCGCGATGTAGGCAGTGGCGATTCGCGCCTGCTCGGCGTTCTCGGCGAACACGGTGGAGCGGTATTGCGTGCCCGTGTCAGGGCCCTGGCGGTTGAGCTCGGTGGGGTCGTGCGCCACCGAGAAGTAGATCTGCAGCAGCTTGCCGTAGCTGACCTGCTGCGGGTCGTAGGTGATGCGCACCGATTCGGCATGGCCGGTGCGGCCCGAGCCGACGTCGTCGTAGCGCGCTGTCTTCGCCTCGCCGCCGGCATAGCCCGAGACGGCGTTGCTCACACCCTTGACGCGCTGGAACACGCCTTGCACGCCCCAGAAGCAGCCGCCGGCGAACACGGCGGTTTCGGTCTTCGCGCCCGGTTGCACCGCCAGGTCGGCGGTGGGGGCGGGCACGCGGCGTGCGGTTTCGGCGAACGACGGCACCGCGTGCCAGACCAGGGCGGCGGCAGCCAGCGTGCCTGCGGTGAGTGCGAGGGATTTCATTGGGAATTCCTTGGGGAGCGGAGTTGCTGTGACCAGCGGATCGGCCGACGCGACATTGACGCCGAATCCTTCGGACGTCAATGGCGCCTGCGAGGTGCCTTGGGGGCTTACTTCTTCATCTCGTCCTTGCCCATGGCGTCCTTCTTCATCGCGTCCTTGGACATGGAGTCCTTCGCCATCGAATCCTTCTTCATGCCGTCCTTCGACATGGAATCCTTGGCCATCGAGTCCTTCTTCATTGCGTCCTTGGACATCGAGTCCTTGGCCATGCCGTCCTTCGCCATTTCGTCGGCGGCAAAGGCCGAGGCGCCGGCGAAGGCCATGCAGGTAGCGAGCAGGGTTGCGGTGAGCTTGTTCATCTGGAGTCTTCCTGAGTGAGTTGAGGTTTGGGTTTTCAATGTCGGCTCGGTCCCGTGGGAACTCCGCCTTTCGCTTTCTTCGGCAGTCGAGCGGCTGGCGGCCCCTCAGCTCCCTCCGAACCAGTTGTAGCCCTGGTCTTCCCAGTAGCCACCGGAATAGGTGTTGGTGACGAACATCGCCTTGATGTGCTTCGGGTTCTTGTAGCCAAGCTTGGTCGGCATGCGCAGCTTCATCGGAAAGCCGTACTTCGGCGGCAGCGGCTGGCCGTCGTAGCTGAGCGCCAACAGCGTCTGCGGATGCAGCGCGGTGGGCATGTCGATGCTGGTGTAGTAGTCGTCCGCGCACTTGAAGCCGACGTACTTCGCCGTCAGGTCGGCGCCGATGTGGCGCAGGAAGTCGGCGAAGCGCACGCCGCCCCACCTGCCGATGGCGCTCCAGCCCTCCACGCAGATGTGCCGCGTGATCTGGTCGTGCTGCGGCATCGCGCGCAGCTCGGCCAGCGTCCAGGCGTGCCTGTCGGCGACCATGCCGGTCACTTCCAGCTTGTAGGTGGCCTCGTCGACCTCACGCACCTCGTCTTCGCCGTAGTAGGCGTTGAAGGGGAAGGGGCGGGTGATCTCGGCCTCGGTGTAGGTGGGAGCAAGTTGCGTCGGGCTGAAGATCAGGCCCTGCACCTTGTCGTTGAAGCGCGAGATCTTCGTGAGCGCGGCTTCCACCTGCGCGTTGTCGCTGATGCTGCAACCGGTGAGCAGCGAGAGGCCGCCGAGGGTGAGCGAGCGACGCAGGAACACGCGGCGGGAGGGCTCGTCGAGCTTCTTCGAGATCAGCGTGCGGGCTTCGCGCAGCACGGCGTCGCCGTCGATGCCGCTCAGGGTGGGGGCTTTGAAGATTTTCATCGGGCTTCCGGCTTGCCGCCGCGGATCATGGTGAGGAGCGTGCGGGGCACCAGGGCCACCATCACGAGGTGCACGACGATGAAGGCGACGATCGCGGCCATGCCGAAGAAGTGGACGCGGCGGGCCGACTCGTAGCCGCCCATCAGCTCACGCAGCACCGGGAACTGCACCGACTTCCACAGCACCAGGCCCGAGAGCACGATCACGATCAGGTCGAGCATCACGAACAGGTAGGCCAGCTTCTGTACGCTGTTGTAGTGGCGCGGGTCGGCGTGCGAGAGCTTGCCCTTGAGCGCGGCCAGCGCGTCCTGCAGCACGCCGCGCGGCGTGAGCGGAAAGAACTTCGTGGCCAGCCTGCCGGTGGCGATGTTCATGAACAGGTAGAACAGCCCGTTGGCCACCAGCAGCCACATCGCCGCGAAGTGCCACTGCAGCGCGCCGCCGAGCCAGCCTCCGAGCGTGACCACGGTCGGGATGGTGAAAGGGAAAAAGGGCGCGGCGTCGTAGATGCGCCAGCCGCTGGTCACCAGGATCACCACGGCCAGGGCGTTGAGCCAGTGCGAGATGCGCATCCACAGCGGATGCACCGGACCGGCCTTGGCCGGTGCGGCGGGAGGGGCGATGGCTGTCGTGCTGTTCATGGGACGGATTGTTCGGCGCACCCCATGGCCGATTCATCACGCAAAGTTCAATTAATCGTGATAACTCCGCCGCCCGGATGGCGGGACAATGGCGCCACCATGGACACTGCCAAGCGCGTGCTGATCGTCGAGGACGACGCCCACATTGCCGAACTTCTGCGCATGCACCTGCGCGACGAGGGCTACGCCATCGAGCATGCCGCCGACGGCCATGCCGGCCTTCGCGAACTGGAGCGGGGCAACTGGGACGCGCTGGTGCTCGACCTGATGCTGCCCGGCATCGACGGCCTCGAAATCTGCCGCCGCGCCCGCGCGATGGCGCGCTACACGCCGATCATCATCATCAGCGCCCGTTCCAGCGAGGTGCACCGCATCCTCGGGCTGGAGCTGGGCGCCGACGACTACCTGGCCAAGCCCTTCTCGGTGCTGGAACTGGTGGCGCGCGTGAAGGCGCTGCTGCGGCGCACCGACGCGATGGCGCGCAACGCACGCATGGACTCAGGCAGCCTCACGCTGGGCAACCTCGACATCGAACCGCTGGCGCGCGAGGTGCGCGTGGACGGCAAGCCGGTCGAGCTCACGCCGCGCGAGTTCGACCTGCTGTACTTCTTCGCGCGCAACCCCGGCAAGGTGTTCTCTCGGCTCGACCTGCTCAACCAGGTCTGGGGCTACCAGCACGACGGCTACGAGCACACCGTCAACACGCACATCAACCGGCTGCGCACCAAGGTGGAGGCCGATCCGGCGGAGCCGAAGCGCATCCTCACGGTGTGGGGGCGCGGCTACAAGCTGTCGGCCGGCGGCAGCGGGGAGGACATGGCGTGATGGTCTGGGCCACGCTGTCGCGGCGGCTCTCCGCCGTGTTCGCGGTGCTGCTGCTGGTGTGCAGTGGCGCCTCGGTGTGGCTGCAGATGCGGTCCAGCGGCGTCCATGAGCAGGAGGTCATCCAGCGGCTGTCGCTCGGGCTCGCGGCGCATATCGCGGAGAACTCCGAGCTCATGAAGTCCGGCGGGCTCAACCAGGCGGGGGTGAAGGACCTGTTCGACAAGCTGATGGCCGTCAACCCGAGCGTGGAGGTCTACCTGCTGGGGCTGGACGGCAGCATCAAGGCGCAGGCCGCGCCGCCCGGGCAGCTGAGGCGCGATCGGGTCGGGCTGGAGCCGGTGCGCAAGCTGCTCTCGGGCGCGCCGCTGCCTATTGCGGGCGACGATCCGCGCAGCCTCACCGCGTCCAAGGTGTTCAGCGCCGCGCCGCTGCGCATGAACGGGCGAGAGGTTGGCTACGTCTACGTGGTGCTGCAGGGCCAGGACCATGACGCGCTGGTCGCCAGCGGGGCGACCGACACCGTGTTGCGCGCCACGCTGTGGTCGATGGGGCTGGTGGCGCTGCTCGGGCTGCTGGCGGGCCTTGCGGCGTTCCGCCTCATCACCCGGCCGCTGCGCGAGCTGACCGCGGCGGTGAAAAGATTCGAGACCGAGGGCATCGACTCGCTCGAGGGCGAGGCGCCCACGCTGGATCGGCTTTCGCGCGGGAACGACGAGATCGCCCAGCTGGGCCAGGCGTTCGCGCAGATGACGCGGCGCATCGCCGAGCAGTGGCGCGAACTCACGCTGCAGGACCAGCAGCGCCGCGAACTCTTCGCCAACATCTCGCACGACCTGCGCACGCCGCTCACCTCGCTGCACGGCTACCTGGAAACGCTGCTGCTGAAGGCCGGCACGCTCAGCGACGAGGAGCGGCGGCGCTACCTCGAGATCGCCCTGGGCCAGAGCCGCAAGGTGGGCCGGCTCGCGCAGGAGGTGTTCGAGCTGGCGCGGCTCGAATACGGCGTGGTCAAGCCCGAGAAAGAGAACTTCGCACTCGCCGACCTCGTGCAGGACGTGTTCCAGAAGTTCGAGCTGGCCGCGGAGGCGAGGCGCCAGCGACTGAAGCCCGACATCGCGCCGGGCCTGCCGGTAGTGTCGGCCGACCTCGGCATGATCGAGCGCGTGCTGACCAACCTGCTGGACAACGCGATCCGCCACACGCCCGAGGGCGGCGAGATCGTGGTGCAGCTGCGCGCCGAAAACGGCGGCGTGGCGGTGCAGGTGAGCGACACCGGCCCCGGCATTCCAGGCGAACTGCAGAAGGCGTTGTTCATGCGCCCGGTGTTCATGAGCGGCTCGCGCACCGACAGCGCGAGCAGCGGCGGACTCGGGCTCGTGATCGTCAAGCGCATCCTGCAGCTGCACGACAGCGACATCAGGCTGGTGCAGCAGGCGGACAGAGGCGCGGTGTTCCGCTTCCAGCTGGGCGGGGCGGCGGCGAGCTGAAGGCTCTTCCCGGGGCTGGGCGCCCAAGGCGGTCGATGCTAAAAAAGCGGCGCGACCGACCCTCAGTACAAGGAGACAGCCCGCCATGCCAGCCTTCGACACCGTCCTCATCGACAAGGACCCGCAGCACCCGCGCATCGCGCGCCTGGTGCTCAACCGGCCCGACAAGCTCAACGCCATCGGCGAGACCACGCCCGCCGAGATGCGCCGCGCGGTGGAATGGGCCGAGTCCGACGACGAGGTGCACGTGATCGTGGTCGAAGGCGCGGGCCGTGCCTTCTGCGCCGGCTACGACCTCGGCGACTACGCCGAAGGCCATGGCCGCCAGGGCAACGAAGAGCAGGGCGACCACCCCTGCCGCCAGGAGAGGACCCCCTGGGACCCGATGCTCGACTACGCAGCCATGAAGCGCAACACCGACGACTTCATGGCCCTGTGGCGCAGCCGCAAGCCGACCATCGCCAAGGTGCACGGCTATGCGGTGGCCGGCGGCAGCGACATCGCGCTGTGCTGCGACCTGCTGACCATGGCCGACGATGCCCGCATCGGCTACATGCCCACGCGCGTGTGGGGCTGCCCGACCACCGCGATGTGGACCTACCGCCTCGGCGCCATGCGCGCCAAGCAGCTCATGTTCACCGGCGAC
>Ga0209676_1001940_pt1 | contig 16673 bp, 14 predicted proteins | sample AraplaCvi_mLB_r2_FD_184282 | JGI IMG/M metagenome (GOLD analysis project Ga0209676, IMG submission 184282) | Arabidopsis root microbial communities from North Carolina, USA - plate scrape MF_Cvi_mLB_r2 (SPAdes) (version 2) | ecosystem: Host-associated > Plants > Roots > Endosphere | place: USA...
TCTACGAAGGCAAGGTCGCCAAGATCATGGACTTCGGTGCGTTCGTGACGATCCTGCCGGGCAAGGACGGCCTGGTGCACGTCTCGCAGATTTCCAGCGAGCGCGTGGAGAAGGTCTCCGACAAGCTCAAGGAAGGCGACGTGGTCAAGGTGAAGGTGCTGGAAGTCGACAAGCAGGGCCGCATCCGCCTGTCGATCAAGGCCGTCGAGGAAGGCGAGGGCGTGCCGGCCGAGTAAGCCGGACGTTCCCCTTCGGCGATATCGCCGGACATACGAAAAAGCGGGCTTCGGCCCGCTTTTTCTTTGTGTGCTTCCCCACCGCATCCGCATCGTTGCCCCTCACCCCAACCCCTCTCCCGGAGGGAGAGGGGCTCGATACCTTGCTAGGCTTGCCCCACCCAACAAGGAGCACGCGGATGGCATCGGGATCGCAGGAGCTGGAACGGTTCGTGTACGACGCGCTGACGCGCGGGGAGTCCAAGGCGTCGATCGCGGCCGCACTGGCAAGCGCCGGCTGGCGCGACGAGCAGACGCGCGGCGTGCTCGAGGCCTACGCCGACACGGCGTACGTCGTGCCCGTCCCCAAGCCGCGTGCCTCGGTGTCCGCGCGCGAGGCGTTCCTGTACCTGGTGATGTTTGCCGCGCTCTACTTCGCGGCCTGGCACCTGGGCAGCCTGCTGTTCGACCTGATCAACCGCGCCTGGCCGGATCCAGCGGACGCCGATTACGCGTGGCGATCGCTGGACCGTTCGATCCGCTGGTCCACCGCGGCCCTCATCATCACGTTCCCGGTGTTCGCGTACGTGTCGCACTACGTGTCGCGCGATGTCGCCAGGCATCCCATCCGGCGGCTTTCGCCTGTACGTCGCTGGCTGACGTACCTGACGCTGTTCGTCGCGGCCACGGTGCTGATCTGCGACATGACCACGCTCGTGTTCAACGTGCTGGGCGGCGAGCTCAGCACCCGCTTCGTGCTGAAGGTGCTCGTTGTGGCGGCGATCGCCGGCAGCGCGTTCGGCTGGTACCTGCACGACCTGCGCCGCGAAGAGGTGGACGCATGAGCGGCGCGGCGGGGCGTTGGCTGTTGATCGGCGCCGGCGTGGCGGTCGTGGCCACGATCGTGGCCGCCATCGCGACGATGGGCACGCCGGGGCAGCAACGGCTGGTGCGGGAAGATGGACGCCGGCAGCGCGATCTCGCCAGGCTGAGGACGGAGGTCAATGGTTGGGCGACGCAGAACGGTGCGCTGCCGGCCGATCTGGCCGCGTTGGTCCGCCCGGGCGTGAGGGTGCAGACGAGCGACCCGTTCACGTCGCAGTCCTACGAGTATCAGGTGCTCGGTGACCGCGACTATCGCCTGTGCGCCGTCTTCAACACCGATTCGGCCGGCGAGGAGCGCAACGATGACGAGAGCTTCCAATGGCGTCACCCACGCGGACGGCATTGCTTCGATCTGAAACTGCCCAAGCCCGGGAAAGTGGAACCCTGATCGAAGCGGATCGGCCGGACCTCGCCGTCGCCCGGCCTGGCGGCGGCGCTTCGCCGTTTCGTGTCACAAACCAGACGCTCCGGCCGTCCTTGGTTGCATAGCCCCTCTAGTCGAGTCCCATGTCCGCGACCTTGGACACCGCCTTCGAAACCCACCGCCCGCGCCTGATGGCGCTGGCCTACCGGCTGCTGGGCAGCCGCAGCGACGCCGAGGAAGTCGTCCAGGACGCCTGGCTGCGCTGGCACCAGGCCGACCCGGCCGCGATCCTCGATCCCGAGGCCTGGCTGGTCACGGCCACCACGCGCCTGGGCATCGACCGCCTGCGCCTGGCGCGCAGGGAGCGCGAGGTCTATCCGGGCCCCTGGCTGCCGGAACCGCTCACCATGGACGACACGCCGGGCCCCGAGCAGAAGGCCGACATCGCCGGCCAGGTCTCGCTGGCCTATCTGGCGGTGCTGGAAAAGCTGGGCCCCGAGGAACGCGCCGCGTTCCTGCTCAAGGACGTATTCGACTACGACTACCCGCAGATCGCGGAGTTGCTCGGGCACACCGAAGCCAACTGCCGGCAGATGGTGAGCCGCGCGCGCACGCGCGTGCAGGCCGATCGTGCGCGCTTCACCGTCGAGCCGGACATGCATCGCCACATGCTCGAACGCTTCATGCACGCCATGCAGCACGGCGATCGCGATGCCATCGTCGCGTTGCTGCGCGCCGACGCGCGCATGGTGGCCGATGGCGGCGGCAAGGCCACCGCGGTCGCGCGTCCGCTGGAGAGCGCGCAGCGCATCGCCGATCTGTTCTGGGCGGTGGCGCGCCGCACCGACGGCCTGGCCGACCTGCGGCTGGGCCACATCAACGGCGAGCCCGCGCTGCTGCGCTTCGACAACGGCGCGCTGCATTCGATCATCACCGTGTCGCTCGATGGCGAAGGACGCATCGACCAGGTGCTGTCGGTGCTCAACCCGGACAAGCTGCGCGCGTTGCACTGAAAACAATCGCAGCGGTTGTCACAGGACGGAGCCCACGCCCGTCCTTGTACATGAAGCGGCCACCGGGCCGCCAACATGAGAGACGACCATGAACGCTGCTGCCACCCCCAACGACTACACCGCCCTCGCGCCCGAGGCGTTCCAGCATCTGCTCAAGCTCAGCACCGGCCTGCACAAAGGGCCGCTGGGCGGCAAGCTGGTGGAATGGATCTCGCTGCGCGTGTCGCAGATCAACGGCTGCGTGTACTGCCTGGACATGCACTGCACGCTGCTGCGCAAGATGGGCGAGAGCCAGCGCAAGCTCGACACGCTCGCCGCGTGGCGCGAAAGCCCCCTGTTCGATGCACGCGAGCGCGCCGCACTGGAATGGGCCGAGACGCTCAATGCCATCGGCACGGTACAAGTGCCGGAGCATGCCCTGGAGCAGGTGCGCGAGCACTTCAATGAAGTCGAACTGGCGGAGCTGACCTTCGCCGTCACGGCGATCCGCGCCTGGAACATGCTCAACGTCGGCCTGCGCAAGCCGCTGCCGGAAGCGTGAGGCAACATGCCGTCGCCGCCGTAACGCGGCGGCGGCAGGCGCGCTCAGCGCATCGGGTTTGCGGTGCGCGCCAGGCGACGGTGCACTACGGCGATCACCCGCTGCAACGCCGCCAACGCCAGCGAACCCGATGCGGCGAAGAGCGCGGTTGCGCTCCACGCGATCCACGCGTCGCCGCGGGCGCCAGAGAACACCAGCGCCAGGTTGCCGGCCAACGCGATCGACACCGGCAGCCACGCCGCGGCCACGAGCAGCGCCGCGTTCGCCACATGGCGCGCCACGCCCTGCCGTGCAAGCTGCCGCGCCGTCGCCGCGACGGCGCACAGGCCAACGGCGGCGAGGGCATTGCCCAGCGGCAGTCCGCCGGGCAGAGGCGTTTCCACGTAGGGCGCGCCCGCGATCAACGAACCCAGCGCGAACATGGCGAGCGCGGGCAGTGCGAACGTCGAGAGGATGGCGCGCATGTTCAGTCTGGCAGTCCCTGGAACGGGGCCAGATCGTCGCGCCGCCCGCCATTGCCGTCAACGAAGCGCGTCGATGCCCCTGCCATTCACGTCGCCATGCGCAGCGTCGTAGTCGTGCCGCGGCCTTCGTCCGATGCGAAATCCAGGCGCCAGCCGAGGTGTTCGCACAGGCGCGAGATGAGGTCCAGCCCGATGCCACCGCCATCGCGTCCGCCGCCACGGGCGACGCTGGCGTAGATGCGCGCGATTTCCTCCGGCGTCATGCCGTGGCCGGGGTCGTCGATCACCACCGTCGCCGGTGCTTCCAGGCGGATGGTGATGCGCCCGCGGTCGCTGTGCTCGATCGCGTTGCGCAGCAGGTTGCCGATGGCGGCCTGCACGATGGGCAGCGGCGCGACGATCTCGCAGGGCGGCAGCGCGAGGATATCCAGCTGCAGGTCCTTGTCGCGCGTGAGATGGCGGTGGTCGTCGACGATGCCGGGAATCAGCTCGTCCAGCGCGACGTGATCGGCCGAACGCGCCAGTCGTGCCGGATCCTTCGCCAGTACCAGCAGCAGCGAGATCAGCTGCTCCACCTCTCGCGCCGTGCGCTGGATGCGTTGCAGCTGCCCGCGTGCGGGCTCCGGCAGGTGCGGCTGGTGCAGCGCGATCTCGCTCGCACCGGCAATCACGGCCACGGGCGTGCGAAGCTCGTGGCTCGCGCTGTCGATGAACACGCGCTCGCGTTCGACGAAGCGGTCGTTGCGTTGCAGGTAGTCGTTGAGCGCATCGGCGATCACCACCAGCTCGGAGCTGGCCGATTCGGGCGTGTCGATGCGCTGCCCGGACTGGTCGGGCCGCAACTGCGCGATGGACTGCGCCATGTCGCGCAGCGGCTTGATCAGGCGGTTCACGCTCCAGGCGATGGCGATGCACAGCAGCACGACCAGCGTCACCGCCGAGCCGACCATCGTCAGGCCCATGTCGAACTCGCGTTCTTCCAGGTCGGTGATGTCCAGCGCCAGCGCGAGCGGACGGCCATCGACTTCGCGCACCAGTGCGACGCGCTCGACGCCGTCGATCATGATCTCGTCGTACACGCCGGGCCCGACACCGCGCAACGGCGGCGGCATGTGGGCCGGGTCGCGCCCGTCGTAGAAGGACAGGCTCTGCGTGTTGGTCCAGCGATAGCCCGGGTCGCGTTCGCGCAACTCGAGCAGGTGGTCCATCTCCGAATCGAGCAGCGTCTGCCACACCAGTCGTTCGGCATGTTCGTTCACGAGGAAGCCGTGCACGACCACCGCCAGCGTCAGCACCACCACGTAGCCGAGCAGTCCCAGCAGGATGCGGCGGCGAAGCCCCGTGCGCTTGCTCACTCGATGGCCTCGCTCGCGGCCGTGGCGGTTTCGCCGGCGACGATGCGATAACCCACGCGCGGCAGCGTCTGGATCAGCTTCATGTCGAACGGACCATCCACGCTGCGGCGCAGTTCGTAGATGTGCGAGCGGAGCATGTCGCCGTCGGGCGGGTCGTCGCCCCACAGCGCGTGTTCGAGGCGATCGCGCGTGACCGCGGCGGGGCTGGCCTGCATCAGCACTTCCAGCAGCTTGCGGCAGGCGGGGTACAGATGCAGCGCACGTCCCGCGCGCGAAGCTTCCAGCGTGCTCATGTCCAGCCTGAGGTCGCCTACCTGCAGCACCTTGCTGCGGCCGCGCCCGCGCGCGCGGGCGACCAGCGCTTCCAGGCGCACTTCCAGTTCGGGCAGGTGGAATGGCTTGGTGAGGTAATCGTCGGCGCCGGCGCGGAAGCCGGCGATCTTGTCGGGCAGTTCGTCGCGTGCGGTGAGCATCAGCACCGGCGTGTCGCGACCGGCTTCGCGCAGGCGGCTGAGCACCTCGCGGCCATCCATGCGCGGCAACATCCAGTCCAGGACGATCGCGTCGAACTCCTTGGTCACCGCCAGATGCAGGCCCGTGGGGCCGTCCGGCGCGGCATCGAGCGTGTATCCGCGCGCATCGAAATACTCGAACAGGTTGGCGACCAGGTTGTGGTTGTCCTCGACGACGAGTACGCGCATCGCCAGCCTCCATCGGTTGGCGCGCATGCGCCTGCGCCCATTGTGCACCCGCGGACATCGGAATGCCGTCGGAATGGGGGCCTTTGACGCCTCGGTGAAATGCCCGGTGAACGCGATCGCGACACCACGCCGGATCCGACCGCATTCCGACACCCCGCGCCCGAGCATGCGCCCGTCTTCTGCATTCCCCGTTTCCTCATGCGCAGTGCGATCTCCCCGCTGTCCATCGCCCCAATGCACGCACGTTCACCGTTCCAGAACATTCCGACGGACGTCCTGCCACGCGACGGCGTGCGCTTCGTGTTCACGCACGTGGTCGCGCCATTGGCGGGCTTCGCGCTGATGTTGTTGGCGATGCGCTGGTTCAACGGCGACCAGTGGCTCGCGGACCGCCTGTATGCCCTGCAGGGCGGGCGCTGGGCGCTGCGGGACTCCTTCGTGACCCAGACGCTCGTGCACCGGTTCGGCCGCGAGCTGGGCATCGCGATGTGGCTCGGCGTGGTGGGGGCGTGGTTGCTTGCACGGCGTCGCCCGAACTGGGCGTACCTGCGCGCGCCGCTGGCGTACCTGATCGTCGCCATCGCGTTGTCGGTGCTGTGCGTGTCCTGGGTGAAGTCGTGGTCGAACATGGACTGCCCATGGGACCTGATGCGCTACGGCGGGCTGCGTCCCTTCGTCGGCCTGTGGGACGTGCGGCCGGTGGGCCTGCAGCGCGGCTCGTGCTTCCCGGCCGGGCATGCGAGCGGCGGTTACGCGTGGCTGTCGCTGTACTTCTTCCTCGGCGCGGTGCGGCCGCGCTGGCGTTGGGCGGGACTTGCGGCGGGCATGGCGCTTGGCCTGGTGTTCGGCATCGCGCAGCAGTTGCGTGGCGCGCACTTCGCTTCGCACGACATCGCCAGCGCCGCGATCTGCTGGACGGTGGCGGTCGCGACCTGGCAGGTCTTCCGCCCCAGCCTGGTGCGCGCGCGCTGGCTCGCTGCGGGCATCGGTCCGCAGGAGACGAAGGCATGAGTTCGGTCGTCTCGCGCCGCCCGTTCGAGGACGGACTGCGCCGGCTCTTCCAGTTCCTCGCGATCCGCCCGGAGATGACGGTCGAACGCCTCGCGTTCTACGTCGCGGCCTTCTTCACCGTGTTCTGCAACGGCGCGTTCTTCCGCGCCGTGGCGGGGGCCGGCGCGCTGCACGGGGCATCGGGCTGGATGGTGGGCCTGAGCCTGGTGCTGATGATCGGCGCACTCAACATGCTCCTGCTGTGCCTGCTGCTCAACCGCTGGACCGTGCGTACGGTGCTGACCGTGCTGATTCCGGTCACCGCGATGGCGGCGCATTTCATGAGCCGCTACACCGTCTATCTCGACGCGGACATGCTGCGCAACATCCTGCATACCGATGGCAAGGAGTCCGGCGAACTGCTGTCGCTCGGCATGTTGCCCAGCCTGCTGTGGCTGGGCGTGCTGCCGACGCTGGCAGTGTGGCGCGTCCGCCTGAAGGTGCGGCCGATGGCGCGCGCAGTCCTGGTGCGCGTGGGCTGCATCGTGCTGGCGATCCTTGTGGCGGGCGGGGCGATGATGGCTTCGTTCCAGGATCTGTCCGCGCTCATGCGCAACCACAAGGAAGTGCGCCACCTCATCACGCCGGGCAACTACATCGTGTCGCTGGTGCGCGTGGCGCAGCACGACGGTGCGCGTCATCAGCCGAAAACGCCCATCGGCCTGAACGCGCATGTCGTCGGCCGCAGTCCGAATGCGAAGCCACGCCTGCTGGTGATCGTCGTGGGCGAAACCGTGCGCGCGCAGAACTGGGGCCTCAACGGCTACGAACGGCAGACGACGCCGCAACTGCGCGACATCGGCCCGGTCAACTTCACCGATGTCACGTCCTGCGGCTCGGCGACGGAGGTGTCCGTGCCATGCATGTTCTCGCCGTTCGGTCGCGCGCATTACGACGAGGACCGCATCTCGCACACGCAGTCGCTGCTGAACGTGCTCGACCACGCCGGCATCGGCGTGCTGTGGCGCGACAACCAGACCGGCTGCAAGGGCGTGTGCGAAGGCCTGCCGTTCCAGTCGTTCGAGCACGCCACTGATCCGCACACGTGCACGGCCGAAGGCTGTCTGGACGAAGTGATGCTGAAGGGCCTGGCGGATGAGATCGCACGCAGGCCGGGCGACCAGGTCATCGTGATGCACCAGCTGGGCAGCCACGGGCCTAGCTACTCCAAGCGATATCCCGAACGCCTGCGCCGCTTCACGCCGACGTGCGAGACGGCGGACCTTGGCGACTGCACGCGCGAGCAGATCGTCAACGCGTACGACAACTCCGTGCTGGCCACCGACGATTTCCTCGCACGCACGATCCGTTTCCTGGCCGAACAGTCCTCGCGCGAGACGGCGATGATCTACCTGTCCGACCACGGCGAATCGCTGGGCGAGAACGGCCTGTACCTGCACGGCGTGCCCTACGCGATCGCGCCCGACACGCAGACGCGCGTGCCGATGGTGATGTGGTTCTCGCCCGCCTTCGCCGCCGATCGCAACCTGGACATCGATTGCATGAAGCGCGAAAGCCACGCGCCTGCGAGCCAGGACAACCTGTTCCATTCGGTTCTGGGCCTGATGCAGGTGCAGACGCCCGAATACGACCGCAGGATGGACCTGTTCGACCGCTGCATCGCGCCGGGCTGAGGCCGGGCGCCGCCCCGGCCGACGTTGGACGCAAGGGGCCCGGAAGAACACCCCTGGCGTCCTAGGCCGGAGCCCACCTGCTGGCAAGTGCCTGCAGTGGGCGACCGCATGGCAGGCGCGTTGCGACGCGCCATGCGCCATGCTGCCGACCGGTCCCAAGGCGATCGAGGAGGCGGCCGCGATGTCGAAATCATTCTGGCTGGCGGGCGTGCTGCTGTTCGCCACGGCCGCTGTTCCGGCGGCTGAACTGGGCGTACTCGCACCGGTCCTCGCGGACGGCCAGCCGCAGACGCAGGCCGATCCTTCGGGCCGTGCCGCCCCGGTCGTCACCCGGGTGACCTCGGGCGAGCTTTTCGAACAGATCCAGCGCGAGGCGCGCGAGGGTTTCCTCGGCACCGTGCTCGCACTGGACGAGCGCGCGCAACGCATCGGCGGCGCACGCACCACGACGCCCACGTGGCTGTACCTGTCCGCCGAAGACGGCGGTTTCGCGCGACGCGGATTCTGGTTGGAAGACAACGGCGAGCGGCGTTTCGTCGATGAACTCTTCGTCGATCTGGTCGTCGATCCGGACATCATCGCCGACGGCGGTTTCGAGGAGATCTTCACCCACGAGATGGGGCACGTCTTCCTGCGCCGCCTGATGCCGGGCCTGCCGTACGGCTGGTCGCGCACGCCGCACAGCAGCATGAGCGTGACCGATTACCCGACCGCGTTCGACGAAGGCTTCGCCACGCATTTCCAGAGCCTGGTGCGGCGTTACTCGCGCAATCCCCGGCTGGAGGAGCTCACGCTCGGATTGAATGCGAAGCCGTTCGTGCCGTTGTGGTTGAGCAACCTTGATCGCGCCGGGCGCATCGACGGCGTGCGGCGGAACCTGTTCGTGCATGAGCAACTCGTACCGCCCGGCAACGATGCCGACGCCTGGTCGCGCGCGAACGAAAGCACTGCCTTCGACATGGCGCGGTTGAGGAACGGCCAGCAGATGCTGTCCTCCGAAGGCGTGATCGCCACGCTGTTCCATCGCTGGCTGGTGCCGGGCGAGGGCTCGCGTGGGGCGATCGTGTCGCGCTATTCGCAACTCTTCCGAACGATGGCGGCGGCGACAGCGGATGGCTGGACGATGAAGGCGGACACGCCGGTGTTCCTCGACCTGGTCGATCGTTACTGCACCGACGTGCCGGCCGATTGCACGCGCATTCGCAACCTCGTGCTCGACACCACGTACGGCGCGACGGCAGATGCCACGTTGCCCCGTACGACCGAGGCGATGGCCGAACGCGGGCGCATCGGCGACATGGCCGGCTTCGTTGACGGGCTCAAGCAGGCGAGGGCGCAGATGACGCAGTTGCAGGCGGAAGTGGCGCAGGACCCGCAGCGGTTGCGCGCGATGCTCGGCCCGGACATCTGGCTGCTCGGGCATACGCCTGAGAAACCGCCGGGCCTGCCGTCCAACGAGGTCGCGGTGAATCTCAACACGGCCGAAGCGGAACAGTTGCGCACGCTGCCCGGCGTCGACGCGGCGACGGCCGAACGCGCGTTGCGCAGCCGGCGCGAAAGCGGCTCGTTTGCGGACGTCGCGGATTTCGTGCAGCGCAGCGGACTGGACGGGGCGGCATCGATGTCGCTGCAAGTCGCGGCCGCAGCGCTGCAGCAGGCAGGATTGAACGAGCGGCGCTGACGCTACTGTAGAGCGAAGCGGATCTACTCGGCCGACTCGCGCGCGAATAGATCGCTCTGCGCAACCGGCGCCGCATCGCGATCGATGAATCCCGACAGCCCCACGCCCACCAGCCGATAGAGCGTGCCGTCCGGCAACGGCACGCGCGTGCGCAGGTCGCAGGCGATGCGCGTCAGTTGCTCCAGGCTGGTCGGCCGTTCGTTTGGCGTGAGGCTTCGCGTGAGGATGCGGAAATCGGCGGTCTTCAGCTTCAGCACGATCGTGCGCGCGACGCGCTCGGGATCGCGCTCCAGCTCGCGGCAGTAGCCTTCCCACGTTTTCTCCGCGAGCCGGCGGATGTGCGGCTCCAGCTCGTCCAGCGGCAGGTCGCGTTCGAAGGTGTCTTCGGAGGAAATCTGCAGCGTCGGGCGCTCGGGTTCCACCGGGTTGTGGTCGATGCCCATCGACAGCTCGTACAGGCGCCGGCCCCATCGCCCGAAGTTCAGCTCCAGCTCCGCCGCGCCCAGTTCGCGCAGCTGCGCGACGGTGGCGATGCCCAGTTCCTGCAGCCGGGCCTCCATCACCTTGCCCACGCCGGGCAGCCGTCCAACGGGCAGTGGCGCGAGGAATGCCTCGACCTGGTGCGGACGGATCACGAACAGGCCGTCGGGCTTGCGCCAATCAGAGGCGATCTTCGCCAGGAACTTGTTCGGCGCCACGCCGGCGGACGCGGTGAGCTGCGTTTCCTCCCGGATGGCCTCGCGAATGGCCTGGGCCGTGGCCGTCGCGGTCGGAAGGCCAGTCCTGGTGACGCTGACGTCCAGGTACGCCTCGTCGAGCGACAGCGGTTCGATGAGGTCGGTATGCCGCGCGAAGATCTCCCGTACCTGCCGCGAGACCGCCTTGTAGCGAACGAAGTCCGGCGGCACGAACACCGCCTGCGGGCACAGGCGCTCGGCCCGGATGGCCGGCATCGCCGAGCGCACGCCGAAGGTGCGCGCCTCGTAGCTCGCCGCGCACACCACCGATCGGGCCCCGCGCCAGGCGACGACCACCGGCCGCCCGCGCAGGGACGGGTCGTCGCGCTGTTCGACGGACGCGTAGAAGGCGTCCATGTCGACATGGAGGATCTTGCGGGGCGGTGCGGACACGGGCGTGGTGCGGCCGGGCGGCGGTTGTTAGTCAAAATGCTAACAAGTGCGGGCGGCGTGGTCACGTGCGATGTCCGATTCGCTGTTGTGGCCCGGGTAAGCGCAGCGCACCGAGCCCCCGGGCAGTTCGGCGTTGAGAGCGACGAACGCGCCGCAGCGCGTTGCACCCTTAACGGGCAACTTTCCGGGACCGATTGCGGGCCCCCGGGTGCGGCTTCGCCTTACCCGGGCTACAAAAGCCGCGCTACGCCGCATCCTCATCGCGCATGAGCGAAGGCCGTTTCCCGGCTTCCCGCATGCCTCGCACATGCTCGGAAACCTGCCGCTGCATCGCATCGAACGCATCGCGCACGGCCACGTAGGCGTCCTCGTGCGAATGATCCTTCACCGGCGTGCGGCCGGCCTCGAACGTCGCGCCGCGCATCACCGCGTGCACGTGCACGAGGTAGCGGTTGCCGTGCTGGTGGCGGTGTTCGGCGCGGCGGACCGCGACATCGCACGATTGCAGCTGTGGCGCGACCTGCCAAAGCTTGTGCGTGTGGCGCAGGATGTCTCCGCGCAGCGCGTCGGATACGGGGAGGCCTTCGAAGCGGATCGTGACGTCGTGTTGCATGGGGGCTCCGTTACGGTGGGACATGCCACCATTTGCGACCCCGCCCGATGCGCTGTCAGCTTGAAACTTGCACGTGGCCGCGTGCATCGTGGGGGCGCATGATGTCGGACTGGCGCCGCGCCCGATGAGCACCTATTCCCTTCCATCGCTGTTCTCGCCCGCGTCCGTCGCCGTGATCGGCGGCAGCCCGCGCGAGCGCTCGATCGGCCGCGCCCTGCTGCGCAACCTCCAGTCCGGCGGTTTCACCGGCAACATAGGCCTGGTGAATCCGCGTCATCGAGAGATCGAAGGCATCGCGTCGGTCGCACGCGTGGCCGATCTGTCCTTCGTGCCGGAGCTGGTGCTCATCGCCACGCCCGCGGCGATGGTGCCCAAGTACGCGAAGGCCGCAGCCGAGCATGGCGCGTCCGCGGCGGTCGTGCTCAGCACCGGATTGGGGCAGGGCGAAGGCTCGTACGCAGCGGAACTGCAGCACATCGCACGCGCCCACGGCATGCGGCTGGCCGGGCCCAGCAGCCTGGGCATCATCGCGCCGCACGCGCGGCTCAATGCCAGCTTCGCAGCGCACACGCCGCTGCCGGGCGACATCGCGCTGGTATCGCAATCGGCCGCCATCGCTGCGGCATTGGTGGAGTGGGGCGCCAGCCGCGCGATCGGCTTCTCCGCGGTTGCGGCGCTGGGCGATGCGCTCGACGTCGACTTCGCCGACCTGCTGGACTACTTCGCGCGCGATCGCCATACGCGCGCGATCCTGCTGTACGTCGAATCGATCCGCGACGCGCGCAAGTTCCTGTCGGCCGCGCGCGCTGCGGCGCGATTGAAGCCCGTGGTCGTGGTGAAGTCCGGCCGCCATGCGCCGCGAACCACCCCGCCGCACACGCACGCGGCCGCGCTCGCATCGCCCGATGCGGTGTACGCCGCGGCGTTCCATCGTGCCGGCATGCTCCGGGTTCGCGCGCTGAACGAGCTGTTCTCCGCGGCCGAAGCACTCAGCCGCGTCGACTCGCTGCACGGCCGGCGCCTGGCGATCTTCGCCAACGGGCGCGGCACCGGCGCGCTCGCCGCGGACCGCCTGCTCGACATGGGCGGCACGCTGGCGTCGATCTCCGACGAGGCACGCGCGCAGATCCAGCCCATCGCATCGCCCGCATGGACGGGTACCAATCCCGTCGATTTCTACGGAGATGTCGACCACGCCTCGTATTCGGAAGCCTTCCGCGCGCTCGCATCGGACGAGGCGAACGACGCCGTACTGGTGCTCAACACGCCGACCGCGCTGATGGACGCGCACGGTCGCGCCGACGCACTGGCGCAGGCGCGTGAATCGCTGCCGTGGAGCGTGCGCAGGAAGCCGGTGTTCGCCGTGTGGCTGGGCGTCGATGAAGCGGCGGCCGACCGCCTCAACGCCGCGCGCATTCCGAACTATCCGACCGAAGCCGATGCCGTGCGCGGTTTCATGTACCTGGTGCGGCATCGCGAAGCGCAGATGACGCTGATGGAAACGCCGCCGAGCCTGCCGGACGATCTCCTCGTCGATACCGACACCGCGCGCGGCATCGTCGATGCGGCGATCAGGTCGGGGCGTCGCTGGCTCGACCCGATCGAAGTCACGCGCGTGCTGCGCGCGTACGACATCCCCATCACCCCGGTGGCGCACGCACGGGACGCGGAGGAAGCGGCCCTCGCGGCCGCGCCATGGTTCGCCGAAGGGCTGCAGGTGGCGGTGAAGGTGCTTTCGCCCGACATCGAACACAAGTCCGACGTCGATGGCGTGCGCCTCAACCTGCCCGGCGAACAGGCCGTGCGCGAGGCGACCGCTTCGATCCTGCAACGCGCGCGCGACCTGCGTCCTGATGCGCGCATCGAAGGCGTGACCGTGCATCCGATGATCGTGCGCCCCAAGGCGCGCGAACTCATCGCCGGCGTCGCCGACGACGAAACCTTCGGCCCCGTCATCGTGTTCGGCCGTGGCGGAACCGCGGTGGAAGTGATCGACGACAAGGTGCTCGCGTTGCCGCCGCTCGACCTGCGGCTTGCGCACGAGATGATCGGCCGCACGCGCGTGTCGCGCATCCTCAAGGCGTATCGCGACGTGCCCGCCGCCGACGAGCGTGCCGTCGCGCTCGTGCTGGTGAAGCTGGCGCAGCTGGTCGTCGACGTGCCCGGCATCGGCGAGGTCGACATCAACCCGCTGCTGGCCGACAAGGACGGCCTGATCGCGGTGGACGCACGCATCGGCGTGTCGCCATCGCGCCGACTGCACAAGGGCCCGGGGCATCCGCGCCTGGCGATTCGTCCGTATCCGAAGGAATGGGAACGGCAGATGGTGCTGTCGGACGGCGCGACCGCGTTCGTGCGACCAGTGCGCCCGGAAGACGACGCGATGTTCCGCGAATTCTTCGGGCGTGTGTCTGACGAAGACCTGCGCATGCGCTTTTTCCAGACCGTGAAGCATTTCAGCCACGAGTTCATCGCGCAGCTGACGCAGCTGGATTACGCGCGCTCCATCGCGCTGGTGGCCATCGACCCGGCCAGCGGCGAGATGCTGGGCGCGGTGCGCCTGCTTGCCGATGCCAACTACGACCGCGGCGAGTACGGGATCCTGGTGCGCTCGGACCTCAAGGGCCACGGCCTGGGCTGGCGCTTGATGCAGATCATGATCGAGTACGCGCGCTGGCTCGGCCTGCGTTCGATCGAAGGCGAAGTGCTGCAGGAAAACCGCACGATGATCGAAATGTGCCGCGCGCTGGGGTTCTCCGTCGTGACAAACCCGGAGGATTCGAGCCTGGTGACGGTGTCGCTGCGCATCGGGGACATGCCGACGTAGGTTCGGCGCGCAACGACCGTGCATGCGCAGGTCCGGCCGGGCAGTTCCAGGCCCGCGATCAGCTGCGCCTGCTGGCCCAACTCACCGAAGCGCGCAGAGAACCGACCGACTACGTCGTCCTCTCACTCGACGCGCTGTCCGAACTCTTCGACCGCACCGCGTCCTACGTGGACGACGCCTTGTCCCTCGTGATCCAGCATGGCGCGGAGCCCGAGCCTGCCTGATCGCATTCGCTGTTGTAGCTCGGGTAAGCGAAGCGCACCCGGGTTCGATGCCCCTGTCAGCCCGGCCCGCATCCGCTATCGCAAAATTGTGCTGACGTTTACATTGCGCGGCCGTGACTCTGGCTCTGCCGCTGCTCCTGCCATTGCGCGATCTGCGCCTGGTGCTGCTGCTCGAACGCTTCAGCCTTCTGCATCGTGTCGGCCATCGAGGGCGCCGCGGTGCGCAGGTTGGCCGTGCCATCGAAGCCGGGGATCGTTCCCAAGACCCACGCGTCGCCGTTGTCGAGGACGTGGACCGATTCCACCCGGTTCGGCCGCACGCCGCCTTGCCGTGCGGCCAAGGTCAGTTCGGCGACCTTCTCGTTGCTTGTATCGGCTGGAAGCCTGTCGCGCAGTTCCTTGAACAACGCGTGGTGGGGATGCGTTGGATCGGCATAGCCCAGTGGATTTCGTGTTGGTTCTTTCGATGCAGGCGATTCCTGAAGGAACTGGCGCGTCGAGTCCTCGATCGTGCGCGCGTCCAATCGTGGGGATTCAAGTCCGGGCAGTACGCCATGCGGAGCCGACAAATGTGGATGCGCTTCACGCGGCATTCCCTCATCGCGTCGGAACTGCTGCACGCCTGTCACAAGCGACTGTCCCATCCGGATCGGTGCCTCGCGCGCGATCTCCAGCATCGACAGTGCGAGACCCGCGCCTTCCACCGCGTTCGAGACGTGCCGCGCGGTCCAGCCTGCGGCGTCGACCGTGCGGGGCCATTGTTCGGCATGCGCAGACAACCCGTGGCGCAACTCCCGGATGTCGTTGCGGTAGGTGTCCACCAGCGTGCGGTTGTCCTCGTAGCGCTGCCGGTTGGCGTCGGTCAACACCGAAGGACCGCCCAAGCGATCCGGCGCCATGGTGGCGATGAAGTGCGCGCCAATGCCGTGAGGGCTCAGCGCGGTGGCGACCGGGTCGCGCTGCGTGGACCATCGGGCGATGGCCGTAGTGGGTGAAGCCAAGGCCGGAACGTCAGGCCGGTACGGGGGCAGGCCATAGTCGTGCCTGCGCAGGTGTGCGATGTCCTGCTCGCTCGCATAGATACGCACTTCACCGATATGACGGCTGGCGGCACTGACGAAGTCGGCTGCATCCATGTGGTTGACTACGTGCGCTCCTGGTTTCGCTGGTCCCTTCGTAATTGCCAACTCAGCTGCACCGTAGGCGTTGAAGGTTTCCGCGTTGATACCGAGGTGATGCGCCTGGATCTGGGCGAGGGTGCCGCCCAGGGAGTGGCCTACGGCGGTGATGGCTGGGGCGGACTCGCCACGCCTTTTCGCACGCGTCTCAACGAGTTCGATCGTCTCCTTGGCAAAGGTGATCGCGTCATTGGCTTGGGCATTCATCGCCTTTGCGACCATGCCGCCATCGGCGAGTACGACGTCACGGATCAATTCTCTGTTGAACTCAGTGCCGCGGTTGGCGATGACGACCTCTCCACTGTCTAGATCGCGATATGCCGTCCCTTGGTAGCCGGAGCGCGTACTGGTATTGGCGATAACTTCGTACTCGCGGCCACCGATGTGGGCTCTCTCACGTTCTGCGGCCACTGCTTCGGCGTGGTCATCGTAGGCATCCCCGGCTAGATAAGCGTACTGCGTTGTTCGCATCCTCACGGCGCGACCCTCTTCGGCGTCAGTGTGATGGTGAACAGATCTTCACGGACCTTTTCACTAAACCTAAAGGGGGACTCCTCTCCAGACTCTGGCCAGCCATCCAGATCTGTGGCGGAGTAAATCGCGTCTGCGAAATAGAGCGTCTTGGGTTCCTGTGCCCGCAGTTCCCGTAATGTCAGGTCCGGTGTGAAGCGCACCGACGCGCCCTTCAAACTCAGCGTCGTCTGCACGAGTGTCCACTTGCAGATGCCGAGTCCGTAGTAGTCTTCATCGACCATCCCGTCAGCCCAGACCTCGGCTCGGTAGACGTTCTCGGCAACC
>Ga0209676_1001941_pt1 | contig 16658 bp, 18 predicted proteins | sample AraplaCvi_mLB_r2_FD_184282 | JGI IMG/M metagenome (GOLD analysis project Ga0209676, IMG submission 184282) | Arabidopsis root microbial communities from North Carolina, USA - plate scrape MF_Cvi_mLB_r2 (SPAdes) (version 2) | ecosystem: Host-associated > Plants > Roots > Endosphere | place: USA...
TGCCGATCACGTACAGGGTCACGCCGATGTAGGCCAGGGTCTTGATCGGTACCAGCAGGTCCGACACTGCGGCGATGCGCTTGATGCCACCGATGAAGGTGATGGCCAGCAGTACGGCGAGGACGATGCCGGTGTGCTTGGGGTCGAAGGCGAAGGCGTTCTGCAGCGAGTGGGTCACGGTGTACGACTGCAGGCCGATGAAGGCGAAGCCGTAGGTGACCAACAGCAGGATCGAGAACACGATGGCCATGCTTTTCAGCTTCAGGCCATGCTGGATGTAGTAGGCCGGGCCGCCACGGTACAGGCCGTCGCCGTCGGCGCGCTTGTAGACCTGGGCCAGGGTACATTCGAAGAAGCTGCTGGACATGCCCACCAGAGCGGTAACCCACATCCAGAACACGGCGCCTGGGCCGCCGAGGGTCACGGCGATGCCGACACCGGCGATGTTACCAGCGCCCACGCGGCCGGCCAGGCTCAGCATCAGGGCCTGGAAGGAGCTCAGCTGGCCAGCCTGGCCACGCAGCGACTCCTTGAACACACCGAACATGTGGCCAAAGTGGCGGAACTGGACGAACCGGGAGCGGATGGTGAAGTAGCTACCCAGCCCTACGATCAGCACAATGAGAAGTTTCCCCGAGAGGAAATCGTTGAGTACTTCGAGCATTGGAAAATGACCTCGATTCTTATTGTTCGTGTGGAAGACCAGCGGACGGCGGGCGCACCGCTATTCGTTGGGGCGCATGGTTGGCTATGACAAGACCGGTTACAATTTCGCGGGTTGCTCTGATTTGGTGCAACTTGATGCTACAATTGCGCCATTCGCGTCACCTGAGCCTCGTGTCATGAGCGATCATTTCGCTACCAATCTCAAACTGGCCTGCAGCCACTACCGCTCTATCTCCGAAGTTTGCCGCAAGCTTGCGATCAATCGCGCGCAGTTCAACAAGTACCTGAGCGGGCAGAGCCGTCCGACGGCATTCAACCTCAAGCGCATCAGCGACTTCTTCGGCGTCGAGGATTACGAACTGAATTTGCCGCCCGAGCAGTTCAGCCGCCTGATCGGTGCGCGCGTGTCGACCTTGGCCGAGCAACCCGGCGACCCGATCAGCGAGTTGTTCCGCCCGTTGCATGAACATGCCGGCAATCTGTCGCGCTATTGCGGCTACTACCTGGAGTATTCCAACTGCATGTCGGTGCCGGGCACGATCCTGGTGTCGCTGGTGCACCTGTGGGAAGAGCGCGGGCAGTTTCTGTTCGAGCGTCAGGAACGCCAGGAGCGCTCCAGCGCTACCAACCCCCATGCCGAGGTGCGTTGCCGCTACCTGGGGGCGGCGTTCCAGTTGCAGGACCGCATGTTCCTGGTCGACTACGAGTCGCTGACCTTCAACGAGATGAGTCAGACCATCCTCATCCCCAGCTTCAAAAGCCGCATTACCCGCCTGAACGGCCTCAAGGCCGGGGTTTCCAGCGGCGACCAGCGCTACCCTGCGTGCACCCGGGTGGTGTGGGATTACCTGGGAGAGGAGATCAATCGCATCAACGCTTATCGCCAGGTAAAACTGTACCAGCCGGATGATCCACGTATAGATGACGACATACGTGAGCGTTTGAGTGTGAGACCGCTCACTAACGGGTTGTTTGAAATCAAGTAGTGGTCGACATGTTCAGGCGTCATCGAGGATGAAGGCTTCCACGGCGCTCGCAACCTGATCGGCAATCGCCGGTGTGTTGCGTAAGTGGGCAGCGATGCCATGGTCGCAGTCTGTTAGAAACAGGCAGTGCAAACGCGACGCTGAAACGGATTGCATCAGGGCCTGGGTAACTTCTTCAGGGATCGGGCTGTAGCGTTCAGTGCCGGCAAGCCACAGGTTGCCGGCGCTTGTTCCGGGGCCTTTGCCGAATCGCTGTGAGTTGAGCCCGTCGTATTCGCCAATCACCATCATTACTCTTCCAGGGAACTGGTTGAGGAAGGCGTAGCTATCGCTTTCCAGAAAACCGAAAGGCTTGCTGATGGCAGCAGTGAATGCCGGGCCGAACGGCGCCTGGTGGGCATGGTCTGGATAGATTGCCGGACAGATCAGCACGAGGTTGTCCACGTGTGGCAACCGTGCCGCGAGCTTGAGCGTGATTGCCGCGCCGAGGCTGTGGCCGATGAGCGTCCGGCATCGCGGTGCGATATGCGCATGGAAACGCTGTGCTTCGTCAAGGTTGGTGGCCAGTGACGGCGATATTGCACCTGGCTCACTGGCGAGGCTATGACCTGACAGATTGGCAGTGAGTGAACCAATGCCGGCGGCTTGCAGGCGATAGAGCAGGGGATTGAGCCGGGTAAAGTCGGAGCGCGCGCCCCCCAGGACAAATGCCGGCGCTGCGCGTTCGATATCGGGTACCAGCAATCGGGCTTGTTGCTGGTAGTTTTCAAATACTTCGTCGATGAACAGTTCTTTGCCAGGGGCAAGTTCGTCGAACTGCCATTTCAGGCGCTGAGGGGAACCCGTTTGAAAGTGCATGGTGCTCTCTGGAAGAACCGGCTTTGGCCTGAAGGCAGAATAAGCGGTTATCAGCAGCAGCGGAAGTCAGCTCGCGCCTGGTATTTCACCGGCGATTTCTATCGGTGGCGGTGTTGAACTGTGAAACTCTGGAATCACTGCCACAGTGGCATCGAACGGGGCCGGTGTTGGACTTCCCCGCCCAGAAACCGCAAAATGACCCCTTTCCTTCAATCAACCTCTCCGGATCTGCTGACTCTATGCGTATGCGCCTAATGCTGTTGGGTGGTGGCAATGCCCTCGGGCAAGCGCTGATTCGTCTTGGGGCCGAGGAGGACATCGCATTCCTGGCGCCGCGCCCACCCGAGAACGGCTGGACGCCGGCCAGCCTCACCCAGTTGCTCGACGACCATCGCCCCGATGCCCTGGTCAACCTGGCCTACTACTTCGACTGGTTCCAGGCCGAGTCGGTCAGCGAGCAACGCCTGGCTCAACAGGAGCGGGCGGTGGAGCGGTTGGCGGAGCTGTGCCAGCACCACCAGATCACCCTGGTGCAGCCTTCCAGCTACCGCGTATTCGATGGTGCGCGGGCCACGGCCTACAGCGAAAAGGACGAGCCAGTGCCGCTGGGCTTGCGGGGCCAGGCCCTTTGGCGCATCGAGCAGAGCGTGCGCGCGGCTTGCCCGCAACACGTGCTGTTGCGCTTTGGCTGGCTGCTCGACGAAAGCATCGATGGGGCGCTGGGGCGTTTCCTGACCCGCGCCGAGCAACCCCAGGAGCTGCTGCTGGCTGATGACCGGCGCGGCAACCCGACGCCCGTCGACGACGCCGCCCGGGTGATCCTGTCGGTGCTCAAGCAACTGGATTGCAGTGCGCCGCTGTGGGGCACCTACCATTACGCCGGCAACGAGGCGACCACGCCGCTGGCGCTGGGCCAGGCGATCCTTGCCGAAGCCGGCCAGTATCGCCAGTTGGCTGTGCAGGCACCGACGCCGCAGGCCCATGCCGCGCGCCCGGATGCCAGCGAAGAGCCGCAGCACGCGGTACTGGCCTGCAAGAAAATCCTTCACACCTTCGGCATCAAACCGCGCGCCTGGCGCGCCGGCTTGCCGCCCCTACTGGACCGGTTCTACCGCCATGGCTGACGCCCCCATCCTGATCACCGGCGGTGCCGGCTTCATTGGCTCCCACCTGTGCGATGCGTTGTTGGACAAAGGCTACGCCGTACGCATTCTCGACGACTTCTCCACTGGCCAGCGGGGCAACCTGCAGGTCGGCCACCCGCGGCTGGAACTGGTTGAAGGCGATGTCGCCGATGCCGGGCTGGTCACGCAGGTTGCGGCAGGCTGCCGTGCTGTTGTGCACCTGGCGGCGGTGGCCTCGGTGCAGGCCTCGGTCGAGGACCCGGTGCGCACCCACCAGAGCAATTTCATTGGCACCCTCAACGTGTGCGAAGCCATGCGCGTGCATGGCCTGCGCCGGGTGTTGTTTGCCTCCAGTGCGGCGGTATATGGCAACAATGGCGAAGGCGAGTCGATTGCCGAAGACACCCCCAAGTCGCCGCTGACCCCCTATGCCGTGGACAAGCTGGCCAGTGAGCAGTACCTGGACTTCTACCGTCGCCAGCATGGCCTGGAGCCGGTGGTGTTCCGCTTCTTCAATATCTTCGGGCCGCGTCAGGATCCATCCTCGCCGTATTCCGGGGTGATCAGCATCTTCTCCGAGCGCGCAGTGCAGGGCTTGCCGATCACGGTGTTCGGTGATGGCGAGCAGACCCGGGACTTCCTCTACGTGGGCGACCTGGTGCAGGTGATGGTGCAGGCGCTGGAGCAGCCACAGGTCGAGGAGGGGGCAGTGAATATCGGCCTTAACCAGGCCACGTCGCTCAACCAGCTGCTGGCGGCGCTGGAGAAAGTGGTGGGTAGCTTGCCGGCGGTCAGCTATGTGGCGGCACGCTCGGGTGACATTCGCCATTCGCGGGCGGATAACCAGCGTTTGCTGGCACGGTTCGAGTTTCCACAGGCGACGCCGATTGTGGAGGGGCTGGCGCGGCTTTTAGGCAAGGGCTGAAATCCCTGGGGGCGCTTTGCGCCCCTGTCGCCGGCAAGCCAGCTCCCACCCCGACCGCGCCGACCTCAAGCCATGCGCAGTACCTGTGGGAGCGGGCAAGCCCGCGAAACAGGCGACGCGGTGGATGGCACGAGCTTCGCCCGCTCCCACAGCGAGTACACGGTCCCTGTAGGCGCGGCCTTGCCGGGGCGCCGGACCGGTCGGATGCGCTGCGCAGCAGCCCCAGAATCACCCATGCCGCACCACTCTGCGCAGGCAATCTCCTGCCGCCAGCACCCGCCCGTCCCGGGCCCGCACCTGCAGTGTTTCCAGCGCCTGCCCCGTATCGCCATCCACCAGTTCCGAACGCACCTCTCCCGCCTCGAACAGAAACCGCTCCCCCCACTGCCTCAAGCCAACCACTACCGGAAACACCGATCGCCCTTTCTCGGTCAGCACGTACTCCTTGTAGGCACTGCCATCCGACGCCGGCTGCAGCGTCAGCAGCCCGCTCTCCACCAGCCACTTGAGCCGGGAGGCGAGGATATTCTTCGCCAGCCCCAGGTTTTTCTGAAATTCACTGAAACGCCGCAGGCCATCGAAGGCATCGCGCAGGATCATCAGCGCCCAACGGTCTCCCAGCACCTCTAGGGCCCGGGCCACGGGGCATTGCGCATTGTTTTCATCGAGCATGGACGGAGCCTTTCGCGATCATCTGGTTGCAGATTAAAACCACATTTGTTAAATAGCCAGCAAGTGGTTTCAATTCGAAACCAGTTTGACGAGGCCAGCCCGATGAAGCCTGTACTGACACGCTGGATCACCCTGCTGCTGGCCACCACCAGCGCCATGGCCGTGGCGACCGTGTATTTTGCCCAACCTCTGCTTGAATCGATGGCCGCGGACCTTGGCGTGGCGCAGCAGCGGATCGGTTGGGTAGTTGGCGCGACCCAGGCAGGTTATGCCCTGGGGTTGTTGCTGATCGTGCCGTTGGGGGACCTGATCGACCGCAAGCGCCTGCTGCTTGGGCAGTTGCTGCTCTCGGTCCTGGCGCTGGTGGGTGTGGGCATGGCGCCTGATTGGGCGCTACTGCTGCTGGCCCTGGCCATCACCGGGCTGATGGCGGTCATGGTACAGGTGATGGTGGCGCATGCCGCGAGCCTTGCCACCCCCGGCCAGCAAGGGCAGGCCGTGGGCAGCGTCACCAGCGGCGTGGTGCTGGGCATTCTGCTGGCGCGGCTGGTCTCGGGCGGGCTTGCCGACCTGGCTGGCTGGCGCAGCGTGTACCTGTTTGCCGCAGGGCTGCTGACGCTACTGGCGCTGGTGCTGTGGCGCAGCCTGCCCATGGGGAAGCCGGTGTCGCTACGGTCTGGCTACCGGGCGCTCATCGTTGCCCAGTTCAGGCTGTACCAGCACGATCGGCTGCTGCGTCAGCGTGGGCTGTTCGGCGTATTGATCTTCGCCGCGTTCAGCGTGCTGTGGAGTGCCATGGTCATGCCCCTGAGTGCCGCGCCATTGGCGCTGAGCCATACCCAGATCGGCCTGTTCGGCCTGGCGGGTGTTGCCGGTACATTGGCGGCCGCGCGCGCCGGTCGCCTGGCCGACCAGGGGCGGGGAGAGCGTACCACCGGGTTGGCGCTGGTTCTGCTGGTGCTGTCATGGCTGCCTGCGGCCTTCGTCGAGCATTCACTGCTGGCCTTCGGGCTGGGTGTGCTGATGCTGGACTTTGCCGTGCAGGCGGTGCATGTCACCAACCAGAGCCTGTTGCTGGCCGGGCGTGGCGCAATGGCCAGCCGGTTGATCGGCGCCTACATGTGCTGCTATTCGCTTGGCAGTGGGCTTGGGGCGGTACTGGCTAGCTGGGTGTATGCCCGTTGGGGTTGGGCAGCGGTGTGTGGGCTTGGGATGGGCATCAGCGCGACCGCGCTGGGGTATTGGCTAGGGTTGCAGCGTGCGAGGGCGGCCGAAGCCGCCCTGCAGTGTTCAGGTCAGAACTTGTAGCCAAGGCCGACCATGTACACCCACGGGTCGACTTCGACGTTGACCTTGGTCTTGCTGTAGCCCAGTGCGGACGGGCCGTCGACGCTGGCTTTGGTGTCGATGTCGACGTACCAGACCGCGGCGTTGACCAGCAGGTTGTCGGTGAGCATGTAGTCCATGCCCAGCTGACCGGCGATGCCTACCGAGTCTTGCAGCTTCAGGTTGCTGAAGCCCTGCTGCTTGCGTGCACTGCTGAGGTCTTCATCGAAGAACAGGGTGTAGTTGATGCCGACGCCGGCATACGGCTGGAACCTGGAAGTCGGTTCCATCGGGTAGTACTGCAGCGACAGGGTCGGTGGCAGTTGCTTGATGTCGGCCAGCTTGCCGTCCAGGCCGCCGCCCAGGCCTTTTACGCCGACGGTGTGCTTGAACGGGGTGGCGGCCAGCAGTTCCAGGCCAACGTGGTCAGTGAGCATGTAGGCGAAGGTCAGGCCCAGCTGGGTGTCGCTGTCCAGGGTAGCCTTGGTACCCGAAACCTTGTTGCCATCGAACTTGAGGTCGCCGCTGCTTTCGTTGGGAGCGGTGGTGATGGCGCCGGCGCGCAGGATCATATCGCCTGCCTGATAAGCGTGGGCGGCAGGTGCGGCGAGCGCAAGGGCCACGATTGAGGCGCCGAGCAAGGTCTTGTTCATGGAAGCTCCCAGAGGACGTGAGTAATCGAGTAGTCCAATGGTACGGATGCGGTTAAACAGAATGTTTGACCCAGCTCAAAGAAGCGTCTACACGAATTCGAAACAGGTCTCACTTCAGCTCGTACGCGTATATTTTCTCCGCTTCCATCTGGTAGCCGGCGTCGGCAAGTTCGCTGCTGGAGGCTTTGACCTGCAGCGTTCCCTCGATCCAGTAGGGTTGGTAGAGGTCTTCGATGCGCACGCCCATTTCGCTGAAAATGTGCACGATCTGGTTCGACGGCGGAGGGGGCACGTGGATGCACGCGCCGTAGTAAGGGACCAGCAGGAATTCGGTGGTACGGCCTTCTTCGCTCACTTCCAGCGGCACGATGTAGCCCGGTAGTTTGATCAGCAGGCCGTCGAGGCTTTTTACCACCGGGGCGGCGGGGGCCTGCTGGCGCGCCGGTGGGGCGGACTCGGCGGACAGGGCGTTGCTGAGCTGCGACAGGTCGTGCAGCGGCGCGAGTTGTGGCGGGATGACCGGGGCGCCTTCGGGGATGAGGGCGGGCCAGTCCAGTTCGCGGGGTTCGCCAGCCCACAGCGGCATCGCTACCGTTAGCAGCAGGATCAGCAGCGTATGCAGTGCTGGCCTCTTCGCGGGCATGCCCGCTCCCACAGGGTTCACCGCAGGCTTCGAACCTGGTGAAGGGCCTTTGGGAGCGGGCGTGCCCGCGAAGAAGGCAGTGAGGTTTCTGATCATTGCACGCACTCAGAGGTGAATGGACAGGCCATCGGCCAGCGACTGCCGATAGGCCCGCCATGCCGGCACGCTGCCCATCAGCAGCGCGGCCCCCAGGATGATAGCCAGCAATGTCCACTCATGAGCACTGGGCATGGCCAGCGGCAAATACAAACCATAGTTGGCCTGCACATACCCCTGTGCCAGGGCGATACCCGCATACAGCAAACCAAGCCCGGCAGCGATCCCGACTGCTGCCAGCGTCAGCGCTTCCAGCACCAGCAGCCCCGCGATATGCCACGGCCTGGCACCAACCGAACGCAATATCGCCATTTCCCGCCGACGCTCGTTCAGGCTGGTGAGAATCGCCGTGAGCATGCCGATCAGGCCGGTCAGCACCACGAACAGCGACACCACGAACAGTGCCTGCTCCGCAGTGCCCATCAGGCTCCACAGCTCCTGCAGCGCTACCCCGGGCAGGATCGCCAGCAACGGCTCGCTGAGGTATTCATTGATCTCCCGCTGCAGGCTGAAGGTCGCGATCTTGCTGTTCAGGCCGAGCATGAATGCCGTGATGGCGGCAGGCTGCAGGTCCATGGTTCGTGCCTGCTCGGCGCTGATACGCCCAGCGCCGCGGGCTGGCACGCCGTTGTGCCAGTCGATGTGGATGGCTTCCATGCCGCCCAGGCTGATATGCAACGTGCGGTCAACCGGCGTGCCGGTGCGCTTGAGTACACCGACCACGGTGAACGGCTTGTCGTCGTGCTTGACCAGGCTGATCGCGGCGACCCCATGTGCCAGCACCAGCCTGTCGCCCAGCTTGTAGTGCAGTGCCTCGGCCACTTCGGCGCCGAGCACCACCTCGAACGGATCATCGGCAAACGCGCGGCCCTGGCTCAGTTCCAGGTGCTGGCGGCGGCCGTACTGGTAATGGCTGAAGTAGTCGCCAGTAGTGCCCATCACCCGATAACCGCGGTGCGAGTCGCCCAGCGAGATGGGGATGGCCCATTTTACCCGCGGGTCTTTGGCGTAGTGCTCATAGCTGTCCCAGCGGATGTTGTTGGTGGCGTTGCCGATGCGGAACACCGAATACAGCAACAGGTTCACCGAGCCGGAGCGGGCACCGACGATCAGGTCGGTACCGCTGATGGTGCTGGCGAAGCTGGCCCGGGCTTCGGTACGGACCCGTTCCACCGCCAGCAGCAGGCACACCGACAGGGCGATGGCAAAAGCCGTGAGAAATGCAGTGAAGCGGCGGTTGGCCAGGCTGGCCAGGGCAAGGCGGAGCAGGTACATCAGGCCTCCCGGGGCTTGGCGGCACGGTTGAGTTCGGCCAGCGACAGGTGGCGGTCGAACAGCGGCGCCAGGCTCTGGTCGTGGCTGACGAACAGCAGGCTGGCACCGGCGGCGCGGCATTCATCGAACAGCAGGCGGATGAACGCTTCGCGGGTGTCGGCATCCAGCGCCGAGGTCGGTTCGTCGGCGATCACCAGTTCGGGCTGGCCGATCAGTGCGCGGGCGGCGGCAACCCGTTGCTGCTGGCCGATCGACAGGCTGTCGGCGCGGCGGGCGAGTAGTGCGGGGTCGTCCAGGCCAAGGTGGGCCAGCAGTGTGCTGGCCGCTTGGTCGACACTGCCATGGCGCTGCTCGGCGCGGGCCTTGCGGCTACGCGAGAAACGGCAAGGCAGCTCGACATTTTCGCGTACCGAGAGGAACGGCAACAGGTTGAACTGCTGGAAGATATAACCGGTGTGGTCGACCCGGAAGCGGTCACGGGCGCCTTGGCCCAGGCGGGCGAGGTCCTGGCCGAGCAACTGGATACGGCCTTGGCCCGGTACGTTCACCCCGCCCAGCAGGCCCAGCAAGGTGGTTTTGCCACTGCCGCTGGGGCCTTTGAGAAACAGGGCCTCGCCAGCTTCCAGGCGGAATGCCGGAATGTCCAGCAGCGCGGGCTGGCCTGGCCAGGCGAACACCAGGTCATGCAGTTCGATCAACGGCTGGCGCATTCAGAACGCGACCGCGGCCTTGGCAGGCGTGGTTTCCACGCCTTTCTGGCCATTGGGGCCAACCAGTTGCACATTGATTTTCTGGGTGGCCGGGAAGGCTTTGAACAGTGGCGCAAGGTCCACCTGTGCCAGTTTGTCGGGGTTGCTGCAGGTCAGCTGGTAGTGGGCGCCGATGTCGCTGTGCTGGTGGTTGTGTTCGTGTTCGTCGCCATCGTCGTCGGCTTTCGGAGCATCACCGAACAGCGGGCTTTCCAGTTCCTGCTGGTCTTCCTTGCAACCGGCGGCAGCGGGCAGACCAAACAGCTTCAGCGGTTGTTCGAGCTGCTGGCGTACCGCCGCGACCTTGGCCTTGTCGGCGTCGCTGTTGGCGGTGTGCTCGAAGCCGACCAGGTTCATTGCCGGGCTGTCCAGCTCCAGCTCCAGGGTGTTGCCATCAAGCACGGCGTTGAGCCTGGCCACGCCATGCTCGTGGGCGCCGAGGGTGCCGTGGGCGTGGTCGTGATCATGGTCATCATCGTGGGCATGGGCCACGGCCAGGGGCAGCAGGGCGAAGGGCAGGGCAAGCAACAGGCGACGCATGGACGACTCCGGAGCGGGCGGGAAGATTGGGTTATGTTATAACAACTTTTCCGCGCGTCGCCAGCCTGCGTGGCGCAGGTTTCATGTTGCGGTAGGATGGCAGCATTGAGTTGGGTTCAGGGAATGCAGCATGAGAATTCGTGGACAGATTGGTGACTGGCCTGTGGATCTGACCATCGAGCTGGCGCCTGAAGAGTGGGCGCAACTGGGGCGGCAGGTTGAGGTGCCGGTAGCGGCGCAGTTTGCAGCAACGGAAACCGTGGCGGCACCGCGACAGGATGACGGGCAGTGGACTGCGGCGCGCGAGGTGTTGCGCCTGGCGGGGCAGATGAGCGGGCCGGAATTGCTGGATCGGCTGGAGGGACTGGCGGGGAGTACGGCGGCGGGCAAGCGGTTGTTGGTGCGCTTGCGGCACAGCAGTGAAGTGAAAGTGGAAAGTGGCGTGGATGCGCCGGTTTATCACTGGGTGGGATAAACCAGTATTGCCCGTTCTGGCCTCTTCGCGGGCTCGCCCGCTCCCACAGGTATACCTCCAGTTTGGAGCACAGTAGAGATCCTGTGGGAGCGGGCATGCCCGCGAACGAGGGCAAAGCCCTCGCAGAAAACTCAGGTCAGAACATCGCCGCCGACAGCTTGCGGCGATAAACACCAACTAGCGGGTGATCACCACCCAGCAACTCGAACACTTGTAGGAGCGCTTTCTGCGGCAGCCCGTTTTCGTAGGCACGGTTACGCTGGAACAGCTTCAGCAACCCCTCAAGCGCCGCTTCATACTGCTGGCGCGCCAGCTGCTGGATACTCAGCTGATAGGCCGCCTCGTCATCCTGCGGGTTCTGCGCCAGGCGGCTTTTCAGGTCCGCCACTTCCGGCAGGCTGGCGGCCTGGCGCAGGAAAGTCAGCTGGGCCTTGGCGCCGGCCAGTGCAGCTTTATGTTCGTCCGTCTTGACCGCGTCCAGCACGACCTGGGCTTCACCCAGCTCACCGCGTTCGGCCAGGCAGCGGGCATACAGGATCAGCGCTTCGGCATTGCTGTTGTCCTCACCCAGCAGGGCCTGCAACAGCGCTTCGGCCTCGGCAAAACGGCTTTCTGCAAACAGCCCCTTGGCCTGTTCCAGCGGCGATGTGCTGGGGGCCGCGGGCAGTTGCACGTGCGGTTCGAGCATGGCGCGGATCGCCGATTCCGGCTGCGCACCGGCAAAGCCGTCCACCGGCTGGCCGTCCTTGAACAGCACCACGGTCGGCAGGCTGCGGATGCCGAACTGGGCAACCACCTGTTGCTCCACGTCACAGTTGATCTTGGCCAGCAGCAGCTCGCCCTGGTAGCCCTCGGCGATCTTGGCCAGCAATGGCATCAGTGCCTTGCACGGCGCACACCACTCGGCCCAGAAGTCCACCAGCACTGGTTTGTGGAAGGAGTTCTCGATTACCAGTTGCTGGAAGGTGGCATCGGTAGCGTCGAAAATGTAAGGCGTGTCTTGGGTCATCGCGACTCTCGCAAACTCGTGAATGACACCACTATAAGGTGTCGCGGCTGGCGTGGTACAGGCTGACCCGGCGGAATTCGTGCGGCTCGGCCAGGTCCGGCAGTGTCAGCGCTTCGAGCACGCCCAGTTGCCGGTACAGCGGGTGGCTGAAGTCGCGTACCCGCGAGTCGGCCACCAGCGCCTGCCGCCCGCGGCCGAGGAAGGCATCCAGCAGCGGCAGGTTGGCGCGGTCGTACAGCACATCGGCCACCAGGATCAGGTCGAAGCGGTCGTCCTCGGCAAAGAAATCGCTGCTGTAACCCAGTTCCACCCCGTTCAGCGCGGCATTTGCGCGGCAGGCATCGAGTGCCAGCGGGTCGAGGTCGCAGGCCACCACTTCCAGCGCACCGGCGCGGGCGGCGGCAATACCGGCGATACCGGAGCCGGCGCCAAAATCCAGCACGCGCTTGCCGGCTACCCATTGCGGGTGCTCGGCCAGGTAACGTGCCATGGCCAGGCCGCTGGCCCAGCAGAAGCTCCAGTAGGGCGGTTCTTCAAGAATGCGCCGGGTCTCTTCGCTGCTGAAGGCGCGGTCCATGTTCTGGTCGTCGATCAGCCACAGCTTGAGGTCGCAGCCGGGCAGCTCGCTGACGACAAGACGCGCTTCGCCGATCAGGCCGCTGAGGGCCTGTTGCAAGGAGACTGGCGCCACTTACGGCGCCTTCTCGAAACGCAGTGGGCCGATGGCCTGGGTCTGGGCCTGGGTAATGCGCACCGGCGGCAGGTGCATGATCAGCTGGCCGGAACGGCTGGCGCGGCCGCGCAGCTCGACCCGGGCGCCGGCGGGGAACGCCTCGGGGTTGAAACGCAATTGGTAGGGCAAGGCCTGGCCGGTGCCGGTCAGGTTGCTGCTGGCCAGCAGGCGTTGGGGGCGGTCGCGTTCGTCGATGACCAGCAAGGCCAGCTCCACGTCGGCACCGGCAGGGATTTCCAGCAAGGTGCCGCTCAGCTCGCGCTGGTAGGCCGGCAGCGGGCCCAGTACTGTGGCCGGCTTGGCCGTGCGGGCTGGCGTGGGGGCCGCAGGGGCGTCGGGCTTCGGCCTGTCGCTGCCGCAGGCGGCGAGCAGGGCGGCGCAGCACAGCACGACGAGCGCTCGGTAGTGCATGGGGTAGTCCTTCACGGGCAGATTTGCCATGGATGTTAACCCCTTTGGCTTGTCTTGCCAGTGGGATGCGCTACCATGGCCCTCCCTTTTTTTGTTGCCTGCCACCATGCACTGTCCCTTTTGCGGTGCCAACGACACCAAGGTCATTGACTCTCGCCTCGTCGCCGAGGGCGAACAGGTGCGCCGCCGCCGCGAATGCGTCGCCTGCGGCGAGCGCTTCACCACCTTCGAAACCGCCGAGCTGGTGCTGCCCCGGCTGATCAAGCAGGACGGCACGCGCCAGCCCTTCGACGAAGACAAACTGCGCGCCGGCATGCAGCGGGCACTGGAAAAACGCCCGGTCAGCGTCGAGCGCCTTGAAGCGGCGCTGGCGCATATCAAGAGCCGCCTGCGCGCCACCGGTGAACGCGAAGTCAAATCGTTGGTGGTGGGTGAAATGGTCATGGCCGAGCTGCGCAAGCTCGACGAAGTGGCCTATATCCGTTTTGCCTCGGTGTACCGGCGCTTCCAGGACCTCGACGAATTCCGCGAAGAAATCGACCGCCTGGCTCGCGAGCCGGCTAAAGAGTGACCATGCCCAGCCAAGCTGCGATCCTCGACGCCCACTACATGGCCCGCGCGCTGGAGCTGGCGCGCAAGGGCCTGTACAGCACCCACCCGAACCCGCGCGTAGGCTGCGTGATCGTGCGCGATGGCGAGGTGGTCGGCGAAGGCTGGCATGTGCGCGCCGGCGAGCCGCATGCCGAAGTGCATGCGCTGCGCCAGGCCGGTGAGCGTGCCCGTGGCGCCTGTGCCTATGTCACTCTCGAGCCGTGCAGCCACCATGGCCGCACGCCGCCGTGCGCCGAAGCGCTGGTCAAGGCTGGCGTGGCGCGGGTGGTTGCCGCCATGCAGGACCCCAACCCGCAAGTGGCGGGGCAGGGCCTCCGGCGCCTGGCCGAGGCCGGTATCGAAGTGGCCAGCGGCGTGCTCGAGGCCGAGGCCCGTGCACTCAACCCCGGTTTCCTCAAGCGCATGGAGCACGGCCTGCCGTTCGTTCGCGCCAAACTGGCCATGAGCCTGGATGGCCGCACTGCCATGGCCAGTGGCGAAAGCCAGTGGATCACCGGCCCGGCGGCCCGCTCGGCGGTGCAGCGCCTGCGCGCCCGTTCCAGCGTGGTGCTGACCAGCGCCGCCAGCGTGTTGGCCGATAACGCGCGGATGACCGTGCGCGGCGCCGAACTGGGCCTGGATGCCGAGACCACCGCCCTGGCACTCAGCCGCACGCCGCTGCGCGTGCTGGTCGATGGCCGCCTGCGCCTGCCGCTGGATGCCCCGTTCTTCCAGGCCGGCCCGGCGCTGGTGGTGACCGCTGTCGCAGATGACCCGCGCTATGCCGCTGGTGGCCACGAACTGCTCAGCCTGCCGGGTGACAATGGCCAGGTGGACCTGCCTGCGCTGCTGCAAGCCCTGGCGGCCCGTGGCGTCAACGAAATCCTGCTGGAAGCCGGTGCCGGCCTGGTCGGCGCCTTCGCCCGGCAAGGCCTGGTCGACGAGTACCAGTTGTTCGTCGCCGGTACCTTCCTCGGTTCCCGGGCCCGCCCGCTGCTGGACTGGCCACTGGACAAGATGAGCGAAGCGCCGCGGCTGAAAATTACCGAAATGCGTGCAGTGGGCGATGACTGGCGGGTCACGGCCATCCCCCTGCCGGCGCCCGGCGTATAATGCCAGGCTTGCCCCGCGCAAACCGTTTTTGAGGAAGACCCCATGTTCACCGGCATCATCGAATCCATCGGCACCATCCGCAGCCTGACCCCCAAGGGTGGCGACGTGCGCGTCTACGTCGAAACCGGCAAGCTCGACCTGGGTGACGTCAAGCTCGGCGACAGCATCGCCGTCAACGGCGTGTGCCTGACCGCCGTCGAACTGCCGGGTGACGGCTTCTGGGCCGACGTCAGCGTCGAAACCCTCAAGCGCACCGCCTTCATCGACCTCAAGAGCGGCAGCAAGGTCAACCTGGAAAAAGCCCTCACCCCCACTACCCGGCTGGGCGGGCACCTGGTCAGCGGCCACGTCGACGGGGTCGGCGAAATCATCTCGCGCAGCGATAACGCTCGCGCCATCCAGTTCCGCGTGCGTGCACCGAAGGAACTGGCCAAGTACATCGCCCACAAGGGTTCGATCACCGTCGACGGCACCAGCCTGACGGTCAACGAGGTCAATGGCGCCGAGTTCGAGCTGACCATTGTCCCGCACACCCTGTCCGAAACCATCATGGCCGACTACCGTGCAGGGCGTCGGGTAAACCTTGAGGTCGACCTGCTGGCCCGTTACCTGGAGCGTTTGCTGCTGGGTGACAAGGCTGCCGAACCGAGCAAGGGCAGTGGCATTACCGAAAGCTTCCTGGCCGCCAACGGCTTCTTGAAATCCTGATTGAGAAGGGGGTGCCGCGTGGCGCTCAACAGCATCGAAGAACTGGTCGAAGACATCCGCCAGGGCAAAATGGTCATCCTCATGGATGACGAAGACCGTGAAAACGAAGGCGACATCATCATGGCGGCCGAGTGCTGCCTGCCCGAGCACATCAACTTCATGGCCAAGCACGCCCGTGGCCTGATCTGCATGCCGATGACCCGCGAGCGTTGCGAAACGCTGAAGCTGCCGCTGATGGCGCCGCGCAACGGCTCGGGCTTCGGCACCAAGTTCACCGTGTCGATCGAAGCCGCCGAAGGTGTCACCACCGGCATCTCCGCCGCTGACCGCGCGCGTACCGTGCAGGCGGCCGCCGCCAAGGATGCCAAGGCCGAAGACATCGTCAGCCCTGGCCACATCTTCCCGCTGATGGCCCAGCCTGGCGGCACCCTGGCCCGTGCCGGCCACACCGAAGCCGCCTGCGACCTGGCGCGCATGGCCGGGTTCGAGCCGAGCGGCGTGATCTGCGAAGTGATGAACGACGACGGCACCATGTCGCGCCGCGCCGAGCTGGAAGTGTTCGCGGCCGAGCACGGCCTGAAGATCGGCACCATCGCCGACCTGATCCACTACCGCATGATCCACGAGCGCACCGTGCAGCGCGTCTCCGAGCAACCGGTGGAGAGCGAGCTGGGCGAGTTCAACCTGGTCACCTACCGCGACGCGGTGGAAGGCGACGTGCACATGGCCCTGACCCTGGGCAAGATCTGCGCCGAAGAGCCGACCCTGGTGCGGGTGCACAACATGGACCCTCTGCGCGACCTGCTGCTGGTCAAGCAACCGGGCCGCTGGAGCCTGCGCGCGGCCATGGCCGCCGTGGCCGAGGCCGGCAGCGGCGTGGTATTGCTGCTGGGCCACCCGCTGGACGGCGACGTGCTGCTGGCGCACATCCGCGAAAGCGCCGGCGATGCCCCCGCCAAGGCACCGACCACCTACAGCACCGTGGGTGCCGGTTCGCAGATCCTGCGTGACCTCGGTGTACGCAAGATGCGCCTGATGAGTTCGCCGATGAAGTTCAACGCGATATCCGGATTCGATCTGGAAGTTGTAGAATACGTGCCCTCCG
>Ga0209676_1001943_pt1 | contig 16653 bp, 13 predicted proteins | sample AraplaCvi_mLB_r2_FD_184282 | JGI IMG/M metagenome (GOLD analysis project Ga0209676, IMG submission 184282) | Arabidopsis root microbial communities from North Carolina, USA - plate scrape MF_Cvi_mLB_r2 (SPAdes) (version 2) | ecosystem: Host-associated > Plants > Roots > Endosphere | place: USA...
TGCGCCATGGTGCTTCGCGTTACTCCGGTGGCTGCGAGATATCGGCCACGCGATAGCCTGCGCTCTGCACGGTGTGCAGCAGTTGCTTGTCGAAAGGCTTGTCGATGGTCTTGCGCAGGTTGTACAGATGGCTGCGCAACGTGTCCGAATCCGGCAGGCCGTTGCCCCAGATCTCGCGCTCGATCTCCTGCCGGCTGACCACGCGCGGCGATTCGCGCATGAGGATCGTCAGCAGGCGCAGGCCGATGGGCGAGAGCTGCAGTTCGCTGCCACCGCGCGTCACGCGCAGGCTGGCCGGGTCGAGCACGAGGTCGGCGACCTTCAGCACTTCACCACCCACCTGGCGGCGCTCGCGACGGATCAGGGCGCGCAGGCGCGCTTCCAGTTCCTGGATCGCGAAGGGCTTGGTCAGGTAGTCGTCGGCGCCGGCGCCGAGGCCCGTGAGCTTCTCGTCGAGCGTGTCGCGCGCGGTGAGCATCAGCACCGGCGTCGACTTGCGCGCCTCCTCGCGCAGCTTCTTGCACAGTTCCACGCCGTCCATGCGCGGAAGCATGAGATCCAGCACGATGACGTCGTAGTTGTTTTCCGTCGCCAGTCGATAGCCGTCGAGGCCGTCGCTCGCGTAGTCGACCTCGAAACCGCGGCCTTCGAGGTATTCACCGACCATCTCGGAGATGTTGCGGTTGTCCTCGACAATAAGGACCAGGCCGCCATCTCGTGTTCCGGTACCCTGCATGCAAAACCTCCCGACGCTTCAGCTTTGTGAAGGCTGCCGGGCCGCAGGTGGAGAGGCCGTGAAGGCCCCCCACACAAACTGAACGAAACCCTAGCGAAACCTTCCCATGCCCCTGGAACGCATCCTTCCCATCGCCCTGCTGCTGGGCTCGAACGTCTTCATGACCTTCGCCTGGTACGGCCACCTCAAGTACAAGTCCGCGCCCCTGATGGTGGCGATCTTCGCCAGCTGGGGCATCGCGTTCTTCGAATACTGCCTGATGGTCCCCGCCAACCGGATGGGCAGCTCAGTCTACTCGGCGCCCCAGCTCAAGGGCATGCAGGAGGTCATCACCCTGCTGGTCTTCGCCGGCTTCTCGACCTGGTACCTGGGCCAGCCGCTGAAGTGGAACCACTGGGCGGGCTTCGCGATGATCGTGGTCGCGGCGTGGCTGATCTTCCTGGACTGACCGGTCTTGGTGGAGCGGCCGGCGTTCAGAACCGGATCTTCCCGCTCAAGATGTCCTTGAACATCACCCAGTCGCCGACGAACGAATAGAACGGATGCTTGAACGTGGCAGGCCGGTTCTTCTCGAAGAAGAAGTGCCCCACCCACGCGAAGCCGTAGCCGCATACCAGCGCCGCAAGCAGCCACCATGCGTTGGCCTGCGCGATCGCCAGCACGACCAACGCCAGCACGCCACAGCTGCCGATGAAATGGAGTCGCCGGCTGGTGCGGTGGCTGTGTTCGCTGAGGTAGAACGGGTAGAACTCGCGGAAGCTGGCAAAGCGCGACATCTCGTCCTCCGATCCCAGGGCGCTCAGGCCTTTTCGGCAGCCTTGGCGTGGTTCCACAGGCGATCCTGCGCTTCAAGCGACAGGTCGGCAAGGCACGTCCCGTCAGCCTGCGCCAGGGCTTCCATCGCACGGAAACGGCGTTCGAACTTGAGGTTCGCGCGACGCATCGCGGCGCCCACGTCCACCTGCGCATGGCGCGCCAGGTTCGCGCAGACGAACAGCACATCGCCGATCTCGTCTTCCAGGCGGTCGCGCGCGGCAGTATCGTCCGGGTTTGCGTCGAGTGCGGCGAATTCCACGCGCACCTCGTCCAGTTCCTCGTGCAACTTCGCGAACACCGGCGTCACGTCCGGCCAGTCGAAACCCACGCGCGCGGCGCGCTTCTGCAGCTTCGTCGCCCGCTGCCACTCCGGCAGCCCGCGTGCGATGCCCGCCAGCGCGGAGCGGTCTTCGTGCCCGTTCGCCTCGCGCTCGCGGCGCTTCTGTTCTTCCCATGCGACGGTCTGCGCGTCGGCGTCTTCCACCGACGCATCGCCGAACACGTGCGGATGCCGGCGCACCATCTTGTCGCAGATCGCCGCGACCACGTCGCCGAACGCGAATGCGCCCTGCTCCGCCGCCATCTGCGCATGGAATACGACCTGCAGAAGCAGGTCGCCGAGCTCGTCCTTCAGGTCGGCAAGATCGCCGCGATCGATCGCATCTGCGACTTCGTAGGCTTCCTCGATGGTGTACGGCGCGATGGTTGCGAAATCCTGTTGGAGATCCCACGGGCAACCGCCGCTGGGGTCGCGCAGGCGGGACATGATTTCGAGGAGGCGCTGGATGTCGTGGGTGTTTTGCACGGCGAATTCTCGGTGAAGCAGAAAGCTGTCATTCCCGCGAAGGCGGGAATACATGGTGAATCACTATTCCGGCTTTCGAAGGGAATGCCGCGTCGGAGCGTTGGATCCCCGCCTTCGCGAGAATGACGGCAGAAAAGCAGGCAATTGCACGAGCAGGCTCACGCCTCCATCCACTCCCGCCACGGCAACGCCACATCCCCCAACCCGATGAAATCCCCGTTGAGGATGCGTTCGCGCTGGTTGTAGTGGAACGGCCGTCCCTGCGGATCGAGCACCGCCCCGCCCGCACCTTCGAGCACGCACTGGCCGGCGGCGGTGTCCCACTCGCTGGTGGGGCCGAAGCGCGGGTACACGTCGAGCGTGCCTTCGGCGAGCTTGCAGAACTTCAGCGAAGAACCCAGCCCGACCGGCTCGGTTTCGCCCATGCGATCGATGAACGCCTGCGTGCGGGTATCGCGGTGCGAACGGCTCGCGGCCACGCGCAGCGGCGCGGTCGCAGGAGCGCGCACGCGCAGCGCGGTGTCGTGCGAACCCTGGCGGCGGAACGCGCCGAGCCCGGCGCCGCCATGCCACGACTCGCCCGTCACCGGCGCCTGCACGACGCCCCACACCGCCACGCCGTCCACGATCAACGCGATGTTCACCGTGAACTCGCCGTTGCGCTTGACGAATTCGCGCGTCCCGTCGAGCGGGTCGACCAGCCACAGGCGCGACCACTGCCGGCGCATCGCGGTGGGCACTTCGTGCGCGGATTCCTCCGACAGCACGGGAATCTCCGGCGTGATCCGCGCCAGTCCATCGACGATGCAGCGGTGCGCGGCGAGGTCGGCCGCGGTGAGCGGCGAATCGTCGTCCTTGTGCTGCACGGCGAACTCGCTGTCGTAGATGCCCAGGATCGCGGCGGCGGCATCGCTGGCAAGGGCGATCACGTCCTCGCGGATCGCGGCATCGGGCAGGACGGACGACATCATCGGGATTGCATCCTCAGCCACTCGCGGGCGATGAACAGGGCGGCGATGCTGCGGCCTTCGGAGAAATCCTCGCGCAGGATCAGCTCGTGCAGCGCGTCGAGCTTCCACGGCACCACTTCGAGTTCCTCGGGCTCATCGCCCGCAAGCCGCTCCGGGTACAGGTCGCGCGCGATCACCAGGTGCGCCTCGTGGCTCATGTAGGTCGGCGCGAGCGTGAGCGCGCGCAGCACGTGCACGTCGCGCGCGCCGTAGCCGGCTTCTTCCTTCAATTCGCGATCTGCGGCCTGTTCGGGCGTTTCGCCCGCATCGATGCGGCCCTTCACCAGGCCCAGTTCGTAGCGGTGCACGCCGGCGGCGTATTCGCGCACCAGCAGGACCGTGTCCTCGTCGATCATCGGCACCACCACGACCGCACCGTGGCCGCGTCCGTGCAGGCGCTCGTAGTGGCGGCGCTCGCCGTTGGCGAATTCCAGGTCCAGGCGTTCGAGCCGGTAGGGGCCGGCGTCGTGCTCGGTGATGCGATGGATGGTGGGCAGGCGACGCGACATGCGGGCTCCGGACAGACACCATCCTGGCGAGCGCGTGCGGCGGCTGTGGACGGCCCGGCCCGGTCGCGCGGCTAGAATGGCGGGATGCAGCGATTGGACGACATCATAGCGCGCACCGACGAGGCGGCCGCCTGGCGCGAGCGCGACCTCGCGGTGCTCTGGCACCCGTGCACGCAGATGCGCGAACACCTCGATCCGGCCGGCACCCTGCCCCTGCTGCCCGTCGAGCGCGGCGAAGGCGCATGGCTGATCGGCCGCGACGGGCGCCGCTACCTCGACGCCATCAGCAGCTGGTGGACCAACCTGTTCGGCCACGCGGAGCCGCGCATCGCGGCGGCCATCGCCCGGCAGGCGACGACGCTGGAGCACGTGATCCTCGCCGGTGTCTCGCATGCGCCGGCGGTGGAACTGGCCGAGAAGCTGCTGTCCATCGCACCGCGCGAAGCGGGCCGCGAACCGCTGGCGAAGGTGTTCTACGCCGACAACGGCTCGGCCGGCGTTGAAGTCGCGCTGAAGATGGCCTTCCACTGGTTCCGCAATCGCGGCATCGAAGGGCGCACGAAGTTCATCGCGCTCGACAACGGCTACCACGGCGAGACGCTGGGCGCGCTCGCGGTCGGCGATATCCCGCTGTACCGCCGCGTGTACGCGCCGCTGCTGGCCGAAGCGATGTTCGCGCCCTCGCCCGATGCTTACCTGTGCGAGCCCGGCGAAACACCGGCCGGGCGCGCACATCGCGCCGCCGACGCATTGGCCGTGCTGCTCGAACGCCACGCGGGCGAAGTCTGCGCGCTGATTCTCGAACCGCGCGTGCAGTGCGCCGGCGGCATGCGCATGCATGATCCGGTCTACCTGAAACGTGCGCGCGAGTTGTGCGACGCGCATGGCGTGTTCCTGGTCTGCGACGAGATTGCCGTCGGCTTCGGCCGCACCGGCACGTTGTTCGCGTCCGAGCAGTCCGGCGTGCAGCCCGACCTGCTGTGCCTGTCGAAGGGCCTCACCGGCGGCGCGTTGCCGCTGGCGGCGGTGCTGGCGACGCAGTCGATCTACGACGGCTTCCTCGACGAATCGCGCGAGAAGGCCTTCCTGCATTCGCACAGCTACACCGGCAATCCGCTGGCATGCGCGGCGGCGCTGGCGTCGATGTCGATCCTCGAACAGGACGATGTCATTGTTCGCAACCGCGCCACATCGCACCGCATGGCGCAACTCGCCGCCCCGTTCACCGATCACCCGCACGTGGCCGACGTGCGCCAGGCGGGCATGATCGTCGCGTTCGAACTCACGCGCGGCGGCGACAAGCACACCCCGTTCGATGCGTCCGCACGTATCGGCCTGCGCGCGTATCGCGCTGCACTGGAACGCGGTGTGCTGCTGCGCCCACTGGGCGACGTGCTGTACTGGATGCCGCCCTACTGCATCGAAGAGGATGCACTGCAACTGCTTGCGAACACGACGCGCGAAGCGATCGACCACGCCATCGAGGAAGCCGCATGCGCCTGACCCGCGTCCACGTCGACGAACCGCTGAGCGTCGGCCGCGACATCGCGCTGCCCGAAAGTGCTGCCGCGCATTTGGTGCGCGTGCTGCGCCTGGGCGTGGGCGATGCGTGCGTGCTGTTCAACGGCGACGGCCACGATTACGCCGCGCGGATCACGCTTTCGACCAAGCGCGAGCTGCGCGTGGCTGTGGAGTCGGCGGAACCGGTGTCGCGCGAGTCGGCGCTGAAACTCGTGCTGCTGCAGGGCGTGGCGCGCGGCGAGAAGATGGACCTGATCCTGCAGAAGGCCACCGAGCTGGGGGCGACCGCGTTCCACCCGCTGTGGTCCCAGCGCAGCGAAGTGAAACTGGACGAAGCGCGCACGGAGAAGCGGCTCGCGCACTGGCGCAGCGTGGTGTCGTCGGCGTGCGAGCAGAGCGGACGCGCGTTCGTGCCCGACGTCGCCGCGCCCGTGTCGCTGGCCGCCGCGTTGTCCGCGCTTCCGGCAGGCGGGTTGCGGCTGATCCTCGATCCAGAAGGCGAGTTCTCGTTCGGCTCGCTCGATGTCGATGCCGCTCACCCGGTGTATCTCGCCATCGGCCCCGAAGGCGGCTGGTCCGACCTCGACCGCACGCAACTGCGCACGGCGGGCTTTGGCGGACTGAAGCTCGGCCCGCGCATCCTGCGCACGGAAACCGCAGGGCTGGCGGCGATTGCGGCGTTGCAGGCGCGGTTCGGGGATCTGGCCTAGCGACCCGGCGAAACCGGCGTCGCAAATCGCACGATCTCGTCTGCCGCGGCGCTGGGATTCACCTGCAGCAGGAAGTGCGGGCCGTCCATGCGCACGATCTGCGTGTCCGGCTTGATCTTGCGGATGAAGTTGGCTGCCGATCCGGGAACCGCTGCGTCACGCGACGCCTGGAGGTAGTGGATCGGCGTGTCGACGGCCGCCAGCTGTCGACTGACATCGACTCGCAGCACGGCACGCAGGCGCGCCCGCAGGACCGCGTGCGGGATGTTCCGGACGATCCGGTGGATCTGCGCGCGCAACATGGGATCGGCCTTGCCGCCCAGCATCGTGGTCAGCCCGATACGCATCAGCGGCGCGCTCAGGACAATGGCGTGCAGCCAGCGCGCAAGGACGGCGAGCGACGGCCGTGGATTACGCGCGAACGTGCTGCACAGGACCAGTCCGCGAAGTCCGGGCGGATGCTCCGCCGCCAGTGAAATGCCGACGGGGCCGGAGAACGATTCGGCAACGAGCACGAAGGGCCGCCCGACCGGTAGCGCCGCCCGGGCGAAGGACGATAGCGCGGCGTAATCGAGCGGCTCTTGCGGGTAACGCACGACGACGGTGTCCATGCGCCCACGCAACGCAGCCAGGAAACCGGCGAAAAGCTCACCCGTGCCGTCCATGCCCGGCAGCAACACCAGCACAGGCGGTTGGGTCATCGTTCGACTCGATCTCGCGGCGTCAGATCTTGAAGTAGATCTTCCGCGCATCGAGCACGCGCACCACGATCCACCAGACAAGAACGAACGCGATCGCGTAGGCCAGCGACGGTACGAAGCCGCCGAAACGCGGCGTCATCCAGCCGGCGAAGGCATGCTGGTACAGCGGATCGAACCACCCGAAGGCGACCAGCGCATAGAGCATGAACGCCGAACCCGCATATGCGGCAATGGCGTTCACGCCGAACGCGCGACCCAGCGGCGGCCAGCCGCGCAGGTCGATGAGCCAGTGGAAGATCGCGAGGATCCAGCACGACAGCCCGCCGGTCCAAAGCACGTACGACGGCGTCCACAGGTTCTTGTTGAGCGGCTGCCACAGCGACCACGCCAGGCCCGCCGCAACCGCGACGGCACCGGCGATGAGCAGCGAACGTTGGTCGCCGCGACGCAGCCAGTCGCCCGCGCGCAGGCCGAGCAGCGTCGTTGCCAGCGCGCCGAGCGTGCTGACTAGGCCTTCGGGATCGTGTCCGCGACCGGTCGCGGGATCGAGCTGGTACACGTGCACGCCGAGCAGCGCATGGTCGATGCGGCTGGCGATGTTCACGAACGGATCGAGCGTCCCGCCTGCCGCGAGCAATGCGCCATGGGACACCAGCAGCGCGCCGAACGCGATCCACTGCGTGCGCGGCCGGGAATGCAGCGCGATCACGCCCGCGGCGGCGAAGCACAGGCCGATGCGTTGCAGCACGCCCGGCACGCGGTAATGCGGCAGGTCGAAGGCGAACAGCGCGATCAGGTGCAGCGCAAGGCCCAGGCCGAGGATGCGCGTACCGCGAACGAGTACCGTCTTCGTCAGCACGCCCAGGTCGTCACCGCGCTCGACGCGCGGCATCAGCGCCAGCGCGATCGACACGCCGACGATGAACAGGAACATCGGGAAGATCAGGTCGGTCGGCGTGAAGCCGTTCCACGCGGCGTGTTCGAGGGGCGCGTAGACATGCCCCCAGTCGCCCGGATTGTTGACCAGCAGCATCGCCGCGACGGTGAGACCGCGCAGCGCATCGACGGAGGCGTAACGCGGCGCGCTACCGCGCGGCGCGGAGGCGGTGTTCGCGCCGCTCAAGCCGCCTGCGCCAGCGCGAGGCCGATCTGGTCTTCGATGGCGCCAAGGTCGGGCAGGAATGCTGCGTCTTCGTTGAGCAGCACGCGCGCCTGCACGCCGTTGGGCAGTGCGTTGTGGTCGTCCACGGTCATGAGCGTGTCGCGCGACACGGTGACCAGTCGCGGGAAGCCTTGCGTCAGCAGCGCGAAGTACGGAGTACGGCGGCCCTCGACCGGCGTGGTTCCGCCCAGCGCACGCAGCACCAGCACCTTGCTGCCCAGCCCACCGCGCTCGTTCGCCAGGCCCGAGAAGCGGCCGAAGGCGATCAGCGGCAGCTGCCAACCGCGCCAGCGCATGCGGCCCAGCAACCAATCCGGCGCACCGGCGACGGCGTCGGGTTCCGCGTAGGACAGCACCTCGGCGATGGTCGCGTTGGGCAGGAGCAGGCGGCCGCCGGCGATCTGGATCAGCACGCCGCGGATGTCGTTTTCGGCGGCGCCGGAATGTTGGGGAGCGTGTTCGATGGCCATCTCGTGTTCCTCCTCGCTCAGCGCCAGCGTTCGGCGAGTTTCGCCGACAGTTCGGCGGGCTGGCCCGACTGCGCGCCGCGCGCGGTCAGCGCAGACGCTGCGGCTGCATCGTAGCAGCCGTCTGCCGCCTGCCCGGCGACCAGCGCGCCCGACCAGGACAGGTTCATCGCGGCATCGACCTGCGCGGGATCGGCGCCGCTGAGCATCAGCACCGCCGAATCGGCCGCCGGCAGCACGGCGAGCACGTCGCCTGTGCCTTCGACGAAACGCATGCCCGACTCGCTCACCGTGATGGTGACATCGGCCGGGAGGATGTAGATCGTGCCCGCCATGGCGATCAGGCCCGGCTCTGCCAGGCGCACCTGCAACGGCGTGGCGCGCTGCATCTGCGCGACGAGGCGATCGTAGCGGCCGCCATCCAGGCGCTGCTGCACCAGCACGGGACGCGGGAATTCCTCCGGCAGCCCGCCGAGCAGCTGGCGCACCGCATCGGGGCCGCCGATGCCGGCCAGCACGAGGATCGCGCCGCCCAGTTGCGAGGCTGCGCGGTCTTCGACCAGTTCGAGCGAGGAGATGCGGCGCTCGATGTCGCCCAGGTCGCGCTGGAACTTGTGGTTCGGATCGGCATCGCGCACGACGGACTCACCGGCACCGGTGGTGTCGTCGGTGAACGACCAGTCCGGCGCGGCCGGCGTGGCGGCTTTCGTCGCGCTCGCGGCCGAGGAGCCCTCGCGGCTGGCCTCGAACATCAGGACCGGCTCGGCGGTCACGGCGGGCACATCGATCGACGCGAGCTCGCCCACGTCCGGGAGGGTGGATTCGAACACCGGCGTTTCGAGCACCGGCGTCGGCGTGTCGGACACCTCAAAGTCGAAACTCGACTCGAACGGCTCGACCACCAGGTCGGCGGACAGCTCGATGGCGTCGGCCGCCACCGACGGTGCGTCGGCGGCGAAGGTCAGTTCGATCCCGGCCAGCGCGGGCGGCAGTTCGACGGTTTCGGCCAGCTCGAAGCTGGCTTCGGCAGCGACCGGATCGAACGGGCTGTAGCTGGCCTGGTGCGTGTACTGGACCTGCGGCGCTTCGATCGCCGGTTCGGCAACGGCGACCGGTTCGACGGCGGCAGGCGCGACCGGGGTCGGCGCGGCGACCGCTTCGAGGACAGGCGCAGCAGCAGGCGTTTCGATCGGGGCCAGTTCCATCACCGGCGCCGCACGCGGTGCTTCGACCGGCGCTACGGCGTCGACCGCACGCGGCGCGGCGGTCGGGGGCTCCGGCGGTTCCATGCCTTCGGGCTCGTGGCCCGGCGGCAGTACATCGCCATGGCCATGCAACTTCGCGGCCAGATGGCGCATCCAGCGCGCCAGGTCCCAGCCTTCGCGCGTGGCGGCCAGCGTGGCTTCTTCGTAGATCACTTCGACCGACGGATCGGCGAGCACCGGATCGAACTTCTCGATCACGTCTTCGGTGACCGGGTCGAGCGCGACGACGATCACCTGCGGCGCGACCTGCCCCAATGCTTCGAGTTGAAGCGTGGTCGGATCGGCTTCGAGCACTACATGGGCGCCCGCGTCGGACAGCGCCGAACGCAGGCGTTCACAAGCTGCGCCCGGTCGCGCCAGAAGGACCGCGCGACGGGAGGACTCACTCATTCCGCGTGGCCCCCGCATCGATGCCGAGGAGGTCGTACACGTTTCGCATCAGTTCCGGCTCCTGGTACGGCTTGCCCAGGTAGCGCTCGACGCCGATCTCGAACGCGCGCTGGCGATGCTTGTCGCCGGTACGCGAGGTGATCATCACGATCGGCACGCCGCGCAGGCGCGGATCGCCCTTCATCGCGGTGGCGAGCTCGTAGCCGTCCATGCGCGGCATTTCGATGTCCAGCAGCATCAGGTCGGGCACGCGCTCGACCATGCGCTCCAGCGCGTCGATGCCGTCCTTCGCGGTGAGCACCTCGAGGTTGTGGCGCTCGAGCACGCGGCCGGTGACCTTGCGCATGGTGACCGAGTCGTCGACCACCATGACCAGCGGAACGCGGCGCGTTTCGACCGTTGCCACCGGCGCGACGACGTGGTCGCGCGGCAGTAGCGCCTGGCGACGCACCAGCGGTGCGACGTCGAGGATCACGACCACGCGGCCGTCACCCATGATGGTCGCGCCGAAGATGCCCGGCACCGACGCCACCTGCGGACCGACCGGCTTCACCACGATTTCGCGATTGCCGACGACCTGGTCGACGCACACCGCCGCGCGCAGGTCGCCCGAGCGGATCAGCAGCAGCGGCATCTGCAGCGCGCCTTCGGCCTTGGCGGTGCCGTGGCCGACGAGCGTGCCCAGGTCGTGCACCGCGTAGTCCTCGCCGCCGTAGCGGTAGGTCGCGTCGACCATGTCCAGGCGGTCGCGGGCGATGCGGCCCACGCCGCGGACCGAGGCGATCGGCACGGCGAAGGTGGTATCGCCGATCTTCACGAACACGGCCTGCGTGACCGCCAGCGTCTGCGGCAGGCGCAGCGTGAAGGTGACGCCCTTGCCCGGGACGGAGCGGATGTCCAGCGTGCCGCCGAGCTGGCGCACTTCGCTGGCGACCACGTCCATGCCCACGCCGCGGCCGGCCAGGCGGCTGACCGATTCGGCGGTGGAGAAACCCGGTTCCAGGATCAGCGCGTCGATGGCGGCGTCGGACAGCGTGGCGCCTTCCGGCACCAGGCCACGCTCCAGGCCGCGACGCAGGATCGCCTCGCGGTTCAGGCCGGCGCCGTCGTCACCGACTTCCAGCACCACTTCCGAACCTTCGCGGCGCACCGCGATGCGGATCGTGCCTTCGTCCGGCTTGCCGGCCTTCTTGCGTTTGTCCGGCGTTTCCAGGCCGTGCGCGACGGCGTTGCGGAGCATGTGCTCCAGCGGCGCGGTCATGCGCTCGAGCACGTTGCGGTCGAGCTCGCCCTGCGTGCCGTCGAGCTTGAGGCCGACATGCTTGCCCAGTTCGCCCGAGGCCTGGCGGACAACGCGGCGCAGGCGCGGCAGCAGGCCGTCGAACGGCACCATGCGCGTGCGCATGAGGCCTTCCTGCAGCTCCGAGCTCACTCGCGACTGTTGCAGCAGCAGCGTTTCGTACTGGCGCGTCAGGTCGTCGAGCGTGGTCTGCAGGCTGACCTGGTCGGCCGCCGATTCGGCGAGCGCACGGGACAGCTGTTGCAGCGTGGAGAAGCGGTCGAGTTCCAGCGGATCGAATGCCTGCTCGCCATCGTCGCCTTCGCGCTGGTAGCGCGCGACGATCTGCGCTTCGGTTTCGATTTCCAGGCGACGCAGCTGGTCGCGCATACGCGTGTTGGTCGCCGCCATTTCTGCGATGGCGCCACGGAATGCACCCAGCTGCTGTTCCAGGCGCGCGCGGTAGATCGCGACTTCACCTGCGTAGTTGACGAGGCGGTCCAGCAGGTCGGCGCGGATACGCACCTGTTCCTGCGGGGCGCGCACGCCGATGTCCTCGTCGTCGGTCAGCGGCTGGTCGCTGATCGGCGCCGACAGCGGCTTGAGCTCGGCGTGCGATTCCTCGTGCGCGACGTCGGCGACGACCGGCGCAGCCGGCTTCGCGGACGGCGCGGCGGCCGCCTTGGCGATGTGCGCGGCGAGGTCGCCCAGCGTCGTCTGGCCGCGCGAACGCGCGTCGAACTCGGCGATGAGCGCCTCGGGCATCGCGATCGCGCGGCGCTCGCCGACGCGGGTGACCATCGCGTGCAGGCGGTCGAAACCGCGTTCGAGCAGCGGCACGCCATCGCGGCCGAGTTCGCAGCGGTTCTCGACGACGGCTTCGAGCAGCGACTCCATCGCGTGGCCGAGTTCGCCCACGGCCATGATGCCGGCCATGCGCGCGCCACCCTTGATGGTGTGCAGGTCGCGCTGCAGGCCGACCAGCGACTCGCGCTCGGTCGGCGCTTCGCGCAGCTGCGCGAGCAGGCCGTCGGAATGGTCGAGCAGGTCGCTGGCTTCCTCGACGAAGATGTCGACCAGCTCCGGGTCCAGTTCGCTCAGGTCCAGCGCTTCGTCCGGATCGTCGGCACCGGCCAGCGCCTGCGCGATGAGCGCGGCCACGGCCGGCTCCTGCGCTTCGATGGACGGCACGGATGCGAACTCGTCGAACGCTTCGGCGGCCGGCGTTTCGGCCAGCGCATCCTGCGCGAGTTCCTCGACGTCGGGCAGTTCGTCGCGCATGTCGCCGATGGCGGGCGCGTCGACGAAGGCGTGACCGACGGATGCGGCTTCGAGCGAAGCGGCTTCCAGCGCCGCCGCCTCGACCGCCGCGTGCTGTTCGCGCGTGACGCGTTCGGCTTCGGCGTACTCGGCTTCCAGTCGCGCGTACTCGGCTTCCTCGTCGGCGATGCGCGCAGCTTCGAAGCGCTCGGCTTCCAGGCGCTCGGTCGCAAGGCGTTCGGCTTCCAGCAACTGCGCTTCGATGCGCTGCTGTTCGGCCAGCGCCGCGGCAGCCTGGCGTTCGGCCATCGCCGCTTCGACGGCGGCCTGGTGCGCAGCTTCGGCGGCAAGGCGTTCTGCACGCTCGGCGGCGGCGCGTTCGGCTTCGGCCTGTTCGGCGGCGATGCGTTCTGCCTGCGCACGTTCGGCGGCAAGAAGCTGCGCTTCCTGCTCGGCGGCCAGGCGCGCGACTTCTTCGGCCGCGGCCTGCTCGATTGCGGCCTGCTCGGCGGCGCGACGTTCGGCCTCGAGCCGTTCGGCCTCTTCCGCTTCGGCGGCGAGCGTTTCGGCTTCGCGACGAAGCGCATCGGCGCGTGCATCTTCCTCGCGCTTGATCAGCGCAAGGCGCTCGGCTTCGCGCTGCTGTTCTTCCAGCGCGAAACGTTCGGCTTCCAGGCGCTCGACTTCGACGCGCTGCCCGTTCGCGTGCTCGATCGCCTCGCGTTCGGCTTCGATGCGGCGGGCCTCGGCCAGCTCGGTTTGGATGCGGTCGGCGTGCGCTGGATCGGACAGGTAATCCGGGCCGACGTCGGCGGCCAGGTCGGTGAACTCGCTCAGGTCGATCGCGGTGAACGACGGCTCCAGCTCCGCCGGTTCGTGCGACATCGGCTGGCGCGAGTCCGGCAGGCTGTCGCGCAGCGCACGCATGCGATCGGCAAGGCCGTCGAACGCCGGGATGCGCGGTGCCGGCGTCTTCAATGTCGCCAGCGTGCGGCGGATCGCATCGGCGACCTCGCCCATCGCGCTGACGCCTTCGGCGCTGGCGGGCTGGCCGGAGGCCAGCAGGCGCTTGACGTACACCTCGGTCGGACCGGTGATCTCGGTGATCACCGGCACTTCGGTCATCGCGAAGGCGCCGTTGAGCGTGTGGAACGCGCGCTGCAGGCCGTCGTCGGCCGGGCGCGGCTGCACCTGCGATGCGGCAAGCCATTCCTCGATGGTGGCCAGATGGCCGCTGACTTCGGTGTCCAGGATTTCCAGCAGCACCGAATCGACCGAAGCCGGCACGCCCGGTTCGGGCTCCAGCACCGGCGCGATGTCGGCCACCAGTTCCGGCGCGGGCACGTCGTCGAAGCTGATCTCCTCGACTTCCATGCCGGCACCGTCGAGGCCGTCGAAGCTGACCGCTTCGAGAGTGATCTCTTCGATCTCCGGCGCAATGGCCGCCTCGACGACAGGCTCGACTTCCGGCTCGATGACCGGCTCGACGGCTGCGGCGACCGCTTCCACCTTGGGCGCGGGCGTGTAGATCGTTTCGTCGCCTTCGGCCAGGCGCTCGGCGTGGGCTTCCATGCCTGCCAGGTCGGCGGTGATGGCCCCCTCGTTGCGCAGCGCGGCGTGCAGCTGCGGCAGCGCGGTGTAGGCATGGCTGACCAGACCGATGACGGCCGGGCTCGCCGGACGCGTGCCGTCGAGCACGCGGTTGAGCAGGTTCTCGATCTTCCAGCTGAACTCGCCCAGCGTCTTGGCGCCGACCAGGCGGCCGGAACCCTTCAGCGTGTGGAACACGCGGCGGATCGGGCGCAGGCGCTCGCTGTCTTCCGGCAGCGCGTGCCATTCCGGCAACAGGTCGCCGAGGTGACGGATCTCTTCGTCGAGCTCTTCGAGGAAGACCTCGCGGATCTCGTCGTCGATGTCGTCGCTGTGTTCGAAGCCACCGGCCGCGATCTGCTGCGGCGTGCTCGCGACCGGCGCCGGTGCGGGCGTCGGCGCTGCGGCCACCTGCGCGACCGGCACTTCGGCGGCGAGCGCGGGCGAAGCCAGCGTCGTCGCGTCGAACGCCGGCGCGGTCGGCGTGCCGAGGGTGATCTCGTCGGTCAGTTCGAAGTCCGGAACGCGCGCTAGGTCCTCGCGGCTGATCGGCGACGTCGGCGCCATCGTGGCGGCGATGTCGAATTCCGGCAGCGGCCAGTAACGCAGCGTTTCCAGGCTCTGGCGCGTGATGTCGAGGATATGGTTGCGGTTCGGGCGCTGCTCGCGCAGCGCTTCGAGGTAGTACTCCAGGCTGGCGAGCGCGTCGGCGAGCGTGTCCAGCTGCTGGCCGTTCGGCACGCGCTTGCGGCCGATCAGCTCGACCTCGGTGTAGCGCTTCACGCCGGCCAGGTAATCGGCCGGCTGCGGCAGTTCGAGCATGCGCAGGGCGCCGGCGACTTCGTCCAGCACGCGCGGGACTTCGGCCAGTTCGGCGTGGTCCCAGTTGGTTTCGACGAACGCGACGAACGCCTGGCGTGCATCGCCGAAGTTGGCGATGGCTTCGCGCACGAGCACGTCGAGGACCTTGCGCGCCTCGCCGGCGAGCAGGTCGTCTTCGGCGCCGGCGTCGGGCAGGCCCAGGCGCGAGACCTGGTCGTCCAGCGAGGCGTCGACGTAAAGCAGCGCGCCTGCGACGTCGAGCAGCGCGCCCTCGTCGGCCGGACGCTTGCCGGAGACGATTTCATGCATCGCGTCGCGCTGCTGCATCACGACGGTGCGGGCGACGCCCAGTCCCATCATGCCGAGCGTGTCGCTGACGCGGCCGAGCGCTTCCACCTGCGGCTTGAGTTCGGCGACGTCGGTCTGGCCGGTGCGCAGGTGCAGGTCGAGCGCGTCCTTGACGCGCAGCAGGTCTTCCTTGATCGCCGCAGCGACGGTGTCCAGCAGCGCGCGGTTGCGGCCGGACAGCGAGCCGCGGGCGTGTTCGAGTTCGGACTCGCTGGGCAGGTGCGCGGCAAGTTCGAAGGTGTGGCGCAGGTCGTCCAGCGCCGGATGGCGGCCGTCGCTGTGGGCGACGTGGTACAGCAGCTGGCGGGTCGGTTCGGCGGCCGGTTCGGAGCGGTGCGCACCGAAGCCGTCATCGGCCAGCATCAGGCGCGCTTCGCGCTCGACGCCGCCGAAGGCCTGGCGCAGCGCACGCGTGGCCGGCAGCGCGCCGTCGCGCAGGGCGCCGGCAACACTGGAGGCCACCCACAGCATGCGGCGCACGGGTTCCAGCACGACTTCGCCGAGCAGGCCGTCGATCGCGGCGGAAAGCTTCTCCGGCTGCGACGGGTTGCCTTCTTCCGGCCAGTTCGCCAGCGCATCACGCAGGGCGGCCAGGTGCGGCGACGTGGCACCACGCGCGGGCGCGGCCGGCGGCAGCGCGCTGGGCAGGTTCGCCGGCAGCGGGCGGTCGAGGTCGGGCGCGAACAGCACGCTTTCGTTGAGGCCCGCCTCGCCGCGCGTGGCGCGCAGCTCGTTGAGCAGCGGCAGCAGCACGATCGGAATGTCGCGATGGCCGCCCTGCAGGCGTTCCAGATAATCGGGCAGCAGGACCACGCCGCGCATCAGCGCCGCGCAGGCTTCGTCGCGGTCGGCGACCTTGCCCTGCTGCAGCGCGAGCGCCAGGCGCTCCATTTCCTCGGCGACCATCGCCGGGGCGTACAGCTCGACCATGCGCAGCGTGCCGTGCACCTGGTGCAGCTGTTCGGCGCACAGGCGCATGCGGCTGGCGTCGGCGGGATTCTCGGCGTACGCCTCGATCTCCTGCTGGGCCAGGCGCAGGGTTTCGTCCAGCTCGGGCTTGATCCAGCCGAGCGTGGTGGTGTCGATGGCTTCGCGCATCACGGTCATCGCTCACCTCGCATGCATGCAAGGTGGCGCGACCTGTGGCCGAGGCGCCATCCGGGGCTGAAGCTGTTCATCGTGACCGACCTTGTTCCGATCCGCCCGTCAGGCCGGCAGCTTGAAGTCGGCGACCGAGCGGCGCAGGTCGGCGGCCAGTTGCG
>Ga0209676_1001944_pt1 | contig 16652 bp, 11 predicted proteins | sample AraplaCvi_mLB_r2_FD_184282 | JGI IMG/M metagenome (GOLD analysis project Ga0209676, IMG submission 184282) | Arabidopsis root microbial communities from North Carolina, USA - plate scrape MF_Cvi_mLB_r2 (SPAdes) (version 2) | ecosystem: Host-associated > Plants > Roots > Endosphere | place: USA...
ACCGGCGAGAACCGGTTGCAGATGTCCTCCAGCCGCTCGCGGCTGCGGATCAGCGCGTCGACGCAGCGCGGGTCGAACAGTCGACCGCGCTGCGCATAGAGATAACCCAGCGCCGCATCCACGTCCCACGCCTTCTTGTACGGGCGGGGCGAGATGAGCGCGTCGAATACGTCGGCAACCGCGACGATCCTGGCTTCCAACGGGATTTCCTCCCCGCGCAGGCCATCGGGGTAACCACTGCCGTCGTAGCGTTCGTGATGGCGCAGCGCGATCAGCGCGCCGGCCTGGATGAAACGGTTCTGGCTGCCGCTGAGCAGTTCATAGCCGATGCGCGGATGGCGACGCATCACGGCGGTCTCGTCTTCCGACAAGGGACCGGCCTTCATCAGCACGGCATCGGGGATGGCGATCTTGCCGATGTCGTGCAGCGGTGCGGCCATTTCGATGACGCGCACTTCGTCTTCGAACATGCCCAGCTGCTCGGCAATGAGCCCGGCGATGTGCGCCATGCGCTCGAGGTACGCGCTGGTGCCGGCATCGCGGTATTCGATGGCGCGCGCCAGGCGCGACAGTGTTTCGCGTTCGCGCTCTTCCACCTCGTGCATGCTCGACAGCAGCCGCTGTTCCAGCGACAGCGCACGCTGCTTCACGTTCTCGGACTGCTGGCGAAGCTGGAGCAGGTTGCGGCAGCGGGCACGCAACTCGCGGGGGCGGACGGGCTTGACGAGGAAGTCGATCACGCCTGCTTCCAGCGCGGCCTGGCGGATCGGTTCGTCGCCGACCACGGTCACCAGGATGATCGGGATGTCGCGATGGAGCGGCAGACGGCGGAAGCGACGGGCGAACTCGAGCCCGTCGAGCGCGGGCATGCGGTAGTCGAGCAGGAGCAGGTCTGGCTGGTTGGACTCGCACCAGCCCAGCGCGGCCTCTGGATCGCCGAAATCGGACACATGCAGCTCGGACGAAATGTCCTCGATGATGTGGCGCAACATCGTGCGCGCGGAGGTTTGGTCATCGACGATGACGACGTTCACATCGGGGTTCCGTAAGCCGCCACCCCCTGTGGTGGCCGATGAGGGGAGCATACCCCGGGCCGGGGACGCCCGCAGCCAGAAACCGCCCCGGCTTGATATGGGAATCGGCTGAGGTGTGCGTAGGCTTTAGCTGCGCTTCATGGCGCCGCGCCTGGCGGCACCGCGCCTCGCCTCTTCCGGGACCGCATCGGGATGCTGATGGGTGCCCGGGCGCATCGACGCCCGGACGAACCATGCGGCGATGCCGCGGCGAACGGCTCGCTCAGCCGGCTTCCGGTCGCATGTACGGGAAGAGGAGCACGTCGCGGATCGAAGCCGAACCGGTCATCAGCATCACCAGCCGATCGATGCCGATGCCCAGGCCGCCGGTGGGCGGCAGGCCGACTTCCAGGGCCCGGATGTAGTCGGCGTCGAAGTGCATCGCCTCGTCGTCTCCGCCCTCCTTCGCCTCGACCTGCGCGCGGAAGCGCTCGGCCTGGTCTTCGGGGTCGTTCAGCTCGGAGAAGCCGTTGGCCAGCTCCTTGCCGTTGACGAACAGCTCGAAACGGTCGGTGATGCCCTTCTCGCTGTCGCTCTCGCGTGCCAGCGGCGAGACCTCGACCGGGTAATGGGTGATGAAGGTCGGCTGCACCAGCTGGTGCTCGGCCGTCTTCTCGAAGATCTCCAGCAGCAGCTTGCCCCAGCCGTAACCGGCCTTCACCGGCACCTTCAGGCGCTCACAGTGGCGGACGAGCGCGGCGCGGTCGATGCAGTCCGCGGCGGTGATCTCGGGGTTGTAGTGGCGCACCGCCTCGTCCAGGCGCCAGCGGCGGAACGCCGGGCCCAGGTCGATGTCGGCGCCGTCCCAGTGCATCTGCGTGGTGCCTAGCACCTGCTGGGCCACGTCGCGGATCAGGCCTTCGGTGAGGTCCATGATCTCGGTGTACGTGGCGTACGCCTCGTACAGCTCCAGCATGGTGAATTCCGGGTTGTGGCGCGTGGACACGCCTTCGTTGCGGAAGTTGCGGTTGATCTCGTACACGCGCTCCAGGCCGCCCACCGTCAGGCGCTTGAGGTACAGCTCCGGCGCCACGCGCAGGAACAGTTCCAGGTCCAGAGCGTTGTGGTGCGTGACGAACGGCTTGGCCGCGGCGCCGCCGGGGATGTAATGCATCATCGGCGTTTCCACTTCGAGGAAGCGCCGGTTGTCGAGCCATGCGCGCATCGCGCGGATGATCTTGCTGCGCTTGATGAACACCTCGCGCGCCTCGGGCGACACGATCAGGTCGACGTAGCGCTGGCGGTAGCGCTGCTCGACGTCGGCCAGGCCGTGGAACTTGTCCGGCAGCGGCCGCAGCGACTTGGTGAGCAGGCGCAGCACGTCGGCCTTCACCGACAGCTCGCCGGTCTTGGTGCGCGTGAGCACGCCCTGCGCGCCGACGATGTCGCCCACGTCCCAGCCCTTGAAGGCTTCGTAGACATCGCCCAGCACGTTCGACTGCAGGAACAGCTGGATGCGCCCGGACTCGTCCTGGATCTGCACGAAGCTGGCCTTGCCCATCACGCGCTTGAGCATGATGCGACCGGCGATGGCGACGCGCTGGCCCTTGGCCTCGAGCGCTTCGGCGGTCCAGGTGTCCGCGTCGGCGAACTGCGCCTGCAGGTCGCCGGCGTAGTCTTCGCGACGGAAGTCGTTGGGGAACGCGATGCCCTCGCCGCGCAGCGCCGTGAGTTTGGCGCGACGCTCGGCGATCAGGAAGTTCTCGTCGGCGGGCGTCTGGGTGGGCGTCTGGTCGGTCATCGGTTCGATCGGGCTGGTGTGGGATGCGGCATTCCCGCGGCGCGGGACGCCAGTGTGTTTCGTGCGTTGGGCAAAATCAAAGCCGTCCGGGGCGTCGACCGGACGGCTGCGGCGAAGGCCCGGAGGCCGACGCCGGGCGGCTTACACCGCGTCGGAGCGTTTGGAACCGGCTTCCAGGCCGGATTTCAGGCTGGCCTCGACAAACTCGTCCAGGTCGCCGTCCAGCACCTTCTGCGTGTCGCTGCGTTCGATGCCGGTGCGAAGGTCCTTGATGCGGCTCTGGTCCAGCACGTAGTTGCGGATCTGGCTGCCCCAGCCGATGTCGGACTTGGTGGCTTCCACCGCATCGCGCTCGGCGTTGCGCTTCTGGATTTCCAGCTCGTACAACTTCGCCGCGAGCATCTTCATGGCGCGGTCGCGGTTGGCGTGCTGGCTGCGTTCGGTCTGGCACGCCACGACGATGCCGGACGGCACGTGCGTGATGCGCACCGCCGACTCGGTCTTGTTCACGTGCTGGCCGCCGGCGCCGGAGGAGCGGTACACGTCGGTCTTCAGGTCGGCCGGATTGATCTCGATGTCGATCTTGTCGTCGACCTCGGGGGAAACGAAGACCGACGTGAAGCTGGTATGCCGGCGGTTGTCCGAATCGAACGGCGACTTGCGCACCAGGCGGTGCACGCCGGTTTCGGTCTTGAGCCACCCGTAGGCGAAATCGCCCTCCACGCGGAACGTCGCCGACTTGATGCCCGCCACGTCGCCGCCGCTGACTTCCATCAGTTCGGCCTTCCAGCCGCGCGATTCGGCCCAGCGCAGGTACATGCGCAGCAGGATTTCAGCCCAGTCCTGCGCCTCGGTGCCGCCCGCGCCGGCCTGGATGTCGACGAAGGCGTTGGTGCCGTCCATCTTGCCGGAGAACATCCGCTGGAACTCGAGTTTCTCGACCTCCTTGGCGAAGCGTTCGACGTCGACCACCACGGCCTGCGCGGTGCCTTCGTCGTCCTCCATCTCGGCCAGCTCGAGCAGCTCGCCGGCGCCAACGAGGCCTTCAGTGAGATCGCGGATGCCGCTGACGACCTTGTCGAGCGAGGAGCGCTCGCGGCCCAGCGACTGGGCGCGCTCGGCGTCGTTCCAGACGTCGGGGCTTTCCAGTTCGCGGTTTACTTCTTCCAGACGTTCGACTTTGGCGTCGTAGTCAAAGATACCCCCTGAGCGAATCCAACCGACCGGTGAGGTCGGCGATGCGCTGGCGGACGGGATTGAGTTCGATCATGTCCGGTTCAATGCGATCAGATGAACCGCCGATTCTAACAAACGCCCTCGCCCGGCGCTGCCCGAGCACCGGCAGGCGCCGCCAACCTCCCGCGCCAGCGGGAGGGGGCATGCGAAGGGTCAGCGGAACCGGAAGGGGCCCGGCCGCCAGCCGCTGTCGGAATAACGCCGCACCGGCCCGTAGCCGCTGCTCCCGCCGAAGCCGGTGCCGAACCCACTGCCGAAGCTGCCGCGGAAGTCGCGATTGCGACGCCGGTGCATGCGCTCCTGGAGCTCCTCGCGACGGCTGTCGAGCCAGTCGGCGCGCCCGACGGTAGCCGGATCGAGCTTGCGGCGCTCGGCTTCGCGCTGGCGGTACTCAATGAAATCGTTGTACGCCTCGATCTCGTGCTGCATCTCGCGCGCGCACAGCTCGATCATGATCGCGTCGTCGATGAAGCCCAGCACGGGAACGTTGTCGGGGATGACGTCGGCGCCATGGGCGAAGTACGAAAGGGCCGCGCGCACGTTGGCGCAGTCTTCCGCCCCGAGTGCCCAGCCTTCGTCGCGCGCCATCGACACCAGCGTGCCGACCAGCTCCAGACGTTCCTTCACGAACTGCGGCGGGTTGCTTTTCTGGGCCGTCTCCAGCAGCGCGACGGCGGCGTCGATGACTTGCGTGTCGCTGTGGCCGGCCGAGGCCTGTTTCGCCGATTCGACCACGCCGGCGAAGTGCTGCAGATCCTGGTCCGACAGCTCCAGGTTGATGGTCAACGGCATGGCGCGCACTCCTTGAGCCGAGGGTGAGGCCGTTCAGCCTAGGTGCGCGAATGTTGCCGCCGCGTCAAAACGGGCGGCCCGGGATGGGCCTCAGACCGCTTCGCGATGCACGACCACCAGTTGCACGGCATCGCCCCCACGGTAGTCGTCGGTTTCCAGCCGGTACGCCACGCGCACGCGCGGCGGCGGCGCAAGCCCCGCCCAGCCGCCGAACTCGATGGCGTTGAGCCGCCGTCCGCCCAGACCCAGTTCCAGCTTGAGGTGGCGCTCGCCGACGACGCGCCAGCCCAGCACCTCGAATTCGCCATCGAACTGCGGCTCGGCGAACCCCTGCCCCCACGGCCCGCCATCGCGCAGCGCCTCGGCGCTGGCGCGGCAGAAGTCGTCGACGGTCAACTCGCCGTCGCTCAGCAGTTCAGCCTGCAACAACTCCGGCGTGAGCAGCGCGGCCGCGGTTTCGCGGAACGCCTGCGCGAACGCCGCGAACGCATCGGCGCGCAGTGACAACCCCGCGGCCATCGCGTGGCCGCCGAAGCGTTCGATCAGGTGAGGATGACGCGCGTGCACGTCGGCAAGCGCATCGCGGATATGGAACCCCGGAATCGAACGCGCCGAGCCGCGCAGCGAATCGCTGCCGGGCTCGGCCGGCGCGAAAGCGATGACCGGCCGATGCAACCGTTCCTTCATCTTCGAGGCGACCAGCCCAACCACGCCGGGATGCCATTCCTCATCGAACAGGCAGATGGCCGCCGGCAACGCGCTGTCGCCGATGGTGACACGCGCGAGCGCGCGCTCGGCGTCCTCGGTCATCTGCTGCTGCACGGCGCGACGTTCGCTGTTGATCTCGTTGAGCGTCGCGGCGATGTCGCGCGCCCGCGCCAGGTCGTCGGTGAGCAGGCATTCGATGCCCAGCGACATGTCTTCCAGGCGCCCGGCCGCATTGAGACGCGGGCCGACGGCGAAACCGATGTCCGTCGCGGTGAGTCGCGCCGGGTCGCGCTGCGAGACTTCGATCAGCGCACGCAGGCCGGCGCTGCCCTGCCCGGCGCGCAAGCGGCGCAGGCCCGCGGCGACGAGCGCGCGGTTGTTCGCGTCGAGCGGCACCACATCGGCCACCGTGCCAACCGCGACCAGGTCCAGCAGCACCTGCAGGTCCGGTTCCTTGCCGACGAAGGCGCCGCGCTCGCGCAGGTGCCGCCGCAGCGCGAGCAGCACGTAGAACATGACGCCAACGCCCGCGAGGCACTTGCTCGGGAACGCGTCGCCGCGCAGGTTCGGATCGACGATGGCGTCGGCCGGCGGCAGGTGTTCGCCCGGCAGGTGGTGGTCGGTGACCAGCACCTGCCAGCCGCGCGCCTTCGCTGCGGCAATGCCGGCATGGCACGCGATGCCGTGGTCGACCGTGACCAGCAGGTCCGGCTGCAGCGCGGCGAGTTCTTCCACCAGCGCCGGCGACAGCCCATAGCCGTGCACGATGCGGTTGGGCACCGCATGCGACACGCGGCTGGCGCCCAGCATGCGCAATCCGCGCACGCCAACGGCGCAGGCAGTGGCGCCGTCGCAATCGAAATCGCCCACGACGACGATGTGGCGCCCCTGGGCGATCGCCGCGGCCAGCAGCGCCGTCGCCGCGTCGAGGCCGCCGAGCAGTTCCGGCGGATGCAGCTGCGCCAGCCGCGGCTGGGCCAGTTCCAGTGTCGTCGCGCCGCGCGAGGCGTACAGGCGACGCAGCAGCAGCGGCATGGAGTCGGGCCAGAGGCCGGGGTCGATGCAATCGCGCCGACGCAGGCGGGCGACCGGCTTCATGCGCCTGCGCTCATGACGTGGCGCCGACGAAGGACGCCAACGGCCGGCGCCAGAAGCGCCAGCGCTGCGAGCGCGCGAGGTCGTACCGCGTGTCGTCGTCGAAATCCAGACGTAACTGCTTCACTTCGCCCGAAGCAAGCGCCGCAAGCAGCGGAGCGAACCAGTCGCGTTCGAGCAGCGCGAGATCGCGCGCGTCGCGCAGGTCGAACAGCGTGTCGTCCGCGTTCGCGCGGCCGTTCCACGAGGCTGGCTTCGCCTCGATGCTCACGCCGCCAAGCGCAGCCAGTGCCGTGAGCGTTTCATCATCGCTGGCAATGCGCGCGTAGTTCGACCGGACGTGATCAGGCAGCGTGCCGGCGCCCCAGAACCACAGCGAGTTCACCGGCGCCAGACCTGCGGCGGCACGCTGCGCATTGAGCGGATGGTTGTGCAGCACGACCTGCGCTTCGCTCAGCAGTGCACGCCAGCGGCGGCCTTCGGGGCCTTGCGGGAGTTCGTCGAACATATCGGCGCCCAGCGCCTGTTCCGGCGACGTGAACTCGGGCAGCTTCGCGCCCATCGGCAGTTGCAGGTACCAGCGCGACGGCACGGGCGCGTCGATCGGAAAACCCGAGTCGCCGAACAGCGGCTTGAGCGGCTTGAGCAACGCGGCCGCGTCGCTGGCGCTCAGGCCGAGCGCGTCGCCGTAGGAGAGCAGCCTCGCGCCGTTGATGTCGGGCTGCACGTACGCGGGATCGGCCCGAAGCCATGCCGCGTTCGCCGCGTCGCCTGCATCGCGTTGTCGCGACGCCGCGGCCACGGGCCAGCCGCGCGGGAGTACATCGAGAATGTTCGACAGCGCATCGCCGCTGCGTTGCCTGCGATCGCCGCGTGCGAGCGCCCGCCCGGTGTCCGCGGACAGGCGTTGGCCGCCGAAGCGTCCGCGCGGCGGCAGCAGCAGCGTGATCATCCGCCGGCGTAGCTGACGCCGACGATCTCGTACTCGCGGATGCCGCCGGGCGCGTCGATGGTGATCGTGTCGCCTTCGTGCTTGCCGATCAGCGCCCGCGCCACCGGCGAGGAAATGGCGATCAGGCCAAGCTTGATGTCGGCTTCGAGGTCGCCGACGATCTGGTAGCGCCGTTCCTCGTCGGTTTCGGTATCGGCCAGTTCGACCGTGGCGCCGAAGACGACGCGCGAGCCGGCGTTGAGCGAGGCCACGTCGATGACCTGCGCGTGGGACAGCTCGGATTCGAGCTGCTTGATGCGACCTTCGATGAAGCCCTGCTGTTCGCGGGCGGCGTGGTACTCGGCGTTTTCCTTGAGGTCGCCGTGCGCGCGCGCTTCGGAGATCGCATTGATCACCGCCGGGCGCTTGACCGACTTCAATTCTTCCAGCTCGGCGCGCAGACGCTGCGCGCCCTGAAGGGTAATGGGTGCTCGCATTGCTTTGTTCTTCCTGTGCGCCGGGCACGGGAGCCCGGCGGTGGCGTTATGCGGATTCTCCAACAGATGGGCGCCGGGGTGAACCCGCCCGGCTGCCGATCTGCTGTAAAGCCCGGGGTCAAGCGCACCCGGAGGGGGCATGACCACTTCAAGAGCAAATCCGCGCTTTGACGGTACAACGCGCTGCGGCGCGCTCACCGCCAAAAGGACCTGAGTTGCCCGGGGGCGCGGTGCGCTTCGCTCACCCGGGCTACGCGAGCCTCGATCGGCGCGCCTTACGCGCCCTGCACTTCGGCGTGCAGCTCCTGCAGCGACCAGACCGGGCCGGTGCCGCGGTAGTCGAGCGAGCCCACCAGCGCGCGGGCGCCCGACACGGTGGTCGAGTACGTCACGCGGTGTTGCAGCGCCTCGCGGCGGATCGAGAACGAATCGTTGATGGCCTGGCGGCCCTCGGTCGTGTTCACGATGTAGACGATCTCGCCGTTCTTGATCAGGTCGACGACGTGCGGGCGGCCTTCGGTCACCTTGTTGATGCGCTCGCAGGCCAGGCCGTGGTCGCTGAAGAACTTGTGCGTGCCTTCGGTGGCGACCAGCGTGTAACCGCGCTTGACCAGGTCCTGCGCGACGGGCAGCACGCGCTTCTTGTCCGGATCGCGCACCGACACGAAGACCTTGCCGCCTTCCGGCAGCGCCTTGATGCCGCCGGCTTCCTGCGCACGCGCCATCGCCGCGCCGAAGTTGCGGCCCACGCCCATCACTTCGCCCGTGGAGCGCATTTCCGGACCGAGGATCGGATCCACGCCCTGGAACTTGGCGAACGGGAAGATCGCTTCCTTGACCGAGTAGTACTCCGGAATGATCTCCTCGTTGGCGCCCTGCTCGGCCAGCGTCTTGCCGACCATGCAGCGCGCGGCGATCTTCGCCAGCGCCATGCCGGTGGCCTTGGACACGAACGGCACGGTGCGCGAGGCGCGCGGGTTCACTTCGATCAGGTAGATGGTTTCGCGGCCTTCCTCGTCGAAGGTGATCGCGAACTGCGTGTTCATCAGGCCCACGACCTTGAGCGACTTGGCGAGCGCGACAACCTGCTCGCGCAGCTTGTCCTGCACGGCGGGGCTCAGCGAGTACGGCGGCAGCGAGCACGAGGAGTCGCCCGAATGCACGCCGGCTTCCTCGATGTGCTCCATCACGCCGCCGACCAGCACGTTGCCGTCCTTGTCGGCGATGACGTCCACGTCCACTTCCACGGCGTTGTCGAGGAAGCGGTCCAGCAGCACCGGCGAGTCGTTGGAGACCTTCACCGCATCGCGCATGTAGCGATGCAGGTCGGCGTCGGCGTGCACGATTTCCATCGCGCGGCCGCCCAGCACGTAGCTCGGGCGCACGACCAGCGGATAGCCGATCTGCGAGGCCAGCACGATCGCTTCTTCCGGGTTGCGCGCGGTGCGGTTGAGCGGCTGCGCAAGGCCCAGGTCCTGCACCAGCTTCTGGAAGCGCTCGCGGTCCTCGGCCAGGTCAATGCTGTCCGGCGAGGTGCCGATGATCGGCACGCCGTTGGCTTCCAGCGCGCGCGCCAGCTTCAGCGGCGTCTGGCCGCCGTACTGCACGATCACGCCCTTGGGCTTCTCGAGGTCGCAGATCTCCAGCACGTCTTCCAGCGTCAGCGGCTCGAAGTACAGGCGGTCGGAGGTGTCGTAGTCGGTCGAGACGGTTTCCGGGTTGCAGTTGACCATGATGGTCTCGTACCCGTCCTCGCGCAGCGCGAGGGCCGCGTGCACGCAGCAGTAGTCGAACTCGATGCCCTGGCCGATGCGGTTCGGGCCGCCGCCGAGCACGATGATCTTGTTGCGATCGGTCGGCTGCGCTTCGCACTCGTCCTCATAGGTCGAGTACATGTAGGCGGTGGTCGTGGCGAACTCCGCCGCGCACGAGTCCACGCGCTTGTAGACCGGACGCACGCCGAACGCGCGGCGCAGCGTGCGCACGGCGGTTTCGTCGGTGCCGGTCAGCTGCGCGATGCGCGCATCGGAGAAGCCCATGCGCTTGAGCTGGCGCATGCGGGTCTTGTCGAGCGAGGACAGGCCGGCTTCGGCGACGTCCTTCTCGGCGGCGATCAGTTCCTCGATCTGGTCCAGGAACCACGGATCGACGAACGACAGCGCGTGCACGTCTTCCACGCTCATGCCGGCGCGGAACGCGTCGCCGATGTGGAACATGCGCTCCGGACCCGGCTCCTTCAGCTCGCGGCGCAGCGTGGCGAGATCGTCCTCGGCGGAAAGATCCAGGCCCGTGGGGTCGAGACCGACCTTGCCGGTCTCAAGGCCACGCAACGCCTTCTGCAGCGATTCCTGGAAGGTGCGGCCCATCGCCATCACCTCGCCCACGGACTTCATCTGCGTGGTCAGGCGCGCATCGGCCTGCGGGAACTTCTCGAACGCGAAGCGCGGGATCTTGGTGACGACATAGTCGATGCTCGGCTCGAACGAGGCCGGCGTGAGGCCGCCGGTGATCTCGTTCTTCAGTTCGTCCAGCGTGTAGCCGATGGCGAGCTTCGCGGCGACCTTGGCGATCGGGAAGCCCGTGGCCTTGGAGGCCAGCGCCGAGGAACGCGACACGCGCGGGTTCATTTCGATGACGACGACGCGGCCGTCCTTCGCATTGATGCCGAACTGCACGTTCGAGCCGCCGGTGTCGACGCCGATCTTGCGCAGCACCGCGATGGATGCATCGCGCAGGCGCTGGTATTCCTTGTCGGTGAGCGTCTGCGCCGGGGCGACGGTGATCGAGTCGCCGGTGTGCACGCCCATCGCGTCGAAGTTCTCGATCGAGCAGACGATGATGCAGTTGTCCTTCGTGTCGCGGACCACCTCCATCTCGAATTCCTTCCAGCCCAGCACCGATTCCTCGACGAGGATTTCGTGCACGGGCGACAGTTCCAGGCCGCGCTTGGCGATCTCCTCGAACTCTTCCTTGTTGTAGGCGATGCCGCCGCCGGTGCCGCCGAGCGTGAAGGACGGGCGGATGATGGTCGGGTAGCCGACCTTGGTCTGGATTTCCAGCGCCTGCTCGAACGTGCGGGCGACTTCGGCCTTCGGGCATTCCAGGCCGATGTCGGCCATCGCGACGCGGAACAGCTCGCGGTCCTCGGCCATGCGGATGGCGTCGCGCGAGGCGCCGATCAGCTCGACGTTGTATTTCTCCAGCACGCCGTTGTCGGCAAGGTCCAGCGCGCAGTTCAGCGCGGTCTGGCCGCCCATCGTCGGCAGCAGCGCGTCGGGCTTTTCCTTGGCGATGATCTTCTCGACCGTCTGCCAGTTGATCGGCTCGATGTACACGGCGTCGGCCATGTTCGGGTCGGTCATGATCGTGGCCGGGTTGCTGTTCACCAGCACTACGCGATAGCCCTCGTCGCGCAGCGCCTTGCACGCCTGCGCGCCGGAGTAGTCGAACTCGCAGGCCTGGCCGATCACGATCGGGCCGGCGCCGATGATCAGGACGGTTTTGATGTCGGTGCGCTTGGGCATGGGGGTCCTCAGTAAAGTCGTTCCTGCCACGCGTCGGGCGCGAGCCAGGTGATCTGGTCGGGCGATCGGGTATCGATCGCACCGGTCTTCACGGCAGCAAGCACGGCCTGCTGCATGGCGTTCCAGCTGTCGGCGGCCGCGCCGATGCGCGCGCCGAGCCGGTTGTTGTGCGCATCCATCGCACGGGCCGCGTTGCCCTCCCCGTCGCGTTCCATCACTGCCGTCACCCAGTCCACGCAGCGCGGGGACGAGGTGTAGGCGACGATGGCGCTGGCGAGCGAGTGGCGGTACGCATCGGCCGGGCCGTTGCGACCGCCGGGCAATCCGACGGCGAAGAACTGCGAGTACGTGGCCACCATCACGAACGCCGGATAGGCGCCCAGCACCGCCGCCGCGAGAACGAACAACCTGCGCCAGTGGCGCTTCCTGCGGGCGGGCTTGGTGGCCGCGAGGCTCACTTGGCCTGCTGCATCATCGAAACGAACCGGTCGAACAGCGGCGCCACGTCGTGCGGGCCGGGGCTCGCTTCCGGGTGGCCCTGGAACGAGAACGCCGGTGCGTTGGTGAGCTCGATGCCCTGGTTGGTGCCGTCGAACAGCGAACGGTGGATCACGCGCACGTTCGCCGGAAGCGTCGCTTCATCGACCGCGAAACCGTGGTTCTGCGAGGTGATCATCACGCGGCCGGTGTCGAGGTCCTGCACCGGATGGTTCGCGCCGTGGTGGCCGTGACCCATCTTCACCGTCTGCGCGCCGGCGGCGAGCGCCAGCAGCTGGTGGCCCAGGCAGATGCCGAAGGTCGGGATCTTCGCGGCGATGAATTCCTTGATCGCGGCGATGGCGTAGTCGCACGGCGCCGGGTCGCCCGGGCCGTTGGAGAGGAACACGCCATCGGGCTTCAGCGCGAAGACGTCCGACGCTGGCGTCTGCGCGGGAACGACAGTGAGCTTGCAGCCGCGTTCGGCCAGCATGCGCAGGATGTTGTACTTCACGCCGTAGTCGTAGGCGACGACGTGGAACTTCGGCTCGGCCTTCACGAATTCGTTGCGGTCGAGGTCCAGCTGGCCGTCGCGCCACTGGTAGGCCTCGCGCACGCTGACTTCCTTCGCCAGGTCCATGCCCTTCAGGCCGGGGAATTTGCGTGCGGCTTCCAGCGCCTTGTCGACGTCGATCTCGCCCGCCATCAGCGCACCGTTCTGCGCGCCCTTCTCGCGCAGGATGCGCGTGAGCTTGCGGGTGTCGATGTCGGAGATGGCGACGATGCCGCGGGCCTTGAGCCACTCCGGCAGCGAAACCTCGCTGCGCCAGTTGCTCGGACGACGCGGCACATCGCGCACGATCAGCCCGGCGGCCCAGGCGCGTGCGGCTTCGTCGTCCTGGTCGGTGCAGCCGGTGTTGCCGATGTGGGGATAGGTCAGCGTTACCAGCTGACGCGCGTAGGACGGGTCGGTGAGGATTTCCTGATAACCGGTGATGGCCGTGTTGAACACGACTTCGCCGACGGAAAGGCCGGGCGCGCCTACGGAAACGCCCTCGAATACGGTGCCGTCTTCGAGTGCGAGGATTGCGGGTTGGGTCACGGGGATCGCCTTGGCTGCCGGGGGGTGCTGACCCTTCCCGCCGCGCAGACGCCAAAAAATCCGGGCTGCAGCAATGCGCGGACTCGGTGCGGGACCGGTCCGACGGAAGGGGTTCAGGCGAGCCGGAATTCTAGCGACCCGAGGCCGGTTACGCCAGCGTTACATGCGCAAATCCGCGATTCAGGTGGCGATCCGCCCGCCTCGTTCAGGCGAGCAGGTCACGCAGGCGATAACGGCCCGGCGCGCGTCCGGCCAGCTTGGCGGCCGCGTGGAGCGCGCCGCGGGCAAAGATGTCGCGATTGGTGGCGCGATGGACCAGCTCTATCCGCTCGCCCGGCGCCGCGAACTGCACCAGGTGCTCGCCCACGATGTCGCCGGCCCGCAGCGAGGCGTAACGTGGCATCGCCCCGCCCTGCTCCGCGCTCGCGCCCAGCGCCAGCGCAGTGCCGGAGGGCGCGTCCTTCTTGTGCACGTGGTGCGATTCCACGATGTCGCAATCCCAGCCCGGAAGCGCCCGCGCGGCGCGTTCGACCAGTTCGCTCAGGATCGCGACGCCGAGGCTGAAATTGGCAGCCCACAGCAGCGGGATCCGCTGCGAAGCCACTTCTACCGCCGCGAGCTGCGGCGCCTCCAGACCGGTGGTGCCCGACACCAGCGCGGCGCCGCGCTCCTCGCACAGCGCGAGGATCGGGTCGAAGCCCTGCGGCAGGCTGAAATCGATCGCAACGTCGAACGCGGGTGCGCCATGCAGCTCGGACGCGGCGAAATGCGCCACGCCGTCGACGACGCGCTGCGCCGGCTGGGAACGCTGCACGGCGGCCACGACGACGACGTCGTCGCGCTCCGATGCAAGGCGCAGCAGCGCCTGCCCCATGCGGCCCGATGCGCCGTGGACGAGGATGCGGGTCTGCGAAGTCGTGGTATCGCTCATGCGCGCAGTCTGAAGGCGACGTTGCGCTGCGACAAGCATGTGCACCGCGCATGCGGTGTCGGCTTCGATTCACGTCGGGCAGGACACAAAAAAGGCCGCGGGCGATGCCGCGGCCTTCTTGCGAGGCGAATGGGATCGTCAGATCGGGGCGGGTCAGGATGTAATCCGGTCCCAGAACCCTCGAACGCCATCCATGAAGGTCGATGCGCGCGGCGAATGGCGGCGTGCGCCCTCGCCGGCGAAAGTGGCTTCGAACTTCTCCAGCAGTTCGCGCTGCTCGATGGTCAGGTTGACCGGCGTCTCCACGACCGCGCGGCAATACAGATCGCCCGGCTTGCGGCTGCGGACCGACTTCACGCCGCGGTCGCGCAGGCGGAACAGCTTGCCGGTCTGCGTTTCGGCGGGAATGCGCAGTTCGACTTCGCCTTCCAGCGTCGGCACGCGGATCGTGTCGCCAAGCGCGGCCTGGCCGATGCGGACCGGCACTTCGCAGTGCAGGTCGTCGCCGTCGCGCTGGAAGATCTCGTGCTCGCGCACGCGGACGTCCACGTACAGGTCGCCCGGCGGCGAACCGGCCGGACCGGCTTCGCCCTCGCCCGCCAGGCGGATGCGGTCGCCGTTGTCGACGCCGGCGGGAATCTTCACCTGCAGCGTCTTGGTGCGCTCCACGCGCCCTTGGCCGTTGCAGTCGGCGCACGGGTTGGGAATCGTCTTGCCGCGACCGCCGCAATGCGGGCAGGCCTGCTGCATCGAGAAGATGCCACGCTGGAAACGCACCTGGCCGCGGCCATGGCAGGTTTCGCAGGTTTCGGTCTTGCCGTCGGCCGATCCGGAGCCGTCGCAGGTCTCGCATTCGTCCAGCGTCGGGATTTCGATCGTCTTCTCGGCGCCGAACACGGCTTCCTCGAGCGACAGCTCCATCACGTAGCCGATGTCGGCGCCGCGACGCGGGCCGCGCTGGCCACCGCCACCGAAGATGTTGCCGAAGATGTCGCCGAAGATGTCGCCCATGTCGGCGTAGCCCGCGCCGCCGCCACCGCCGCCCATGCCGTGCTCGAAAGCTGCATGGCCGTGCTGGTCGTAGGCGCGGCGCCGGTTGGCGTCGGACAGGACTTCGTAGGCTTCCTTGCACTCCTTGAACGAAGCTTCCGCGGCGGCGTCGCCGGGGTTGCGGTCCGGATGGAACTTCATCGCGCAGCGGCGATAGGCCTTCTTGAGGTCTTCGTCGCTGGCGTCGCGGGCCACGCCCAGTACTTCGTAGTAGTCGCGTTTGCTCATGGAGCCGTGATTCGGGATTCGTTATTCGGGATTCGTAACAGCGCGGAGCCAGACACAGGAAAGGGATTCGGAACCGGAAGCGTGCTTTTCCGAATCCGAATCCCTGTTTCCAGATGCCGGCCTTACTTCTTGTCGTCCTTGACTTCGGTGAACTCGGCGTCGACCACGTCGTCGGACTTCGCCCCGCTCGACGGGCCGGCACCGGCGTCCGGGCCACCCGGCTGGCCGGCCGAAGCCGCCGCGAACAGCGACTGCGCGGCCTCTTCCAGCGCCTTCGACTTGGCCTCGATCTGGCCCTTGTCGTCGCCGCGCATCGCGGTCTCGAGTTCGGCGATCGCGCCTTCGGTACGGCCGATGACATCGCCCGGGACCTTGTCGCCGTTGTCCTTGATCGCACTGCGCGCGGTGTGGATCAGCGCGTCGGCGTGGTTGCGGGCCTGGACCAGCTCGTGGAACTTCTGGTCTTCCTCGCGGTGGGCTTCGGCGTCGGAGACCATCTTGGCGATCTCTTCTTCCGACAGGCCCGAACCGGCCTTGATCTCGACCTTCTGTTCCTTGTTGGTCTTCTTGTCCTTGGCAGACACGTGCAGGATGCCGTTGGCGTCGATGTCGAAAGACACCTCCACCTGCGGCATGCCGCGCGGCGCCGGCTCGATGCCGGTCAGGTCGAAGCGGGCCAGCGACTTGTTGTAGCGGGCCTGCTCGCGCTCACCCTGAAGCACGTGCACGGTCACGGCCGACTGGTTGTCGTCGGCGGTGGAGAACACCTGCGAGGCCTTGGTCGGGATGGTGGTGTTCTTCTCGATGATCTTGGTGAACACGCCGCCCAGGGTTTCGATGCCCAGCGACAGCGGGGTCACGTCCAGCAGCAGCACGTCCTTGACGTCGCCGGCCAGCACGCCGCCCTGGATCGCGGCGCCCAGCGCCACGGCCTCGTCGGGATTGACGTCCTTGCGCGGCTCCTTGCCGAAGAACTCGGCCACGGCCGACTGCACCTTCGGCATGCGGGTCTGGCCGCCGACCAGGATCACCTCGCTGATCTCGCTGGCGCGAAGGCCCGCGTCGTTCAGCGCGATGCGGCACGGTTCGATCGTGCGCTTGACCAGGTCGTCGACCAGCGCTTCGAGCTTGGCGCGGGTGAGCTTGATGTTCAGGTGCTTCGGGCCCGAGGCGTCGGCCGTCACGTACGGCAGGTTCACTTCGGTCTGCTGCGCGCTGGACAGTTCGATCTTGGCGCGCTCGGCGGCGTCCTTCAGGCGCTGCAGGG
>Ga0209676_1001948_pt1 | contig 16617 bp, 20 predicted proteins | sample AraplaCvi_mLB_r2_FD_184282 | JGI IMG/M metagenome (GOLD analysis project Ga0209676, IMG submission 184282) | Arabidopsis root microbial communities from North Carolina, USA - plate scrape MF_Cvi_mLB_r2 (SPAdes) (version 2) | ecosystem: Host-associated > Plants > Roots > Endosphere | place: USA...
GCACGTTAGGCTTGCACCGTCGCAAGGGACGCAACAGGGGGCGTCATGGTTCGGAAGGAACCGGTAAGTAGCTGGCAAGCGCTTTGGCTCGTCGCACTTACGTTTGCGGGCACGGCAGCCGGGTTCGTGCTATCCGGAAACGGCATAGATGAAGGATGGGCGGCGGTCCTCGCCACCATCGGCACAGGCATGGGCGCGGTCTATGGCGCGTTCTTGCTTTGGAAGGCACAGCAACGCGAGAAAACCGAGCGCCTTCTAAGGGCGGGCGTTACGCTATTCGTTGGCGTCCATCGAAACTTGCTTGAACTGAAGGCATTTTCGGACTACGACACCTTCGTCAAGTTCAATCGCCAGATTACGGGTTTGAACAACCTTCATCTCGGTCGAGACGTGCACAAGAAAGGCGTTGAAACGTTCCTTGATACGCTAATCGTGAACAGCAATTTCGCGACAGCGAGCATATCGACGTTAATCGGAAACCTCGGCGATGTTGACGCTGGCAAGGTCGATGCGTTTATGCGCCTTGCCCATCTTGTCAACGGGCTTCCTGCGCAAGCGCTCCGAATTCGCGCCGAATGGATGAGCGCCGAGATAGATCATCGCCCTGCCAAACTAAGCGACGACCACAGCTTCTTGGTTGCATATGGAATCGCGGCGTCGGCCTACTACCTCGAAAAACTTGGGCGCCCCCAAGGGCAAAATACCGCGCTTTACGCGCAGGTTCACGCCGTGCAAATAGACATTTGGGAAGGACGCTTGTAACCGCGCCGCCGACGTGCGGTTGCGCGCCGAACGTCGATGCGGCGAACTGTTTCGCGAAATGCAACGCGCGGACAAGCCGAACCCGGACGGCATCGGCGGAAAATCGCGCAAGATTGTTACCCGCCCGAATGGCGGCAATCAATCCGAATACGCTTCCGCCCTGGCGGCGACCGGTATACACGAACGCACCGCCCTAATTGCGCTGGAGCATGAAGCAGGCCAACTCCGCGTCGGCGGTCATCAGGTCCGAAAGCGATGGAAGCTGATCGAACTCGACGACATCAATCAGGAAGTGTTCGTTGCGGGATGTTCCATCCGCTTCCGTGTACGCATACTGCACTTCAAGCTGGAAGTTCTCGCCCATCACGGTCGGCGGTGAATCCACAAGGAAGTCCGTCGCAAACATGTTGGCGAACGAACTACAGACAATAACCGGACAATTTAGAATAGCGACCTGTTTGCGCGGCCTTGATTCTGGCAGGACGAATACGGCCTGTTTGCGAAGCGACACTTGTGCGTTCAATACCTGATTCAATGCCTTGTAGAACGGGTCTTGTTCTTGCGACTTGCTTGAAGCAAAAACCTTGGCAACTTTCGGGCTCTTTGAAAGGTAGTGATGATTCTTTGTATAGGAGTTATCTTGTCGAAAGCCGCCACCTTGCTTGACTACCAAGCGCATCGCCGCGTCCATGTCTTTGTCGGTGAACCAGAACACCGAATGACCTGGCACGAACTTGCATTCGACGAAAAGACGGATCACTACATCACCCGACCATCCGCCGAATGCGTCTCTAATTTCCAAGAACCTTTCCGCGACAAGATCGATTTCCCTTGCTTTGTTCTGGGACTGATCCATGAAGTACGGACTAACGCGAATGGTCCACCCATTGTCCGCGAGCCACCGCGCAACCCTTGCGTGGAAGCTGTTGCCGCTGGTTGCAATAATCTGGGCAATCTCGCTTGGAACCGACATACGTACCCCTCGTCGTTGTGAAAGCTGCGCGGTGGGCTGGACGTGTTAATGGCGCGGGAGCCAGCTCCACCAAGGATAACCGTCCGGCTCGCACCAATCACTCCGAGACGTTGGCGGCGGCGGCTGATACGCTGGATGTTGCTAAGGGGGAACGCATGACGCAGCCATTCCAGCACCGGGAGCACCGGCGACCAGTTATCCGAAGGGCAGTTTGCGCGCTGTGCTTAGCCCCGGACGAACTAAAGGCGTCACACGTCATTCCCGAGTTTGTCTATTCGGAAATGTACGACGACGCGCATCGGTTCAACGTGCTCACGGTCGTGGAAGGGCGTCGCGACAGGTTCGAGCAGAAGGGGCTTCGCGAACCGCTGCTGTGCGGAAAGTGCGAACAGAAATTTAGCGGATGGGAGCGATACGCAAGCCTAATCTTCAAAGGTGGTGCGAAGGGCGTTTCTGGCAACCGCGAGCAGAATGTCGTAACCGTGAATGGCATTCGCTATCAAGACTTCAAGCTGTTCTTGCTTTCGATCCTTTGGCGCGCTGGCGTCGCTTCGGGGGATTTCTTCCAACACGTTGAACTCGGCCCGCATCAAGAGCGACTTAGACAAATGCTGATGAATGGCGATCCTGGCGCGTTCAATCAGTATGCGTGCGTTATTTTCGGAATGACTATGGGCGAAGGGCAACTCGCGGGCTTGATGATCCAGCCCACAAGGGCAAACATCCTCGGTCATGCGGCCTATCACTTCGTAATACCGGGATTCAAACTCGTCTACTTCGTTTCCAAGCAGCGCTTAGGCAAACCTTGGAACCAGTTCGTACTCCAAGAAGACGGGAACATGACCTTTCAAGTGCGGTCCGCGATGGAGCTTCCGACCCTGCATGGCTTCATGTCCGAGTTTGAACGACAGGGGCGAACGCCTCCATTGGGCTAAGCGGTGGTGTTACAAGTCCATCGCTCGCACAGCTTCAACGCCAGCACTTCGTCAATACCCGGCGCGGCGGCCATCAAGCGCTGCGGCGTAACGCGACACATCGGAATGCCCTGCGCACGCAATGCCTTGACGACCGCGAACTGATCCGGAATCGAGGCAACCATCTTCAACGCTTCACGGTACGCGCCCGGCGCCCGATACATGGGAACCCTGCCGAACATGGCAGCGGCTTGCCCCACGCCGAAGGCACACGCCATCCCCTCCTCCAACCACGTCGGTTCGCCGGTAAGACCGTCGAGGGCGTGCACCAGTTCGTGACCCAGTTCGGCCACGCAAGATTCCCAGTCCATCGCGGCCATGCGGTCTAAATGAATGGTGATCACGCCTCCCACGCGCCGCGCGAGCCCGGTCAAGCCCACAACAAAGCGCGCGGGTTCTATGGTGCAGCCGTGTACGCACGGCCCCAGCACTTTTTCGGCGTCCCGAAACAACTGCGTTTGCAGCCGGTGCACTTCATCCAAGTTGAAGGCCGGTACGGCGCATGAAGGGGTTGCGGGCGGCGGTTCGCCCAGCCAGAACGGCGCGAATTGCGATTCAAGTTGGGACACGGTGACTACCTCCAAAAAGACCCCTTGCCGCACCGGAACGGACGGCAAGGGGAAATCCGCTACACGCGACAGTGCATCAGTTAGGTTTCGTCGGTCTCGCCTCGCGCATGATCCGGCGCCATGCGGGTTCTTCGCTGTCGCTCGGCGGCGCCTGCTGCGCCAGGTCGCGTGCGAGCCGGCCCAGCGTTGCCGGATGCGCGCGGGAAATCGGGTACATGCGCAGCGCCCGTTGCAGCGCGATCAGTTGCCGACGCACGGCACGCACTTCGGCGCGTTCCTCGCGTCGGGCGGCCGCACCCTTCGCCTTTGTTGCCCGTCGCCGTCCGGCTTCGTAGTCGTCCATGGTTTGTACGTACAACACCATTCCCGACACGTCGGCGGCCACGAAGTACCCGGCCGGGAAGCGGTCGAACTCGCGATGCCACAACCGGCGCAAGCCAGCGTCGAGCGTCGCCGGGCACGCGAGCGGCGGGTGGACAACCTGCAATGGATCGGTTCGAGGGCGTCCCATGTCATGGCTTCCTGGCGGCTTTCGTTACACTTCGCGGCGATTCGTTCGGCGCCCGGCCATAGCTGCGGGCCGGGTGAATTCCGTACATGTTTATTGCTCGGAAAGGGGGCGGTCGGTAGGCGCCCCGGCTGGCAATCGGCGGTCATGCGCCCCCCGGGGAGCGCGAGCCGGTATCCTTGTGGGAGTCGTCCCTTGGTTTACAGCGATGTCCGATTGTTGCGGGTGCGGAAAGACCATTGATGTAGCAGCCATGCAGGCCAAGCAAAGGCGAGTCCTGACCATCGTGCTTTGCATCAACCTCGCGACTTTCTTGATGATGGTTGCAGCGTCTTGGTACAGCCATTCGTCATCGCTTCTGTCGGGCGGGCTCGACAACTTGGGAGACGCGCTGACATACGCCCTGAGCTTGGCCGTTGTCGGTGCAAGCATGCGAGCGAAAGCGCGAGTAGCGCTGTTCAAAGGCGCGCTGATCCTTGGCGCCGCCGTCGCCGTGGGAGGGCAGATTGCGTGGCGCCTCGCCAATCCCGCAGTCCCGATATTTGAAGGCATGGGCATCGCCGCCCTTTTGAATCTGGGCGCCAACTGGCTGTGCCTGCATTTGCTTACACCGTATCGCGACGGAGACGTGAATTTGTCGTCGGCTTGGGAGTGCGCGCGGAACGACATATTCGAGGGCTTCGCGGTGCTCGCGGCTGCGGGCCTCGTCGGCCTGTTCGGTGCCGGCTGGCCGGACCTGTTGATCGCAGTTGCCTTGCTCGTCATGTTTGTTCGCTCGGCTACGCGCGTGTTTGCTGCGTCGATGCGGGAGTTGAAGCGGGCTTAGGTAGCCCGCTTGGACTCGTTGACTTTGTTGTCTTGTAGCGTGCTGGGTTCCCCGCGTAGCTTGGCTTCAAAGCGGTCACGCAGGCGCTCCACCCACGGGGGCTGGAAGCCAAGGTCGTCGCGTTCATGCTCGATGATCGCTTCCACCAGCGCGCGGGAAGCGCGAATTGCGAGGTTTTCGTCGAGTTTGTTTGCCATCGTCGTAGCCCTACCACGTAATGCCGGATACGCCCGACACCATGCCGGGCCGGCGCATCGTCCAGTTCATTTGCTGCACCATCCGAAGCGCCAATGCGTCCTGCTGGAACAGGCTAATGACTGGAACGGCCATCGTGCCGTCGCTGACCGGTCCAGGAACGTCGTCCATGTGCAGCACGCCCTCGGTGCTTGTGTAGAACGTGGGCGCCACGTCGGCCGCCGTCGCGAACTCGGCCGCATCCACCAGCAGCAGCGTTCCGGCCGGGACGTTCGGCGACACGATCACGTCGGCAATCCCCAGCCGGCGCACCGCATCGGGCCAGACCACGGCGCCGGCTGCGTCGGTTTGCAGGGACAGCGACATCGCCTGTAGCGGGTTCATCAACCAGACGAGGCGACGGCCACCGCCAGCTTCAAGCACGGGGGCAAGCGCGGCTTTCAAATCCGTGATGATGTCGGGCAGCGTTGTTCCGGCAGACGGCGTGAGCGTTACACCGTTCAGCAAGCCAGCCGGACGCACGTCGGTCGCGGCGTTGCTATCGAGCAACCGCGCGTCAAGCACCGGGCCGGTGTCTTCGAGGATGGCCGTGCGCAAGTACGCTTCCATACTCCCGCCACTGCCCTGTGCCATTTCGCGCGAATAGGCCGTGATAACGGCGACTTTCTTCGGCGTAAGCGACGGCGCCAGCACCGACCCTTTTTTAACCGGGATCGGCTGGCGCTCGCCGACGAAATCGCCGGCCAAGGCCGGCGTCGCGTTGCGCGCGGGGAAACGCACCTTGCCACCGCTGAACGTGGCGGACGATCCGCGCGAAGACAACTGCGCATACACCGATTCTGCGCCGAGCAAGGCGACGAATTCGGCCCATGTCTCGCGAGCGAGGTTGCCAGCCCATTCGGACACCGTCGTTTGTGCCGGATCAACGGCGGCCTTTTGTACGCCAAGGTATCCGCGCAGCGATACGTCGTGATTGAACAGACGGTCGGCCGCAATCTCCGGCGTTACTTCGTTCGCCAGGGCGTAGACGTTCGCGGCGGCGCTGCGGAACAACAGTTGCGCCAGCGGGCGGCGGCGGGGGCGGCGCGTTGGGCGCGGCGAAAGAACAGCATTCATGGCTGGAACTCCTGTACGTGCTGGCGCAAGGCGCCGTCGGCGGTCGATGGCGACCGGGCTAAGCCGCCGCGAATGCCGGCGGCTTCAATCAATTGGGCGGCGCGATTCATCACTGCACTTCCTTCGTGACGACACCCGCCATGGCGTCCCTCCGCGCCTTCCGCATTCCCAGCAGTGCCCTCGCGGCGGGTTTGAAGCCAGTTGCGGCGAAAGCCATTAGCTGGGTTTCGTATATGTCGCGCAGTTCATCAATCAAGGACAGCAGTTGGTCGTTGATGTCGGTCAAGTCGGCGATGCGCGCCTGCAATTCCACCGTCGATGGACGGGGGTCGGCTTTGACGGGAATGGACTTCGTAGTCATGGGCGTGGCCTAAGCAAGTCGGTGGCCGCAACGACATACACGCGACCGTCGTCATCGACGCATTGAATACTGGGTCGGCAGCTACACGCGAGGTCTTCGCACGAATGAAGGCAGCCCGCTTGGTGAATGATCGACAATGGGATCAGTGGAGTGGGTTCGCCGAGTTCCATCTGCTCCAGCAATTTGCGCCGTTCCGATATCCACACGCCCAACGTGCGCCAGTGGTCTACTGGCGGTTGCGAGATTGCGCGCTCCAGTTCGTCGAGCTGATCTATCGTCGCAGCCCACCGGATGGCGTCGATAAGCCATTCGGCCAGTTCATCTTGAACCGACGAAGGCGTGGGATTGGCGTATGCGTCCATTGTTCCTCCTCGGGTTAGTTGCGGCGCGACGTGTTTACGACTTCGCCAGTCGGCCCGACTACGTGCACGTTGCCGCTGGCATCGACGCATTCGATATCGGGCTGGCAAATGCAGGGGCCGTGGTACGCGCGGCAGCGTTCGTCGTGGTGGACGGTGACCTGCGTAACTCCGCCCGCACGTACAAGGCCGCCAGACGCCACAGCAGCCATCACACGGGCGCCGTAGCCTTGGCCGGTGTCGGCGTGACGCTGGGGGGCGGTGGCGCGCTGCGGGCGTGACTGGCGCCGCGCGTTGTGCGGTCGGCTGGACTTGCGCTGTCGGTCGGGCTTCTTCATGGGTCACCTTGGTCGTCCGCTTGCGCCAATGCGCCAATGCGCGCCATAGCGGCGTCATCCGCCATAGGCGCTTTGGCGCGCCCTTCATGGGTGCGCGCCAATGCGCCAATGTGGGGGGTATGGGGGGTATTGGCGCAGCCGTTTCCGGCTGTCGAAATTGGCGCGGCGTGGTCGCGGTTCGGATCGATTTGCGCCAATGCGGCGCTTGCATCCGACAGGCGCCAGGCATCCCGTTTCTTGCGGTGCGCGACTTCCACTTCGGCGCGCACCAGACGGCGCTGCCGGGCCGCCGCTTCCAGCGCACGGTGCAGCCGCTTCGGGCCGCCCGTCGCCCGCTCCGCGAAGGGCTCGGATTCGGGCAAGTGGTTCACAGCATGCCACGCGGTGTTCGGGCCGGTCGTCGCGCAAAGCACCCGAATGCCGGCCTTGGTGGCGGCGTGCATGACCGCCATCGCCACTTCCACGTCGTCGCTTCGCTGCTGGTCCGCATCCGCACCCCGCAACGGCATCGGCAAACCGTCGCACCAACGCAACGTCACCGGCTCCGCTTTCGGCCCGCGATTCGACTTTTCATGGCGTAGTTCGACTTCACCTTCATTGGTGGCGACCAACGCCAGGCGGCTACGAACGGTGTTATGCCACGTCACGCTGCCAATGTAGGTTTGACCACTTGAACCAAAGCGCGCTGCGGCCTTGTCGATATGGACCAGTAACAGCACGGCGCAGTCGCAATGTTTTGCCATTTGCGTCAACCGCCGCAGGAACTTGCGAACGTGGCGGCGCGAGTTTTCATCGCCTGCGAATGCGTCCGAAGCATTGTCGATGGCAACCACGTCGGCCCCCATCGCCGCGTCTTCTACCTGTTCCATCAGCGCGGTGAAGACCAACTGCCGGGCACCGAAGTCGTTGACTTCAACTGCCAGCGCGGCATCCGTGTCCGTGCCGTCGATGATCCGCAGGTTGGCCGACACCAGTTCCGCATCGAGACCGTAGGCGTTCACGATGCGGCGCAGTAGTTCCAGCACTTCGTCGGCCTCGTCTTCCAGCGATACGAAGACGCAGCGCAACGGCCTATCCGTGGTGAATCCCGCGAACTCGCGACCGCACGCCGCATGCGCTAACAGGATCAGGGTAACGGTGGTTTTCGCAGCGCCACCGTGTCCGCCCAGCAACGAAGCAACGCGGCGCGGAAGAATCTTTGCTATCGCGAAGCGACGTTGCGGCGGTGGCCGCAGCATGAAGTCGGTCAGCGGAACTTCGCGCATCAGCAACGGCGGCGGCGCGCTTTCGCTTGGTTTTACGCTGCGCCTGTTGCCGAACGGAACGACGCTGGCAAGGCGCGCCATGTCGTCCGCGCTGCGGTTGTCGTCGTTACGGCTGTCGTCGCCGTGCATGGTTTACAGGCCGACGCGTGATTCGTGACGGCGGCCCTTAGGCCTGCTGGCTGTCGGCCTGGCGGCTCGCACCGTCAACGGTGCCAAATAGTCGTCTTTCACCGCGTCCCAGTCGTACCAAACGCGGCCATCGTGGCGAATGTACGGCGGCCCCTTCCTTAGATACCGCCAGCGCTCCACGGAACGAGGGTGACGGCCAAGGCGCCTTGCCAATTCAAACGAATCGATCAGTTCCACGACACGACTCCTACGCGAGCGTGTCAAAGACACTACACCCGCGCACACCGCTTGGAGTCAATTCGGATCAAGCTCGGGGGAGACGGCGGGATTGCTGCTGTGCGCGTGGATGGGCATACGTGAGCGTCTATGGGCGTACGTGAGTGTTTTTGGGTGCACGCACTATCCGACGAACGGTCACTTACCGCGCCGCATCGATACAACGTTGCCCGGCTTTGAAGGCTTTTCCAGCATTGCGCGCAGCGTGACCAAGGCTTCGCGCTTTTCATCGATGTAGCTGTGCCGGTCGTAGTGGCGATCCTGCACCCCGCCCAAACCGTGGCTTTGGAGGTGTGCGCGCACGTCCTTGGAGACGCGCGCGGCGGCCAACCGCGTTTCTACGGTGCGTCGGATAGTGCCGGGCGTGACTGTCATGGATACCAGTTCCTTATCCACCAACAGTTCCGACACTTCCCGCATGGCGGCCGCCAGTGTGTGCGGCACCGCAGCGCGCGCCCCCGCGCTAACCGTAAGCAAGTGCGGGCCTGCCGGCGCCTCGGTCCGCATATCCTCCAATGCGGAAATCGCGTCGGGCAGCAAAGGCACAACGTGCTGCCGCGCCTTGCGGCGGCGCCCCTTCGTGTCCAGCAATAGGATGGTTTTCGCGTCGTTGTCCCAATCGCGAATGGTCAACCGGGAAAGCTGCTCCACACGTTGTCCGCCAGTCAAAAGATGGAAGCGCAGCATCGCGCCGTGCGGTGTCTCCAGCTTTTCGATATGCGCCCAATAGTTTCGCAGTTCGATTTCGGACAGGGCATCGCTTTCGGCCTCGCTTGGTTCGGACAACGTGTTCGCACCTTCATCGGGTCGAGATACCTTCAAGTCCGACAGCGGGTTTGAACGCACATCGAAATCCGCGAATGACAGGACACCGGCATCCAATCGCGAGGCCTTAGCGGCATTGAACGCAGCGCGTAGATGCGCCGCCAGCTTTTCTGCGGCCCGCCACTTCCCGGCCTTCGTGAGGGTGCGGAAAACGGGCATTACGGACTCCACGGTGATGCTATCGACCGGCTGCGCCGCGACCTTGGGATGCGCCTTCGTGATGTTGCGCTCCACCGTGCCTGCAACTTCCTTGTGGCTGGGCTTACCCGATAGCTGCAAGTGCGCCACGTACGCATCCATAAGCGCGCCCAGCGTGGACTTGGTTCTGGCCTTTGCCGCCACGGCCGTAGCGACCCGGTCCTTCTGCTCCTGCCACGGATCGCGCCCCGCCTCCACCAGCGCCCGTCGTTCGGCTGCCACCAGCCGGGCCGCCGATGCCGACAGGTTCGGCGCCCGACCGAACTTGCCCAAGGTCAACCGCCGAATTTCGTTCGTCAGCGGCGACCTGTAGACCAGCAGGAAGGTACGGTCGCCACCCCGCGTCACACGGATGGCAAAGCCCTTCACGTCGCCCGCGTCGTAGTGGATTTCGTTTGGCTTGCGTGTCGCCAGGTCGGCAAGGGCCGCGTCGGTGAAACGGAACTTCATCGGGGTCGTCCGGGGAATGGCAGGAAGGGCGTTTGGGGACGCGGTCACCGGTGTCCCCGTGCGGACCCCCGTTTTCCGTGGTCACGCTGTGGTCACCGCATGGTCACCAGATCGCGTAGTCCCCGTGTAGTACTTTTGTAGTACCTATGTCACCCATAGTCAAGCCCAGCAAGGCTTTCAGTGGGTTTCGGCCTTTACGCTTCAATGACCTGCGAGGGCTACATAAGGGATTGAAAATCCCCGTGTCGGGGGTTCGATTCCCTCCCCGGCCACCATTCAAATTCAAAACCCCGCGAAGGTGACTTCGCGGGGTTTTTGTTTTGGCCTGCGCGTAGGATTTCGGGTCGAATACTGACTTGTTCCCCGATTGCGCTGCGCTAACCGGGCCACGCTCGTTGCCCCCACGTTGCACCATCAGCTCCCGAGGCAGTCATTCATCTCGCGTGGTTGCCTCCAACGATTTATCCACCAAGGGGTTTTGTGTCATGCCGAGGCTTGCCGCGGTCCACTACAGACTCTTCGAGCATGAGCAGCAGGCCATTGATGCGGCGCACATCGCCGAGACACACGACTTCGGCGGTGAGCTCGCGCTGACATTCCATGATGGCTTGAGAAGCTTCATTTCATGGACGAGCGAGCCCGTGCAGTACGCCGTAGGCATCGGTGGAAGATCCCACTTCAGGCCCGATGCCTCGCTCGCCGACTACGATGTTTCGCACTCACGAATGTGGGTCGGTTTGATCGGCAAAGAGATCAAGATGGAATACAGCGCCGCTGACGACCAGATACTGAGGATCGCGTCCGCGGATGATCACGTGCTGGTTTGTTCGTTGGAACGCGGCAACTGGTGGGCTGACGAGTTGACCATCTGCAAGCAAGCACCTGCGCCATACCCGGAATGACTTGATCCGTCACTTCGGCAATCTCTGAGGGCCGACTGCAGAAACCGAACCCGGGTTGACGTCTGGCTTGCCGGCGACCTACTCCATCGACTCAAGAACGTCGTCGAGTTGGCCGGCGACGAGGGAGATGCCCTGGGCTAATGGCGTCGGTGGCACTTCGCGGAGGGTGCTTTCCTCAGCGCGGGTATGAGGCTGGATCAGCGTTGCAAGCAGGCGCAGTTGGTCGCGGACTGCGAGCAGGCGTTCGTATGCCGATTCGGGCATGTGGAACATCGGCTCGCCGGTCGATGAGGGATCGTGCTGTGTAGCCATGCGGTGTTTCCTTCCTTTGGATGAGTGCCGCCCGCGCGGGTGCGCGGGCGGAGTGCCGGGAGGCCAAAACCGCGTACAGACGGTGGGCATATTTCCTCTTTCGAGGTGTTGTATTAGCCGCCCTCCCGGCGAAGAAGCACGCCGGCTGTGCCATGAAGTCTTCAGGCACAAAAAACCCACCAGGTTTACGGAGGTGGGTACCGCTGTACGGGGGAGTTTTTGGACTCCGTTCGACGAGTCTGCTGGCGCCCCGTCCGCCCCATCAATCAGAGAAAGTCGCAGCCTCCCGGGGGCCAACTGCCGACTTCCGGTTGCGATCCGCGCCCGGGCGCCCGTCACGCAACCTTCTCTCCCGAAAGGGAAAATCGATCCAACCTCGACAAAAGCGCGCCGAGCGGCGTGTAGGAAAATTCCTACTCTGCGAAGCGCACTCGCCCGATGGCATCACGGCTGGTTCAGGCGCGATTCTGTGTCCTGCCCCGGCAGCCCGGTCAATGCGCAAGCAAGGAAGCTGCTCTGCAATGGAATCAGGCCGTCACCGTGAGCGGGTGAGCTTGCTGGGCCGGGGCGCTCTTTCTTTTCAACCCGACAACGGACCTCCGTCCAAGGACACCCAGGTGGAAAGGACTTACGCCAGCGGTTCCTCGCGGAATTCCTACGCGAATGGCGCGACCACCTCGTCCGCGCCCGATGCGCACCGTGAGTTCCGCCGCAAACGCGCCCGTCGCGCGGCGATGCGTTACGTCTTCGTCTGGAGCGCGGTCGCCGCGCTGGCCCTGCTGGCCCAGGTCATCGCGCCCGCCGCGGCGACCTGATCTCCGGACCTACCCGCCCGCGTCCCACCCCGCCCCATCCGGTATTCCTACGCTCCTCGCACCCGCCGACCAACGCGGGCCGATGACCCACGCCCACCCCTAGCGGGCGGTACCGTGCGCCGTAGTATGCTCGCCGTCCCATCAGACGGAGCGGCGGCATGAAGGCGATGCACTGGAGACGTTGGACTGCATTGGCCTTGGTTGCGCTGCTGCTGGCCGGATGCTCCAGCGGCCCCGTCCGACGCGTCTCCGAGCCGTCCGCGCGCATCCAGCAGGTGACCGTCCGCGCCGACGGCAGCTGGTCGGCGGAACTGCGCATCGAGAACTTCAGCAGCATCCCGATGCGGTTCGAGAACATCGACCTGGCCGTCAAGGTCGGCGATGCCGAAACCGGCCGCATTCGCGCCCAGCCGATGCTGTCCATCGGCCCGGAGTCGGCCGATGTCATCACCGTCAACATGACGCCCGACGCCGCCGGAAAGTTCGCCGCGGCCGACGCGCTGGCTTCCGGCCACAGCCTCGCCTATTCGCTCAGCGGGCGCATCGACGCCACGCCGGAAGAAGGCAAGCAGCGCAGCTTCAACCTCGATGGGCGCAACGGCGTGCTCAGCCCCGCACCGGGCCTGCCCGGCGTGCTGCGCTGATAGCCCTTCCCTTTCCCGACCTCCTCTTCTGACCGCCACTGCGCGCGTCCCGCACGGAATCTTCCATGAGCAGTTACAAAGCGCCTCTGGGCGACATGCGTTTCGCCCTGTTCGACGTCCTCGGCGCCGAGGCGCAATTCCAGCGACTGGGCTTCACCGACGCCACGCGCGACGTGCTCGACGCCGTGCTCGACGAAGCCGCGCGTTTCACCGAAACCGTGCTGGCGCCGCTCAACCCGGTGGGCGATCGCGAAGGCTGCAAGCTCGACAACGCCACCGGCGATGTAACGACGCCGGCGGGCTTCAAGCAGGCGTATGCGCAGTTCGTCGATGGCGGCTGGGCAGGCCTGACCTCGCCGACGGAATTCGGCGGCCAGGGCCTGCCGCAGCTGGTCGGCGTGCCGCTGAAGGAAATGATCGACGCGGCGAACCTGGCGTGGGGCAACTTCCCGCTGCTGTCGCACGGTGCGATCGAAGCGCTGCTGCACCACGGCGAAAGCTGGCAGCAGGAAGCGTTCCTCAAGCCGCTGGTGGAAGGCCGCTGGACGGGCACGATGTGCCTGACCGAACCGCATTGCGGCAGCGATTTGGGCCTGCTGAAAACGCGTGCCGAACCGAACGCGGACGGCAGCTTCTCGATCACCGGCACGAAGATCTTCATCACCGCCGGCGAGCACGATTTCACCGACAACATCGTGCACCTGGTGCTGGCGCGCCTTCCCGATGCACCGGCCGGCAGCAAGGGCATTTCGTTGTTCGTCGTGCCGCGCGAGCGCGTGGCGCAGGACGGCTCCATCGGCGAACGCAACGCGGTGCGCTGTGGCAGCCTCGAACACAAGATGGGCATCCACGGTTCGGCCACGTGCGTGATGAACTTCGACGGCGCACAGGGCTATCTGGTCGGCGCGCCGCACAAGGGACTCATGGGGATGTTCACCATGATGAACTCCGCGCGTCTTGGCGTCGGCCTGCAGGGCCTGGGACTGTCGGAGCGCGCGTTGCAGAACGCGCTGCGCTACTCGCGTGAGCGCCTGCAGATGCGTGCGCTTTCCGGTGCGAAGTTCCCGGACAAGCCGGCCGACCCGATCATCGTGCACCCCGATGTGCGCCGCATGCTGCTGACGTGCAAGGCGCTGATCGAAGGCGGCCGCCTGATGGGTTACGACGCCGCGATGCAGGGCGATATCGCCGCCAGTTCCACCGACGCCGCCGAGCGCGAACAGGCCGATGCGCAGGCCGGTTTCCTCACCCCCATCGTCAAGGCGTGCCTGACCGAATGGGGCGTGGAGTGCACCTATAACGCGCTGCAATGTTTCGGCGGCCACGGCTACATCGCCGAGCACGGCATGGAGCAGCTTGCGCGCGATGCCCGCATCACCACGTTGTACGAAGGCACGACCGGCATCCAGGCGCTGGACCTGCTGGGTCGCAAGATCATCGGCATGAAGGGCGCGGGATTGAAGGCGTTCCTCGCGCGCGTGCAGGGCTTTTGCGAGGAGAACGCGGGCAATGAAGCGCTGGCCGAGTTCGTCGGCCCGCTGCGTGATACGGCGACGCGCTGGCAGCAGTTGACGGTGCAGATCGGCCAGCGCGCGGCCGGCAACGCCGACGAGATCGGCGCGGCCTCCTACGATTACCTGATGTATTCGGGCTACGCGGTGCTCGCCTACTGGTGGGCGCGCGCGGTGGTGGCCGCCGATGCATCGACGCATCCGCAGTCGTTCAAGGACGACAAGCACGCGACCGCGCGGTTCTTCTTCGCTCGCGTCCTGCCCCGCACGCTGACGCATGCGGCCGCGATCGAGAGCGGCGTCGCCGGGCTGCCGGAACTCGCCGCCGCCGAGCCGGTCTGAACCGGCTGCGACCTGCGCGCTGACAAAGCGCGCAGGTCGCATGTACACAAAACGTAAACAATGGCGTATAAGCTGGTTTCCCAATGGAGACCGATAGAGCGAAGCTACGCCTGGTCCGAACTGGAACCGATCTGGATCCGGCGTCCACTCCCTTCGTGCCTCGCGGCGCGATCGACCGGTTGAATTCGGTCCGATTGCTCTCCCTCGACGCGCATGGCCGCGTTCTCGACTGGATGAGCTGGCAGGACGCGACCTGCCTCTACGTGCGAGGTGCGGTCGCCTGGACGCTGGGCGATCCCTGCCTGCAGGTGCATGGCGGCACCAGCCGCTTCACCGGCGAGCAGAGCATGATCGAACTGCATCCCATCGTCGCCGCGCGCAGCCACGCACGTGCGCATGCGCTCGATCCCACCCCTGCCCTGACCAACGCCGCGCTGTTCGCGCGCGATGGCTACCTGTGCATGTATTGCGGACACGATTTCCACCGCCCGCACCTGACACGCGACCACGTCATCCCGGTGTCCAAGGGCGGTCGTGATCTGTGGGAGAACGTGGTCGCAGCCTGCTTCCATTGCAACTCGCGCAAGGGCAACCGCACGCCGCAGCAGGCGGGCATGCCGCTGCTGGCCGTGCCCTACCGGCCGAGCTGGGTCGAACACCTGATCCTGTCCAACCGCAACATCCTCGCCGACCAGATGGCGTTCCTGCGCAATCACCTTCCGAAGAACACACGCATGCAGGCGTGACTTGTGCGTGATGTGGTTCGCGCTTTTACCGGATCCCACTTCCTGTCGCGGGCCAGCTGACCTAAAAGGTTCAGATGCGACGCATTGCGCGCGTTGACGACCGTAAGGGCGTCCGCAACACTCCGCACCTATTTTGCAAATTCATGACGGATTCACGATGCGCTTGACCCTCGGCTTGACCGGCATGGATCCCACCACGGAGTCCGCCCTCCAGGCGGCCATACAGGCGGCCAACAGCCGGATGGGCAACGCGTGGAGCCTCGTGCCCGACGCCGATGCCGACTACGTCATCGTCGACATGGACAGCATGTACGGCCCGATGAGCTGGCTGCGCCTGCATGCGGCCGGCAAGAGCGTGGTCGCGCTGACCGCCGCGCAGCGTACGCAGGCCGACTTCCGCCTGGGCCAGCCGTTCGATTCCAACAGCGTGGGCAACCTGCTGCGCGAGATCGCAACGCAGGCCGGCATGACCTTCGACGCGCCGGCCGCTCCGGAACCCAAGCCGACGCCCGCACCGGCGGCGCCTGCGCCGGTCGCACCGGCGCCGGTTGCACCTGCACCTGCACCTGCACCTGCACCTGCACCGACGCCTGCACCTGCACCTGCACCTGCGCCTGCGCCGAAGCCGGAACCTGCTCCGGCGCCTGTCGCCGCCGCACCGGCACCGGTCGCCCCGAAACCCGTCGTCGAGGCCCCGGTCGCCGCCGAACCGGTTGCCATCGCGTCGCCGGTGTCGTCCATCGTCGAAGGCTCGCTGCTCGACTGGATCGTCAACGATCGCCTGAAGGGTCGCGTGCGCCTGCGCAGCGCGCCCGACGGCGTGCTGCTCGACCTCGACCAGCGCACGTACCACGGCCCTGCGGCGCTCAAGCCGCTGGCGACGCATTTCGAAGGGAAGCTGGAGTCCAGCGAATTCGTGCCCGTCGACGCCGCCACCTGGGCGAGCGAGAGCGCGCGTCTGGGCGCCGCGATGCCGCTGTCCCGACTGGTGTGGTTCGGCAACCTGCTCGCCGGCAAGGGCGCGCTGGCCTCCGAACACGATGCGTCCCGCCGCTACCTGATGGTCAAGTGGCCGCAGACCGAGCGCGAGTACCCCAAGCACTTCCGCATCGCCACGGTGATGATGAAGGGCCCGGCGCTCGTGGCCGAAATCGCCGAAGCCAGTGGCGTCACGCAGGCAGAAGTCGCCGATTTCATCAACGCCAACCTCGCCACCGGTTT
>Ga0209676_1001958_pt1 | contig 16507 bp, 10 predicted proteins | sample AraplaCvi_mLB_r2_FD_184282 | JGI IMG/M metagenome (GOLD analysis project Ga0209676, IMG submission 184282) | Arabidopsis root microbial communities from North Carolina, USA - plate scrape MF_Cvi_mLB_r2 (SPAdes) (version 2) | ecosystem: Host-associated > Plants > Roots > Endosphere | place: USA...
GTGCCGGATCAGGGTCTTCGCCACGCCGCCGTTGACGTTGTAGTGGCTCATGTGGTCGCCGACGCCGTAGGTGGCCCAGCCCAGCGCCAGCTCCGACAGATCACCGGTGCCCAGCACCAGCCCGCCGTTCTGATTGGCGAGGCGGAACAGATAGTCGGTGCGCAGACCCGCCTGGACGTTCTCGAATGTGATGTCGTGAACCGGCTGGCCGTCGGCGTAGGGGTGTTTGATGTCGGCCAGCATCCGCTCGGCGGCGGGACGGATGTCGATCTCGTCGCCCGTGACGCCGAGCGCCTTCATCAGTGCCCAGGCGTTGGACTTGGTGCCCTCAGACGTGGCGAAGCCGGGCATGGTGTAGGCCAGGATGCCTGTGCGGGGCAGGTCCAGCCGGTCGAAGGCGCGGCAGGCGACCAGCAGGGCCTGGGTCGAGTCGAGGCCGCCCGAGACGCCGATGACCAGCGTCTTGGATCCGGTGGCCTTGAGCCGCCGCATCAGGCCCTGGACCTGGATGTTGAAGGCCTCGTAGCAGTCCTGATCCAGCCGGGCGGCGTCGTCGGGCACGAAGGGGAAGCGGTCGAGGGGGCGGATGAGGTCGCCGGTCGCCTGACCTCGGCCCTGTTCGCGGATCGCCACCTCGATGTAGTCGCCGGGCTTGATCTCCCGCCGCGCGCAATCGGCGAAAGTGCCGGTGCGCATCCGCTCCTGGGCGATCCGGCCGAGGTCAATGTCGGCGACGGTCAGGTGGCTTTCCAGAGCGAAGCGTTCGCCCTCGGCCAGTTTGGCGCCCAGTTCGTGGATGGTGGCCTGCCCGTCCCAAGCCAGGTCGGTCGTGCTTTCGCCCCAGCCCGAGGCGGTGAAGACATAGGCCGCCATGGCGCGGGCCGACTGGCTGGAGCTGAGCATGGCGCGGTCTACGGACTTGCCGATGACGACATTGGAGGCCGACAGGTTGAGCAGGATGCGTGCGCCCGCCAAGGCCTGGCGCGTCGAGGGCGGCAGGGGCGCCCAATAGTCCTCGCAGATTTCCACCCCGAAGCTGAGCTCGGGGCGATCCTCAACGCTGAAGATCAGATGTGGGCCGAAGGCGGCGTAATAGCCCGCGAACTGCGTGCCGGAGCCTTCGTTCAGCTCGGGCGAGGCCGGGGAGAACCAGCGCTTCTCGTAGTATTCCCGGTAGTTGGGCAGATAGGTCTTGGGGACCACGCCCCAGATCCAGCCGTCGGCGATGACCACGGCGGCGTTGTAGAGACGCTGTTCATGCCGCACCGGTGCGCCGATGACGGCGATGATCTTGAGGTCCTTGATCGTCTGCGCGATGCGCTCGACCTGGCGCTCGACCTCGTCGAGCAGGGCGTTCTGAAGCAGCAGATCGTCGATCGCGTAGCCGCTCAGCGACAGTTCGGGAAAGACGATCAGATCCACGCCCTGCTCGGCCGCCTGCCGGATCAGGGCGATGTGTTCGTCGGCGTTGGCGACCGGGTCGGCGGTGTGGACGATGGGCGTCGCGGCGGCGACGCGGGCGAAGCCGTGGGTGGAGGGCGAATGGAACGGATGGGTCTCGGCCAAGGCGCGGTCCTCAAGGTCTTTTGCTCATATAGAGCCAAAGTCGGGCTGCGGCTACGTTAGCCCGTGACCTGCGCAACGCCGACCGCTAAACGGGGATCATGACCGACGCGCCGAAAAAAGGCTGGTTCTCCCGCCTCACCGAAGGCCTGAGCCGCTCCTCCAAGCAGATGACCGAACAGGTCGTCGCCACCTTCGTGAAGGAGCCGCTAAGCGAGAAAGCCCTGGAGGGGCTGGAAGAGCATCTGCTGGAAAGCGACCTGGGTCCGGCGGCGACCGACCGGATCGTCGAACGCTTCCGCGATCTGCGCTTTGGCGCGGGCGCCAATGAACGCGAGGTCAAGGAGGCGCTGGCCGAGGCCGTGGCCGCCGAACTGATCAATCACGAGGCCCGCTATGAGCCGCTGGGCGGCGACAAGCCGTTCGTGACCCTGTTCGTGGGCGTCAACGGCTCGGGCAAGACCACCACCCTGGGCAAGATCGCCTCGGACCTGACCGGCCAGGGCGCCAAGGTCATGATCGTGGCCTGCGACACGTTCCGCGCCGCCGCCCGCGAGCAGCTGAAGGTCTGGGCCGAGCGCGCCGGGGCCACCTTCGAGAGCCGCCGCGACGGCGCCGACCCCGCCGGCCTGGCCTTCGACGCCTATACCCGCGCCAAGGCCGAGGGCTTTGACGTGGTCCTGATCGACACCGCCGGACGTCTGCAGAACAAGTCGGCCCTGATGGACGAACTGCTGAAGATCGTTCGCGTGCTGAAGAAGGTCGATCCGGAGGCCCCGCACGAGACCCTGCTGGTGCTGGACGCCACCGTGGGCCGCAATGCCCTGGAGCAGGAAAAGATCTTCGGCCGGACGGCCTATGTCTCCGGCGTGGTGATGACCAAGCTGGACGGCACCGCGCGCGGCGGGGTCCTGGTGCCTGTCGCCCAGGCCTCCGACGCCCCGATCAAGCTGATCGGCGTCGGCGAGGGCGTCGAGGACCTGCAACCGTTCGACGCGCGGGCCTTTTCAAGATCGCTGGTGGGACTCGAGGACTAGACCATGACCGAGAGCAACGCCGCCGAGCGCCGCAACTCCAGCATCCGGCAGGCCGTCGATTTCGGCGCCCTGCTGGCCTTCATGGCCGCCTATGCCGTCAACCGGTTCGCGCGCGGCCTGGACGGGCAAGAAGCTCTGGTCCAGGCGACCTGGGTGCTGGTCGGCGCCTCTGCCCTGGCCCTGATCGTTGGCTATGTGGTCGAGAAGCGTCTGGCGCCCCTGCCGCTGCTGACCGGCGGCTTCGCGCTGATCTTCGGCGTCCTGACCCTGGTGTTCCACGATCCGACGCTGCTGAAGATCAAGCTGACCATCCAGAACGGCCTGCTGGCGGTGGTGCTGCTGGGCTCGTTGCCGCTCGGCAAATATCCGTTCAAGTATCTGCTCGGCGACGCCATCAAGATCACCGACGCGGGCTGGCGCGGCCTGACCCTGCGCTACGGCCTGTATTTCGCGGCCGTCGCCATCGTGAATGAAATCGTCTGGCGCACCCAGACGGATGATACCTGGGTCGCCTTCCGGGGCGGGCTGTGGATCGCCTCGGCCGCCTTCGGCATCTGGCAGGTCTTCTACATCATGAAGCATCTGATCAAGGACGATGCGGAACCGGAACCGGTCTCGCCCGATACCGGTCTGTAGCCGTCGCGGGATCGTCCGTCGTCAAACCGTAAAATGCGGCTGCTAGCTGTAGCGCTGCAGCCGAGGGGATACGGTTCATGGTCAAGTCCGGTAACAAGCCGAAACGCGGCGGGGCCCTCGCGGGGTCGCCCAGCCATCTGATTCACCGCGCGCTGCAGCTGGCGCTCGACATCTATGCCGAAGAGACGGGTCCGGACGGTCTGACCCAGCGTCAGTTCGCCGTGCTGGAGGCGGTCAGCCACAAGGCCGGCCTGACCCAGACGGATCTGGTCCGCGCGACCGGCATCGACCGCTCGACCCTGGCCGATCTGGTCGCGCGCATGACCACCAAGGGCCTGCTGGACCGCGAGAAGTCGGCCATCGACGCCCGCGCCAAGGCCGTGCGCCTGTCGGCCGCCGGTGAGGCCGCGCTCGAGGCCGCCCGACCGCGTGTCGAGGCCGCCGACAAGCGCATCATGGCCCTGCTGCCCAAGGGCAAGCGCGACGGCTTCCTGGAGCTGTTGGGCGAACTGGCCGGCGAGGCCGACGCCGCCCCGGTGAAGGCCAAGGCCGAAGCCAAGGCCGCCAAGAAGGCCGCCCGCGAACTCAAGAAGGCCGAGAAGGCCGCCAAGAAGGCGGACAAGCCCGCCAAGGCCGAAAAGCCCGCCAAGGCCGAAAAGCCCGCCAAGGTCGAGAAGGCCAAGAAGCCGGCGAAGCTGAAGCTGGTCGAGCCGGCCTGAGCGGCGGGCTCGGTCGAGCTCGGGGCGGCAAGCGCCGGCGCCCGGAACGTGATTAGTGGTTAGTGATTAGTGGCTCGATGCCGCCGGCAGCGTGCGTGACGAGCGCGCGCCGGCGTTGACGCGTGCCACCCACTAATCACTAACCACTAATCACTTCCAAGCCGCCGTCAGCGCCGGTTGGCCGCCCCTATCGACGGAACGGCCGCCCTCAGTCCATGAGCTGCTGCGACAGGTAGACGTAGTGCCGCGCCCAGCGGCGGGCGTTGGCGACGGGGTCGGCGTCGTTGGAGTGACCGCCGGCGGTTTCCTCATAGTACAGATGATCGTAGCCGAGGTCGCCGAGGCGGGCCGCGAACTTGCGGGCGTGGCCAGGGTGGACGCGGTCGTCACGCGTGTTGGTGGTGATGTAGACGCGCGGATAGTCCTCGCCCGGACGAAGGTGCTGGTAGGCGGAATAGCGGGCGATCCACTCGGCTTCCTCGGGGATGCGCGGGTCGCCGTATTCGCCGATCCAAGACGCCCCGGCGGGCAGCTCGTGATAGCGCAGCATGTCGATCAGCGGGCTTTCGATCACCGCCGCGTGGAACAGTTCCGGGTGCTGGGTGATCGACACCGAGGTCAGGACCCCGCCGTTCGACCGGCCGTAGATGCCCAGGCGGCGCGGCGAGGTGATGCCCCGCTGTTCCAGATCGCGGGCGACCGCGGCGAAATCGTCGAAGGCCAGCTGGCGGTTCTCGTTCAGCACGCTCTGGTGCCACGATGGCCCGAACTCGCCGCCGCCGCGGATGTTGGCGTTGACGTAGACGCCGCCGTTCTCGAGCCACAGCTTGCCCATCTCGGGGATGTAGGCGGGCGGCTTGGACACCTGGAAGCCGCCGTAGCCGTACATGATCGTCGGCGCGTGGCCGTCCATCACGAGGTCACGCGGACGGACGACGAAGTAGGGGATCTTGGTCCCGTCGGATGAAGTGGCCTCGAACTGCTCGACGACATGGGTGGAGGCGTCGAAGCGGGCGGGGGCCTGACGAAGGACGTCCGTCGTGCCGGCTCGGGTGTCGGCGAGGCTGAGGGTCGAGGGGGTGAGGAAGCCGTCAACCGAATAGAACAACCGCCCGGACCCCCGGCTGCGGTCGCCGAGGTGAACCGACGCATTGTCGGGGACCGGAATGGCGGACTGCTCCCACGTCTTGATGGTCAGGCGGGGACGGTTCGGGACATTAGCCGAACGTTCGCCCGGCACGAACTGCACCAGTCGGCCGCGAACGTTGTCGTACAGGGTGGCGACGATCCGGTCGTCGAGAACGGCCACGTCTTCGAGCGACTGCCGGTCGCCCGGTTCGAACACCGTCGCCGTGCCCTCCATCAGGAATGCGTCGGTCCGTCCGCCGAGCTCCGGCAGCCGATAGGCCAACAGCGAACCCGCCTTGTGGATCGGGCGGTCGGCGAACAGCCGCCAGTCCTCGTCGTTCGAGAAAACCAGAAGTCCGCCGGTCACGCCCCGGACATTGACCCGCTCCGGTAGGTTAAGCTTGACCGGCCGGCCGTCCACCAGCTCCCAGGTCTCCGACCGGAAGGTGTCGAGGGGACGGCTGATCAGCACAGCCTGAACCGCGCCCGCGCCATTCCGATAGACGCTGGGGCTGACCCCATAGCCGCCGTCGCCCTGTTCGCCGCGATTGACCTCGGTGGCCTGGGCCAGGGTCTGGCCGCGCTTCAGCGTCTTGACGATGAAGGGGTAGCCGGACTCGGTCAGGGTGCCGGCGCCGAAGTCGGTGGCGACCAGCAGGGTGTCGCGGTCCAGCCATTCGAGGCGATGCTTGCCCTCGGGCAGGACGAAGCCGCCGTCGACGAACTGTTTGGTCGTGGTGTCGAACTCGCGCACGACGACGGCGTCCTTGCCGCCGTCGGACAGGCTGATCAGGCAGCGGGTCTCGTCCGGGGCCAGGCAGTCGGCCCCCTTCCAGACCCAGTCCTTGCCCTCGGCGCGGGACAGGGCGTCGATGTCGAGCAGGGTCTCCCAACGCGTGTCGGCCGAGCGGTAGCTGTCCAGCGTCGTGCGCCGCCACACCCCCTTGGGATTGGCCGCGTCCTGCCAGAAGTTGCCGATGCCGTCGCCGAGGAAGCTGGGCGAGGGAATGCGGTCCGTGGCGGTCAGGATGGCCTCGGCCTCTCGGCGGAAGGTCTCGTAGCGCCGGTCGCCGGTCAGGGCGGCCAGCGAGCGCTCGTTCTCGGACCGGACGAAGGCCATGGCCTCGGTCCCGTTGACCTCCTCCAGCGCCAGATGATCGTCGGCGGCGCGGACGCCGGCGGGAGTCAGGTCGCGCGGGAAGTGGGGTGGCGGGGCGTCATTGGTCGAGACCACCACCTCATCGACGGTCCGCCCCGTGGGCGCGCCGGCGCACGCGGCGAGCAGCAAGGCCGGAAGGGCGGCGGAGAGAAGCAGACGGTTCATCGAAGACTCCGTTCGTCAATTCCTCCCCTTCAGGGGAGGACCATCGGGCCTACTGCTGCGCCGGAGAATCCATCAGGCGGCGGGTCAGGTAGGTGTATTCCAGGGCGATCCGGCGGGCGGTTTCCTGCAGGTTGGCGCCGGCCGCGTGGCCGCCGTCGGTGTTCTCGTAGAACAGCACCGGATAGCCCAGCTCTTCCAGACGCGCCGCCGCCTTGCGGGCGTGGCCCGGGTGGACGCGGTCGTCCTTGGTCGAGGTGTGGATGAAGACCTCGGGGTAGGGCTGGCCCGCGCGCAGGTTCTGGTAGGGCGAATAGGCCTGAATCCAGGCGCGCTGCTCGGGGATGTCCGGGTTGCCGTATTCCGCGATCCAAGAGGCGCCGGCCAGCAGCTTGTGGAAGCGCAGCATGTCGAACAGCGGCACCTGGATGACCGCGCCGTTGATGAGGTCCGGGCGCTGGGTCAGCATGGCGCCCATGAACAGACCGCCCTGCGAGCCGCCCATGATGCCCAGGTGGGGCTGCGAGGTGATGTTGCGGGCTTCGAGGTCCAGGGCGACGGCCTGGAAGTCCTCGTGGGCGCGCTGGCGGTTTTCCTGCAGCGCCGCCTGGTGCCAGCGCGGGCCGAACTCGCCGCCGCCGCGGGTGTTGGCGACCACATAGACGCCGCCGCGCTCGAGCCACAGCTTGCCGACCGTGGCCGAATATCCGGGCAGCAGCGAGTTCTGATAGCCGCCGTAGCCGTACAGCAGGGTCGGGTTGGATCCGTCCATCGGCATGTCGCCCTTATGGACGACGAAGTAGGGGATCATGGTGCCGTCGGCGCTGCGGGCCTCGAACTGCTCGACCACCATGCCGGTGGCGTCGAACTTGGCGGGCAGGGACTTGACCACCTCGGCCTGGGTCGTGGCCGCATCGGCGATGTAGAGGCTGGACGGGTTCAGGTAGCCGGCGACGCTGACGAAGACCTGGTCATCGCGGTCCGAGGCCGAGCCGACCCCCACGGTGACGTTCTGCGGCAGGTCCAGCCGGGTGCGAGCCCATTCGCCCGACGGGTTGGGCTCATAGACATAGACCGAGCCGCGCACGTTCTCGTACAGGGCCACGACCAGCTTGTTGCGGGTGGCCGAGAGACCCTCGATGGCCTCGCGCTCGGTCGGGCGGATGACCAGCTGGGCGGGCGTGGCCGGGTTCGCCAGCCACTGCTCCAGGTTCCAGGCGATGACGTCGCCGGTCTTGAACTGCTGGCCCGAGGGGGCGGTCCAGTCCTGGTCGGTGGTGACCACCAGCTGGCCCTGGACCAGGACGTTGATGTTCGACTTGGACGGCAGTTCCAGCTTGGTGGTCGAGCCGTCGGCGTTCAGGCGATACGTCTCGCCGTCGTAGAAATTGATGCCCCGGTTGATCAGGGTGACCTTCACCACGCCGTCTGCGTCGCGCAGGGTGTAGCCGCTGACCGAGACGTCGGTCTGCTGGCCTTCGAAGATGACCTGGGCCTGATCGATCGTCTGGCCCCGGCGCAGCAGGCGGACGGTGCGCGGATAGCCGGAGTCGGTCAGGCTTCCCTCGCCGAAGTCGCGCGAGATCAGCAGGGTGTTCTCATCGATCCACGAGGCGCCGCCCTTGGATTCCGGCAGGACGAAGCCGCCGTCCACGAAGGTGCGGGTCGCGCGGTCGAACTCACGGATGGTGACGGCGTCCTTGCCGCCGTCCGACAGGCTGATCAGGCAGCGGGTTTCCGACGGGGGTAGGCAGGTCGAGCCCTTGTAGACCCAGTTCTTGCCCTCGGCGGCGGCCAGGGCGTCGATGTCCAGCACGGTCTCCCAGCGCGGCTCGGCCGTGCGGTAGCTGTCCATGGTGGTGGTGCGCCAGACGCCGCGCACATGGGTGGCGTCCTGCCAGAAGTTATCGAGCGTGCCGTCGTGGTTGAAGCTGACCCCCGGAATGCGGTCGCGCGACTGGACGATCTCCAGCGCCTGGGCGTGGAGCTGGGCGTAGCGCGGGTCGCCCTGCAGGACGCCGAGCGAGTGCTCGTTATGGGCGCGGACCCATTCCATCGCCCGCTCGCCCTCGACCTCTTCCAGCCACAGATAGGGATCGGTGGCGTCCGAGGTGGCGAAACCTGCGCCCGAGGCGTCGGCGGGAGCAGGGGCGGGAACGGCGGTCTGAGCCATGGCGGCGCTCGAAAGGGCGGTGGAGGCGAGAAGCGCGACGAGCGCGGCGGAGCGGATCATATGGGCAGTCCCCCGGAAAAATGCCGGGGCACCTTAGACGGGGGCTGGGGCGCGGCACCTTACGGATTTGTCACGTTAGTGGGCGGCCCGGGCCTTAGGCGCCTTCGTCCGGGATGCACAGAATCTCGCCGCAGGCCTTGCAGTGGACGGCGTCGGGGTCGTGCTTGTGCAGGCCGCAGGTGGGGCAGGCGTGGCTGATCTTGTGCGGGCGGAAGATGGTCTGGGCCAGCCGCAGGAACAGGGTGATGCCCGTCAGCATGACGACGATGGACAGCACCCGCCCCCAGTTGCCGGGCAGGGTGATGTCGCCGAAGCCGGTGGTCGTCAGGGTGGCGACGGTGAAATACAGCGCGTCCAGATAGCCGGTGATGCCCGGATGCGTGCCCCGGAACGTGGCGTAGACGAAGCCGGTGACCACGAAGATGAAGGTCAGCAGCGAGGCGACGGCCTTGGTGATCTCCTCCACCCGGGTGTCGTCGTACTTGTGCCCGATGGTGCGCCAGAAGAAGTCGGAGTGCAGCAGGGTCCACAGGCGCAGCAGGCGCAGGAAGCCGAAATTCGCCGTCAGGTCCGGAGACAGCAGGGTCGCCAGAACGAACAGATCGACCCAGGTCGCCGGCTTCTTCAGCCAGTCCTTGATGTCGGTATGGGCAAGGGCGCGCGCGGCCAGGTCGAGCGTCAGCACCGCCGCGATCAGATAGTCGATGACGTAGAAGACGAGCCCGGCTTCCTTCAGGATCGGCGCGGCCAGGAAGAAGCCGATAATGGCGAAGTCGATAACGATGACCGCCAGCCGGAACTTCACCGCCAGCGGCGATGTGCCGTGATAGAGGTAGCGCAGCCGGGCCCGCAGGCGCAGGCCCTCGGCCTTGGGCGGCTCGACCGCGGAGGCGGGTTTGCGGACGGCCTTGCGGGCGGGCGACTGACGACTCATGGCCCAGCTTAACGCGGTTCTCTCGTCTCAGGTCCAGAGTGGCCCTATATGGAGCCGAAATGACCCGTCCCTTCCTCAAGATGAACGGCGCCGGCAACGACTTCGTCGTCGTCAATGCGCTGGAAACGCCGTTCACGCCGACGGTCGAGCAGGTGCGCGCCATCGCCGACCGCGAGACGGGCGAGGGTTGCGATCAACTGATCGCCATCGAGCCGAGCGCGGACGCTGACGCCTTCATGCGGGTCTGGAACAACGACGGGACCATGGTCGAGACCTGCGGCAACGCCCTGCGCTGCGTCGGCTGGGTGCTGATGGAATCGACGGGCAAGGACCGGGTGGTGGTCGACACCGCCGGCGGCCCGACCGTGGCCACGCGGGCGGCGGACGGTCAGGTGCGGGTCGATATGGGCGCGCCGCGCCTGGACTGGACCCAGGTGCCGCTGGCCGAGGAGATGGACACGCGGGGAATCGAGCTGCAGGTCGGCCCGATCGACGACCCCGTCCTGCACACGCCCGGCGCGGTCTCGATGGGCAATCCCCACGTGGTCTTCTTCATGGACCATGCGCCGAACGACGGCTTCGTGCGCGGCTCGGGCTCGCTGGTCGAGCATCACCCGCTGTTCCCGGAAGGCGTCAACGTCGGCTTCGTCCATGCCCTGTCGCCCGACCACATCCGCCTGCGGGTGTGGGAGCGCGGGGCGGGCCTGACCAAGGCCTGCGGCACGGGGGCCTGCGCGGCCCTGGTGGCCTCGGCCCGGCGCGGGGTGACCGGGCGCCACGCCACGGTGGACGTCGATGGCGGCCGCCTGCTGATCGACTGGGACGAGGACTCCGACCACGTCTTCATGACCGGGCCGGTGGAGGTCGAGCGGACGGGGTCGCTGTCGCTTTAGCGATGCCGCCGGGCGACCAGCGCCCAGCCGAGAATCACGACCGAGGCGCCCAGCGTCGCCCAGCCGACCACGTCCCAGACGCCGTTGCCGATCAGGGCGGCGACCAGTCCGAACAGCGACAGGATCGCCACGATCAGGGGGACGGCGAAGATGGCCTTCAGGCCCAGGTCGCGGCTCTTCATTTTGCGCCCCGCCCGGTCTTGCCCTTGGCCAGCCACAGGTAGACCCCGCTGCCCAGGACGATGATGGTGATCAGGTCCAGCAGGCCCCACAGGATCTTCAGCGGCAGGCCGCCGTAGTCGCCGAAATGCAGCGGCTGGGACAGGGACAGGGCCTTCACATACCAGGGCATCTGCTTGACCGCCGCCAGCTCGCCCGTGCGGGCGTCGATCAGGGCGGGCGTGGTCAGGTGCTCGGTCAACGGCGCGTCGCCGTGGAAGAAGACGGCGTAGTGGTGGTCGGTCGAATAGTCCGAGCCGGGGAAGGCCACGAACTGCAGCTGCATGCCGGGCAGGACTTCCTTCGCCCGCCGCACGGCCTGATCCAGCGAGCTGCGCTCGGTCAGGGCGACCGGAGCGTCATAGGCGGCGGTCAGCTCCTTCAGCGAGGTGGCCTTCCAGTAGTCGATGATCGGCACGGCCAGGGTGTTGATCACCCCGGTGACGCCGACCACCAGCACCCAGGCCACGGTCACCACGCCCAGCAGGTTGTGATAGTCGAGCCACCGTGTCCGCGCCGACTTGGCCGCTCGCACCGTGCCGAACGGCAGGCGGCGCATGAAGGGGGCATAGAGGACGACCCCCGACACCACGGCCGCCACCAGCAGCAGGCCCATGGCCCCCAGGAACAGCATCCCGGCCAGGCCCAGGAACAGGTCAGTGTGCAGCTGAAGAATGAACTCCATCACCGGATGGCCGGCGACCAGGGGGGCGGCGTCGCCGCTGGTCTGGTCGATGGGCTGGAAGTTGAACTGGCCCACGGGCGCGTCGGGGGCCCGGCTGGTGACGTTCACCACCGGCCGGTCCTCGTCGAAGCTCATGAAGGCCGGCACATCGCCCGGATGGCGCGACAGGGCGACGGCCAGCACCTGGTCCAGGTCCAGCTTCTCCCCATCGGGATTGGCCGGGGCCCAGGCCTGATGCAGCAGGACCTCGTCGATCTCGTGGGTGAACACCAGCGGCAGTCCCGTGATGCAGAGCATCATCAGGAACACGGTCGAGACCAGGCTCGACCATTTGTGAACCCACGACCAGGCCCGGATCGTGCCCGGCTTCATTCGGATCAGAAGTCCGTCGAGACCGACACCCGGAAGGTGCGCGGCGCGCCGAGGGTCAGGTATTTGGCGCCCGGGTAGCCGCCGACCGCGACCCACTGGTCCTCATCCGCCAGGTTCTCGACCCGGGCGCGGATCGCCAGCGGTTTGCCGCCGGCCTCGAACTCATAGCGCACGCCGGCGTCGAAGCGGGTCCAGCTCTCCAGCTCGACAGTGTTCTGTTCATCGACCTGCTGCGGGCCGGTGTAGACGGCGCGGCCTTCCAGGGTCAGGCCGGAGACCGACGGCACGTCCCACTCGAGGTTCAGGTTAGCCTGGACTTCCGGCACGCCGATCGGGGCGTTGCCTTCAATCGTCGGGTCGATGTCCTTGGTGATCTCGGCGTCCAGCAGGGTCAGGCCCCCAAGCAGGCGGAAGCCGTCGACCGGCTCGCCGTAGACCGACAGTTCGATGCCCTGGTTCCGCTGCTCGCCGCCGGCGCCGTAGGTGCCGGTCTGAGGCTCGGACGGGACGACCGGATCGAGGGTAAAGGACTCGTTCGGCAGGGTCAGGCTGAAGACGCTCAGCGTGCCGCCGAAACGGCCCGCGTCATACTTCACGCCCGCCTCGATCTGTTCGGCGCGGAAGGGATCCAGCACTTCGTTAGGGTTGCTGACCTCGATGCCGCCGACGACCGCCGGGGCGATCTTTCCGGGGATCAGGGCCTCGGCGTAGTTGGCGTAGAGCGAGATATGGTCGGTCGGCTTGTAGACCAGGGCGAAGGCCGGGGTGACGGCGTCGCCTTCATAGGCGCCCGGCAGGGGCGCGCCGGTGCCGTACTCATAGGCGCTGGTGCGCACTTCCTGATAGCGGGCGCCGACCGTGGCCAGCAGGCGGCCGTCCAGGAAGGACAGCTGGTCGGCCATGGCGAAGCTGGAGGTGCGAGAGCGCTCGGTGGTCAGCGGATCGGACAGGTCGCCGCCGACGAAGAAGTCCGCCGCCGGAGGGGCGACGTCGACGGGGTTGTACAGGTCGCTGGCGAACGGGGTGAGGAAGCTGGAGAAGGCATAGGCGTTCTCGGAGCGTAGCTGGACCTGCGAGGCCGAGGCCACGATGCGGTGGTCGATCGAGCCGGTGGTCAGGTCCCAGCGGATGCCGACGTCGCCCGAGAAGACAGAGTCCTCGCGGACGTTGTCGAAGCGGTAGGCGGTCAGGCTGCCGTCCGGATTGGCGTTCGGATTGGCCAGGACGTTGGACTCCTTGCCGCTACGGCCGCCGAAGGCCGCCCAGACGGTGATGTCGTCGGTCACGTCGAACTCGCCGCGGGCGACGCCGAACAGCTGTTCCTCGTCCGTATAGGTCCAGGGCTGGGCGAAATTGCTGTCGGCCGAGGGGGCGTCCGGCACAGCGCTGTTGGGCGTCACGCTGGGGCGCGGGGCGTCGATGTGGTGGTTCTGCCAGCCCAGGTCGACCGAGAAGCGGGCGCGGTCGCCGCGGCGGTCCAGGCCCAGGCCCAGCACCTGCAGCTCGCGGGTCTCGCGGTCGATCGCGCCTTCGCCGTCGCGGGCGGCGACGGTCAGGCGGGCGCCCCACTCATTGTCGGCGCCGAAGCGGCGCGAGAAGTCGCCGGCGGCGTACAGGGCCTCGCCGCCGTCCCAGCCCAGGGTCAGACGGTTCAGAGGCGTGTCGCCCGCGCGCTTGGGCGTCAGGTTGAAGGCTCCGCCGACGCCGCTGCCGCCGGGGGCCGCGCCGTTCAGGAAGGCGGTCGCGCCGTGGAAGACCTCGACCCGCTCAACGAACTCCGAGGCCACGAACTGGCGCGGCAGGACGCCGTACAGACCGTTGTAGGTCATGTCGTCCGAGTACACCGGGAAGCCGCGGATGACGTACAGCTCCTGGAAATTGCCGAAGCCCTTGCTCACCCGCACAGCCGGGTCGTTCTGCAGCACGTCGGCGACGCTGCGCGCCTGCTGATCGCGGGCCAGGGCTTCGGTGTAGCTGGTGGTGTTGAAGGGCGTGTCCATCACGTCCTGCGCCCCGAACATGCCAACGCGACCGCCGGTGGCGACCTGACCGCCCGCGTAGACCGGCGGCTGGCGCACCTGGGAGCCGGTGACCACGACCTCGCCGAGCTCCGTGGGCTGGGCGTCCTGCGCGAAGGCGGGGGCGGCCGTCAGGGCGGCGGCGGTGGAAAGCATCAGGAGGGAGCGCAGGGTCACGGGGTCGCCTTGGGGAGGGGCTGATATTGAGAACGGGTCGCACTATCAGCCGCCTCCGGTCGTTACAACCTTGGCCGTGGGCGCGGGAGCTTGTGTCGCAAGGCGCCTGGCGGAAAACCGCTCAAAAGGGCCGTGCCCTGTCACATTTTCCGGACAGTTCGGGGGCATGGACCGGTCCGGAGCCCGCCGTCGCGGGCCGGGCCTTCCCTCGCGTCAGCGGTTGTCCCTTCGGGTCCCGCGCACTAGGAACAGGGTCAGACTGAACACGCGCGAACACGCGACCGGAAACGCCGAGAGCCATGCCCGACCTGACAGACAAACAGACCTTCTCCGACGAGGACGCGCTGGACTTCCACCGCTTCCCCGCCCCGGGCAAGATCTCGATGGCCCCGATCAAGCCCATGGCGACCCAGCGCGACCTGTCGCTGGCCTATTCGCCGGGCGTGGCGGTGCCGGTGCTGGCCATCGCCGCCGACGTGGACAAGGCCTACGACTATACCTCCAAGGGCAATCTGGTCGCCGTCATCTCGAACGGCACGGCCATCCTGGGTCTGGGCAACCTCGGCCACATGGCGTCCAAGCCGGTGATGGAGGGCAAGTCCGTCCTGTTCAAACGCTTCGCCGACGTCGACAGCTTCGACGTCGAGGTGAAGACCACCGACCCGGACGAGTTCATCACCGTCGTCAAGAATATCGGCGACACCTGGGGCGGCATCAATCTGGAGGACATCAAGTCCCCGGAATGCTTCGAGATCGAAAGCCAGCTGCAGGACCTGCTGGACATCCCGGTCTTCCATGACGACCAGCACGGCACGGCCATCATCTCGACCGCCGGCCTGATCAACGCCGCCCATATCGCCGGCAAGAAGCTGGAAGACCTGAAGGTGGTCCTGGTCGGCGCCGGCGCCGCGGGCCTGTCGTCCATCGGCCTGATGAAGGCGGCGGGCGTGAAGGCCGAGAACACCGTGATCCTCGACCGCGACGGCGTCGTCTACAAGGGCCGTCCCAACGTCGACCAGTGGAAGGCGGCGCACGCCACCGACACGCCGCACCGCACGCTGGAAGAGGCCATGGTCGGCGCCGACGTGGTGCTGGGTCTGGCCGCCAAGGGCGCGATCACCAAGGAGATGGTGGCGTCGATGGCCCCCAATCCGATCATCTTCGCCATGGCCAACCCGGATCCGGAGATCACCCCGGAAGACGTGCGTTCGGTGCGCTCGGACGCCATCATCGCCACCGGCCGGTCGGACTATCCGAACCAGGTCAACAATGTGCTGGGCTTCCCCTACATCTTCCGCGGCGCCCTGGACGTGCGCGCCCGCCGGGTGAACCACGAGATGAAGGTCGCCTGCGCCGAGGCCCTGGCCGCCCTGGCGCGCGAGGACGTGCCGGACGAGGTCGCGGCCGCCTATCGCGGGCGCAAGCTGAAGTTCGGGCCGGACTACATCATCCCGTCGCCGTTCGATCCGCGCCTGATCTGGTTCATCCCGCCGTTCGTGGCCCAGGCGGCTATGGACACCGGCGTGGCGCGTCAGCCGATCGAGGACATGGACGCCTATCGCACCTCGCTGCGCTCGCGCCTCGATCCGTCAGCCGCCCTGATGCAGAACATCTCGGGCGCCGTGCGCTCGGCGCCGAACAAGCGCGTCGTCTTCGCCGAGGGTGAAGAGACCGCCGTCATCCGCGCCGCCTGGGGCTTCAAACAGGCCGAGCTGGGCACGCCGATCCTGATCGGCCGCGAGGACCTGATCCGCAAGAACGCCGCCGAGGCGGGGCTGAATTTCGATGAGATGGACATCGAGATCGTCAACGCCCGCGTGTCGGAGCGGAACCTCGAATACACCGACTGGCTCTACGAGAAGCTGCAGCGCCGGGGCTATCTGCGCCGCGACGTCCAGCGGATGATCAATCAGGACCGCAACTACTTCGCCGCCACCATGTGCGCGCGCGGTCAGGCCGACGCCATGGTCACCGGCGTGACCCGCAACTTCAACATGGTGCTGAAGGAGGTCCGCCGCGTCCTGGATGTGAAGGAGCGGATGATCGGCCTGTCGATCCTGCTGGCCAAGGGGCGGACCCTGTTCGTCGCCGACACCTCGATCCACGAACTGCCCAACGCCGAGGAACTGGCCGAGATCGCCATTCAGGCCGCCGCCACCGTGCGCAAGCTGGGCAAGACGCCGCGCGTCGCCTTCCTCAGCTACTCGACCTTCGGCAACCCTCCGGGCGACCGGGGGGAGAAGGTGCGCGAGGCCATCCGCATCCTCGACTGCAAGGGCGTGGACTTCGAATACGAGGGCGAGATGCCGCCCGAGCTGGCCCTGGATCCGGAGGCGCGCGCCGCCTATCCGTTCATGCGCCTGACCGGCCACGCCAATGTGCTGGTCATGCCGGCCATCCATTCCGCCGCCATCTCGACGCGTCTGGTCCAGGCGCTGGGCGGGGCGACCGTGATCGGCCCGCTGCTGGTCGGTCTGGAGAAGTCGGTGCAGATCGTCTCGCTGGGCGCCTCGGTCAGCGAGATCATCACCGCCGCCACCTTCGCCGCCTACGAAGAAGGCGCGGTCACTGA
>Ga0209676_1001959_pt1 | contig 16503 bp, 13 predicted proteins | sample AraplaCvi_mLB_r2_FD_184282 | JGI IMG/M metagenome (GOLD analysis project Ga0209676, IMG submission 184282) | Arabidopsis root microbial communities from North Carolina, USA - plate scrape MF_Cvi_mLB_r2 (SPAdes) (version 2) | ecosystem: Host-associated > Plants > Roots > Endosphere | place: USA...
ATGCCAGACGCGGGTCCACGTGCACTCGCGCTACAACGACTCCAACAGGCCAAAGCCATGAACAAGCCCTCCATCCACACGCTTCTCCAGAATTTCGAAGCCGAGCAGATCCAGCGCCAGCTTCCCGACTTCAGCCAGGGCGATACCGTCATCGTCAACGTGAAGGTCAAGGAAGGTAACCGCGAGCGCGTCCAGGCCTATGAAGGCGTGGTCATCGGCATCAAGAACGCCGGCCTGAACTCCTCGTTCACCGTGCGCAAGATCTCGCACGGCTACGGCGTCGAGCGCGTGTTCCAGACCCACAGCGCCACCATCGCCTCGGTCGACGTCAAGCGTCGCGGCAAGGTGCGCGGCGCCAAGCTGTACTACCTGCGTGGTCTGCAGGGCAAGAAGGCGCGCATCAAGGAAGACCTGGCCGCCTACGCCAAGAGCGACGCCAAGGCCGCCGAGTAATCCTCGCGCGGCGGGCCCTGCGCCCGCGTCGATCCAACGGCCGCCTCCGGGCGGCCGTTGTCGTTTCAGGCCTCACGAAACCCGCGTCTTCCCGCGATGCCCACGCATCGCGGCGTAGCGTTCGCGATGCGATCGTCGTGGTCGTGTCGTGGACAACGCCGTGGCCAGCCTGCTTCACGCAAGTCCGCAAGCGACGTGCGAGTTCCGTTTCTACGAGGAACTCGGCGATTTCCTCGCGCCCGCGCGTCGCAAGCGCAGTTTCCTGCACGCCTTCGACGGAACGCCGTCGGTGAAGGACCGCATCGAGTCGCTCGGCGTGCCGCATACCGAAGTCGACCTGATCCTGGTGGACGGCGAACCCGTGCCGTTCTCGCATCGCCTAACCGGCGGCGAACGCGTCGCGGTGTATCCGATGTTCGAACGCTTCGAACTGGGGCAGGCCAACCGCCTGCGTCCGGCGCCGTTGCGCGAGCCGCGTTTCGTGCTCGACGTCCACCTCGGGCGCCTGGCCTCGTACCTGCGCCTGCTCGGCTTCGACACGCTGTATCGCAACGACTACGAAGACGACGAGCTGGAGCGAATCTCGCGCGCGGAGCATCGCATCCTGCTCAGCCGCGACACGGGCCTTCTGAAGCGTTCGACCGTCACGCACGGTGCGTTCGTGCACACGACCGATCCACGCCGGCAACTGCGCGAAGTGCTCGACCGTTTCCAGCTCGATGCGCGCATCCGCCCGTTTAGCCGTTGCGCACGCTGCAACGGGAAGGTGGAAGCGGTCGGCGCGATGCCCGACGAACACGACCCGGACCGACAACCGCCGAAGGAACGCGACCCGCCACCCGGCGAGCCCGAGCGCCGCGATCCCGGGCATGCGCCGCCTTCGCGCGATCCGGGGGCACCTCCACAGATTCGTGATCCAGGCCGCCAGGCGCCCGAAAAGCAGCGCCGCATGTCGCATGCCGTTCCGGCCAACGTGCTGGCCGGCCATGCCGGTGCGCTCAGCCGTTGCGACGATTGCGGCCAGATCTACTGGCCTGGCAGCCATCTCATGCGACTGCGGCAGCGCCTGGGCGAGGTGGGCGTGTCGATCTGAGCCGTCTTACCGCGCCGGCTCCACCACATCGTCCGGTTCGGCACTCGGGTCGGCCACCGGCGACGGCGGAGTCGCCGGTACTTCGGCCGGAACCGCGACCTCATGCCGGTCCGGCACCAACATCCTCGCTTTGCGCCAGCGGCCGAATCGGTAATACGCCAGCGCCATGACCATCGAACAAAGTGCGCTGATCGGGAAGCTCCACCAGATCGCGTCCACGCCGATGCGCGGCTGCAGGAAGTTCGCGAACGGCACGCGGATGCCCCACAGCGCGATCACCAGGATGATCAGCGGCGGCACCACCGCGCCGGTGGAGCGCACGACGCCCGACACCACGAACGTCACGCCGAAGAACAGGAACGACCACACCGCGATGTGGTTGAGATGGCGCGCGACTTCAAGCGCGTCGCTGCCCTGCGGCAGGAACAGCGACAACGTCCAGCGGTCGAAGACGATCAGCGGCACGATCAGCGCGCCGGTCATCAGGAAGTTCATCAGCACGCCCGCGCGCGCGGTGGCCGACACGCGATCCCAGCGATGCGCGCCGACGTTCTGCGCGGCCATCGACGAACACGCCGCGCCCACCGCCATCGCCGGCATCTGCACGTAGGTCCACAGCTGCAGCGCCGCACCGTACGCCGCGGTGGTGTCGGTGCCGTGCTGGTTGACCATCGTCATCATCGCGATCATCGCCAGCGAGATCAGCACCATCTGCAATCCCATCGGCACGCCCTTGACGATGAGCGAGCGCAGGATCGTCGTGTCGATGCGGAACATGTGCGCGTCCTGCCGCCCCAGCCACAGCACGTGGCGCTTGTGGCGCAGGTAGAAGAGCAGGGCGATCAGGGTCGTGGTCTGTGCGACCAGCGTCGCCCACGCGGAGCCGGCGATGCCGAGCTTCGGGAACGGACCCATGCCGAAGATCAGCAGCGGGTTCAGCACGATGTCCAGCAGCACCGCGACCAGCAGGAAGCGGAACGGCGTGCGCGCATCGCCGGCACCGCGCAGCGCGGCCGACAGGAACGCGAACGCATACAGCGCCGGCATCGCGAGGAAAATCACCTGCAGGTAGGCCTCGGCCAGCGGCAGCGACGCCGCCGGCGTGCCCATCGCCGCGAGCAGATGCCGCGAGAACCACTGGCCGCCCGCCGCGATGACGACCGACAGCCCGATGAAGAACGTCGCGCTGGTGCCCATCACGCGGCGCGCCTGGACCAGGTCGCGTGCGCCCATCGCCTGCGCGATGAGGATGGTGGCGGCCATGCCGATGCCGAACACCGAGCCGATCAGGAAGAACATGATGTTGTTGGCGTTCGCCGTCGCGGTGAGCGCTTCCTCGCCGAGGAAGCGCCCGACCCAGACCGCATTCACCGAGCCGTTGAGGGACTGCGCGACGTTGCCGGCGAGGATCGGCAGGGCGAATGCAAACAGGTTGCGGCCGATCGGGCCTTCGGTGAGGTTGTGCGTGGTAGGCGCCATGCGAGGGAGGGCCGTCCGGTGACGTGAAGAGGCCGCACGGTAGCACCCCCGATGCGAACGGCGCGCCATGTCCGACGGCACGCGCGGCAACGACGCAGACCCTGCGATAATTCGTTGCAGCCGGGACATCTTCGCCCGGCATTCACCGGAACCTGCAGTGAGCGACACCCCCGATTCTTCCGCGCCCGCCGTGCGCCTGGACCTCTGGCTGTGGGCCGCGCGCTTCTTCAAGACCCGATCGCTGGCCAAGCACGCGATCGACACCGGCAAGATCGAAATCGGTGGCCAGCGCGCCAAGCCCTCGCGCGCGGTGCGTTTGAACGATGCGCTGCGCATCGTGCGTGGCGAGGAGGTGTTCGAAGTCGAGGTGCGCGGCCTGAGCGATACGCGTGGCCCGGCGAGCGTGGCGCAGGCGCTGTACGTGGAAAGCGATGCTTCGCGGCAGGCACGCGAAGCGGCGCGCGCGCTGCGCATGGCCGAACGCACCGGTTACCGCGCGCCGGAAACCAAGCCGGACAAGCGTGCGCGCAGGCTCATCCGCGCGCTGGGCGATATCGACGCGATGTAGCCGTGTCCTCTCCCGCGAACGGGAGAGGAGGGGCGGAGCGATGGCGCGTTATCGCCGCGGGCCGCCGAGGAACGAACCGGCCAGCCCGATCAGGTCGGAGAAGTCCGTATCGCCGTCGCCGTCTCGATCGAGCACGGCGCCCATGAGCGAGCCGCCGATGCCGCCCTGTTGCGAGATCGACTGGCGTTCCTGGCCGAGCACGTCGCCCAGTTGCTGCGGAGAGGCCGCAAGGCCCGCGCCGCCGCCGTTGCCGGCGAACATGCGCTTGGCCAGGTACGCCATCACCAGCGGCGCCAGCATCTGCAGCAGCGAACTCGCCTGGCCCTGGCCGAGGCCCGTCGCCGCGCCCAGCCCCTGCGCCGCGTTCTGCTGGCGACCGCCGAGCACGTGGCCCAGGATCGAACCGCCCTGGCCGCCGCCGCCGAGCACCGAGCCCAGGACGCTGCCGATGTCGAGCCCGGCGTGATCGCGCTGCAACGCGCCGAACAGCGCTTCGGCGCCTTGCGGCTGGCTCGCGTTGCGTCCCAGCGCGCCCATGAGGAGCGGCAATGCGGCGGAGACCGCGCTCTCGGTCTGCGAAGGCGAGAGGCCGAGCTGGCTGCTGATGTCGGCCAGCGGCTGTCCCTGCAGTTGGCCGAGCAGGTCGTTGGTCAAAGGCGTATTCATGGCGACGACTCGATGTGGGGGCGTTGATGCTAGCGCCGCGGCGTTCAAACATCGTGATGGCGTGAAGGTTCGCGGCCAAGAAAAAAGCCCGGCTGATGCACCGGGCTTTTTTCCATCCGTATTACGGCATCAGGCCAGATCGTAACGATCCAGGTTCATCACCTTCGTCCATGCGGCGACGAAATCGTCGACGAACTTGCGACCGCAACCCTGGGTGGCATACACCTCGCCATAGGCGCGCAGCTGCGAGTGCGAACCGAAGATCAGATCGACGCGCGTGCCGGTCCACTTCTTCTCGCCGGTCTTGCGGTCGAACGCCTGGAACACCGCCTCGTTGTCCGTCGTCGCCTTCCATTCCGTGTCCATGCTCAACAGATTCACGAAGAAGTCGTTCGACAGCGTGCCGGGACGGTCGGTGAATACGCCGTGCGCGGTCTGGCCGAAGTTGGCGTCGAGTGCGCGCAGGCCACCCACCAGCACCGTCATTTCCGGCCCGGTGAGCGTGAGCAGCTGCGCCTTGTCGACCAGCTGTGATTCGGCCGGCACGCCCGCCTTGTACTTGAGGTAATTACGGAACCCGTCGGCGTGCGGTTCGAGCACGGCGAAGGAGGCCACGTCGGTCTGTTCCTGCGAGGCATCCGTGCGACCGGGCGCGAACGGCACGGTGACGTCGTGCCCTGCATCCTTCGCGCCCTTCTCCACCCCGGCATTGCCGGCCAGCACGATCAGATCGGCCAATGACACCTTCTTGCCGCTGCCGTTGAAGTCGGACTGGATGCCTTCGAGCACTTTCAGCACCTTCGCCAGGCGCTCGGGCTGGTTGACTTCCCAGTCCTTCTGCGGCGCCAGGCGGATGCGCGCACCGTTGGCGCCGCCGCGCTTGTCGGAGCCGCGGAACGAGGACGCCGAAGCCCAGGCGGTGGACACCAGCTCCGGCACGGAGAGGCCCGAGGCGAGGATCTTCTTCTTCAGCGAATCGGCGTCCGCCTCGTTGATCAGCGGATGGTCGACCGCGGGAACCGGATCCTGCCAGATCAGCGCTTCGGCCGGCACTTCCGGACCGAGGTAGCGCGAACGCGGCCCCATGTCGCGGTGAGTCAGCTTGAACCACGCGCGCGCGAAGGCGTCGGCGAATTCGTCCGGGCGCTCGAGGAACCGCCGCGAGATTTTTTCGTAGGCCGGATCGACGCGAAGGGAGATGTCCGTCGTGAGCATGGCCGGAGCGCGTCGCTTGTTCGGATCGTGCGCGTCCGGGACGGTGTCCGCGCCCGCGCCGCCCTTGGGCTGCCATTGGTGTGCGCCGCCGGGGCTCTTGGTCAGTTCCCACTCGTAGCCGAACAGGTTCCACAGGAAATTGCTGCTCCAGCGCGTCGGCGAACTGGTCCAGGTGACCTCCAGCCCGCTGGTGATCGCGTCGCCGGCAATGCCGGTGCCGTGCGTGTTATGCCAGCCCAGGCCCTGCGCGACGATGTCGTCGCCTTCCGGATCCACGCCCACGTTCTTCGGATCGCCCGCGCCGTGCGTCTTGCCGAAGGTGTGGCCGCCGGCGATGAGCGCCACCGTCTCCTCGTCGTTCATCGCCATGCGCGCGAAGGTTTCGCGGATGTCGCGCGCGGCCGCGACCGGGTCGGGATTGCCGTTGGGGCCTTCGGGGTTCACGTAGATCAGGCCCATCTGCACCGCGCCCAGCGGATTGTCGAGCTGGCGGTCGCCCGAGTAACGGCGATCGCCGAGCCACTCTTCCTCCTCGCCCCAGAACACGTCCAGGTCGGGTTCCCACACGTCCTCGCGTCCGCCGCCGAAGCCGAAGGTCTTGAAGCCCATCGTTTCCAGCGCGACGTTGCCGGTGAGGATCATCAGGTCCGCCCACGAGATCTGCTGGCCGTACTTGCGCTTGATCGGCCACAGCAGACGGCGCGCCTTGTCGAGGCTCACGTTGTCCGGCCAGCTGTTGAGCGGTGCGAAGCGCTGCTGTCCCCGACCGCCGCCGCCACGGCCGTCGAAGATCCGGTACGTGCCTGCGCTGTGCCAGGCCATGCGGATGAAAAGCGGACCGTAATGGCCGAAGTCCGCCGGCCACCAGGGCTGGGAATCGGTCATAAGGTCGGCCAGGTCCTTCTTCAGCGCGGCGTAGTCGAGCTTCTTGAACTCTTCCGCGTAGTTGAAGTCCTTGCCCAGCGGATCTGACTTGGAGGAGTGGTAGTGGAGCAGGTCGACGCGGAGCTGGGTGGGCCACCAGTCCCGGTTGGTCCGGCCGCCGCCGACGGTGTGCTTGAAAGGACACTTCGATTCGAGGGACATCTGCGCTCTCCTGGGTGCGTGCCTGGGTTCGTGCGGATCCAATGACGAACGATTCAACGATGGGCGGGGCTATCGCGAGCCGAAGCCCCCCGCATTGCAACGCGGGCGTATGACGGGCAACCCCTGTGGGACACCTTAGTGAGGTTGCGTTGGCAGATGAAATCGAACGATCCGAATGATTCGATACGCGTGGGCTATGGCGCACGCATGCGGCAAACGAAAACCTAACAACGCGCCGATCAGCGGGCGTCGCCGACGCGACAAGGCGCAAAGGTACACGGCGCCTTCCGGCGCTGTGTGGAGACGTGGCAAAGCGCCGACAGGCGGCGGTGTCATGCAGTACCGCTCAGGACAGCGCCTTCAGTCGATACAGCGCCTCCAGCGCCTGCTTCGGCGTGAGGTCGTCCGGGTCGATCGACGCAAGCGCGTCGAGTGCGGCGGAGGAGGGCGTAAAGAGGCCGAATTGCTGCGGTGCATCCAGCGCCACCGGCGCCAGCGAAGGCGAGGGCGCATCGCGGCTTTGCTGCTCGAGTTCCGCAAGGCGACCACGCGCCTGCTGCACGACAGCCTTCGGCAGCCCCGCCAGTGCCGCGACCTGCAGACCAAAGCTGCGATCGGCCGGGCCGTCCTTCACCGCATGCATGAAGACCAGCTGGTCGCCGTGTTCGACGGCGTCCAGGTGCACGTTCGCGATGCCGCTGCCCGGTTCGGCCAGGCGCGTGAGCTCGAAGTAGTGCGTGGCGAACAGCGTGTAGGCGCGGTTGTGGTGCGCCAGATGGCGTGCGCAGGCGTCGGCCAGCGCGAGGCCGTCGTAGGTCGACGTGCCGCGTCCGATCTCGTCCATCAGCACCAGCGACTGGCTCGTCGCGTGATGCAGGATGTAGCTGGTTTCGCTCATCTCGACCATGAAGGTCGACTGCCCGCGCGCGAGGTCGTCGCCCGCGCCGATGCGCGTGAGGATGCGGTCGATCGGCCCAATCGTCGCGCGCGATGCCGGCACGAAACTGCCGATGTGCGCGAGCAGCACGATCAGCGCGTTCTGGCGCATGTAGGTCGATTTACCGCCCATGTTCGGGCCGGTGATGACCAGCATGCGGCGGCCTTCGTCGAACACCAGGTCGTTGGGTTCGAAGGGATCGTTGCGCACGGCTTCGACCACCGGATGGCGGCCACGCTCGATGCGGATGCCGGGTTCGTCGGCCAGTTGCGGCTGCGCCCAGTCCAGCGACTGCGCGCGCTCTGCGAAGCAGGCCAGCACGTCGAGTTCCGCCATCGCGCCGGCGCAGCGCTTGAGCGGTTGAAGACGTTCGTTCAACGCATCGAGCAGCTGTTCGTACAGCAGGCGTTCGCGGGCGAGCGAGCGTTCGCGCGCGGACAACACCTTGTCCTCGAACTGCTTGAGTTCCTCGGTGATGTAACGCTCGGCGCCGGTCAGCGTCTGGCGGCGCGTGTAGTGCGTCGGTGCCTTGTCGGACTGGCCCTTGCTGATCTCGATGTAATAGCCGTGCACGCGGTTGTAGCCGACCTTCAGCGTCGGAATGCCGGTGGCGGCCTTCTCGCGTGCTTCCAGATCGACCAGGAACTGGTCGGCATTGGTCGAAAGCGTGCGCAGTTCGTCGAGTTCGGCGTCGTAGCCTTCGGCGAAGATGCCGCCATCGCGCGCCAGCACCGGCGGCTGCTGCACGATCGCCGACTTCAACAGGTGCGCGTGTTCGTCGTGTTCGCCCAGTTCCGCCGCCAGTTCCGCAAGGCACGGGGAATCCAGCGGTGCGAGCAACGCGCGGACGTCGGGCAGCATGCCCAGACCGTCGCGAAGCGTGGACAGGTCGCGCGGACGCGCGCTGCGCAGGGCGATGCGCGAGAGGATGCGTTCCAGGTCGCCGAGCGCGCGGAACTCTTCGCGCAGCGTGTCGCCGCAACGCGATTCGATCATCGTCGCGACAGCATGCTGGCGATGGCGCAGCACGCCGCGATCGCGCAAAGGACGATGCAGCCAACGACGCAGCAGGCGGCCGCCCATCGGCGTGATCGTGGAATCGAGGATGCCCAGCAGGGTGTGTCGCGTATCGCCATCGACGCGCGTGTCGAGTTCGAGGTGACGACGCGTGGCGGCGTTCATCGCGATGGCACCGTCGCCGGATTCCACTGCGATCGAGGTCAGGTGCGGCAGGCGCTGCTTCTGCGTTTCCTCGACGTAACCCAGCAGGGCGGCGGCCGCGGCGATCGACAGCGGCTTGTCTTCGAGCCCGAAGCCCGTCAGGTCGTGCAGGTTGAAGAAGCGCAGCAACTGGCGACGGCCGCTGTCGGCGTCGAACAGCCAGGGCGCGCGGCGACGCACGCCGGTGCGTTCGGCGATCCACGGCGCCCAGCCGTCCTCGTCGGCGACGAGCGTTTCGGCCGGTTCCAGGCGCGCGATCTCGGCTTCCAGCGCATCCTCGCTGGCGACTTCGTTGACGAGGAAACGGCCGCCGGCGAGGTCCGCCCATGCAAGGCCGAACCCGGTCTTGCCGCGCGCGACGGCGAGCAGCAGCGTGTCGCGGCGTTCGTTGAGCAGCGCCTCGTCGGTCACCGTGCCGGGCGTGACGATGCGCACGACCTTGCGTTCGACGATGCCCTTGGCTAGCGCGGGGTCGCCGATCTGTTCGCAGATCGCCACCGATTCGCCCAGCGCCACCAGCCGCGCCAGGTAGCCTTCGGCCGAGTGGTGCGGCACGCCCGCCATCGGGATCGGCTGGCCCGCCGAGGAGCCGCGCTGGGTCAGCGTGATGTCCAGCAACCGCGCGGCCTTGCGGGCGTCGTCGTAGAACAGCTCGTAGAAGTCGCCCATGCGGAAGAACAGCAGCACGTCCGGGTGCTCCGCCTTTGCGGCGAAGAACTGCTTCATCAGGGGCGTGTGTTCCTGCGGCCGTTCGGCTTGGCTCATGGATCGCGAATCTGCTGCGTACTGCGGTTGGACGGCGCCGGCGTGCCGGCGAAAGGGGCACTAGGCTAGCAGCCGCGGGCGAAGTTCGTGGCGGCGCGTTCGCCAGAGTGCGCGAAGGGCTTGCCACGCGGACCGGCTATCATCGGCGCCATGAAGAACGACGTCTCCGACACCTCCCTTCTCCGCCTGGCCGAGCAGGTCGCCGAAGCCGCCCGCGCGCACCGCCAGACCTTGGTCACCGCCGAAAGCTGCACCGGCGGCTGGATCGCCAAGATGCTCACCGACATCCCGGGTTCGTCCGGCTGGTTCGAGTGCGGCATGGCGGCATACAGCTACGAAGCCAAGCAGGCGCTGCTGGGCGTGCGTCCGCAGACGCTTGAGACGCACGGTGCGGTGAGCCGCGAGACGGTGATCGAAATGGTGTCGGGCGCGCTGGTGCATTCGGGCGCGACGCTGGCGGTCGCCGTGACGGGCATCGCAGGCCCCGGCGGCGGCACCGAGGACAAGCCGGTCGGCACGGTGTGGATCGCGTGGAAGCGTCGCGGCGGTTATCCGACGGCGGTGACCTTCCATTTCGACGGCGACCGCGACGCGGTGCGTCGCCAGACCGTCGCGGCGGCGCTTCACGGCTTGTCCGAACTGATGGGCTGAAGATCCCGGTAGTGGGGCAGGGGCCCGCGGCCCGCTTGCCCCCTCTTGACTCCCGTGATGTCGTTAGTAGTATTGCTACTAATGGACATCACCGACACCCAGCGCGCCATCCTCGCCCTCATCGCCGAGCGCATCGAGGCCGAGGGCGTTCCGCCGTCGCAGACCGAGATCGCCCGGGCCATGGGCTTCAGCAGCGTCCGCGCCGCCCAGTACCACCTGGAAGCGCTGGAACAGGCCGGGGCGATCCAGCGCATGCCGGGTCGGGCCCGCGCGATCCGGCTGTGCGCGGGGGCGGTCGAATCGCTCCCCGAAGGGCTGGCGGTGAAGCAGGTCGACGCCGGCGATGCCGCCAACGACGCGCTGCGCTTGCCGGTGCTGGGGCAGGTGGCCGCCGGACGGCCCATCGGGGCCGACATCGGCTCGGACGACTTCGTCCTGCTCGACCGCGTGTTCTTCTCGCCCACGCCCGATTACCTGCTCAAGGTGAAGGGCGACTCGATGCGCGACGAAGGCATCTTCAGCGGCGACCTCATCGGCGTGCACCGCACGAACGACGCGCGCTCGGGCCAGATCGTGGTCGCGCGCATCGACGACGAGATCACCGTGAAGCTTCTGAAGATCGGCAAGGACCGCATCCGCCTGCTGCCGCGCAATCCCGACTACGCACCCATCGAGGTCGAACCGGGCCAGGACTTCGAGATCGAAGGCTTGTACTGCGGACTGGTAAGGCCGAATCGATGAAGCACGCTCCATGAACTTCCGGGCGGTTTTCCGGACTGGCGTCAGTGGCGTTCCGGGGCAGGGCGCGGGGTTTTCCCACGCCCTGTCCCGGACACCCCTCATGGCCGGCCGAAGATCGTCCACGCAATCTGCACCAGGTCGCGGGCGCGTCTCAGCCCGTGCGATACGCGACCGCTAGATTGCTTCCCAAGCAACGACTTCCGCCACTGACACTGAAGGAACACCACGATGGACGACAACAAGAAGCGCGCCCTTTCGGCCGCACTGGGCCAGATCGAAAAGCAGTTCGGCAAGGGCTCGGTGATGCGTATGGGCGATCGCACGATCGAACCGACGGAAGTCATCGGCACCGGTTCGCTCATGCTCGACATCGCGCTGGGAATCGGCGGCCTGCCGAAGGGCCGCGTCGTGGAGATCTACGGTCCGGAGTCGTCCGGCAAGACCACCCTCACGCTGCAGGCCATCGCCCAGTGCCAGAAGGCCGGCGGCACCTGCGCGTTCATCGACGCCGAGCACGCGCTCGATCCCATCTACGCCGCCAAGCTGGGCGTGAAGGTCGACGACCTGCTGGTCAGCCAGCCCGATACGGGCGAGCAGGCGCTGGAAATCGCCGACATGCTGGTGCGTTCGGCGGCGGTCGACATGGTCGTGGTCGACTCCGTCGCCGCGCTGACGCCGAAGGCGGAAATCGAAGGCGAAATGGGCGACCAGCTGCCGGGTCTGCAGGCGCGCCTGATGAGCCAGGCGCTGCGCAAGCTCACCGGCAACATCAAGCGCTCCAACTGCCTGGTGATCTTCATCAACCAGCTGCGCATGAAGATCGGCGTGATGATGCCGGGCCAGAGCCCGGAAACCACCACCGGCGGCAACGCGCTGAAATTCTATGCCTCGGTGCGCCTGGACATCCGCCGCATCGGCTCGATCAAGAAGGGCGACGAGATCATCGGCAACCAGACCCGCATCAAGGTCGTGAAGAACAAGCTGGCGCCTCCGTTCAAGCAGGTCGTCACCGAAATCCTCTACGGCGAAGGCATCTCGCGCGAGGGCGAACTGATCGACATGGGCGTGGAAGCCAAGCTGGTCGAGAAGTCCGGCGCCTGGTACAGCGCGTACGACGAGCGCATCGGCCAGGGCAAGGAAAACGCCCGCCAGTACCTCAAGGAAAACCCGCAGATCGCCGAGCGTCTGGAGACGGCCCTGCGCGAGAAGTTCGTACCGGCCGAAGCCAGCCGCGAACAGGGCGGTGACGACGATCAGGACGACTGATCGCCCGCGATCAGGCACGAAGACGGGTCCGCGCCATGCATGACGATCCGAACGATGGCGGCACCGGGGCGGATGCTCCCGGTCGCCGCCGCCGCACTCGCGAGCAGACCCCGGTGCAGCGCGCTCTTGGCCTGCTTGCCCGGCGGGAGCACTCGCGCAAGGAGCTGAACCGCAAACTGACCTCGCGCGGTCTGGATGCCGGCGAGGTCCAGTCTGCCGTGGACCGGTTGACGGGCGAGGGCTGGCAGGACGACAGCCGCTTCGCCGAAAGCCTCGTGCGCAGCCGCGCCGGAAGCGGCTACGGCCCACTGCGAATCCGCGCCGAACTTTCCACCCACGGTCTCGATGGCGACGCCATCGCCCGTGCGATGGGCACGTTCGAAGGCGACTGGACCGAGAACGCACGGGACCTGGTCCGTCGCCGGTTCGGCACCTCGATGGACGACCTTGCGCAACGACGCAAGGCGGCCGATTTCCTGATGCGCCGCGGCTTCGACGGCTCCAGCGTGCGGGCGGCGACGCGGCTCGATCTGGACGACTGACCGTCATCCGCGCAGGCCGGCTTCCGAGCAGCCGCCGCGCTCTGGGGTGGCCTCAATGTGGCCCTCACGCCCGACCAGCCGGGTCCAGCGACTGCCATCGGCATCGCGCCACCGCGCCCTGGCTCCTTGTAGCGCCCGAAGCCGCACTTGATGGACGCCGGAACCTGCGTGCGAGCCGGTAAACCCGATGGCTGAATCCGCCGGCAGCAGCCCCTTTCGAGCTCGGCCGAACTCCTCGGAAGGGCACCATCCGCCGTCACCGGAGCCCCAGCCGCGCCCGTCTCGGCGGCGCCAAGCGCAAGGCGGGTCGTCCTGCTACGCTAGCCGGCTTTCCGGTTCGGGTTGCCTGCTCCTGTCGACGCCCCCAGTAGAAGGGCATGGACCGGGTACGGGCAGTCCGCCCCTGTCATCGACTTCGCGCGCCAGGCATGAAAACCACTACCGAAATCCGCAGCGATTTCCTCGAATTCTTCCGTGGAAAGGCCCACACCATCGTTCCGTCGGCGCCGCTCGTGCCGGCCAACGACCCGACGTTGCTGTTCACCAACTCGGGCATGGTCCAGTTCAAGAACGTGTTTCTCGGCAGCGAGAAGCCCGGCTACGTGCGCGCGGCCGACGTGCAGCGCTGCCTGCGCGCCGGCGGCAAGCACAACGACCTCGACCAGGTCGGCTACACCGCGCGCCACCACACCTTCTTCGAAATGCTGGGCAACTGGTCCTTCGGCGACTACTTCAAGGAAGACGCCATCACCTGGGCCTGGGAGCTGCTGACCAAGGTCTGGGGCCTTCCGGCCGAGCGCCTCACCGTCACCGTCTATCACACCGATGACGAGGCCTACGGCATCTGGAACAAGAAGATCGGTGTTCCGGCCGAGCGCATCGTCCGCATCGGCGACAACAAGGGCGCGCCGTTCGCCTCCGACAACTTCTGGCAGATGGCCGACACCGGCCCGTGCGGTCCGTGCACCGAGATCTTCTACGACCACGGCGCGCACATCGCCGGTGGCCCGCCGGGCTCGCCCGACGAGGACGGCGATCGCTACATCGAGATCTGGAACCTGGTCTTCATGCAGTTCGACCGCCAGCCCGACGGCACGCTCGAGCCGCTTCCGGCGCCGTGCGTGGACACCGGCATGGGCCTGGAACGCCTCGCCGCCGTGCTGCAGGGCGTGCACGGCAACTACGAGATCGACCTGTTCCGCCATCTCATCGCCAAGGCCGCCGAGTTCACCTCCACCACGGACCTGGACAACAAGTCGCTGCGCGTGATCGCCGATCACATCCGCGCCTGTTCGTTCCTCATCGTCGATGGCGTGCTGCCGAGCAATGAAGGCCGCGGCTACGTCCTGCGCCGCATCATCCGTCGCGCGCTGCGCCACGGCTGGATGCTGGGCCAGAAGGGCCCGTTCTTCAGCCGCATGGTCGCGCCGCTGGTCGAGGTGATGGGCGATGCGTACCCGGAACTGACCGCCAAGCGCGAGTTCGTCGAACGCGCGCTGCTGGCCGAAGAAGAACGCTTCGCCGAGACGCTCGACGCCGGCATGCGCATCTTCGATGAAGTCGCCGGACGCTCGAACACCACCATCCCGGGCGTCGACGCATTCCGCCTGTACGACACCTACGGTTTCCCGGTCGACCTGACCGCCGACATCGCGCGCGAGCGCGGCCTGTCGGTCGACATGGAAGGCTTCGAAGCCGCCATGGAACAGCAGCGCGAAACCGCGCGTGCCGCCGGCAAGTTCGGCAACACGACGACGATGCCGGCCGAACTCGCCGCGCAGCTCGCGCCGACGCAGTTCCTCGGCTACGAGCAGCTGGCCGACGAAGGACTGGAGGTCGTCGCGCTGCTGAAGAACGGCCGCGCCGTCGATCGCATCGAAGCAGGCGAGGAAGCCGCGGTGATCCTCGACCGCACGCCGTTCTACGCCGAAAGCGGCGGCCAGGTCGGCGACACCGGCGACCTGGAGGCCGGCGCGGCGCGCTTCGCCGTGCGCGACACGGTGAAATTCGCCGGGCAGTTCCATGGCCACGTCGGCACGCTGGCCAGCGGTTCGCTGCAGCGCGGCGACCGCGTGCGCGCGACGGTGGATACCGTGCGCCGCGCCGCGACGGTGCTGAATCATTCGGCCACGCACCTGCTGCACTCGGCGCTGCGCTCCGTGCTGGGCGACCACGTCGTGCAGAAGGGTTCGTTGGTCGCGCCCGATCGCCTGCGTTTCGACTTCTCGCACTTCGCGCCGGTGGGCGCGGGCGAACTCGCCGAGATCGAGCGTCGCGTCAACGCCGAAGTCCGTCGCAACCACGCGGCCGAAGTGCATCACATGGGCATGCAGGAAGCGCTGGATTTCGGCGCAATGGCGTTGTTCGGCGAGAAGTACGGCGACCGCGTGCGCGTGCTGCGCATGGGCGACACCTCGACCGAATTGTGCGGCGGCACGCATGTTTCGCGTACCGGCGACATCGGTTTGTTCAAGATCGTTTCCGAAGGCGGTGTGTCCGCCGGCGTGCGCCGCATCGAGGCGCTGACCGGGCAGGGCGCGCTGGACTTCGTGTCCGAGGAAGAGCGTCGTCTCGACGACGCCGCGCGCCTGCTGGGCGGCAATGCGGCCGACGTCTCCGACAAGCTGCGCAGCCTGCTCGATCGCCAGAAGAAGCTCGAGCGCGAGCTCGAATCGCTGAAGGCCAAGGCCGCCTCGGGCGCGACGTCCGACCTCGCCTCGTCCGCCACCGACGTGGCGGGCGTGAAGGTCGTCGCCACCCGGCTGGAGGGCTTCGATGCCAAGGCCCTGCGCGATGCGGTCGATCGCCTCAAGCAGCAGATGGGCGACGCGGTCATCGTCCTGGCCGGTGCGAGCGAGGGCAAGGCCGCCCTGGTCGCCGGCGTGAACGGAACTGCGGCGGGCAAGGTCAAGGCGGGGGAACTCCTCGCCCATGTGGCCGGTCGGATCAACGGCAAGGGCGGCGGCCGGCCGGACATGGCGCAGGGCGGCGGCGACGACGGTCCGGCCCTGGTCCAGGTCCTCGCCGAAGTCCCTGGCTGGGTCCGGAACAAACTTGGCTGAATGGTGAACGTGGACCACTTCCGGTTGCGGCAGTGTTTGACCCGCCGCTAAGATGGTTCACGTTTGTGTTTCGAAATCAGGGAGCTCCCGGGAGCTCCTGCATGCCGGCCCGGAAGGGCGGCCATAGGAGATGTTAGATGCTGATCCTGACGCGTCGCGTCGGTGAGACCTTGATGATCGGCGACTCGGTGACCGTCACCGTGCTCGGCGTCAAGGGAAACCAGGTGCGTATCGGTATTACCGCGCCCAAAGATGTTGCAGTCCATCGCGAAGAGATCTATCAGCGCATCCAGCGTGGCGAAGAGCCCGCGGACAACGATTCGGGCAAGCACAACGCGGGCTGAGAAATCGTTTGCCGTAACCGGAGCGAGCCGCTATCCTTTGCGCCCGCACCGTTTTGATGTTCCGCGGAGACTTGCCCGAGAGGCCGAAGGGGCTCCCCTGCTAAGGGAGTATGGGGTCAAAAGCTCCATCGAGGGTTCGAATCCCTCAGTCTCCGCCAGTTCCATCGACCGGCCGGATGGCACGCGACGCTTCATGCGACGTGCATGCGATCCAAGCGGTCGCACGGGTCCTGCGCGGTCCGTGTGTAGTTGAAGCGCCTTCAACGGCTTCGACGAAGATGTTCGAAAAATGTTTGACGAATCGGCAACGATCCTTCATAATTTTTCAACTCAGCGCCCGTAGCTCAGCTGGATAGAGCACCAGGCTACGAACTTGGTGGTCGGGAGTTCGAATCTCTCCGGGCGCGCCACATA
>Ga0209676_1001962_pt1 | contig 16462 bp, 16 predicted proteins | sample AraplaCvi_mLB_r2_FD_184282 | JGI IMG/M metagenome (GOLD analysis project Ga0209676, IMG submission 184282) | Arabidopsis root microbial communities from North Carolina, USA - plate scrape MF_Cvi_mLB_r2 (SPAdes) (version 2) | ecosystem: Host-associated > Plants > Roots > Endosphere | place: USA...
TGCGCCGAAGCCGTTGGGCATGAAGGGCGTGAAGTGGGCCTTGTCGAAGGCCGGCAGGGCGATGGCCACGAAGGCGATCAGGGCGGCGATCTTGATCACCACCAGCACGGCGTTCAGCGTCGCGCTCTCGCGGGTGCCCAGCAGTAGCAGGCCGGTCACCACGGCGATGATGGCCACGGCCGGCAGGTTCACGATCCCGCCCGCCACATGCGGCCCCACCGTCAGGGCCGTCGGCAGGTCGACGCCCAGCCCCGTCAGGAAACCGGTCGCATAGCCCGACCAGCCCACGGCCACCGCCGAGACGACGAGCGAGTACTCCAGGATCAGGCTCCAGCCCACGATCCAGGCGATCATCTCGCCCAGCACGGCGTAGGAGTAGGTATAGGCGCTGCCCGCCGCCGGCATCATGGTCGACAGCTCGGCATAGGCCAGGGCCGCGCAGGCGCAGACCAGACCGGCCAGGGCGAAGCTGATCAGCACCGCCGGTCCGGCCAGGCCCGCTCCGACCCCGATCAGCGTCAGGATGCCGGTGCCGACGATGGCCCCGACGCCCAGCGCCATCAGGTGCGGCCAGCCCAGCGTCTTCTTCAGCGCCGGCCCATCGTGCGGGGCCAGCATCGCGTCGATTGAACGGCGGCGGTTCCAGAAGGCCATGTCGCGTCTCCCCCTCGCCGCTCCCCGGCGGCTGATTCCGCTTGGACCCTATCCGGTCCTGCGACAAACCGAAACGGACACGGAAAAGCCGCTTGCCTTCGCGGGAGCTTGCCTCTATGTCCCGCCCCTCGCCGACGCCGGTCCAACCGACCGTCAGCGCGCAGACGATGAGTCCGGGTGATTAGCTCAGTTGGTAGAGCAGCTGACTCTTAATCAGCGGGTCGTAGGTTCGAACCCTACATCACCCACCATCGTTTCCCTTAAAGTTCAGTAGGTTGTGGCCGCGCGACGCGGACGCAAGATCGGTTGATCTCGTCCTGGGGCACACCTGGGGCACAAGACCTTTGCTCCGCTCACATTCATTTCATCGCGTCCCCGCGCCGTTCAGCGGGCCTCGGCTATTGCAGGGCATCCCGCGCGACCAGGGGGATTGAGCGCCTATAATGCGCTCGATGGCCCGGGGCCGCCGGTGTCGGGCAGGCCGCTTTGCAAACGCTCGAGGCCGACAGTGAACGTCGTGAAACGGCATGACGTGCTGACCGCGCACGCCGTTAAATCGAACCCGATCCTTCTGCCGGTGTTTCCCTGCGTCCGGAGGATCGCCAGCGATGTCAGAGACCCCTACCCCGCCCTTGGGGCCGCTTCCTCTGGTCGAGGGGCCAGCCCCTGCCGAGGATCCGTGGATCCCGAGGCGCAAGGCGCCGTCCGCCGCTGTCGCAGCCCGTCTCTTGGACGCCTGGGAGTCCGGAAGCCGCCGGGACACCCTGTTTGTCGCGGCGAGTGAGCGGCGCGCGGACGAGATCGCGCGCGCCTTGGGGGCCATGGCGTCTCCCGACCTAAAGATTTTGGTGTTCCCGCCTTGGGACTGTCTTCCCTTCGATCGGGCGTCGCCGTCGCGCGAAAGCATGGGGCGTCGGGTCGGCGTCCTTGCCGATCTCGCCGCCGCCTCGGACCAGCCTCGCTTGGTCGTCACGTCGCCCGAAGCGGTGATGCAACGCACGCCGCCGCTCTCCGCCTTGTCCGAACGCTTTGAACTCGAGGTCGGCACGGCGGTCGACCGCGTCGGCCTCGAACAGTTCGCCCTGAGGTCGGGCTACGTGCACGACGAACGGATCGACGAGCCTGGCGAAATCGCCCTCCTGGGCGAGGTGATCGATGTCTATCCGCCCGCGGCGACGGCGCCGGTTCGCGTGGTCGTCGGCGAGGACGATATCGTCACCGAGATCAGGAGCTTCGATCCGGTGACCCAACGTTCCCTGGGCACCGTCCAAGCGCTTTCCCTGACAGCGGCGTCCGAGCTGATCATCGGTGACGGCGTTGCTGAAACTCCGCCCCCGGCCGGCGCCGAACACGGCCTGGCTCAGCACTACGGCGGCGCCCTCGGCAGCCTGTTTGACACCCTGCCCGAAGCCGACCTGCTTCTTGATGCGAACGTGGCGGAGCGCGTCGCGCGTGTCGACGCGCAGATCCTCGAGGCGTTCGAAACGCGGCGCCTGCTCGGCGAAACGCTCTCCTCGCCTTCGTCCGCCGCCGACCTTTACATGCAGGCCGCCGAAACGCTGGGCCTGCTGAGCCACGGCAGGCCGTTGGATCTCGACGATCTTGAGCCTGCGCCGAACTTCGCTCTGGAGCGCGCGTTCGGCCCTGCGCTTCGGCGGTACGTCGAGCACCAGGTCGCTGCGGGTCGGCGCATCCGTCTGGCCGGTCTGCCGCATGAGCACCGGGTGCTGACGCGCCTCTTCAAGCGCAATGGTTTGCCCGAGCCGACGAAAGTCGACGCATGGTCAATCAGACCTCAGGAAGCGGCGGCCATAACCGCCGCGGTCGCCGATCTCGACGGGGGGTTTGAGGACCATCGGTCCGGGCAGGTGGTTCTCACGCCCATGGACATCACCGGCGGTCGGCTGGCCCGCTCGCCCGGCGCCTCCCAGGATCCATTCGGGGACACAGAGATCCGGCCCGGGGACGTGGTCATCCATGAGGACCACGGGTTGGGCGTCGTGCAAACCCTGGAGCATATCGAGGCGGACGGCGTGCGCCGTGACGTGCTCCGGCTGGAGTATCATGGCGGCGCCTCGGTTCTGGCGCCTGTCGAGGAGTTTGACCGCCTTTGGCGCTACGGGTCGGAGCGCACCGCCGTCACCTTGGACCGTCTGAACACTCAGGGCTGGGCGAAGCGCCGAGCTGAAGTCAGCGCCCAGATCGACGCCACCGCCGCACAGATGGTGGAGTTGGCCAAGGTTCGGGCCGCGGCCGAAACGCCGCCCATCACACCGCCCAAGGCGGCTTATGCGCGCTTCACCGCCCGCTTTCCGTTTCCCGAGTCGGTCGATCAGGCCGCCGCCATCGACGCGGTGCTCGCCGACCTGGCGTCCGGAAAACCGATGAACCGTTTGGTTTGCGGCGATGTCGGCTTCGGCAAGACCGAGGTGGCCCTGCGCGCTGCGGCCGCCGTGGCCCTGACCGGCCGTCAGGTGCTGCTGGCTGCGCCGACCACCGTTCTGGCGCGCCAGCACTATGGGACCTTCCGGCGTCGCTTCGAAGGAACCGGCGTCCGGGTGGCCCAGCTCTCGCGCGGCGTCGGAACGAGTGAGGCAAAGGCCGTCAGAGCCGGTCTCGCTGACGGCTCGATCCAGGTGGTGATCGGCACGCACGCGCTCGCCGGACGCGCCTTGACCTTCGCGGATGCCGCCCTGGTGGTGATCGATGAGGAACATCGGTTCGGGGCCCGCCTGAAGGCGGATCTGGCTGAGCGTGCGCCCCACCTGCTGTCACTGTCGGCGACCCCGATCCCGCGCACGCTCCAAAGCGCCTTGGTCGGCATCCAGGACGTCAGCCTCATCGCCAGCCCGCCGGCGCGGCGTCGCCCCATTCGGACCTTCCTGACGGAGTTCGACGAGGCGTCCGTCCGCACCGTGCTCCTGCGCGAACACAGCCGCGGAGGCCAGAGCTTCGTCGTCGCGCCGCGGATCGAGGATCTCGCGCCGCTGGCCGATCGCCTGGCCCACCTGGTTCCGGAACTGGAGGTCGTTCAGGCGCACGGCAAGCTCCCCGTCGACGCTCTGGACGCCACAATGACCGGCTTCGCGGAGGGTCGAGGCGACGTTCTGCTCGCCACCAACATCATCGAAAACGGCCTCGACGTGCCTCGGGCGAACACGATGATCGTCTGGCGTCCAGACCGCTTTGGTCTGGCGCAGTTGCACCAGCTGCGGGGGCGGGTCGGTCGCGGGCGCCGGCAGGGTTTCGCCTATCTGCTGAGCGAGCCGGACGCACCACTGGCCGAGAATACGCTGACACGCCTGCAGACCCTCGAGGCCTTGGACCGACTGGGCGCCGGCTTCGCAATCAGCGCGCGCGATCTCGACCTGCGTGGCGGGGGCGACCTGGTCGGTGAGGAACAGGCGGGACATATCCGGCTCATCGGCGCCAGTCTCTACCAGCAAATCCTGGCGCGAGCCCTGCGCGCCGCCCGCGGCGAAGGGGGCGCCGAGCCGAGGCGGCCCACGCTCAATCTGCCCTTGGGCGGCGGCTTCCCGGACGACTATGTCCCTGATGTCGTGGTGCGCATCGGACTCTATGCGCGACTGGCCCGGGTCGCGTCCGCCGAGGAGGTCGATGCCCTGGCTGAAGAGATCGAAGATCGCTTCGGCCCCTTGCCCGAAGCAGCCGCCGCCCTGCTGAGCGCGAGCCGCCTGACCGCCTTGGCGATCGCGGCGGGAGTCACCGAAGTCGTGTCCGGCCCCAAGGCGACGGCGTTCCGGTTCGAACAGCGTCGCGCGAAGCGTCTCGCCGCGACCTTCGCAGCGACGGACGATCGCCGCTGGTCCGACGACAGACTGCTCATCGCCGCCAACGATGCGGCGCGCCATGACCACGCCTTCCTTGAAAGGACACTGGCCGAGTTCGCGGACGCCGGCTGACCTCACCCGCCTCAGATCAGAAGTCGAACGTCCCCTGCCCCGGCGGCGCCGCGGCCTTCTTCGACGGCCGCCGGCTGGCCGCCAACGGGCGGTCCTGGACCGCCCGTGCGGGCGCCGAGGCGCGGAAACGGGGCGGCTCCGCCGGGGCCGGCTCCACGGCCCTGGGCGGCGGAAGGCGTCGGGGCATCCGCGACTGTTTCCAGGCCAAAAGCTCGCTCTGCCACCAACCGACCCGGTTGCGGGATACCTGGACCGCCGGCGGAAAGTCGCCGGTCTTCTGGAGCCGCCAGACCGTCGTGCGGCTGAGCCCGGAAATCACCTTGACCTGTGACCAGGGCAGAATCCGATCATCCAGATCGGCAGGTTGCGGGCCGTCCTTCAACTCGTCCATCACAGCGCCTCGTCCGCCCGGCGGTTCAAGGCCTCCGCCAGGCGCCGGGCGTCCCTGGCGGCATCCGCGGGGTCACGGTCGCTCCACAGGCGCGGCGCTTCCTTCAGCGGCCCGGTGACGGCCTGATCCCTGATCAGGCCCGCCACTAACGGCCTCTTCTCGCGACCGGAAACGTCAAGTCCCTCACCCATGGCGGCGCGCCTGGGCCGCCGCGGGCGCGCCCGACCGGAGCTCGCCCACCTGGGACAGCGCCCAGCTTCGCAACACGCCGCGCGGGTAGAACGGTTTGCTGCGGATATGGCGGCAGGGCGGCCCCTTGCCGCCCGTGGACCAGATCCGCGCCAGGGTCTGCGGCTTCAGCCGGATGCCGAACTGCGCCAGAAAAGCCGAAGCCTCCTTTCGGGTCAGCAGGTCTTCATCGCCGCTGTCCGCGTCCGGATCCGCGGTGGGGGGCGCGGGGATCATCGGCCTGCCTCTAGCGGCCGGCACTGTGGCGATGTCCGGGCGGTCCGGCCGGCGGTCAGCGCCAGGTAGCAGTCGATGACGCTGGCGACATAGGCCTGGGTTTCCTGGATCTCGGGGACCCGGCCTAAACGGGCGACCCGCGCAGGTCCGGCGTTGTAGGCCGCCAGGGCCAGGCGCAGGTCGTTGAACCGGAGCAGCTGGCGCGCGAGATAGTCGGCGCCGCCCGCAAGGTTCTGGTCGACGTCAAACCGGTCCGCGACGCCGAGGTCCGCCGCGGTGCCCGGCATCAGCTGGGTGAGCCCGGCGGCGCCCGCCGGCGAGACGGCGTCCGGCCGGTAGGCGGACTCCACGATGACCATGGCGTGCAACAGTTTCTCGTCGAGCCCATGTCGCGCGGCCGCCCGGGCGACCGCGTCCAGATAGGGCTGGGCCAAGGGCGCCAGACGCGGCGGTTCCCCGACGCCGTCCGCGGCCGGGCCCGCCGGCGTGCGACCGAACAGGTCGCCGCCGGCGGGGCGCCAGTCCACCGATTGCGCCTGGGCCGTTCCAGCGCCCGCCAAGAGCACGAGGGCCAGGCTCGCGATCCGTTTCACCATGTCACACTCTCCCGAAACACCCCCACTAGGTCCGTCGTTCGGACCGGGCCGAAGTAGCGGCTGTCGAAGCTCGCGGCCGTGTCGCCCAAGAGGAAAAGCTCGTCCGGGCCGAGGATCCGGCAGTCGCGCCACTGCGGCAACATTTGACCATGACGGTCCCGGGGGCTGACCCAGACGACGCGACCGCCCGCCTCGACGCGCCGACCGGTTCGGCAGACCCGATCGCCCGGACCGGCGGCGACGCGCTTCAGCAGCCGCACCTCCACCGGCATGCCGAGACGGGCGAGATAGGGGCGCGAGGCGGCCGGTTGCGGCAAGGCGACCAACGCCCCCGGCACCGGCGCGCCGCCGAACACCCGCAGATAGACGCCGCGCGGGACGCTCGGGCTCTCGTTGATCAAGGCCAAAGGTGGGAGGATCGCGGCGGCCAGCTGGGCCCCGCTGGCCAAGGCCGCAACGGCCGCCGCCCAGGCCGGCCAGCGCCAATCATGAAGAGTACGCGGGGTCATGGCTGATACGGCTCTAGGATCAGATCCCGCGTGATCATCACGCGCACGGGCGCGCCGGGCCGCAGACGGATGGTCGACCGCACCTGCAGCTCCCGGTCAATAAGACGACCGCCGACCTGGGCCCCCTCGACGGCGGCGGCGTCGCCCACGTCGCCAAGCCAGCCGCCGGACCCGCCGTCTCCGCTTCGCGCCGCCTGGCCCAGGGTGGTGATGGCGCCTGCGAACAAGGTCCCCACGAGCAGCGGAAACAGGCGGCGATCCACCTGCCCGCGGACCCCGACCGCACCCTGGGCGTCGACCCCGGGCTCGCCGCCGAGCAGAAGGCTCTTGCCATTGGGCAGGATCATACGGTCCCACACCAGAACAGCTCGGCGATCGCCATAGGCGCTGTCGCCCTCATGCCGTCCGATCAACCGCGTGCCCTGCGGCAGAACCAGATGGCGGCCGCTGACGGTATCGAACACGTTCTGCGTCACCGTCGCCACCACCGGCCCTGGCCGCTCGGTGTCGATCCCCGTGAGCAGCGCGGCCGACACGATCGCCCCGGCCTTCAATTCGTACGGCGAGAGGGGCGGCGTCAGGGTGTGGTCGTTGTAGATGGAGCCCAGGTCGCTCCGCGAACTCGCCAGCTGCGGCTCCGCTCCGCGCTGCTCGGTCGCCGGACGCGCTTGGACGTCCCCGCCGCTCTCGAAGAACAGGGCCGAGCGGATCGCCAGCTCCCGGGGGCTGGGCCCCCGGTCCGTCGCGGCAGCCCGATCCGGCGCATGCCGCAGGGGCCCCGCCGCATTTGCTGTGACGGTCGCCTCCGCCGGCGCCTCGATCGGCCCGCCCCGCGGAGGCGGCAGACGATCGTAGCTGGCCGGCTGGTCCGTCACTGCTTCCGCGGGCCGAACCACGCCCCGCGCCTCCGTCTCTCGCGCTTCCGCCGCGCGGGCGCGCGCGCTGTCTCGAAGTTCAGGCTGGACCACGAAGGCCCAGGTCAGGGATCCGGAGATCAACACCACGCCGCCGAGAACCAACCCCTGCACCACTGATCGCCGCAGACGCGTGACGGGGGGCGGCGAGGCGCGGAGCGACAGGCCCGGCGGCGGGGCCTTGGGCGCGGTGCCCTCCGGCCCCGTCGACCCGGCGCGCGGCTCTTCGTCATGAACGCCGGTCATCGGGCATCCCCTCTGAGACGGCGGATGCGGACGATCTGCGGGCGGCGGTCGCCAAGCCGAAGCTCTGCTCGGTCGAACACGCGATCAACAATGAAGAGACCGCCGGCCTGCCGGTAGTTGACCATTTGGGCCTCGCCGTCAGGCGCCAGGATGAACAGAGCGGGCGCTTCATCGGTCTGAAGATCGGCGGCGAAGGCGATGAAGGTCTGTCGGCCGTCGTTGAAGACCGCCGTCGGCGACCAGATCGGGCGGCGGCCGCGCGGCTCAATCGCATAGCGGGCGTCCAGAGGCCCCTCAGGCGTAACGACGGGATCGGGCACGCGGACCGGCTCCCGGTCCACAAGCGGCGCCGGCGAGGGCGCCGCCAGGCCGTCCGCGTCCCAGGCGACGGCGGCGTTGAAGCCTTCGACATCTCCGCTCATCAGGTTGAGCAGGTAGACGCGGCGATTGGTGGTCAGGACCAGATTGGTCTCCAGGCCGCGTTCGAGCGGCTTGATCAGAACGTGATGTCTTCGGCTCGCCCCTTCCCCAGAGGATGTCTCGCCGATCTGCCAACGGACAGTGTCCCCGGCGGCCTTGGCCACCAGGCTCTCCCCCGGCCCCAGGGTCAGGGTCGTGACCCGCAACGGCGCGGTCCAAACCTCATAGACCCGACCCGGCGACCAGGCGAAGACCTGCACGCCTCCCACGAAGCCGTCTGACCGCGAGGCCGATCGCGCTTCGAGGTTGGCGGCCGTGATCGCCGGCCGCCCGGTCAGCCCCCGCGCCGTGCCCGGCTCTGAACGGTCCAAGATCTGTTCATCAGGGGTCGGTTCCAGCGGCGCCGCCAGGACCGCTGGAACCGACGCGGCGGGCGGAGCGGCCTCCGAGGCCTCGCCTCCCTCCTCCGTCCGGGCTCCAGGGGGGACGGCGTCGGCCCAAGGCGCCCCTTCCGCGCCCGGCGGCGTGGTCGCCAAGAGATCGGGAAGCAGGGCGCAGCTCGAGAGGCCGAGACCTGCGCAGGCCAGAGTCAGGAGGCGTCGGGGGTCCATGAGATGTCCTCGATCTTCAGTCCAAGGGGGTTCTTCATCAGCTCGGCCTCGGTGCGCGGGGCCTGCACGCCGGTGGTGACCAGCGCGCGCCACCGCTCCACCCCGGCCTGCTGACCGTTGACGAAGCGGGTCTCGCGCCACTGCAGGTCGTAGGTGCGCTCCGTGCGCCGCACGACGTTGAGCACCTCGACATTGACCGCCTCTCGTCCGACCTCCGCGAAGGGGTCATGGGCCGCCGCCCAGGCATTCAGGAAGGACGCGGCCTTGGGCGTCAGCAGGTCGTAGGCGCGCAGCCAGTTCTGCCGAATGACGATGGGATCGATGGATTTGGAGCGCACGTCCCGGACCCAACCGGCGAGGGCGTGGCCGATCTGGGCTTCGCTCGGCTCGTAACGCCCGCCGATGGCCGTGATCCTCTGGGTCTCGCCCCAGTCAGAGACCTCGACAACGAAGGGTTTGACCACCGCGCGGTCGGCCTGCACCCACCAGCCCGCGCCCAAGAAGCCGGCGAGCGCCAGATTGGCCAACGCCATGCGCCGCCAGTTGCGGGCGTGGGCGATCGACAGGCCCATCCGGTCGTCCCAGATCTGCCCGGCGCGCTGATAGGGCGTCGCTTCAGGGGCTGAGGAACGGGCGCGCCGAGGTCGGAAGAAGGGGTGCATGTCACCGATCCTCTGTCTTCAATGTGGGAGACAGGACGCCGCTGCTCTCGCCGGCGGGCATGAGGCCGCGCCCGGCGTTGGCGACGAAGAAGGCCTGGAGCGCCGCCGAACGCACCGGCGGTCGCGTCGCCCGGTTCGGAGCCGGCAAGCCGGCGGCGCTGTGAAAGGCCGTCCGCGCGCGCTCGGTCTCGCGAGCGATCGCGTCGGCCGACCGGCCTGTCGGTCCTTCGCCCGCCGCGCCGCCAGGTTCCGCTGCGGCCGGCGTCCCTCCAGACTGCTGACCGGGCGTCGGCCACCCTCTCGCCGCCTCGGCGTCCCCCGCCCGTCCGCTGGATGGCCGGGGGCCCGCGGGTCCCGGACGATCCTTCGAAGGCCGGGGCGGCGCGCCCGCAGGGCTAGGTCCCGGCCCTGTCGGCGGCCGCGCTGAACCGGCGCCCGCCGCCGCTCGGGACGAGGCGGCCACCCGGGCTCCGGCGCCGCTCGCGGCGGTGCCCGCGCCTGCGATCGCGGCCCCGCTCAGCAAGCCCACGCCGCCGACGGCGAGGGCGCCGGTGACCGCCGCGCCGGCGCCCAGCGCCGGTCCGCCCGTGACTAGGGCGGACGCCAGGTTCGGGATGAAGATCGCCAGCATCGCCAACAGTATGGCCGCCACCAGGATGCTGAGCGCTTCGTAGATGTCCGGATTGGCCGATGGCTGGAGTTGGTCGAAGACGGTCCGCGCCCCCGACACGACGATGGCCAGCGCCAGCACCTTCAACCCCGACGAGGCGACATACCCCAGCGGCCGTTCCGCAAGGAAGGCAGTCTTGTTCCAGATGCCGAAGGGCAGCAGCACGAAGCCGCCCAGGGTGACGATCTTGAACTCCAGCAGGGTGACGATGATCTGCAGGGCCAGGACCGCGAAGGCCAGCATGATGCCCAGCATGGCGAGGCCGAGGATCAGGGCGTCCGACAGATTGCCGACCACATCGAGCGGGTTGCCGACGGGCGCGGGGGTCTCGCCGAGCGCCCGGACGATGTCCCAGCCCTGGGCGAGGATGGCGCCGGGGTTCAGAAAGTCGGCCCGACTGAGCGAGCCGCCCCCCGCGGTGAGCCCAAGTTCGATGAAGCCAGCGTAGATGGTCTCCGACAGCCGCTGCCAGTCATTGATCAGCCAGGCGAAGACCCCGATCAGCAGCACCTTGCCGAAGCCGGAGGCCAGCACCTCCCGGTTCGGGGACAGGGCCCACTGGATGCCGGTCAGCGCCACCACGAGCGCGATCAGCAGGCCGAACACGCCGTTGACCGATCCCTGCAGGGCGTCGAATCCGGCGGAGACGGTGTTGGAGAACACCACCATCAGTTCATTGGGCGTTTCGGCGCCGACGGTCATCGTCTTGCTCCTCAGTCCCGGGCGTTCGGCAGGGGCTCGAAGTTCGGCGAAGGCGGCGGGGCGGCGCCCCCCGACCACCGCCGCCGCCGGGTCGCGTCCCCGGCGGCCCGGTCGGCGGCCTCCCGGGCCGCCGCCTCGGCCATCAGCCGGGACTGGGCCAGCATGAGCGTGCGCAGGGCCGCCAGGTCCTCGGCCAGAACCGCCAGCAGTTGGTTGGTCGACTGGACCGCGGCCGTCTGGCCTGCGGCGCCTTCGCTCGCGGCCAGCGCCCCGCTGAGGCGCCGCTCACGCCCTTGCCCCAGCCGGTCCAGCTCCGCGGCGATGCGGGCCACATCCTCGGCTGTGCGCCGCGCCGTCTCCGCGCGCGCGCCGCCCTGGGCCAGGAGGCGATTCAGATCGGCGCCCGACAGGTCGCCCGGGTAGAAGTCGCGGAACTGCCGTTCAAGCCCGCCCACCGAGGCGGCCAGCCCCCGCGCCGTGCGCGTCAGCTCGGCCATATCCCTGAGCGTCTGGCTGTTCTGGGTCAGATGGCTGTAGGGCGAGGCCGCCAGGCTGCGCGCCTCATTGGCGAGACTTTCCAGCTGGCGCGCCGTCTGCAGCGCGTTTTCGACGTGGTTGCGGGGATCGAACACCACCTGCTGGGCTGGCGCCGGCCCGGCGCCGAGCGCGCCGGCGCCCGACAGCGCGAGTCCGAACATCAAGGTTCGGAGGGGCCTAGTCCGCCGCGAGCGGCGGGGCGAAGGCGTCGAGAACAGCGTCGACATGATGCACTCCCTTGGCTGTGAGAAATTCGCGGGCGAACCGGCCCTCCCCGGCGCGGCCGAGGATGTCGTCGATAAGGGTCTGATCTTCCGGACTGCTGGCGCCGCACAGGGCGAGGCCGACGCCGCTGAGGCGCAGGTCGAACAGCCGCCGTCCCGCGGGCTGTCGCCAGTAGTAGGCGCGTTTGGGCGTGGCGAAGGCGATCAGCTCCAGCTGTCGCCGGTTCAGGCCGAACCCCGCATAGAGACGGGCGGTCGCGGGCTCGAGCGCGCGGGGGTTGGGCAGGAAGACCTGCGTCGGGCAGCTCTCGATCAGGCTGGACGCGATCGACGAGGCGGCGACATCGTCCAGGCTCTGGGTGGCGAAAACCACCGCCACCCGCTTCTTGCGCAGGGTTTTAAGCCAGTCGCGAATCTTGGCCGCGAACGCGGTATCGCCCAGGAAGAGCCAGGCCTCGTCCAGGATCAGCAAGGTCGGCCGACCGTCAAAATCCCGCTCAAGGTGATGGAAGAGCGCCGAGAGCACGGGCGCCGCCGCCGACGGCGTCCCCATCAGCCCCTCCATTTCAAAGGTGTCGAACCGGCCGGCCGAAGGCCCCTCGCCCGCCCCGTCCAGCAGGGCGCCGTGCGGCCCCTTCAGGGTCAGAGGCTCCAGCGCCGCCGCCACCGCCCGATCCTGGACTAGAGCGCAGAAGACGGTCAGGGTCCTTTGGGTCGCCGGCGCTGCAGCGAGGACAGTCAAGGCCGCCCAGATTTCCTCGCGCACCCGCGGCGTCAGCTCCAGCCCCGCCAGGCGAACGGTCTCCGCGACCCATTCCGAGGCCCAGGCCCGTTCCGCCTCGGCCTCGATGCGCGCCAACGGCTGAAGCGAGAAGGCCGCCCCCGGCTCCAGCGCGCGCCAGCACCCGCCGGCGGCCAGGGTGGCGGCCCGGGCCGACCGGCCCTTGTCGAAGAACACGACCCGCGCGCCGGGATACCGGAACCACTGCAAGGCCAGGAAGGACAGAAGAGCGCTCTTGCCCGAGCCCGTCGGCCCGACGACCATGGCATGGCCCACATCCCCGACGTGCAAAACGAGACGGAAGGGGGTCGAGCCTGTCGTCCGCGCCGTGGCCAACGGCGGACCGCCGAGCGCCGGATCCTCATCCGGGCCGGCCCAGACGGCGGAGACCGGAAGGAGGTCGGCGAGATTCAGCGTCGAGACCAAGGGGCGGCGCACGTCGGCATAGGGCTCGCCCGGCAGGGACCCGAGCCAGGCCTCGACCGCATTCAGATCCTCGATGCGCGCCACCAGCCCCTGGGCGTTCAGCGCGCTCTCCACCGCCCGCGCCTTGGCCGCCGCCAACGCCTCTGTCTCGTCCAGGACCGTCACCGTCAGGGTCAGGTAGCCGAAAGCGCAGCTCTCGGCCCCCAGGGCGGCGAGCGCGCCGTCACACTCCTCCGTCTTGGAGGCGGCGTCGGTATCGAGAAGCGGCGCCTCCTCCTTGGTGATGGCTTCCCGCAACAGGGCGCCGACGCCCTTGCGCTTGGCGAACCAGCGCTTGCGCAGGCGAATGATCTCCCGCTCGGCCTCGGCCTTATCCAGGCCGATCCACCGCGCGGTCCATCGATAGGGAAAGGGCAAGGCCCCCAGCCCGTCGAGCAGTCCCGGTCGGGTGACGGTCGGCAAGCCTCTGACCGAGACGACCCGAAGCCACTGGCTCCCGAGCCGCGGCGTGACGCCGCCGGACAAGGCGCAGTCCGCCAGCAGGGCGTCCAGGAACATCGGCTGGTCCGGCGGCCTGACCGCCAGCGGCCGCGTCGATATGCAGTCATGCAGCCAGGTCAGGAGCGCCGCATCGTCCAACACCCTGATTTCGGGCAGGGTGTCCGCCAGCAGGTCGAAGACCGCGTCCGCCTCTCGCGTGAAGACCGTCAGGGCCTGCCGCCAGTCGCCGCCCGCGCGCGCCAGTCCGTCGAACAGCCAACGCTCCATCCGGCGCGTCTCGTCCGCCGGCGGCAGCCAGGTCAGGGCCAGCCGAAAGTCTGTCTCGAAGGCCGGCTCTCCGCCCTCGAAACGCTCGCGCCGTTCCGCGTCGAGCAGCCAGGCGACGTCAATGTCGAACTGGCTTTCCGGATAGGGCGCGGCCTCGCGCCGGCGCGCCTCCATGTGCAGGCACCAGCCGGTGCCCAGCCGGCGCAGGGCGTTGTTCAGGCGCGCCCGCACCGCCAGAAGTTCATCCTCCGTGGAGGACTCCAGATCGGGACCCCGGAATCGGAAGCCGGTCGTAAAGGCGCCGTCCTTGTTCAGCACCACGCCGGGGGCGATCAGGGCCGCCCAGGGCAGGTGGTCCGCCAGGGCGGCGGGACGACGGCGGTGCTCATCGAGGAAGCGCATCTCCGCCTCACGCTCCCAGATGACCCGGCAGGGCGAGGTGCCGCCGCAGGACGTCGAAGAAGCGCCGGTCCGTCTTGGCGGCCCAGAGGCCGACGGCGTGGGCGGCCGCCCACCAGAGCAGGCCCAACCACCAGATCCGAAGGGCGAGACCGAGCACCATGGCGATCGTGCCCATGGTGATCGCATAGTCTCGCGGCATGCCCGCCATCAGCACCGGCTCGGTCAGGGCCTGGGCGACGGGAAGGTCCCACCCCTCCGGCCGGTCATCGGGGACCGCGCGGGCCATCAGGCGATTTCCGCCCCGCCGGCGAAGCCGAAGAAGTCCAGAAAGAAGGTGGAAGCGGCGAAGGCGATCGACAGGCCGAACAGAATGCCGAGGCCCCGCCGCATCGACGAGCCGCTTTCGCTCATGGCGATCCCGGCGCCGAAGATGACGACGGCGACCACCGCGGCGGCCTGCACCACCGGTCCGGTGATGGATTGAACCACCTGCTGCAGCGGCCCTTCCCAGGGCATGCCCGAGCCTCCGGCCAGCACCGGTCCGGCGACCAGCAGGCCGTAGGTCATCATCGCGCCGAAGAGCCGGCGCCCCAGTATCCGTCGCATGTCTGGCGTCCTTTGTTCAGCGCATCTCACCGCGCCACAGCCCATTGCAAGCAGACACGACACACCGCTGTCAACATGGATTTGCTATTATTTTCCGCGACTTAGAGACAACTTATAATCAAGTCTCTGCAACTCTCTTGGGGTGTCGCCACGACTTGGCGAGTCGACTTTCGCATGACGTCTTTTCGACTTGCGCCGACGCGCCGTCACGGCCTGCGTGCGCTGGGTCTCAGGGCGCGCCGCCTCATTGACGCGCAGGCCGCGGGGCTCAGCCTAAAGGTTTCAGTAACCAGCCGTCGTCGCCAGACGGCTCGACGGCGAGCACGGCCTCCACCTGCCGTCCGGTCGCCGTCCGGCGGATATGGACGATGCGATCCACCGCCTGGGCGATGGCGCGACGCTGCGGGCGGGCCGAGACCTCCGCGATCAGGTCCTCCACTCGCCTCAGAACGTCTTCCGCGGAGTTGGCGTGGAGCGTGGACAGTCCGCCGGGATGACCGGTGTTCCAGCTCTTGAGGGTCTCCAGCGCCGCGGCTCCGTCCCGCATTTCCCCGACCACGATCCGGTCCGGCCGCATCCGCAGCGCATCGCGGACGAGGTCCACCACGCCAATCCGCACCGGCGCCCGGCGCGTCAGCACGGCCACCACGTCCCAGGCGGCGCACTGAAGCTCCGGCGTGTCCTCCACCAGAAAGACCCGGTCCGCCGCGAAGGCCGGCTCGGCCAGGACCGCATTGGCCAGGGTGGTCTTGCCCGATCCCGTTCCCCCGGAGATGAGGATGTTGAGCCGGTCCGCCGCCGCGACCCGCAGCGCCTCGGCCTGGGCGACGGTCATGATCCCGCCCGCGACATAGTCCGCAAGCGACCAGATCACCGCCGGGCGCTTGCGGATGGAGAAGGCGGGCGCGGCGGAAACCGGCGGCAACAATCCCTGAAAGCGCTCGCCGCCTCCGGGCAGGACGCCGGACAGGCGCGGGTCCTCGCGGGTGATGGTTTCGCCGACATAGTCGGCGATCAGCCGGATGGCGCGCTCCCGCGCCTCGGCCGACAGCCTCTCTCCGGCGTCCGAGCGGCCTTCGCCGCTGCGATCCAGGATCAGACGACCGTCCGGGTTGGCGAGGATCTCCACCACCGCCGGATCGGCCAGGGCGGCGAGCACCGTGTCGCCGAGCGCGTGTCTCAGAGCCTCAAGCCGGCGCCCGTCGACGATCGGGTGCGCGCTCATCAGAGCGCCGGCCCGAAGGTCCTCTCCTCCTGCGGCGCGGCGCCGCCCCGCTCGCTCCCGGCGCGCGTGCCGGCGACGATGCGGGCGGCCGTCTCGTCCAGCAGACGCTCGATGCGCCGGTCAACCGCGGCCTGGACCGTGGGGTCCTCATCGATCACCGCGTCGGGCAACCGCAGAAAGAAGGCGCGCGCCACCTCGATCAGCAATTCCTGCACGATCTGCATGTCCCGGGCGGTCGACCGCATGTGGTCCCGTAAGGATCGGTCCAGGTTCAGCAGCCGGTCCTCCGGATCCGCCCCGGGACTGCGCGCCAGCCCCCGCGCGATCGCCTGTCCCGCCGCCTGGCTGAGGGGAATCTTGCCGACGCGCGCTTCCCGGCTGAGGCCCGCCGCGATCTTCGGATCCTTCAGATAGACCTGCACCCGGCAGGTCGCCGCCTGTCTGCTAGCCATCGGCCAGACCTCGCAAATGATCGAGGGCCGCGTCCTGCGCGGCCATCTCCTGCGCCACCCGCCCGTAGATGTCCGCCACCCGCGCCGCGACCTTGCGGTCGTCCATGGCCGCCGTGACCTCCTTGAACAGGGGCAGAGAGGCCTGCGGATCCTCCCCCAGCCCCCGGCGGCCCGTCCAGGGATGCGGCCCGACGCTCGGCCCGTCCAGGCGCGCGGCTTGGTCGGGGGCAGGATAACGCGCGCGGCCGCGGAACGGCGCGCGCCGATCATACTGGATC
>Ga0209676_1001965_pt1 | contig 16420 bp, 15 predicted proteins | sample AraplaCvi_mLB_r2_FD_184282 | JGI IMG/M metagenome (GOLD analysis project Ga0209676, IMG submission 184282) | Arabidopsis root microbial communities from North Carolina, USA - plate scrape MF_Cvi_mLB_r2 (SPAdes) (version 2) | ecosystem: Host-associated > Plants > Roots > Endosphere | place: USA...
GCGGATCTGAAGGAGAGCGACGATGCGAAACGCGCGGCCTGAAACCCTGACGCTGGACCGGGTGGCGACGCCCGTCGGCGAGGTGCTGCTGATCACCGGGCCCGAGGGCGCGGTGCGGGCGCTGGATTTCGCAGGATATGAGGACCGGATGCACCGGCTGTTAGGGCGTCACAGCCCCGGCGCGGCGCTGACCGAGGGGCGGGCGCCGGAGGGCGTGCGCAAGGCGGTCGAGGCCTACTTCAGCGGCGACGTGCGGGCGCTGGACGCCTTGCCGGTCAAGACGGGCGGCACCGACTTCCAGAAGGCCGTGTGGGCGGCGCTGCGGGACATTCCCGCCGGCGAGACGCGCAGCTACGGCCAGCTGGCGGCGGCGATCGGCTCACCCAAGGCGGTGCGGGCGGCGGGACTGGCGAACGGGCAGAATCCGATCGCGGTGATCGTGCCCTGTCACCGGGTGATCGGCGCCAATGGAACCCTGACGGGATATGCGGGCGGGCTGGAGCGCAAGCGCTGGTTGCTGGCGCACGAGGGCGTGGCGACGCCCGCTTGACGATCCCGCGAGTCTGCGTGTCACTGCGCGCGGGCTGTGAGGGATTTTAAGCATGAAGGCGGTGTTTTTCGCCGGGCTGGGCGCTGTCGCCTGCCTGGGAATGGCGACGGGCGCGAGCGCCCAGGACGACGACTGGGAGTTCCAGCAGGACGCGGCGCGGGGCATCGCCATCGCCGCCGCCCGCTATGACGCCGGGCAGATGATCGTGGTCCAGTGCCGGGACAACAAGCTGACGGCGGTGCTGACCGGGTTGCCGGCGGCGGACCATCCGCTCAGCGTGAGGGCGACCCGCGCGGACGGTCGCAGCGCGTCGCAACGGCTGCAGTCCAGCGGCGCTCCGGGCGCCTGGCGGTTGTCGTCTCCGGGGCGGGATGTCCGCTTCCTGCGCGGCGGCGGACTTTACACAATCCAGACCGAGGCCGGCGCGACCCCGGCCGTGCGGGCCGCCTACGACCTGCCGACCCAGTTCGCCAACATCGACCGGGTGCTAACGGCCTGCGGCTGGGCGACGGAAGACGACCGCGACCTGATCCCCGGCGCTGACGTCAGCCTGCACGATCCGAGCGACGAGCCGTCGTCGGGCCGCCGGCGCGTGCCGACGCAGCGGGGCGCCACCTCGCGCGCGCCGCGCCGGGAGCTCGACCTCGCGGCCCTGCCGCCGCCGCCGGCGATCCCGGATGAGAACCAGGTCAGCTGCATCGTCCGCGATCTTCACCTGCGCGAGTGCCGGGCGGATCATCCGGCCAGCGCCCAGAACCGGGACGTCGCCCGGGAGGTGCGCGACCTGGAAGGCGAGCAGGTCTATCCGCTGAACGGCACGGACGCCGCCGCCAACGAGGGCAAGGTGATGCGCATCATCGGCAGCACGGTCACGATCATCGACTACCTCGGCACGGTTCCGGCGGGCTGAAGAAGGCGGGGGCCGGGCACCGGCCCCCTTGCATTCCTCCGTCATCGGCCTAGATTGTTCCTGCTTATGCTGAAAGTGAGCATAAGTCGGCGGGTGGCCGCGGGGCCAGGCCGCCGTTCTTCGGACCCCTGATTTGCTCAGATCGAGCAAAAGGGGGCTGCAAAGGGTGGATGAGATGGCGGACGGCGCGTTCGGGCTGTCGGAGGAACTGGAGCGGGAAACCGCGCCGGTATGGGCCAAGATCAAGGATCATGTGACTCCGCTGGAGTGGCCGGCGCAGGCCGCGTTGATCCATGAGATCAACCAGCTGAAGCGCGAGCGCGACGCGGTGATCCTGGCGCACAACTACATGACGCCCGAGATTTTCCACGGCGTGGGCGACTACGTCGGCGACAGCCTGGGGCTGGCCAAGGAAGCCGCCAAGTCCAAGGCCAAGGTGATCGTCCAGGCGGGCGTGCACTTCATGGCCGAGACCTCCAAGATCCTTAGCCCGGACAAGACGGTGCTGATCCCCGACCTGCGCGCCGGGTGCAGCCTGGCTGCCTCGATCACGGGCGCGGACGTGCGGCTGATCAAGCAGCGCTACCCCGGCCTGCCGGTGGTCACCTATGTGAACACGACCGCCGATGTGAAGGCCGAGACCGATATCTGCTGCACCAGCGCCAACGCCGTGCAGGTGGTGGAATGGGCGGCGAAAGAATGGGGCGTCGACCGCGTCATCCTGATCCCCGATGAGTATCTGGCGCGCAACGTCGCGGCGCAGACGACCGTGGGCATCATCGCCTGGAAGGGCCGCTGCGAGGTGCACGAGCGCTTCACCGCCCAGGACATCGCCGACATGCGCGCCGCCTATCCGGGCGCGGAAATCCTGGCGCACCCGGAATGCCCGGAGGACGTGCTCGCGGCCGCCGACTTCGCCGGTTCGACGGCGGCGATGACCGACTATGTCGAGGCCCGCAAACCCAAGCAGGTGGTGATGATCACCGAGTGCAGCATGGCCTCGAACGTCGCCGGCGACGTGCCGGGGGTGCAGTTCATCGGCCCGTGCAACCTGTGCCCGCACATGAAGCGGATCACGCTCGAGAACATCCGTGACTGCCTGCGCGACATGAAGTTCGAGGTGACGGTGCCTGAGGACATGATCGAACGCGCCGCCCTGGCCGTGCAGCGGATGATCGACCTGCCGCCCCCGGCGGTCCCGGCCCGCTACGACCTGGTCAAGGCGCGGCATCATGTGGCGGTGGAGCTGATCTGAGATGCACTACATCCCGCCCGTCCGCGCCGTCGCCACGGTGGATCGGAAGACCCTGCGGCTTCTCGCCGTACTGGCCTTGTGGCTGAGGGCGGAAAAGGCCACGTCGCAGGGATGAGCGACACCGACACCCCCCGCCGTCCCGGTCCCTGGGATCCCCGCCCTGAAGACGTTCAGGCGCCCGCGCCCCGGACAGCCGATCCCATGCGCCCGGCCGAGGGGCCGTTGGACAAGGGTCAGCACCCGGTCTGGGCGCTGATCTCGACCCTGCTGCTGGGCGGACTGATCTTCTACTGGTCGGGCAGCCTGATCATCGTGGCGGCGGTGCTGTTCGGCCTGCTGGTGCACGAGTACGGCCATGTGCTGGCGATGAACCGGCTCGGCATGGGCCCGGCGCGCATCTACATCGTGCCCTTTCTGGGCGGACTGGCGAAGGGCCAGCGGATGCCGGCCAGCGAATGGCACGGCGTGCTGGTCGCCCTGGCCGGGCCGGCGTTCGGCCTGCTGGCGGCCATTCCCTTCTACGGAATGTATCTGTGGAGCGGCCAGACCGTCTGGCTGGGCGCGGTGCTGGTCATCGCCTTCATCAACCTGATCAATCTGGCGCCCGCGCCGCCGCTGGACGGGGCCAAGGCGCTGGGGCCGGTGCTGGCGCGCATCCATCCCATGCTGGAGAAGATCGCCCTGCTGGCCGTCGGCGCCGTGGCGGTGGTGTGGGGAATTTCGAACGGCAGCTGGTTCTTCGCGGGGTTCCTGGCGCTGGCGCTGTTCAGCCATCTGCGGCGCGGCGCCTGGCGGCCCGAGGGGCGTCAGCTGACCTGGAGCGAGGCGGCCAAGTCGACCGGCCTGTTCCTGCTGACGGCCGGCGCCTGTGTGGGCGTCGGGCTGGCGGCCCTGCTGCCGGGTCTGGAGACGGTCGCCGACAGCATGACCCACGGCGCCCGCATGTTCGAGTTCGGCCGTTGAACCGCATCCGCCATGACGGACCGCTGATCATCGGCGGCGGTCTGGCGGGCCTGTCGGCCGCGCTGGAGGCTGGGCCGCGCCCGGTGCTGGTGGTGACGCCCGCGCCGCTGCTGCAGGCCTGCTCCTCGGCCTGGGCCCAGGGCGGCGTGGCCGCGGCCCTGTCGGCGCAGGACGGTCCGGCGCTGCACGCGGCGGACACAGCCGCCGCGGGGGCCGGACTGGTCGATGACGCGGTCGCCCGCACCCTGACGGAAGACGGCAAACAGACGGTCGAGTGGCTGGCCTCGCTGGGCGCGCCGTTCGACCGGGACGCCCAGGGCGACTTCGCGGTCAGTCTTGAGGCGGCGCATTCGAGGGCCCGGGTGGCCCGGGTCGGCGGCGACGGCGCCGGGCGGGCGATCCTGTCGGCCCTGGTCGCCTCGGTGCGCGCCGCGCCTCACGTCGAGGTGTGGGAGAATGGGCGCCTGCGCGGTCTGGTGCAGGACGCGAGCGGCCGCGTGCGCGGGGCGGTGATCGAGCGCGACGGACGACTGACCGAGGTCCTGGCCCCCGCGGTGGTGCTGGCCACCGGCGGCGCGGGCGGGCTGTATGCGCGGACGACGACCCCGGCGGCCCTGCTGGGCGAGGGCATGGCCTTGGCCTGGATGGCGGGCGCTGAAATCCTGGACCCTGAGTTCGTGCAGTTCCACCCCACCGCCATCGACGTGGGGCTGGACCCCATGCCGCTGGCCACCGAGGCCCTGCGCGGCGAGGGCGCGCGCCTGATCGACGCCGGGGGCCGCTTCTTGCTGGGCGACGCGCCCGACGCCGATCTGAAGGCCCGGGACATCGTCGCCCGCGCCGTGCATCAGGCCCGCGCCGAGGGGCGGGGCGCCTATCTGGACGCGCGGACGGCGGTGGGCGCGAAGTTCCCGCATGAGTTTCCGGCGGTCTTCGCCGCCTGCATGCGCGCAGGGCTGGACCCGCGCGAGACGCCGATCCCGGTCGCGCCGGGCGCCCACTACCACATGGGCGGGATCGCCGCCGGGACGGACGGGCGCACCAGCCTGCCGGGCCTGTTCGCCGTGGGCGAGTGCGCGGCCACGGGCGTGCACGGGGCCAACCGGCTGGCGTCCAACTCCCTGCTGGAAGCGGCCGCCTTCGGACGACGCACGGGGCGGGCCGCGGCCGCTGAGATGGGCGGGGAGGGCGAGGTCCTGCCCGCCGTGCTCGCGCCGGACCTGACCCCCGAGGCGCTGACGGCGCTGCGGGTGGCGATGAGCGACAATGTCGGCGTGGTGCGCGACGCCGAGGGGCTGACGCGGGCTCTGGCCCTCATGGAGCGGCTGGAGCTGGAGCAGACGGCGCGGGGCGCCCTGCCGATCCTGGCCGCCCGCCTGATCGCGAGCGCGGCGCTGGAGCGGCGCGAGAGCCGGGGCGGCCACTATCGCTCGGACTATCCTGCCGCTGACGCCGGACCCCGCCATACCCGCCTGCGCCGCGATCCCGCCGTCGCCCTGGCTGCCGAATGAGTCCCATGATCCCGACCCTGCCCGACCTGCTGATCGAACCCGTGGTGCGTCTGGCGCTGGCCGAGGACCTGGGCCGGGCGGGGGATGTGACGGCCAAGGCCTGTATTCCCGAAGGCGCGCGAATGCGGGCGGTGTTCGCCGCCCGCAAGCCCGGCGTGCTGGCGGGCATCGACTGCGTGCGCCTCGCCGTGCTGGCGATGGACCCGCAAGCGTCTGTCACGCTGAAGCTGCGCGACGGCGAGGCCTTTGAGGCCGGGGCTGTGCTGGCCGAGGTCGAGGCGGACGCCCGCGCCTTCCTGTCGGCCGAACGAACGGCTTTAAACCTGCTGGGCCGGCTGTGCGGTATCGCCACCCTGACCCGCGCCTATGTGGATGCCGTACAGGGGACCGGCGCGCGGATCGCTGACACCCGCAAGACCACGCCGGGCCTGCGCGCGCTGGAGAAGCATGCGGTGCTGTGCGGCGGCGGGCTGAACCATCGTTTCGGACTGGATGACGCCATCCTGATCAAGGACAACCACGTGGCCGTCTGCGGCGGCGTGGGCGAGGCCGTGCGCCGTGCGAGAGCTGCCGCCGGTCACCTGATGAAGGTCGAGGTCGAGGTCGACGGACTGGATCAGCTGAAGGAGGCGCTGGCGGAAGGGCCGGATGTCATCATGCTGGACAACTTCGCCCTGGCCGACCTGCGCGAGGCGGTGTCGCGGACGGCGGGACGGGTGACGCTGGAGGCCTCGGGTGGGGTCAATCTGGAGACGGTGCGGGCCATCGCCGAGACCGGCGTGGACGTCATTTCCGTCGGCGCCCTGACCCATTCGGCGGCGTCGCTGGACATCGGCCTGGACGCGGTCTGAGGCCGGTCGCCGAACACGAATACGGAACGACCCCGGCGCAGGACGGTTTTCTTCTCGACACGGAAGGAGACTTCAGATGACCCACGCGCCAAAAGTTCCCAAGGAGCAGCGCAGCTTCGCCGACCGGGGCGGCAAGCCTCTGGACGAGGCCATGCACGCGGATCGCCGCGACCTGGAGACCGGCGCCCAGTCCGGTCAGCCGGGCGACGCGGACGTCAATCTGAATGAGCAGGGCCGATACGGGAACCTGCGCCAAAACCTGACCACCCACTGGAAGGTGCAGGACCGCTGATCAGGGCGCGCCCGATCAGGCGGCGGGCGCGCTGACCGGTTCGACTGTCGCCGGAGCGGCGGTCGGGGCAGGGACGGTCACCGGAGCGGCGGCGGGAGCCGCGGTCTCCGGGGCCGTACGGCCTTCCTGGGCCACCAGCAGGTTGTAGGCGACGGCGCCGACGTCGCGGGCCGGGCCGGTCGGGTCCAGGCTCGCCTGGATCAGCTGCGGACCGTCAGCGTCGGTGGAGCGGCGGGCGGCGTAGGTGAAGGCGCTGCCGGCGCCCGAGCGGCCGCCGAAGCGATAGAACAGGTGATCGCCGACCTGGCTGACCCGTATCAGGCTGTTGCGCCACTGGGGCGAAACGCCGGTGGTGTGGAAGTGGGTGGCGTTGCCGACGGCGCTGTAGACCGAACCCGACAGGGCGGCCGAGGCGACGGAGCGGGCGCGGTCCCAGGCGGCGCGGTTGACGCGACCGCGCATGGAGCCGTCACAGGTAAAGCTGAACTGGCAACCGGTGCGGCGGCCCGCGCCCTGGAAGACGACGCCGCAGACGCTCTTGGGGAAGGCCGGGTGGCGGACGCGGTTCAGAACCACCTGGGCCACGGCGCGCATGCCGTCACGGCCTTCGCCGCGGGCTTCGTAATAGGCGGCCTGGGTCAGGCAATCGAGATCGCGCGAAGCTTCCAGCGCGCCGCCGAGGCGGAAGGGTTGGGCCGCGACCGGGGCGCCCAGATTGACCTGACGCAGACCGTCGATGCGGCCCGGGGTTCCGCCCCGGAGCTGTTCCAGTCGGGCGGTGAGAAGTTCGGTCTGACGGTCGCGTTGGCTCGGGCCGGCGACGGTATAGGGATCGTGACGACGGGCGATGGACAGGGCGCTGCCGTCGAGGCCGCCGGCCGCCGCGGCCATGGCTTCCTCGGTGAAGCCCGCGGCGCCCGCGCCGTCGATGCGTTCAGCTTGCGCCTGAATCGTCGAAGCCTTGGCCGCCGCGCCGCCTAGATAGGCGCCGCCGACAGCCAGACCCACCAGAGCGCCGAACATCGCCGCCGCCGTACCGGGCCGAATCTTGGCCACGCGGTCGGCAGTAGGGTTCGCACGCGTCTGCGAGGGGTTCGACAAAGGCTCAGTCCTGTTCGGCAGGGCGCAGTGCCGCCCCCGGGTAGTCTCACCATCGAGCGATCGGATCGCGGTTCGATGGCTTCAGTTCCGATGTTCGGCGAACGGGCCGGGCTTCGGAGGACGCGCCTTAAGCCAGCCGTTTGTGGCGCCAATGTGGTTGATTCGCAAGAATCGTTTGCACCGCAACATTTCGTGTTAACGCGCAGGTATGCGGACGTTTTTCGGCCTCTATCGATGAGTTGATGTGATCAGTCACCGGGGCGAATACCGTATTTCTGATCGAAAGCTCATCCGGAAGCGGCGGGGATGGGGCGAAAACTAGTCTCTTTGGGTGTCGGCATCTAGTCTTTCGCGGTCTTCGTTCCTCTGTGGACACTTTGACCCTTGGGGTGGAACCCCCATGGCCACGCTGACGTTTGATGAGCCGAACAGGAGACCAGTCATGCGCCGCACCAACACCGTCCTCGTACTCGCCGTGCTCGCCCTCGGGGCCGCGGCGTGCGGAACCACCACTGAACAGAAGGCCGCCACCGGCGCGGTCGCGGGGGCCGTCGTGGGCGGCCCGGTCGGCGCCGCGGTGGGCGGCGCGGCGGGCGCGGCCGTGGGCCATGCCGAGCGCCCGAACTGACACACTTGGACGCGAGCGTGCGCCGAGGCACGCTCGCAACCTTGCATTTCGACCCCATATGGGGTTAGCGGACCCGCCCGGGGCTGAGCCATGCTCGCTCCGGCGCACGCGCATCTGACAATCGATCCAAGGATACGACGACTCCACGCATGAGAGATCTGAAACAAACCGGCTTCAACGACCGCCTCTCCGCCCAGAAGGACGCCAAGGCCGCCCTTCTCGCCAAGTTCAAGCCGAAGGCCGCCGCGCCCGACCCCGAATTCGAAAAGCTGGCCGCCAAGCGCGCCGCTGAAAAGGAAGCCCTGCGTCAGCAGCACGAGCTGGCCAAGGCTGAACAGCGCCGTGAGAAGGCCGACAAGGAAGCCGCCCGTCAGGCCGAGCTGATGGCCGCCCAGGAAGCCGTGGACGCCGAGAAGCGCGCCGCCCGCAAGGAGCGCAAGCAGCTGTCCAAGGAAGAACAGAAGGCCGCGCGCGACGCCCGTTACGCCGCCCGCAAGGCGCGTCAGCGCTGATCTGACGACGACGATCTCCGCGACCGCCTGAGCGCGGTCGCGGGCGTCACTCCGCTCCGGCGGGAACCTGCCCCAGAATCTCGGCCAGCTGCTCGCCCGAATAGGGTTTGCGCAGGAAGGGCCACGGCGCGTCCGACAGGGCCTCGTCCACATCCTCGCCGGCGTAGCCCGAGGTCAGGACGATGCGCATGTCCGGCCATTTCTTCGAACATTCCCGCGCTAGCTCGATGCCGGTCATGCCGCCGGGCATGACCACGTCGCTGAGCATCAGGTCGAAGCGTTCGACCTTCAGCATGTCCAGGGCGCGCGGGGCCGTGTCGGCGGAGGCCACATCCATGCCCATGGCCGTCAGCAGGTCCAGGGCGATGGCTGCGACGCCGGGATCATCCTCGACCAGCAGCACGCGGCGGGTGGCGACCTGGGGGTAGGGCGAGGCGCCCCGCGCGGCGGTCTCCGGCTCGCTCTCCAGATCCAGTGGCGGCAGGTACAGGCGGATCTCCGTGCCCCGGCCGATGGTCGAGGCGATGCGGACGCCGCCGCCCGACTGGCGGGCGAAGCCATAGACCTGGCTGAGACCCAGGCCGGTGCCCTTGCCGATGGCTTTGGTGGTGAAGAAAGGCTCGAAGACCCGGCTGATCACCTCCGGATCGATGCCCGCGCCATTGTCCGAGACGGTGACGCAGACGTATTCGCCGGCCCCCAGTTCAGGCACCTCGCCTTGGTGCACGGTGCAGCTCAGGGTCTGGACGGTGATGCGGCCCTTGTCGCCGACGGCGTCGCGGGCGTTGACCACCAGGTTAAGCAGGGCCGCCTCGAACTGGGACGGGTCGACGTTCACGCGGGCGCCGCCCCGCCGCAGCTTCAGCTTGAACTCGACCGCTTCGCCGACGGCGCGGCGCAGCAGGGGCTCGCTCTCGCGGATCAGGCCGTTCAGGTCCAGGGACTCAGGGCGCAGGGCCTGACGGCGTGAGAAGGCCAGAAGCTGGTGCGTCAGGCCCTCGCCCCGGCGGGCGGCGGCCAGGGCGGCCTCGCCCAGCTTCTTCTGGCGCGCCTGATCGTTGGGCGAGCGCAGCATCATGTCCAGCGCGCCGATGACCACGGTCAGCAGGTTGTTGAAGTCATGGGCCACCCCGCCGGTCAGGCGGCCGACCGCCTCCATCCGCTGGGCGTGCATCAGGTCGGCCTCGGCCTTGGCCTTCTCGGCCAGGGCCTCGCTGACGCGTTCTTCGAGCAGTTCGTTGATGCGCTTGAGGTCTTCCTCGGCCTGACGGGCCTCGGTGACATCGACGTTGGCCCCGACGTAACCCTGGAAATGACCCGCGCCGTCGAAGCGCGGAATGCCCTCGCAGCGCAGCCAGCGGTGGCCCATCTGCGGATGGGTCACCTCCATGATCCCTTCATAGCGGTCGCGCTGCTCAAGGGCGGTCAGGAAGCCGGAATAGAAGGCCTCCAGGCCGTTGGCCGACATGGTGGCCATCCAGTTGGCCTGCAGGTCGCCGTCGCGGCGGACGCCGAAGAAGGTGCGATAGCGCTTGTTGGCGAAGACCACGGCGCCGGTTTCGTCGGTCATCCACATCTGGGCCGGCGCGCTGTCCGCGATGGTGCGGAAACGGGTCTCGGACTCCATCAGCCGGGCCTGGGCCTCACGGATGTCGGTGACGTCGAAGGCCACGCCCACGAAGCCCAGAACCTCGCCGTCGCCGCCCAGGCGGGGGCGCGAGAAGGATTTCAGCCAGCGATACTCGCCGTCGTGGCGCAGGTAGCGGGCTTCCATCGAGAAGGGCTGGCCCGTCGCCTCGCCGGCCAGGGACTCCTGGATGATCCGTTCGTGGTCGTCGATGTGGACGACCTCGCGCCAGTCGGCCAGGCGCGCATCCTCATAGGAGCCGCCGTTGTAGGCGACATAGGCCTGGTTCACGAACTCGCGCACCCGGTCCGCGCCGGTGACCCAGATCAGCACGGGGGCGGTGTCGGCGATGGCGCGGAAGCGCTCCTCGCTCTCGCGCACGGCGCCTTCGGCCCGGGCGCGTTCGATCTCGGTCCAGGTCCGGCCGGCGACCTCCTGCAGCAGCTCGATCTCGGCCTCGGTCCATTTCCGGACGGTCGAGTTGTGGGCGTAGAGGAAGGCGCGCAGGCGGCCGCCGCGATGCACGGGCGCGCGCATCAGAGCGCGGGTCTCCAGCCGTTCGAACACCTCCAGCGCGGCGCGGGTGCGCTTGTCCTTGCGCACGTCCGTGATGGCGATCAGGCGGCCCTCGGCCAGGTCCTTGATCAGGTCGGCGCCCAATTCGGCCAGGCTGAACTGGCCTTGGGCGCTGACGATCCCGGCGGTCCAGTCGCGGCTCATGGAGACCAGGCCGCGCTCCTGATCGACCTCGCCGTAGCCGACGCGGTCGGCGCCCAGCTCGTCGCCCAGCGACCGCTCGACCTCGACCATGATGTCGTCGGCGGAGGTCAGGTCGCGCAGTCGGTCGGTCAGGGCCAGCAGGAAGCTCTGACGGCGTTCCTGGGCCTCCAGCGCGGCGATGGCGTCGCGGGTCTCGGTGATGTCGAACGACATGCCGACATAGCCCAGGAAGACGCCCTCGGCGTTGAAGCGCGGATTGACCGCCACCCGCATCCAGCGCCATGCGTCGTCGAAGCGGCTGAACCGGGCCTCGAAGCCGTAGGGGTGATAGCCGGGGCGGGCGACCTCCATGACGGCCTCCACCTCGGCCACGTCGTCCGGATGCATGCTCTGGCGCCAGACCGAGCCCAGCACGTATTTGGCCGGTCGGCCGTAGAACTCGACCAGCGCCTTGTTGACGAACTCGACCTCGGCGTCGGCATTGGTCATCCAGACCGGCGAGGGGGCGGTGTCGGCCATCAGGCGGAAGCGGCTTTCGCTTTCGCGCAGGGCGGCTTCGGCGGCCTTGGCCGAGGTGATGTCGACCACCACGGCGATGTAGCCGATCAGTTCGCCGTCCGGCGCGTTCAGCGCCCGCAGGCTGGTCAGGGCCCAGACGATCGAGCCGTCGGGCCGGATGTAGCGTTTCTCGATCGAGCCCTCACGGCCCGAGCGGGCGGCGTCCAGGGCCGCCTTGGTGGCCTTGATGTCGTCCGGATGGGTGACGTCGCCGGTGGTGACGCCGACGGCCTGATCGGGCGCGAGGCCCAGGATTTCGGCGAAGCGGGCGTTGCTGCTGATGACCTCGCCCTTCAGCCCGACCCGCGCGATGCCGGCGGAGGCCTGCTCGAACATGGCCTGAAGCTCGGAGGTGGTCTCACCGACCAGGCTGTCGGAGGCGCGCAGGCGGTTGATGGTGTCATCCAGATTGCGCAGGGTCGAACGCAGGGAGGCGCCGAGAATTGTGCCGAACAGGCCGACGAAGGCGAAGCTGACCACGCCGATGGTCAGCAGTTTCGGACTGCCCTCCAGCAGACCGTTCATCAGCTGGGTCATGGCGACCGCCCCGACGATGCTGATCGTCATGGCGGCATAGCCGGCGACCTGTCCGCCCCACAAGGCGGCGACCAGGACGGCGGGCAGGAGGATGGTCAGGCCGCTGGTGCCGCCGAACAGGGGTTGCAGCGCCGCGCGGACAGCCAGCCCGACGCCGCCACAAAGCAGACCTGTCAGGATCGCTTGTCCGGGCCGCCCCGTCTGGGCCAGCGCGAGCTGTCGTAAGAACCGGTCCGCCCCCAAGCCGTAATTCCCCTCCGCGCACGTTCCGGCGCGATAGACTGCAACGCTATCCCGTTAAAGGCGTTCCCGGACGCGTCATATATCCCTTCGTATGGTCAAGGTTTCCGCATGTCGGGCTTGGCCGGAGGCGACCGGGCGCCTAACTGTACCGCTGAACCGCAGACCTTCTTTCCAGGACCTCCCCATGACCGTGACCATCGACACCGGCCTCAGCAAAACCGAACGCAACGACGTCGCCGAGGAGCTGACCAAGGTCCTGGCTGACAGCTTCGCGGTCTATCTGAAGACCCACGGCTATCACTGGAACGTCCGGGGGCCCGAGTTCTTCGGCTATCACAACCTGCTGGAGCAGCAGTACCGCGACATCTGGGCCGCCCTCGACGACATCGCCGAGCGCATCCGCGCCCTGGGCGTGCTGGCCCCGCAGAGCTTCTCGGGCTTCGGCAACCTGACCTCGATCAAGGACGGCGATCCGGAGAAGGAAGCCGGCCCGATGCTGAAGGAGCTGCTGGCCGACCACGACACCCTGATCGCCACCGCCCGCAAGGCGTTCGAAGTGGCCGACGCCGCCGGTGACGAAGCCTCGGCCGACCTGCTGACTCAGCGCCTGGCCGCGCACGAGAAGTTCGCCTGGATGCTGCGCTCGACCCTGGGCGGCCGCTGAGCCGACCGGCCCGAAACTTGACCGAACGGCGCTTTTCCGCCTGAAAGGCGCCCCGCTTTGGGGGTATCACCCGCGTGCCGGTCTTCGGACCGGGCGCTTTGGAGACGGACGCTGGACAGGACGACCTGGATTTCGGCTGTGAGGAAGACGCGACGGTTCGCAGCCGCCGCGCCCGTCGCGCTGGCCGTTTTCGGGGTGGCCATGGCGGCGTCCTCGACCCCCCGGCCCGAGATCGATCATCGCGTCGAGACCGTGCGCCGGCTGACCGGCGGCGATCTGTCGGACAAGGGATTGCAGGCCATCGCGGGGCGCATGACGCCGTCGCAGCTGGCCCTGGCCGAACGGTTCGACCCCTCGCTGCGCCGCGCCGCCCTGTACGGCCTTACGCCCGGCTGGGAGAGCCTCACCTTGGCCGGCAAACCGACGCTGGACTTCGGCGAGACCGGTCTGGACGCCCTGCGCCTGAACGCCGCCACGCCGAACGCCTCGGGCATGCTGCGCGCCGCCCAGCCCTTCGCCTTCCGTCCCGCGTCCAATGAAGACCGCCGCCGCGCCCAGCGCTGCCTGACGCAAGCGATCTATTATGAAGCCGCGCTGGAGCCGACCGAGGGCCAGGAAGCGGTGGCCCAGGTGATCCTGAACCGGGTCCGCGATCCCAACTACGCCAACACCATCTGCGGCGTCGTCTTCGAGGGCGCCGAGCGGACGACCGGCTGCCAGTTCAGCTTCACCTGCGACGGCGCCTTGGGGCAGGCCCCGGTGGGCTGGGCCTGGGACCGCGCGCGCAAGGTCGCGGATCGCGCCTTGGCCGGCTACGTCTCGGCTCGCGTGGGCACCGCGACCCACTATCACGCCGACTATGTCCATCCGTGGTGGGCGCCGACGCTGAACAAGCTGACCCAGATCGGGGCGCACATCTTCTATCGCTGGAAAGGCGTCTACGGCGAGCCGTCGGCCTTCCGGCAGGTCTATGCCGGCCGTGAGCCGCTGATCGACGAGGCCCGCTTCTCGCGTCCGCGCATCCAGATCCCCGACGCCACGACGGCTGAGGCCGAGGCCGCCTTGCAGCTGGCCGCCGCCAACGGGCAGAGCGCGACGCGGACGGTCGAGATCGACGGCCAGACCCGCGTCGTGGGCGTCCTGTCCCTGGGCGGCCGCCGTCAGGCCACGCCGCAGGATATCGCCGCGATCAATCAGCGGATGGCGGCGTTCGAAGCCCCGGCCGCACCCGCCGCCGCGCCCGCCCCTCCGGCCCCCGGCGTAACGCCGATGGAGGTCGAGGAAGTCGGTCGCCCCGGCTCCTGATTTCTTTGGCCTTTCATGTTGCAACGCGGCGTCCGGATTCGCATTAGAGTCGGGCGACGGGCGCACAGCGCCGCTTGAGGCGAACGCGTGCGAGACCAGACGGCAGGATCATCCGGCGCGAGAGCCGAGCGGGAACGGATCGCGGCGCTGCGCGCCTACGGCGTTCTGCATACCGCCCCGGAAAGCGACTATGACGATCTGGTCGCCCTGGCCGCCCGCATCTGCGACACGCCCACCGCCCTGATAAGCCTGGTCGCCGAGGACGAGCAGTGGTTTAAGGCTCGGGTCGGTCTGGACGCCTGCTCGACCAGCCGCGACGTCTCCTTCTGCGATCATGCCATGCGCGGCGAGACGGTCATGGTCGTCACCGACGCCACCGCCGATCCGCGCTTTGCCGATAACGCCCTGGTGACCGGGCCGCCGCACATCCGCTTCTACGCAGGCGCGCCGCTGGTGACGCCGGACGGCCATCCGCTGGGCTCTCTGTGCGTGATCGACAGCAAGGTCCGGCCGGACGGACTGACCGACCTGCAGGAGCAGGCGCTGGGCGTGCTGGCGCGTCAGGTGATGACGCTGATGGAGCTGCGCCGCTCGCGCTCCAACAGCGATCTGGTCCACGACCAGCTCGCCGAGAGCGACGCCAAATTCCAGGCCATCGCCGACTCCATGCCCCAGATGGTCTGGTCGACCCTGCCGGACGGCTTCCACGACTATTATAACGCGCGCTGGTACGAGTTCACCGGCGTGCCGGCGGGCTCGACCGACGGCGAGGGTTGGAACGGGATGTTCCATCCGGATGATCAGGCCCGCGCCTGGAGCCGCTGGCGGCATTCGCTGACGACCGGCGAACCCTATGAGATCGAATACCGGCTGCGGCACCGGTCGGGCGTCTATCGCTGGACCCTGGGCCGGGCCATGCCGATCCGCAACGAGACGGGCGAGATCGTGCGCTGGTTCGGGACCTGCACCGACATCGACGACCTGAAGCGGATGGAGCAGGCCAAGGAACTGCTGAGCCAGGAGCTGAGCCACCGGATCAAGAACATCTTCGCGGTGGTCTCGGCCCTGATCGCCCTGTCGGCGCGGCAGTTCCCGGAGGCCAAGGCCTTCGCCGCCGCGGTGCGCACGCGGATCAACGCCCTGGCCCGCGCCCACGAGTTCGTGCGGCCCCATACGGAGACGTCGCGGCCGACGGTGGGGACGATGACCCTGCACGCCTTCCTGACCGACCTGTTCAAGGCCTATGCGGGGCCGGACGGGGCGGCGCGGGTGCGGCTGACCGGCGACGACGCCACCTTCGACGATCAGGCCGCCACCTCCGTGGCCCTGCTGTTCCACGAGCTGGCGACCAACGCGGCGAAGTACGGCGCCTTGTCGGTCGAAAGCGGCCATGTCGATCTGGAGACCCGCAACGAAGGGGCTCGCTTCGTCCTGACTTGGCAGGAGCACGGCGGCCCCGAAATCGCCGGCCCGCCCGAGCGGTCCGGCTTCGGCTCTTCGCTGGCCACTCTGTCCGTCGAAGGTCAATTGGGGGGGCGGCTGGAACGAACCTGGGCGCCCGGGGGTTTGCGCGTGGTCGCGGACCTGCCCGCCACCGCCCTGTCTCGCAGAAGGGCGGCGCTTGGTGTCGGATAACCGACTTTGGCGCGAAACCTGCAATCCGATCGTGCGTTCCCTGCGTACACGTCCCGAACGTGTACGCTTCCAGACTGAAAAGACCCCGCTCCCCGACCGCCCATGACCGCCCGCATCCTGATCATTGAAGACGAGGCTCTCGTCGCCATGGAGCTCCGCTACGTACTGGAGGACTTGGGGCATGAGGTGGTGGGCACCGCGGCGGACGCGCGGACGGCGCGAAACCTGGTGCGCGAGACGGAGGTCGATCTGGCGCTGGTGGACATCCACCTATCCGACGGCCCGACCGGTGTCGATCTGGGCCGTGAGCTGGGTCAGGACCTGGGCGTCTCGGTCCTGTTCATGACAGCCAACCCCGGCATGGTGCGCAACGGCGTGGCCGGGACCATCGGCGTCCTGTCCAAACCCACGGACGAACGCGCGGTGCAGACGGCGGTCGATTACGCCCTGCGCCGCCGCGTGGGGGAGCCGGTCGAATACGCCCCGCCGGGGCTGCAGCTGTTCGGGTGAACCTAGGGATTAGGGACTAGGGATTAGGGATTAGGAGCGGCGGAGCTA
>Ga0209676_1001967_pt1 | contig 16408 bp, 14 predicted proteins | sample AraplaCvi_mLB_r2_FD_184282 | JGI IMG/M metagenome (GOLD analysis project Ga0209676, IMG submission 184282) | Arabidopsis root microbial communities from North Carolina, USA - plate scrape MF_Cvi_mLB_r2 (SPAdes) (version 2) | ecosystem: Host-associated > Plants > Roots > Endosphere | place: USA...
CGTGCAGGATGGCGACCAGCGCCTCGGCGGTGGCGGGGGTCGGGCCGGCGGGCTTCAGCACCACCGTATTGCCGAACGCCAGCGCGGGCGCGGCCTTCCAGGCCGGGATGGCGATGGGGAAGTTCCAGGGCGTGATCAGGCCATAGACGCCAACCGGCTGGCGATAGGTCTGGATCTCCACGCCCGGACGGGTGGAGGCCAGGTTCTGGCCGTGCAGGCGCAGGGCCTCGCCGGCGAAATACTTCAGGATGCGGGCGGCCCGCATGGTCTCGCCGATGCCTTCCGGCAGGGTCTTGCCCTCTTCTCGCGACAGCAGGCGGCCGACGCTTTCGCGGCGCTCCATCAGCAGGTTGGAGGCCTTGTCCAGCACGTCCGAGCGCACTTCCGGCGAGGCGTCCGCCCAGGCCGGGAAGGCCGCCTTGGCCGCCGCGACCGCGTCGTCCACGTCCGCCTCCGAGCCGTCCGGCGTACGGGCCACGACCTCGCGCGTGTCGGACGGGTTCAGGCTTTCGGCAGGCCGGTCTCTGCCCGTCTTCTCGCCGTTGATCCAGTGCGAAAGGTCGAGCGTGTCGGTCATGGTGGTGTCTCTCAAAAGGTTCGGACGGCGGCGGGGAAGCGCCGCCGTCCTTCGGTAAATAGGCCGTGTCGCCGAAAAATCAGCCGGTCATGTCTTCCAGTTCCTTGCCCTTCGTCTCCTGGATGAAGGAGCGGACCAGGAAGATGCTGATCACGGCGGCGGCCGTGTAGAGGGCGTAGGTGCCGACCAGGCCGATGCTCTCGGCCATGCCCGGGAAGCTTTGGACGACCAGATAGTTGGCGCCCCACTGCGCCAGACCGCAGATCGCCAGCGCCGAGCCGCGCATCTGGTTCGGGAACATCTCGCCCAGCATGACCCACATCACCGGGCCCCAGCTGAAGTTGAAGAAGATCACATACAGATTGGCCGCGACCAGCGCCGTCAGGCCAGCGGTGGCGCCCAGGGTCAGATTGCCCGAGGCATCGGCGCCGGCGCCGCTGAACGCCCAGGTCATGGCGCCCAGGGTCAGGGCCATGCCGACCGAGCCGATCAGCAGCAGCGGCTTGCGGCCGATCTTGTCGATCACCGCCAGGGCCAGCAGCACCGCACCGATCGAGACGGCGCCGGAGATGATGTTGCGCTCCAGCGCGACTTCCTCGGACACCCCGGCCAGACGCCACAGGGTCTCGCCGTAGTAGAAGATGATGTTGATGCCGACGAACTGCTGGAAGGTCGCCAGAACGAGGCCGGCCCAGACGATCGGGCGGAAGACGGCCTTGCCGGTGATGTCCTTGAAGCTGGGACGGTGGCCTTCGGTGAAGCTGGCGCGGATTTCACCGATCTTGCGGTCAGCCGCCTCGGCGCCGAACAGCTTGGTCAGCACGGCGCGGGCCGCGTCATCCTTGCCCTTCATGACCAGATAGCGCGGGCTCTCCGGGATCAGGAACAGGGTCACCAGGAAGACCGCGGCAGGCGCGGCCTGGGCCAGGTACATCCAGCGCCAGGCGGTCGTGCCCGCGATCTCGCCCAGGCTGCTGCCGGCGTTCTGGGCCAGGAAGTAGTTGACCAGGAAGGCGGCGGTCAGGCCGCTGATGATCATCACCTGCTGCACGGTGCTCATCCGGCCGCGGATCCGGGCCGGAGCGACCTCGGAGATGTAGAGCGGCGACAGGACGCTGGCCGCGCCGACAGCCATGCCGCCCGCGAACCGCGCGGCGACGAAGATGGCGTGGACATCGGTCATGCCCTGGATCAGGGCGCCGAAGAGGAACAGCAGCGCGGCCACGATCATCACGGTCCGGCGACCGACCAGGTCCGCCAGACGCCCCGCGAAGAAGGCCCCGAAGGCGCACCCGATCAGCAGCGAGCCGACCGTGAAGCCGAGGCCGTTGGCGTCGAGGTTGAATTGGGCCTGCAGCCCGGCCTGGGTTCCGTTCACGGCCCCCGAGTCGTAGCCGAACAGCAGACCGCCGATGGTGGCGACGGCCACGATGGCGATGATGAAGCCCATGTTGACGCGGTCGGAGCCCGCGATGTCGGGGCCTGAGCCCCCCGTCGGTCCTGCCATTCTCAATCCTCCCAGTTGGGCTCTTGCGGCCCGTTCAGATCACCGTCGGCCTAGCGCCAGCCGGCGTCCACGAAATACTCATGCCCCGTGATGAAGCGGGCGTCGTCCGAGGCCAGGAACAGGGCCAGGGACGCCACGTCGCTGGGCTCGATCCGGCCCTTCAGGCACTGGGCCGCGACGATCTCGGCCTCCCCTTCCGGGGTGTACCATTTCATCTGGCGAGGCGTTTTGACATTGCCCGGGACGATGCAGGCGACCCGCACGCCGTCGCCGCCCAGTTCGCGCGCTAGCGCCCGCGTCATGCCCTCGATCCCCGCCTTGGCGGTCTCGTAGAGCGACAGGTCCGGCAGGCCCAGATGCCAGCTGATCGAGCCCAGGTTCAGCACCACGCCCTTGCCCGCGGCGCGCATGGCCGGCGCGACCGACTGGGTGGCGAAATAGAGGTGGCGCAGATTCACCGCGATGCGGTCGTTCCAGTAGTCCGGCGTGACCTCGGCCAGCGAATGGCGGTCGTCATTGGCGGCGTTGTTGAGCAGCACCTCGACCGGACCATGGGCCGAGGCGATCTCGGCCAGACAGGCCTGCAGGCTCTCGACCTCGGTCAGGTCGCACTCATGGAAGATCGGGGCGGGCGACAGCGTCGACAGCGAGGCTTCCAGCGCGCGCGACTCCTCGACCGCGATGTCCAGAAAGACGACGCGCGCGCCTTGCCGGGCGAAGCCCTCGGTCAGCGCCGCGCCGATGCCCGAGCCCCCGCCGGTCACCACGACCAGCCGGTCCTTCAGAGACGGATAGATCGCCCCGCTCATGCACTCACCCCCAACAGGCCGCGCCGCGCCAGATTACGCATCAGGGCCGATACTCCAAACACCCACGGCGGCGCCTTGTCCGACGTGGTCACGATGTTCTCCAGCACCCCCAGCTTGGGCGAGGAGACGCGCACGCGGTCCCCGACCTTGTGGGTGAAGCCCTGCCCCGGCGCGCCGCGGTCATCGACCGGCGCGAACATGGTGCCGAGGTAGAGGGCGAAGCCGTCCGGATACTGGTGGTTGGCGCCCGCGGCCTGACGCACCAGCTCCTCCGGATCGCGGCTGATCAGGGCCATGTTGCTGCGCCCGTCCATGACGAAGCCGTCCTGGCCGATGACCTCGAGCCGCACCTCGGCGTTGCGCACATCACCCATGCCGAAGCCGTCGTCGAACAGGCGGATGAAGGGGCCGATGGCGGCCGAGGCGTTGTTGTCCTTGGCCTTACCCAGCAACAGGGCCGAGCGGCCCTCGATGTCGCGCAGGTTCACGTCATTGCCCAGCGCCGCGCCGACGGTCCGGCCCTGAGGGTCGCAGACCAGCACCACTTCGGGCTCGGGATTGTTCCAGGCTGAGTCGGGGCGCACCCCGACCTCGGCGCCCCAGCCCACGGACGACAGCACGGGGGCCTTGGTGAAGATTTCGGCGTCCGGGCCGATGGCGACCTCCAGATACTGGGACCACATGCCATCGGCGATCAGGGCGGCCTTCAGCGCCTGCGCCTGCTCCGAGCCGGGCTTCACCGCCGACAGGTCGCCGCCGATCCGGCGGCCCAGATCGGCGCGGATACCCTCGGCGGCGGCGGAATCACCGCGCGCCCGCTCCTCGATCACCCGCTCCATGGCCGAGACCGCGAAGGTGACGCCGGAGGCCTTGATGCATTGCAGATCGACCGGCGACAGAAGCTCGATCTCGCCCTCGCCCCAGGCCGTGCGGAAGTCCATGTCGGCGACCGCGCCCATGTCCACGCCCTCGACCGAGGCCGCGTCCGGACGGGCCAGCAGGTCGGCCATGGTGGGAGCGGTCAGGCTGACGTCGACCAGGCGTCCGCCGCGCACCAGCACCGGCGACGGCCCGTCCCCGGTCTGCACGCGTCCAGCCAGTACGGCTTCGGGCCAGTCGGCCGGAAGGTGATCCAGTATCCGCAACGCTTCCCCCTCGCCGCCCCGTACATGCGAAGCAGCAGATGTTAGCGCTAACATCCTCGACCGGAGGATGCCTTGTCAAGCAAGCCGTCAGGCGGCGGGCGCGGCCGAGGAATCCCGGATGATCAGTTCGTGACGGATCAGGTGCTGGGCGCCCGTTTCGTCGTCCTCTTCCGGGGCGCTGTTGTCGTCCAGCAGGCGCACCGCCATCTCGGCCATCTCGGCCACGGGCTGGCGGATCGTAGTCAGGGCGGGCCAGATTTCCTGGGCCACGGGGGTGTCGTCGAAGCCCACCACGGTCAGGTCGCGCGGCACGTCCAGACCCCGCCGATGCGCCGCCGCGATGGCCGCCGCCGCCATGTCGTCATTGGAGGCGAAGATGGCCGTGGGCGGCCGGTCCGCCGACAGCAGCCGCTCCGCAGCATCGAAGCCCGAGCGATAGGTGAACTCCCCCGCCTCGATCAGGGCCTCGACCGGCTCCGGATAAGCTGCGAGCTCGGTTTCGAACCCGATCAGGCGCTCGGCGCTGGCGGTCTGGTTGGCGGCGCCCTTGATGAAGCCGATGCGGCGGTGGCCCAGGTCCAGCAGATAGCGGGTCATCTCGCTGGCCGCGGCCAGGTCGTCGATGCGGATCGCGGGGGCGGTGGAGCGGAAGCGGCCGGGCGCCACGGCCACGGTCGCCAGCCCCGCCGCCTTCACCGCCGCCAGCGCGGCCCAGCTCTCGCCGTGCGGCGGCGGCAGGACCACGCCAGTCACGCCGCCGGCGGCCAGCCGGGCGACGGCCGCCCGCTCACTGTCGCCGTCGGCCTCGCACTTCTCAAGCAGCAGTTGGGCGCCGACCTGGTGCGCGCCTTCCAGGGCGCCCAGCAGGAACTGGCTCAGATAGCCGGCGCTGGGGTTGGAATAGAGCATGCCCAGCCGTCCCGCCCCGGCCCGCGCCAGACTGCGGGCGGCGGCGTTGGGCCGATAGCCCAGCTCCTCGATGGCCGCCTGGACCACCTCGCGGGTCTTCTCGCGCACGCCGGGCGCGCGATTCATCACCCGTGACACCGTCATGGGCGAGACCCCGGCCAGCCGGGCCACGTCATCGATCTTGACGGCCTTGTTCACATTCCCGCCCTGCGCATTGAACCGCCTGCATCTAGAGCCTTGAGGGCGCCCCTGCCAATGGCGTCGAACGGGAATGAGCGGAGGCCGGACAAATAGCCTAGAGGCGAGCCCCGACCGCGGCGCATACCGTGGTTGCAAGCCGCGCCGATCCCGCATAGCCCTGTTATTGACAGGGGATTTGCATGGCCGCTTTCGCTCCGAACAAGCTGGACAACCTGCTCCTGACCGGACGCGCCGGGCCGCGCCTGCTCAATGAGACCTCCGTCGCCATGGATGTCTGGCGGGCCTACGCCCGGGACGAGCGAGACGCCTGGGGCGAGGAAGACCCGCAGGACCTGCTGCTGACCCCCTTCGACACCACCCCGGCGGCCAGCCTCGCCAGGACGCTGTTCGACGCCCTGCGGAGGCGGGAGGCGGCGCGCGGGACGGGGCTGTTTCCGCTGGAGGGCGCGGTCGCGGTCAAGCTGAAGTTCAGGACCTTCGTCGGCGTCGTCCTGCCGGCCACCGGCTTCGACCTGCAGGGCGCCGGGGACGAGCTGTTCGACCTGATCCGCGCCGCCCGCGCGCCCGATCCCGAGCGGATCAACGACGCCGTTTCCATCGGCGAGATCGAGCGCTTCTGCGATCACCAGGCCCTCCGACTATCGCCGCCGTTGCGGACGGCGGCGGTCATCCTTCTGATCGAAAGCTATCGCACGTGGGGCGGGACCAGGGCGGAGGTCGAGCTGTATCCGGCCGCCAAACCCGCCGACTTCAACCCGGAACCCGTCGCTCCCAAGCCCCTGATCTGGCGCGTATCGCTGAACCGACGGGTGGAGCAGCTGGGCGTCTCCGTCGAGACCATCAAGGCCGACGCCGCGCAACGGGTCTTCGCGGTCAGCTGCAAGACCTTGACCTGGGCCGTCATCGATTCCGGCATCGACGGGTCCCATCCGGCCTTCCGTGATCATGGCGTTCCGGGCTTCGCCAGCCGGGTGGACCGGGCCTTCGACTTCAGCCGGATGCGCGACCTGGCGTCCTATGATGTGCTTTTCGATCAGGGCGCCCTGAACGGCCTCCTCGACCGGATCGCTGGCACCTTGAAGCTGACACGGGCCGACGCCGAACACTGGCTGGAGCAGCTGCGCGAAGACGCGTTCCAGGGCCGGCCCTACGACTGGAAGGGGCTGTCGAAACTGCTTGAGACCGAGCCGGACAAGCTGCGGCCGGACTCCACGGGTCGGGTCGAAGGACACGGCACCCATGTCGCGGGCATTCTGGCCGGCGACTGGCGCGAGGGCGACAAACAGGTTCACACCGGCGTCTGTCCCGACCTGAGGCTGATCGACCTTCGCGTCATCGGCCAGTCCGTCGAGGCCACGGAATTCGCCGTCATCGCGGCGCTGGAGTTCGTCCGCTGGATGAACACCCGCAACCGCTACATCGCCATCCACGGGGTGAACCTGTCCATCGGCCTCACGCAGGACAAGACCAACCACGCCTGCGGCCGCACCCCTGTCTGCATGGCCTGCGAGGCGACGGTCGCGTCAGGGGTCACGGTGGTCGCGGCGGCGGGCAACTGGGGCTCGCACAGCTTTACCACCGCCACCGGGGTTTTCGAGGGCTACGCCGGGACCTCCATCGCCGATCCGGGCAATGCGGAATCGGTCATCACGGTCGGCGCCACTCATCGGGAGCGGCCGCACGAATACGGGGTCAGCTTCTTCTCCTCCCGGGGCCCGACCGGCGACGGACGCAACAAGCCGGACGTGGTTGCGCCCGGTGAGCGCATCGACGGCCCGCTTCCCAATCTCGGCTACGGCCGCCTGGACGGCACCAGCATGTCGGCGCCCCACGTCTCCGGCGTCGCCGCCCTGCTGATGGCGCGCCATCCCGAGCTGATCAGTGATCCGCGCCGGGTGAAGAGCATCATCGTCTCGACCGCGACCGACCTGGGCCGCGAGCGTCACTTCCAGGGCGCGGGGCTGGTCGACGCCCTGCGCGCCCTTCAGTCCGTGTGAGTGTTCCGAAACGTCCGCGCCGCCCGACCGCGCATCCGAACGGAGATCCGTCATGAAGTTCGAAGCCCTTCAGGCCCGTTATGGCGACTGCCTGCTGCTGACCTTCCCCGGGACTGACCGGCCGACGCGGCTGTTGATCGACGGAGGCCCGAGCAAGGTCTTCCGCGACTCCCTCAAGCCCCGCCTGCAGAAGGAGGCGCAGACCTCGGGAGAGCGCCCGGTTCGGCTGGATGCGATCATGGTCAGCCACATCGACGAGGATCATATCCTCGGCGTGCTCGACCTGCTGGAGGACGTGCGTGAGGACACCTCGCCCCAGGGGCCGGTCTGTCAGGCGCGGTGGCTCTATCACAATAGCTTCGACGGCCTGCTGGGCGAGGGCGAGGGCGGCGCCGCGCGGGGGTTGAAGGCGCCCGACATCCTCGCCGGGATCGGTGGAACGACTGACATCCTGGACGGCGTGTCCGAGCCGGACCCCGCGGCCCTGCTGGTCCTGCAGAGCTACGGACAGGGCAGCCGACTGGCCTCCCTCGCCGCCGCGATGAAGATCACGCGCAATCCCCCGGACGCCGCCCCCCTGATGTTCGACGGCGAAGCGCCGGTGGTGAAATCGCTCGGCGCGGCGAAGATGACGGTCCTGGGCCCCCTGCGGACCGAGGTCGATGATCTGCGGCGGGAGTGGGCCAAGTGGAAGGGCAAGCAGGACGGTCGCGCCGCCTTGGCCGCCTATCTCGACAAGTCGGTGCCCAACCTGTCCAGCCTGGTGGTCCTGATCGAACAGGACGGCCATTCCATGCTGCTGACGGGCGATGCACGCGGCGACAAGGTCCTGATGGGGCTCAAGGAAGCCAAGCTGCTGAAGGGCAAGAAGCCGTTCAAGGTCGATATCCTCAAACTGCCCCACCACGGCTCTAGCCGAAACCTGGCCCCCGACTTCTTCGAGCAGATACACCCCGACCACTATGTCGTCTCGGGTGACGGCACCTACGGCAACCCGGACCGCGACACGCTCAAGATGATCGAAGAAGCGCGGCCCGAGGGCGGCTACGTCGTGCACATGACCTACAGCGCCGCCGACTGCGACGCCCAGCATGAGATCTGGGCGTCGACGCGGAAGAACAAGTACGACCCCGCGACCCAGAACATCAGCGAGATCATCGCGCGCTGGAAGGCAGAGGGCCACATCGAGGTCCGCGAGGGGCCGGTCAGCATCGAACTGCCCGGCGACAAGCCGCCGAAGCCGAAGCCCAAGCCCAAACCCCGGTCGACTCCTGACGACTCGATCCGTGGAACGACGCCCAGGTTGATCAGGGCTCCGCGGCTCGTGGCCCAAGCCCGACCGAAACCTTCGACCGAGCCTGATCGCGACTGACGGTCAGGCCGCCGACTTCAGCGTCCAGTCCGGACGGACGAAGTGGCAGGTGTAACCCTCGGGGTAGCGCTCCAGATAATCCTGGTGCTCGGGCTCGGCCTCCCAGAAGTCGCCGACGGGTTCGACTTCGGTGACCACCTTGCCGGGCCATTTCCCGGAGGCCTCCACGTCGGCGATGGTCTCCTCGGCGAGGCGCTTCTGGGTCTCGTCGGCATAGTAGATGGCCGAGCGATAGCTGAGCCCCCGGTCATTGCCTTGCCGGTTCAGCGTGGTCGGATCGTGGATCTGGAAGAAAAACTCCAGCAGCTGGCGATAGCTGATTTCCTTGGGATCGAAGATGATCTCGATCGCCTCGGCATGCGTGCCGTGGTTGCGGTAGGTGGCGTTGGGGACGTCGCCGCCGCTGTAGCCGACCCGGGTCGAGATCACGCCCTTGTAGCGCCGCAGCAGGTCCTGCATGCCCCAGAAGCAGCCTCCGGCCAGGACGGCGCGTTCGGTGGTCTCGGTCATGATCGGGTCCTTTCGCTTTCCGCTCGAAAGCGGTGTCGGCGAAGAGATAGGAGGCCGCGCCCACAAGGAAAGGGCGGGTGGGCGTCACGGTCACTCCGCCGCTCGCTGGACAGTGTTCCTGCCGGGCGACATTCTGGCCCGGTTCAACCGGGAGTGCGCCATGACCGAGCCCCGACGCCGCTTCCCTCACAAGCTTTATCTGGTCTTGCTGGACAACCGCGACGGCCCCTCGATCCGCGCCGGACGGTCCCTGTGGGCCCTGCAACGGCCGATGTCCTACTACGCCGGTGAGAACCGCGATGAGGAGATCGTCGTGCCCGCCGGGTTCGTGACGGATCTGGCGTCCATCCCGCGGCTGGTCTGGTCCTTCTATCCGCCGGACGGGCCGTGGGTGAAGGCCGCGATCATCCACGACTTCCTCTACGACACCCAAGGGGACGGCCGGTGGAACAGCACCACCGGGGTGAGCCGCGCCGAGCCCTACAGCCGCGCCGAGTCCGACGGCATCCTGCTGGAAGGCATGGCCGAGCGGAGCGTCGGGCGATGGGAAAGGTTCGTCATCTGGGCCTCGGTCCGCCTGGGCGGCCAACGCGGCTGGGACCGCGCCGGCGAGCTGCGCGAAGCGCGCCAGAAGCTGGGCAAGGCGACCGTCAAGAAGGCCGGTCCCGCCGTCGCCGCGTCTCCGGCCAAGCCCGCCTGACTATCGCAGTTCCGGCAGCCGTCGCAGGACGGAGGCGCGTAGGGTCCTGACCCGTTGAGGCAGGGTCTTGCGGCGCCGCGGCGCCGCCACCGCCGCCGGGACACCCCAGCGGGCCTCGACCTGGGCGGCCAGTCGGGGGATGCGGTCGTACTGATGCACGATCGGACTGGCGTCGCCGTCGGGGTTGAGGATCAGGCCGTCCTCCAGCCCCAGTCGTTCGGGCGCCGTCAGGCCGATGGTGGCGACCCGGCCGTAGTTGGCCAGGATCTCACCGCCGACCAGATTGAGATGGGCGATCACGTTGCACGCCGCCTGATCCGCGCCGAACGCCCCACCGACGCTGGATCGGGGAATGGCGCAGAGCAGCAAGACGGCCCGGCAGAAGCGGACGATATCGTTCGCCGGGCCCGCCACCACGCCGACGCAGACGCAGGCGCGGCGGCCCAGGTCCCGCGCCATCCCTTCGCCGAACAGGGCCTGAAGGTGCTTCAGGTTGAAGGCGTGATCAGCCAGGGGCCGGTCCTCGGCCTCGATGAAGAACTGAAGCGCGTCGCTCGCATCCTTGAAGGGGTCCGACTGGAAGATGACATCGCGGACGTCGGTGATCACCGCCTGCCGGATCTCCGGCCGCCCCTGCAGGATCTGCGCATAGACGGCGAAGCGGGCGACGACGGGATGCGGCTTCCAGTGCAGCAGCCGGTCCGCCGCGATCACCGCCTCCACGTCATGCGCGGCCAGCCAGGCCAGCAGGGTCGGCTTGCGGTCGACCACCAGGATGATCTGCCCGCTGAACACCGCCCGCAGGGAGCGGACGAAGGGCGCGACCTCGGCGACATCATAGCCGACGGCGTAGCCCAGCACCGCTTCCGCGGCGGGCGCCGGGGCGGAGGCGCCGGCGTCTTGCGGCGTCAGGCTGCGGGAGAGCCAGTCGAGATAGGGTGAGGCGGCCATGCGGGAGAGACGCCGCCGACGCCGCCGCGCCTTACGCCTATCCGTCGATTTCTTCGAAGGGCGTGACCGATTGGCCTGCGGGAGAAATTCGCCGAGATTTCGCCCCAGTTGCCGGGCTATGGCCCGCATCGATGGAAGCGTCGCCAGACAGTCCGGCCGCGGGTCTCGAAGCGGTCTTCGCCGACATGCGTCCGGCGCTGATCCGGCGCGCGTCCGCCATGGGCGCCGGCGGCGACGCCGAGGACGTGGTTCAGGACGTCTGGCTGAAGATCCGCAACGCCGAAGGGCCTATCGCCAATCCCCAGGCCTATCTGCTGCGCATGGTCTACACCGCCGTTCTGGACCGGCGGCGCGGCGTGCGGCGGACGGCGGCGCGGGACGCGGCCTGGTCAACCCCGGCCAATCTGCCGGAAGACGGGGTCCAGCCCGCGGACGCCGAGCGTCGTCTGATAGCGGCCCAGACCTTGGCGGTCGTCGAGGCGCGGCTGGCGGCCATCGGCGATCCGGCGGCGGCGATCTTTCGTCGGCACCGCATCGACGGCGTCACCCAGCGCCGTCTGGCCGAGGAATTCGGCATGGGGCTGAGCACCGTGGAGAAGCATCTGCGCAAGGTTTATGCGGCTCTTCTGGACCTCGCGGGGGACGAAGCATGAGGCAGAATCGCTTCGGCGGCGTCCTGGAGGCATGGGGATGAGCGCCACGAACACGATGATTGAGCGGGACGCCCTGAACTGGCTGGTTCGGGTCAACGACCCCGACTTCGACCAATGGGACGCCTGGGAAGCCTGGCTGGCCGCCGACGCGCGCCATGCCGAGGTCTACTGGCGGCTGGCCGAGGCCGAAGGCGACGCGGTCGAAGCCATGAAAACGGCGCCCGCCCGGACCATGCCGGTGATCCGGCGCGGCTTCGCCTGGCCCCGTCCCGCGGCCATCGCGGCGTCGGTCGGCGTTCTGGCGCTGGGCGTGGCCTGGATCGGCTGGAGCGCCCTGCCGCAGACCCACATGATCGAGACCGCGCCCGGCGAGCAGCGGACCATTACACTGGCCGACGGCTCGACCGTCGTGTTGGACGGCGCGACCCGGCTGGCAATGGACCGCCGCAAGCCGCGCGAGGTCACCCTGGAGGCCGGCCGCGCCCTGTTCGAGGTCGAGCATGACGAGGCGCATCCCTTCCTGGTCGAGGTCGGCGACACGACGCTGACCGATCTGGGCACCATCTTCGACGTGACCCGCCTGCAGGACGGCGCGCGGGTGTCCGTGTCCGAAGGCAGCGTCCAGGTGGACGCAGGCGCCGCCCGCACTGTGCTGAACCCCGGCGACAGCGCCGTCTCGACGCCGCGCGGCATCGAGCGCGGCTCGATCGCGCCTGAGGATGTGGACGGCTGGCGCGAGGGGCGCCTGTCCTGGAATGATGAGCGCTTGTCCGTGGTTGCCCAGGACCTTAGCCGCGCGCTGAACCGCCCGGTCAGCCTGGCTCCGTCGCTGGCGGACCGCCGCTTCAGCGGAAGCCTGAACACCACCGCCTCCCCCGGCCAGCAGAAGGCGCGGCTGGAGCTGCTGCTCGGCGTGTCCGTGGTCGAGGACGGCGAAGGCTGGCGGCTGGAGCCGCGTCCCGCGCCGTGACGGTCGCCGCCTGGCTGATGGTCGGGGCGCTGGCGGTTCAGTCGGGCGCGCCGCGGACTTTTGACGTCCAAGCCGGCCCCGCCGTTCCCGCGATCAATCGGCTGGCCTCGCAGGCGGGCATCGACGTGGTGATCGCCGCCAACCTATCCGGCCGCCGGACCGGGGCGCTGCGGGGCCGGATGACGCCGGAGGCCGCGCTGGATCAGATGCTGCGTCCGCTGGGCGCCCGGGCGGTCCGCATCGGTGAGGGCGTCTACCGGATCGAGACCGCACCGCGCCAGCCGCTTCGTCCCGCCTCCCCGCCGCCCCCGGCGCCGGTCGAGCTCGCGCCCACGCCCTTGAGCGAGGTCGTGGTCACCGCCGTGCCCCCCGTCGGCCTGCGCGACGGCGCCGGACGCAGCCTGATCACCCCCGGCGCGCTGGAGCGGGTCGAGGGCGCGGCGGCCAGCGAGGCCATCGCCGACCTGTCCGCGACCGTGGACTCCACCCGCCAGGGCCTGGGCCGCAACAAGCTGTTCGTGCGCGGACTGGCGGACTCGGCCATGAATGGGCCGCTGCAGGCGACCGTCGGCCAGTACCTGGGCGATCTGAGGCTGAGCTACGGCTCGCCCGACCCGGACCTGGCCCTGATCGACGTGCGCCGGATCGAGGTGTTCGAGGGGCCGCAGGGCACGCGCTTCGGCGCCGGCTCCATCGGCGGGGTGCTGCGCATCCAGCCCGAGGCGCCGTCCCTGTTCGAAACCTCGGCGCGGCTGACGCTCGGCGCGGGCGCGACGTCGGGCGGAGCCGAGAGCAGCGAGACCGCCCTGGTGCTCAACCGCCCCATCGGCGATCAGGCCGCCGCCCGGGTGGTCGCCTACGCCCGCCATGACGGCGGCTTCCTGGACAGTCCGGTGCAGGGGCTGCACGAGACGGATGGGGTCGATACCGTCGGCGCCCGCGCCGCCGTACGATGGACCGACCAGGTCTGGACCGTCGACCTGACGGCCCTGGCCCAACGCGTCTGGGCCGACGACGCCCAGGCCGTCGCCGCGGGCGACGCCGGCTTCAGCCGTCCGGTCCGGGTGCTGGAGCCCTATGAGAGCACCATCGCCATCGCGGGGCTGACCGCGCGGCGTCGGCTGGGCGCCGCGACCCTGATCTCGGCCACCAGCGTGTCGCGGCAGGAACTGAACGAGCGGTTCGACGCCAGCCAGCCGGACGATCCCCTTCCCAGCGCCGTCGATCGCCGCCAGACCATCTTCGCCGTCGCGTCGGAAGCCCGGATCGAGATGAGCGCCGGAGACGGCTGGACCTTCTCTGGCGGTGGCACCATCGCGGTCGGCGAGACCCTGGTCGAGCGCCGCCGCCTGACGCTGTCGCCCGCCTACACCACGATCGTCGGCACGGACCTGCGGCGGACCTTCGCGGAGGCGGCGGCCTTCGGCGAGGCCGCTCTCGCACCCGCCCCGAACTGGCGCGTCGCCCTCGGCGCCCGGCTGTCCGCGGTCCGCATCGACAGCGACATCCATGATGTGGTCGTCGACCTGAGGGTCGGCCGCGACCATCGCGGAACCACCTACCGCCTGACCCCCAGTCTTTCGGCCCGCTGGGACGTGTCGCCCGCGATCACCGTCTTCGGCCGCTTCGAGCAGGCGGTGCGGCCCGCCGGGGTCAACGAGGCCGGCGGCGCCTTCGCCCGCTACCAAGGGGACCAGGTGACCCTGCTGGAGTTGGGCGCGCGCACCCGTGAAGACTGGAATGGCCTGTCCGGCGAAGTCTCGGCCGGCTGGATGGACTGGCGCGACGTGCAGGCCGACATCGTCACCGAGGGCGGCGATCTGGTCACAGACAACGTCGGCGACGGCGTCATCCACTTCCTCTCACTGAAGGCGGCGTGGCGTCCGACGCCGGTTCTCGAACTGTCGGGCGGCCTGTTCCTGAATGAGAGCAGCCTGACCCGCACCCGGTTCAGCACCATCGGCGGCGGCACGACCGACATCCCCAACGTCGCCCCGGTCGGCGCCCAGCTGAGCCTGGATTGGGAGGCGGGCCAGATCGCCACCCTGCCGCTGCGGCTGGGCGCGGACTTCCGCTACATCGGCCATTCACGGCTGGGCGTCGGTCCGATGCTGGATGTGCCGCAGGGCGGATACCTGCGCTCCGAGCTGACGGCCCGGCTGGGGGATGACCGGCGGGCGGCGACCCTGCGCCTGTCCAACCCGTTCGACACCGCCGGAATCCGCTACGGCATCGGCTCGCCCTACCAGCTGTCCGAGCCCCAAGCCGTGCCCGTTCGCCCGCTGACGGTTCGCCTGACGTTCGACGCCGCATTCTGAAGAAATTCCGCTCGGAACCGTAAGGCGCCGCCGCCTCGCCGGCGTCTTCATGACAAGGCCGCGACGCGGCTTTGCAACGTTTCCTCCCCCGAATTTCGAATGCGAGTACTCCCATGATCAAGACCGTTATCGCGGCCTCGGCCCTCGTCCTCGTCGGCCTTCCGGCCGCCGCCCAGGCGCAGGACGACTGGCGCGTCTACGGCAGCCTCGGCTACAGCGCCGTGGAAACCAACCAGGCCGACCTGGGCGCCGTCACCGCCCGTCTCGGCTACAAATTCCTGCCCTACGTCGGCGTCGAGGGCGAAGCCAGCGTCGGCGTGAAGGGCGAAGGCTACGACGTCTCCATCGGCGGCAGCTCGGGCGAGATCGAGCTGAAGCACGATGTCGCCGCCTATGCCGTCGCCTTTCTGCCCGTAGGCGAGAATTTCGAGGTCTTCGCCCGCGCCGGCTACGGCACGACGGCTGTCGAAGCCAGCTCGGGCGGGGTCTCCGTTCAGGGCGACGGCGACAGCTTCAACTACGGCGTCGGCGCCACCGCCTTCTTCAGAAACGACGGTCTGCGGGTTGACTGGACCCGCCGTGACTTCACCGACGACAACGCCGGCGAAGCCGACGTCTGGTCGGTCAGCTACGTCCGCCGCTTCTGATTGAAGGGATGGGCGCGCTGCTTTCGCCCCCGATGAGCGCGCCCATTCTCCCTTTCTCCTGATGACCCCGCATCAGACTTCGTCGGCCCCGCGTCCTCCCCGCGCGGCTCCCGGCTGGACCAGCTCTATCGGCGCGATCCGCGCGCGGAGGGCCGGTTCTGGTATTCGGTCGTGACCACCGGCGTGTATTGCCGCCCCACCTGCCCGTCCCGGCATGCGCGGCCCGAGAACATCCGGCTTCACGACACCCTGGCCGAGGCCCGCGCGACCGGCTTTCGCCCCTGCCTGCGCTGCCGCCCCGAAGCGCCCGCGCTGGGCGAGCACCATCGCGATCTGATCCAGGCCGCCTGCCGCCTGATCGAGACCCACGGCGCGGCCCTGTCCTCTCGCGACCTCGCCGAGGCCGTGGGACTGAGCTCATCGCATCTGTATCGGCTGTTCCGACGACTGACCGGCACGACACCGTCAGCCTATGCCCGGGCCTTCACCAAGGCTGGTGCGAGCGGCGGGGGTCGAACCCGCATGACCGAAGTCGAGCGATTTTAAGTCGCTTGCGTCTACCAGTTTCGCCACGCTCGCGGCGTTGGGGTCAGTGCGCCGGCGTCGCCGCCGGACGCATGGCCCGGAAATCGACGTCGGAGTCCGCGACCAGATAGACCAGCGCGGCCCAGGCGGCGACGTTCTGGCTCAGCTGTTCCGGATCGATCTTGTCCAGGGTGTCGTCGGCGGTGTGGTGCAGGTCGAAATAGCGGGTCCCGTCCTGGTTCAGGCCGAAGACCGGCACGCCCGCCTCGGCCAGCGGACCGATGTCGGCGCCGCCGTGCAATTCGGGATCCGGCGAGGGCAGGACGCCGATCGGATAGAGCACCCGTCCCGCGATCCGCGCGAACTCCGAGCCCTGGGCGCCGGGCGGCAGGCCGAGGGCGTAGACCCGGTCGGCGCCGAAGTCGCTCTCACCGGCGATGATGTGCCGTTCCACCGCCGCGCCGATGCCGCGCAGATAGGCGCCGCCGCCGTTGCCGGTGTCGGTGGGCTGGGCGACCTCTTCCGAGCCGTACAGGACGACGCGAACCGTACGGGCCGGACGGCGGCCGCTTTCGGCGATGGCCCGCGCGGCGGCCAGGGTGATGGCCCCGCCCGCG